>ERZ780190.2621-NODE-2621-length-13175-cov-50.101220_pt1 | contig 13175 bp, 10 predicted proteins | sample MGYA00510980_ERZ780190 | MGnify/ENA primary metagenome ERZ780190 (study PRJEB29588, sample SAMEA1972188) | human gut metagenome | biome: human gut; feature: human-associated habitat; material: faeces | place: Denmark | collected 2008/2010 ... | reverse complement strand
TGCTAAATCCATAATGATTCATTTTTATACATGGCAAAAATATAAGAATGAAAAATGGGCGACAAGATAGAATCGCGGAGACGCTTACAGGATTTATATCCGGATGAAGGAAATAAAGTGAAAATGGTTCATTATAACAAACTGATTAACAATAAATTAGCTTAAAATGAAGGATTTGAAGGAAAAAAAACAGGTTATAGAGCCAAATCTTCTCTATAACCTGCATATACTCAAATCACCTTGAAACATTCAGAGAGTGATATCTTTCATTATCTTTTCTAATGCTCCGGCATTATGGTTCACATAATTTCCGGCAGCTTTCCCTGCTTGTTGCAAATAAGCCTCATCCGACAGGAATTTGTCCATCAACCGTTTAAAATCATCATAACCGGTTACTTCAAAACCGCCTTTCTGCTCCAACAAATGTTGCGCCTCGCGGAATTTCTTGTTGTTAGGTCCGAATATCACAGGAATACCATATACAGCCGCTTCCAGCACATTATGAATTCCAACTCCAAAGCCACCTCCAATATACGAAATCTCACCATATCGGTAAATGGAGGACAGCAGTCCGTAACAGTCGATAATCAAACAATCGGCCTGTGTCACATTTTCTTCCGTAGCCTCGGTATAGCGGATGCACGGACGTTTCACCTTATCTAAAATCTCCCTCAAATGACTGTCGCTCACCACATGAGGAGCAATAACCAGCTTCATCTCAGGATGCTCATTGAAATACTTGATAAAAATATCCTCATCCGGTCCCCATGAGCTGCCTGCAACAAAAGTCAACGAATCACCTTTGAACTTCTCCACCAGCGGAAGCTGCTTGGCTTGATGGCAGATATCCAGCACGCGGTCAAAACGAGTATCGCCCACAACTGTCACATCGGTCACGCCAATTGTCGCCAGCAATTCTTTGGAAACTTCGTTCTGTACAAACAAATGAACAAAAGTCCTCAGCACCTCACTATATCTCTTCCCATACCAACGGAAAAAAATCTGATTGGGACGGAAAATGGAAGATACGCTATAGGTGGGAATACCTCTCCTATGCAACTCATTCAAGTAATTCTGCCAAAATTCGTACTTGATAAAAAACACCATACAGGGATTAGCCAATTCTACAAACCGACGGACATTACGCGGAGTGTCGAAAGGCAGATAGCAGACAAGGTCTGCCCCCTGGTAGTTCTTTCTCACTTCATACCCTGAGGGAGAAAAGAAAGTCTGCAATATTTTATATTCGGGATACTCCTTACGGATACGTTCTATCAAAGGGCGTCCCTGTTCGAACTCCCCCAATGAAGCTGCATGAAACCAAATATAACGGGCATTTTTGTCTATCTTGTTACGCAAGATATCAAATACTTCCCGGTGTCCTTTCACCATTTTGGCGGGCTTGGCGCTGAACAGGCCGGCAACCTTCACCCCGAATAGATAAATATAGATGACTAGGTTATAAATCATAACTACCGGCTATTACTTGAGCACTTCCACAGCCCGACGAATGCGTCGCAATGTTTCTTCTTTCCCTAAAACGGCTGAAATATCAAACATATGCGGGCCTTTACCTTCGCCTACCAAGGTTAAACGGAAAGCATTCATTATATTACCCAAGTGATAACCTTTATCTTCTATCCATTTCATGACCACAGCCTCCTGATTCTCCAGCGAGAAGTCGTCCAAGGCCTCCAATACGTCCGCCAACTCCAGCATACGTTCGGGAGAGTCCTCTTTCCAACGTTTTTTACGGGTCTTCTCATCATATTCCGTAGGAGCGACGAAGAAGAATTTGCAAGTTTCCCACAAATCCTTGATAAAACTTACACGATCTTTCATCAAGCCTACCACGGTCACCACTTTATCCATAGGAGCTTCAATGCCATGCTCTTTCAAGATCGGCATGAAAAGCCCGGCTACTTCCTCATTGCTTTTCTTCAATATATATTCATGGTTAAACCATTTTCCTTTTTCAAAGTCGAATTTTGCCCCAGCTTTGCTGCAACGGTGCAGGTCAAAAAGCTTCACCAGTTCATCCAAGGACATCAGTTCCTGGTCATTTCCCGGATTCCATCCCAACAGGGCAAGGAAATTGATAACAGCTTCGGGCAGGTAACCCGACTCACGATAACCGGAAGACACCTCACCGGTCTTGGGATCGTGCCATTCCAACGGGAAAACAGGGAAGCCAAGACGGTCACCATCACGCTTGCTCAGTTTACCGTTACCATCCGGTTTCAACAACAAGGGAAGATGTGCGAACTCGGGCATGGTATCCACCCAGCCGAAAGCCCGGTACAGCAGGACATGCAACGGAGCGGAAGGCAACCATTCCTCACCACGGATTACATGGGAAACTTCCATCAAATGGTCGTCCACAATGTTTGCCAAATGATAAGTAGGCAGTTCATCCGCCGATTTATATAAAACTTTATCATCCAAAATGGAAGAATTGATCACTACCTCGCCACGGATAATATCATGTACGTGTACATCTTCATTCGGTTCAATCTTGAAACGTACCACATATTGCTTCCCATCGGCAATCAGTGCATCCACTTCTTCTTTCGGCAGAGTCAAAGAGTTACGCATAGACATACGGGTAGAAGCATCGTACTGGAAATTAGAGATTTCCTGACGTTTGGCGTCCAACTCCGCCGGAGTATCGAAAGCAATATATGCCTTACCGCTGTCAAGCAACACCTGTACATATTTCTTATAAATATCACGACGTTCAGACTGACGGTAGGGGCCGTAGTTACCACCAAAGCTGACTCCTTCGTCGAAGTTTATCCCCAACCACTTAAACGACTCAATGATATATTCTTCCGCACCCGGAACAAAGCGATTTGAGTCGGTATCTTCTATACGGAAAATTAAATCTCCACCATGCTGGCGAGCAAACAGATAGTTATACAAGGCTGTGCGCACACCGCCGATATGCAACGCTCCCGTCGGGCTCGGAGCAAAACGAACTCTTACTTTTCTTTCTGACATTGTTGTTTTATATAAAATACGCTGCAAAATTAATCTAAATTTCCCGATTTTTTCGTATTTTGCGCGCAAAAATATACGATTATGAGAAGTTTCAAGACCAACCAACGGTTTTCATATAAAAATTTGATTTATAAAAGCCTTATTTTCATTGCCACAGTATCAGTGATAGTCTACTTTTTACCCAATGAAGGAAAGTTCAACTATCAATTTGATATAAACAAGCCTTGGAAATACGGACTGTTACAGGCATCATTTGATTTTCCGATTTACAAAAACGACATACAAGTACAAAAGGAACAGGACAGCATCCTGGCAGACTATCAACCTTATTTCCAGATAGACAAGGAAGCCGAAAAAAATGTCCTTTCCAAATTAAGGGAGGATTACAACAAGACCTTACGCCATTCACTGCCGGGCACGGACTATGTACGTTATATTGAACGCACATTAAAGGCACTGTATGAGGACGGAATCATTGCCGGAAATGACTTGAAGCGTATGGAGGAAGACAGTATCATTGCCATACGGCTGGTAGACAAGAATGTAGCTACGAGCCGTTTTATCGACCAATTGTACACCGTGAAGGAAGCCTATGAATATTTGCTGAATGCGGATACCACCCACTACAAAAAGAAGATATTACAACAATGTAATCTGAATGATTACATTACACCTAATCTGGTTTATGATGAAGAAAAGTCCGAGGCGGCGCAAAAAGACCTGCTCTCTAATATTTCATGGGCAAACGGCTTTGTGCTGAACGGACAAAAGATTATTGACCGTGGAGAAATTGTTGATGAGCAAACTTACAACATATTGGAATCCTTACGCAAGGAATGGGAAAAACGTAGCGACTCGGTACAAGAGAAAAGACTGACATTGGCCGGACAAATATTATATGTAGGAATCTTCCTGTTCTGCTTCATGGCCTATCTGGAGTTGTTCCGGGCAGATTATTATGAACGGAAAGGAACACTCACCCTGCTATTTGCGCTGATTGTGTTCTTCCCCGTCCTGTCTTCCATTATGGTGGAACAGAACTTGTCAAGTATTTACGTGGTTCCATTTGCCATGATTCCGATTATAGTCCGTGTTTTCCTTGACTCAAGAACGGCATTCATGGCACATGTCACTATCATTTTGCTTTGCTCCATCACTTTACGTTTTCCACATGAGTTTATCTTGTTACAGGTAGTGGCAGGAATGGTGGCGATCTATAGTTTGAGAGAATTGTCCCAACGGTCGCAATTGTTACGGACGGCTTTGGTTGTATTTATCAGTTATGCTTTATTATATTTTGCTTTCGAGCTGATTCATGAAGATGATTTGACCAAGCTGAATACGCGCATGTACATCTATTTTATGATCAACGGTATCTTACTGCTGTTCGCTTATCCGTTACTGTTCCTTTTGGAGAAAATATTCGGTTTTACTTCAGATGTGACTTTGGTGGAACTGTCAAATATCAACAATAGCTTGCTTCGGGAAATGTCCGAAGTAGCTCCGGGCACTTTCCAACACTCATTGCAGATGGCAAACCTGGCTGCTGCGGCGGCAAACAAGATTGGAGGTAAAAGCCAGCTGGTGCGTACGGGAGCATTATATCATGACATCGGTAAAATGGTGAATCCGGCTTTTTTCACAGAAAACCAGTCGGGAGTCAACCCGCACAAGAGTTTAAGTTATGAACAAAGCGCCCAGGTTATCATCAGTCATATCACCGACGGACTGAAACTGGCGGAAAAGCATAATCTGCCCAAAGTGATCAAAGACTTTATCAGTACCCATCATGGACGGGGACTGACGAAGTATTTCTACATTTCATATAAAAACGAACATCCTGACGAAGAAGTGGATCAGGAAAAGTTCCGCTACCCCGGTCCGAACCCGTTCACCAAGGAACAGGCCGTCCTGATGATGGCCGACTCTGTAGAAGCGGCTTCACGCAGCCTGCCGGAGTACACGGAAGAAAGCATCAGCACACTGGTAGATAAGATTATTGACACACAGGTATCTGAGGGGTATTTCAAAGAATGCCCTATTACGTTCAAGGATATAGCAACAGTCAAAGCACTGTTTAAAGAAAAGCTGAAAACGATGTATCACACCCGAATCAGTTACCCGGAACTAAGGAAGTAAGCAATCCTGCACAAGCATCTTCCAGTATATCAAGCACGTTCTCGAACCCTTGCGCACCGCCATAGTAAGGGTCGGGAACATAGTCTGCCACTTTGGTGCGGCAATAATCCGTCATACGATGGATTTTCTTTTCCGTTTCCAGATCGGGAGCACGCTCCATCAGGTCCTCTATATTACGGTCGTCCATGCCGATGATCATATCAAAATGATAGAAATCCTCCGTACAGACAGGACGGGAACGATGGGTCAGATTGTAACCGCGGCGGGAAGCATGCATCCGCATACGGCTGTCGGGCAATTCCCCTCTATGATAACTCAGGATTCCGGCAGAATCCACCTCTATCTCGTGTTCCAGTCCTTTTTTCTTTATGAGAGTACGCATCACTTCTTCTGCCGAAGAAGACCTGCAAATGTTACCGAGGCAGACAAAAAGTATTCTTTTCATATATAATCTACAAATGAAGGTATTCTTTAAATGATTTCACATCACGGTTCATGATCAGCTCTTCAGGAAACCCGGTAAGCTGCAACAATTCATACAAATTATCGTAACGGGCTATATCAAACGAAATATGCGCGTCACTTCCCAAAATGACCGGAACTTCATATTTCTTGCATAAACGGAGAATGGTGAGGTTGTTCTCACGGGCATTGGGTTTGTTACGGGTGGGTTTTAAAGAACTGTTATTTATTTCCAATAAAGTATGGTGTTCTTTGGCTGCCAATACCATCGGTTCAAAATGTAACGCCGCCGTACCGTCTCCGGGGTGACTGATAATATGAATAAAAGGATTGCTGATAACCTGTACCATTCCATGGGTGTTTTCTTCTATCGTTCCATATTCATAACATAAAGAGTGGATACCCGCAATACGGATATCAAGCATCTTCATATAATCCTCGTCCAAATCGAGGTTTCCTTTACCATCCAGAATATTAATCTCAGCCCCCAACAACAGCTCCACCCCATACATCCGGCGGGGAACCACATGCAAGTTTCTAAAATAAATAGGATGGCAAGTACCGGGAACACCGGGCGAATGTTCCGTTATCCCTAAAACCTTCAATCCCTTATCGGCGGCAGCTTGCGCCATTTCTTGTAAAGTACTAAATGCATGCCCGCTGGCAATGGTATGGGTATGTACGTCTAATTCTATCTTCATCTTTATTTTCGTTTATCTTTTCTATTATCGTCCAGTGCATGGACCGGTTACTGTGGATCTACATCATAATAAACTAACAACGAACGGAAACGTTCATCTTCCAATATGGCACGTTGTACGGCAAGCAGATAATCACGCACTTTCTTTATAGAAGCATTCTGCTCCACTTTCACAATCATTTTTTTTATAAATAAGGTCTGGATACGGGCCACCGGCGGTTTGTCCGGACCCAATACCCTGTCGCCCAATCCGGAACGGAGCTGTGCCGCCATGGTATCCGCCGCCAAATCCAGAATATCCTCTTTGCGGTGTTTCAGATATACATAAATCAAACGATAATAAGGAGGATATTTGAACATCTGCCGTTCTGCCAATTGGTCATAATATAACTGCTCATAGTCATTATGCATCACTTGATGAATAACGGGTAAATCGGGCGATTTGGTCTGAAGGATAACCAGTCCTTGCTTATTTTTACGCCCGGCACGTCCTGCTACTTGGGCCATCAGTTGGAAAGCACGCTCATAGCTCCGGAAATCCGGGAAGTTCAACATCGTATCCGCATTCAGAATCCCCACCACACTGACATGATCAAAGTCCAATCCTTTGGACACCATCTGCGTACCAATCAGGATATCGGTCTTGCCCTGTTCAAAATCCGCGATAATTTTCTCGTATGCGGTACGGGTACGAGTGGTATCCAAATCCATCCGGGCGACTTTCGCCTCGGGAAATATCAGTTTTATATCATCTTCTATACGCTCTGTACCGAAACCGCGATGCATCAATTCCACTCCGCCGCACGCCGGGCAGGAACGGGGAACTTGATAGGTATATCCGCAGTAATGGCAAGTCAGCTGGTTCAGCCCCTTATGATACGTCAGACTCACATCACAGTTCTTGCATTTAGGAACCCAGCCGCAGGTATGACATTCTATCATCGGAGCGAAACCGCGACGGTTCTGAAACAGGATAACCTGCTCCTTACACTCCAATGCCTCTTTTATCTGCTTGACCAGCGCCGGTGAGAAAGGGCCCTGCATCCGCTTCTGATGCGCCAGTTCCTTGATGTCAACCAGTTCTATATGAGGAAGCCGGATATCTTTATATCTTTCTTTCAATTCTACCAAGCCATACTTTCCCGAGGTAGCATTAAAGTAAGTTTCCACACCAGGAGTAGCCGTTCCCAACAGCACTTTCGCCTTGAACATAGAAGCCAGCATGATGGCTGAACTACGGGCATGGTAACGTGGGGCGGGGTCTTGCTGTTTATACGTATTCTCGTGTTCCTCATCTATGATGACCAGCCCCAAGTTACGAAAAGGCAGAAAAATAGAGGAACGAACTCCGAGAATCACATCATAGCTCTTCTCTCCCAACTGTTTCTGCCATATCTCCACCCGCTCAGCGTCCGGAAACTTGGAATGATAAATACCCAGCCGATGTCCGAACACCCTTTTCAAACGCTCAGTTATCTGAGTGGTCAGTGCAATTTCCGGAAGCAAATATAAGACCTGCTTTCCTGTTTTCAGCACCTCCTGAATGAGGTGGATATAAATTTCCGTCTTGCCACTGGATGTAACGCCATGCAGAAGACACACATTTTTCTCTCTGAAGCATTGAAGAATGTTGCCATAAGCCTGTTGCTGCGCAATATTCAGCGGATTAATATCACCGGTATCCGAAATTCCTTTATCCAAACGTCCTATCTCCTGATGATAGACCTCAAAGACTTTCTTTTCGACCAATCCGTTAAAAACGGCCGCAGACCCTCCAGACTTTTCAAGCAGCTCTTTCTTTGTTACTTCCTTTAAAGCATACCCTCTGGCTACCCAACCGGACAATTCCACATACTTCATTAATATCATCAATTGTTTAGGAGCACGTGACAATTCATTGAACAGCCGTTGTAAGTAAGCCTCATCCGCTTCTCCGTTCACCAACCTCACCCTTGCCTCTGTACGCGGTTTGTAATTACGTTTCAGTTCCTCCTTGACAAAGATGGCCTCTTTGTCCAACAAAGACTTGATGACAGTCAACACATTTTTCAGTCCGCTGTTTTTTTCCAACTGGGTTACACACTGTTCTGTATCCCGGCTCAACAAATCCAAAATTTTCTGCTCTTTCTCCGGTAAGGGTGCAGTGGCTTCAAAATCGGGATTATATTCCACCAACGTTTCGCTTTCCAGTTTCATACCCGAAGGGATAGCCGCCTTGTACACATCTCCTAATGTACAAAGATAATATTCCGCCAGCCATTGCCAGAACTCATATTGTTTCGGTAACAGTACCGGAGATGAATCCAGCACTTCAGCTATATCCTTCGTTTCATACCCCTCCGGGGCCGCATAATGTACATTTGTCACTATTGCCGTATAGAACTTTTTCTTTCCAAACGGAACAACCACCCGACAACCAATCTGTACCATCTCTTCCATCTCCTGAGGAAGGGAATAAGTGTATTGGTTGGCAATAGGTAATGGAACTATGACATCTACGAATTTTTTCATGGTGCAAAATTACAAAAAAGGAGGCATTCTTCACTGAATGCCTCCTTTTTATCTTTTATTAAATAAGGTTGTCTAGAACAAGTATGCCAAAGAAACTTGCCAAGTGTTGTTCTTTATATTAACAGAATGGTGTCCATCACCCGATTCACCCTCTGTATAATATTCATAAGTACCAGTCTTGCTCAGAGCAAAATTATAATTAACCCCTAACTGTAAATGACGTATCAATTTAAGACCTGCTCCTACATTGAAACTGGTTGTAGATTTTTTCAATGACAATTCACGCGTCCATGTTTTATTGCCAATATTAAAATCAAACTGGGGACCTGCAGCAATATAAGCACCCAACATGCTACCGAGACCAAAAGACCATTTCAAATTCACAGGAACTGCAAATGTCTTTAACTTCATTGTTTTCTCTCCATCAGCCCCTAAGTCTGTCTGAGAATATAAAGCCGCAACATCTGCCCCTATCCCGATAATAGGCAGGGTGAATTCAGCCATCGGACCCACAAAAAAACCAGTCTTATTATCCCCCTTAAAAGCATCCTTTGAAAAACTCAATTTTGAAATATTCAAACCACCTTTTACTCCAAAGTGCAACTGAGCCTGAGCAGGAGCAGCCATCATCAAACATACAGCTACCATTAATACACTAATAATCTTTTTCATGTTTGTCTATTTTTAGTTTACGCCACAAAGATAAACACTTTTTCCATGTATAATGTTCAATCTCCCAGGAAAGTTACATTACGCTTTCCAATCCCCCCTTCCAAGAAGAAATATCAAACAAAAAACGGACAGAATTTTTTATTCTGTCCGCCATGTTCTCTTTCTAATATTCTTCCTCATTAAAGAAAAATTTGAAGTATGAATATCAGCTAATTACATAAAAAGATGTAGTTTTTGGAAAACCTATTTGGCACTGAAACGCTGTAAAACGCCATTTCATGCCCGAATACGTAAAATAGACCACAATATCGATAATCAGCCATAAATATACGATTTATATTATTTTAATCAAACAATCTCCCCCTCTAGCATTCCATAACAGAACATCAAGGAGAGACGCTGCAAAGATACGGTGAATTAACTTTTGCGCAAACATTTACGCACTTTATTTACGCAATCACAGTTACGCACCTTTTTACGCACCAAATCTTACGCACCCTTATGCTACTTCCTCATATTCCACATATTCGGCTTCCGATTCCTCTTGTACCATTGAAGATGGTTCAGTAGATACATTGACAACCTCTTCCAATTCTTTCAGCCAATTCCGTACCGTACCCTCGGCTATCCCCAACTCTTTAGCAATCGCCCTATTGCTCAGACCTTCCTCGTGCAGTATCTTCATCTTAGCCTTTAAAATACCCTTGTCCTCACTCTTGGACGGCTTCAATAGTTTCTCCTCTTCCGAACAACCTTCTTCTACAAACCGTGGGAAGTTATCATCTTTAACTATCCGATACAGAATTACATTATCCTTGCCATGTTTGTTCTCTCCTTGACGGACTTTTATTTGTTTCAAGTAGATGGTTTTACTATCCTCACGTGATTTTCCCAAAGCAAAACTGCTATCACAGAAGTTCATCAGCCGTTTGGACCCCGCCAAATCATCCGCTTCAATTTCCTTTTTGGAGTTTCGCTTCTTCGTATGGGCTATTACCAACAAACTCAGCCCGTATGTATGCTTCATTGCGGACAATCGTTTCATTATCCGTGTCGCTTCAATCCCTTGGTCAAGTTTACCACACAAATAAGTTATATTATCCACTACGTAAGTTTTAATACCCATCCTCACACCTTCTTCTATCTTCTTGAACAACCGTTCTTCTACCTCTCTATCATCCGAAACCTGTTCTATCCTCAGACTTGGACGAAAGAGATTATCAGAGAACTGGTAAGGCACTCCCGTTTCATCATTGGTGTAACGTGAACGGAATTGGCTCAAAGACAGCTCATAATCCAAGTACATCACCTTACGCTCTTGGGCTATATGTTCTGCCATCTGCATAGCATATAAGGACTTACCAACGTTAGCTTCTGCAAAGAAGATACAGAGTTCATTCTCATACCAAAATGTTTCATACAAAGCCTTTATAGGCGGTAAAGCCAAAGCCTTCTCCATTGCCTGATTAGCGGTCAAGCATCCGCATGACATATTATTATACATTTCAATTTCTTAATAAAATTAACACCATGTTTGATAGGGACAAAACGCCCTATCCCAATGACATTATACGTCATTGGCTACTCACATCACCCTACCATGCCATTTCACTAAGCATGATAAAGAATACATATTAATAGGTAAATCCAGAACCAAACACTTGGGTTAATGTCGCTCTTCCGTTCTGTGGCTATGTGAAGAGTGATAGCCATACTCTACAAGTGAAGTACCCACCCTCATTTGAAAAGCAATGCAAATATAAGCAAAATTATGTATATACCCCAAATATAAAAAGTTAAAATAATACAATATACCACTGTTTAATTTTGATATTACATTTATTTTGTTATAAGATTCTTTAACTCAAAAAAGAAGCATAACAAAAAAAAGGAGTAACCCTAAAACAAGGTTACTCCTAAAAAGGAACAAAATGAAGTATCGCCATACTTCTAATACTTAAAGAATCATTATATACAACTTTGGGAACTCAAATTTTATCCATAGCCATATATTAATAAATATCTCATTCTTTTTCATATCACGCATATATATCTGAATAGAAAATTAGCGAGGGGTAATCACAATATTTCATACTTTTAATGTTAACATCTCATTTTGGAATGTACGTCTCCTGATTTCAAATCCACTATCAAAGTAACTCCATTATCTAACTTTATTTCAATAGTAGATTTATCCGTCCAAGAAACTTCACGAGCCCCCCAATTAGATTCATGCCCGTAAACAACAAAATATTTTTGCTGTTTCTTATTCAATCCATAAACAGAACCTCTCCATGAATAGAAAATTTCATAATCGTCATTAGGTGCAATTGACATAGCATTCTGTTTAGCCTCTTCATAGCTTTTATCCTTATCATAATATGTAAACTTGACTACCGCCAAGCCATCGTCTCTTAGATTATCAATCTGAGGATTATCTTTTAGCCACTTTTTTACAGCATTCTGTGATAGTTCCAAATTCAAATCATCCGCTGTTGGACGATATATGTAATCCGACAATTCTGCTTGTTTTAACAAATATTCCATTTCAACAGCATATTTCTTTATTTCATCTAATCCAACAAATTCTCCCTCAACCGATTCTACATGTTTCCCATTAATTTCCGAATAAACAGACCAACAATTAAAATCAAGAGTTACAATCCTCTTTGTTTTCAAATTATATAATGCGAAATACAATGTTCCATAGCAAGGAGGCATTGCATTACCTGCATTTCCTTCCCTACACATAAAAAACACGTATGGAACATTGTCCAACTTCACATATTTAGGCATTTCTTCATCCTGCATATTAAAATCTGAAGCCTTAATATTAATTATCCCACCTGCCATCCCTGAACCAATTGGCTGAGTGTCTATATTAGAGAGCTGCCAATTTCCACCTATGTATTCTATTTTTACAAAGTCAAACTTCAAATCCACGCCATGAACAGGCCCCACAAATGCCAATATCTCCTTGTTTTTTGAATCGGGCACTAAAACTGTCCAAATTAATTCTTTCTTTTCAGATGGTAAAATTCCACTTCTCGAAAGCGCATTATATGCAACATCATAACTATCTACTACCATTTCACTCGTAGCCACACCATCTAAAGCATCATGCTGTTCACTATTTACTTGTTGGACATTTGTCACAACTTCTTTACTTTTATCTTGACGATTACCAACCTTACACCCAACATACACAATAAATAGGATAGTAAGAACCGCAGCAACACCCCAATATACTCTTTTGTCACTTTTCAAAATTGAAAGATTAGATATTTGCTCGTATTGCTCTGTTTTATTCTTGGGTGAAGCATTTGCCGTTTGTGTATTCTCGTTAGTCGGTGCACCACACATGGGACATGCTTCCGACATGGGAGACATTTGGCAACCGCACTTTTTACATGTGATGTATTCCACTTCCTATTTAATTTTAATTGAGACCTTGTTAGTAATTAACAGAATGATACTTTGTACTGTAAAAGACAATACTACAACCAATAGAAACCAATTATTTTCAAAAGTTTTGGAAGAGAACAACGATAATACAAACTCTATACCTCCCAACATGGAAAATAGTACATACAACGATATTTTAAAACCATCTTTTAGTGTCATCACATTCAAACTAAATAATAACGCAGTAGTAGCGACTATAACCAAACTACTGACAAACAAGTTGAAC
>ERZ780190.2617-NODE-2617-length-13180-cov-4.547886_pt1 | contig 13180 bp, 7 predicted proteins | sample MGYA00510980_ERZ780190 | MGnify/ENA primary metagenome ERZ780190 (study PRJEB29588, sample SAMEA1972188) | human gut metagenome | biome: human gut; feature: human-associated habitat; material: faeces | place: Denmark | collected 2008/2010 ... | reverse complement strand
CGTCTGAGCAGCCGGTCAAGCTCTACAGTCACCCAGTCGTACTCTTCTTTTACATGGGCGTTCTGAAAGACTTCTGTTTCATGCCAGTGATCCTTATCAAAATACTTCGGCTCCGCCATCCACGCATCCGGCAGCCAGTCCCAGACACAGTGCCCGGAATCCTTTCCCGGATGTACCGCCTGCGGGGCAAATTCACGCAGCCAGCTACAGGTTTCTGCCGTGCGGCAGGCTTTTTTTAAGGTCAGGGACGCCGTGTCCTTCGCACGCCCCAGCGGCGATACATAATAAGCCGCCACCGGAATCGGCGCCAGACGGTCTGCCAGAAGCTTTGCTTCCTCCCAGCCAGCCGGGGTCAGGGAATCAATTGAGTAATCAGGATCCGCATGGCGGACAATCAGAAGGCGCATAGGAAAACTCCTTTCGTAAAGAAATGTTACAAAACCAAAAAGCGCGGTGCTCATGACCAAGGGATGTATCTGGGCGCGGGAAAAATTAGAGCATCTTCCGATACTCCTGCTTCCACCCATTTAAAAGTTCTCCCGCACTCTCCATCCGCCGGACCGGATTGCGGTCAAACATCGTCTCGACCATGCGGACATTCCCGCACTTCTCCGCGGTCTGGTTCGCCTCGTCGAGTTCCCGTTTCCAGATCTTCTTCTGTTCCGGCGTCATCGCAGCCGCATGGCGCTCCTTAAGCTCCAGCTTCGGGTCAATCAAGGCAAGCTGGTACAGGTGCTTCAGCATCTCCGGGCTCTTGTCGAAATTGTACGCCATTTCATAAGCGGTAAACGCTTTCTCAAACCAGAAAATCCCGGCATACGCCGCCCCGATGTTGTTCCAGATCTTCGCGGTAAATTCGTCAGTCAGCGATTTGACCCGCCAGTCCTCCAGAATCCGGTTGTAGTAATAGATCGCCGTCCCAAACTGCCGCAGGCGGAAATAGTAATCCGCCGTCTCCTTCCGGAACTCCGCCGCATTCATTTTGCGAAATGCCGCCAATTTCTGGCGGTATGCCGCAATCTCCTTTGCCGTATAATAACAGCACTCCTGCAGAATCACGATCGGCAGCTCGTCCTGGCTCTCGCCGCTCCGCTGCCATGCCTCCAGTTTGCCGGCCAGAAACGAAAGTCCCAGCTCCGAACGGATAAACTCAATCAGGCGGTCATCCACAAATCCATCCAGCACCAGAAGCGGATTCTGATAAATGACATAACACAGCTCCTGCGATGATGCGATATGGACGCCCAGCCGTTCTATGTAAAAAGGATGTCGAACCGGCTCCTGCCGGCAAAGTATCAGACTCATAATGAAACCTCTTGTTTAATCATCCGGTTTGTCGCCGGAAACAATTCTCCAAATCCCAAATCACGTATCATGACGATCATCGTGTCTTCCCCGGTAAATCCAAATGCCATCTCGATCCGGGTCGTCCGGTCCGGGCGTTTCGGGAATCCCTCGAGCGGAATCTTCACCGTCTTCTTTTTGCGCGGTTCCAGCGGCTGGAGTGAAAATTCTACCTCCGGCGTGCCCGACACGATAAATTCCGCCGTCATTTTCGTCTCATACCAGCTGTCCCCGGCGGATGCCAGCACCAGCTGTCCCTCTTTTTCACGTTCCTGAATCTTTAAGGAAACCGTTGTTTTCAGCCGCCCCTCACAGATACAGGTAAAATGGTACGCACTCTGCGCTTCACAGAGATCTTCCGAGCGGATCAGCGCCCCTCGGGTAAATACATCCATCTCCGCAAACACCCGGCGCCGTTTGCAGATCTGCTGCATAAAATCTGCCGCCCAATCCGTCTGTGCAAATCCCCTGCCGGTCAGGATGATCGCTGAAAACAGGCGCTTCTGCAGCAGCCGTTCCGCACAGGAGGAAAGGATCCGGTCTGCCATATGGATGCCCGCGTCGCTGTCCAGCACATTTAAGTGGAATGACTCCTCCAGTTCCTCCTGATCCGCGACCACCTGCATCTGGCGCAGCCCGCGCTGCACTCTCAATTCATAATAATGAAGACCATTCTCCGAAAGTTCAAACATTCCCACCTGGTTGCTCCAGACTTCCCGTTTCTGGCTCATCACGTAATATACAAAGCTCTCCGCGTGACTGATCACATGCACCCGGCTCCGGTCGATTTCCAGAAAATCGGCACAGTACATCAGGCAGTCCACCAGCTTTACCTCAAGCTTTGGCACCGTGATCACCAGGTTTTCTATCTCTTCTTTTCCGGACGCCTGTCTGGGAATCGCAAGCACCTGCTTCAGGAACATTTTCAGCAGATATAAGCCCTCGTAGCGGACACCGTCGATCGTGGCGGTGCCGTCCTTCATCGCCAGGGAAAGCAGCTTATCTTCCACTACCATGCCCTCTAACGCGCCCCCGGCACTCTCCTCTGACACCCGCCAGACGTCCGAATCCGGTTCTTTTCCGATCCGGGTCGGAACCGACCAGATCGTCTCCTGACCCTGACAGGATATATGTGTGCATGAATCACACAGATCCATGCCAATTATAAGTCCATTCATCTATCGTTTGTCCGTCTGTCCCTTTCCTCAGGCGATCGGGAAAAGTGCGCTTACCACCGCATCTCTCTTCTGGTACTCCCGCATCTTTTCCCGAAGCGCCGTCTCGTTATTTACTTTTAAAGAAAGACTCATCTCATTGAGCGCCGCAAACCGGCTTTCCCGGCTGCGTCCCGGAACCTCCCGGCAGGAAATCTCTCCCTTTTCTTTCGTCTTCCGGACGCCGTCCTCTTCCTCTTCGATCTGATATTCCAGCGTCTCGCCCTCAAAAATCACCTTTTCACGGATGTAAATATCCCGGTAAACGAGACGCATTTCCTCATAGTGGAACTCTTCCTCCTGCGGCAGAATCCGCAGCCGCAGATACGGGCGCACCGCCCGGTTTCCGTGATACTCGATGATTTCTTTATCTAAAATATTGCCCGGGATATGGATAAACCGCGCCAAATCTTTAAAATAGGCAAAAATCATGCCCGCATCTAAAAGCACATCCACCACCGACTGGCACAGGCGCCGCTGTTCCTCCGAAAGCTCCGGCAGCGTCGCATAATACTTTGTCAGCGCCAGCAGATAAATATCCGGGATCCGCTCCCGATCAGAGCTTCCCTGCACAGCACCCTCCAAAAATGCGAACACCTTGTCGTCCGTCGGACGGTTTTCCAGAAAATATTCCACGCTCTTGACCGTGAAATACGCGCGCACGACAATTTCCCCTGTTTTCTTGCGCGACGCATAAAGCTCGAACACCCGGTCTAACTTTGCTGTATTGCCGGTAAAGAGCATCTGCGCCACCAGCCGTTCCTCCAGATCGTACGTCTCCACCCGGAGCCGCAGCCCCTGCATCAGGACGCGGTACATCTGATCCACCGTACCGTTGAAATGTTCGCAGAGATAATCGAGAATCACACTGTCCGGCTTCTCGTGTTCAAAGACATACCAGGTCAGATAAAGCAGGTGGTCATCCCGGTCAAAGAGATTTTGAAGCAGCATTCTCCCGCAAAGCCGCAGCAGCAGATTGACCGGCAGACCTTCCAGACCATACCGGCACACCATCTCATACGCCTCGCTGAAATGCCCGCACCGGATCAGCGTCCCGCAGACGCCGTTTCTCTCATCCCGCGTCAGCTGGTCCTTGTCAAGACTCAGAAGGTATGAAACACTTCCATCCTTTTTCTCATCCTCAATCCCATCCGCCATCCTCTTATAATACCGCACGATCGCTGACAGCACCTTTGCCCTAAACAGCGGGTGCAGCTCCATCTTCTGATCCGCGTGCTCCAAAAGGATCGCATCGTCCCCGGTCAGTACCTCCTTGCGGCAGGCTTTTGCACACGCATTCATAAAGAGGAACGGATGCATCGGATTCATTTCAAAACAGGTCTGTAAAAGTTCCTCCATATCCGTAAATACCGGCTGGATGGCGCAATTTACCCGCGCATACCGCGTCTCATTTTCATCCTGGAATAGAACCAGATCGCGCTCCGAAAACAGCGGTACATACGCCGTGCCCTCGTTCAGCACATACGCGTCCTCCGTCATCTGCTCCTCATGGCGCACCACCACGTATTTCATCGCCGGTTCCCGGCATTCTACCCGGCAGGATTTCAAAATCCCCGGCAGGACACGCGCCATCTGCGTATCGATCAGTTCCGGATAGATCAATTTCCGGTACAGGACCGCCAGGGCACCGTCTATCCGTTCCTTGAAAAGCTGATCCACCGCAAACTCTTCCATCGCCCGCTCGTACATCCGGTAAATATCCGAATCCGGCGTTCCATATGTAAGAAGGTTCGCATAAAGCTTCGCCAGTGACCCCGCATCCAAATTTGCCGAATACGAAAAGTATAAAAATACCTCACGCGACATCAGGCGGTCATAATTCTCCGGCATCGCATATAAATAATATTCATACAGGCGCGTCAGACTCAAATCTGCCTCCAGCGCCCGGCTATACCATTCAAAACAGGCTGTCTCCCGGCAGTCTCCCCGGATCAGCATTGCACAGAGCGCCTCCAGAATCTCCGTCTCCGGATACAGCCCGTAAAGTTCCGTCAAAAGGCGTCTGTAAAACTCCCGGTACGAACGGGACGCACGCATCACCCGGACCGCCGCCAGTGCCAGCTCGCGGCTGATAATTTTCCGGCGTGCCCCATAGTACAGGGCATGAAGCTCAAAATTGCCCGCATTGTCTAAAAGGATCGGATCACTCTCCAGAAGTTTCAGTCCCGCCGCATAGAGGAATGGGCTGTGACAGCCGTCCTTAAACTCCTGCTCCATACTAATCAGCACCGTAACCGGATTTTTCTGCAGTTCCTCATCCAGACGCAGAAGCATCAGATAATAAAACAGGCTGCTGCCCGTCTCCTCCGACGCATACTGCTGCAGCAGGCGGATCAAAGTGTCCTTCTGCTCGGCATTGCCGGTCAGCGTCACGTACAGATAGCGGTACAGGCAGTTAAGCTTCCGGTCGCCCGATATTTTAAGCGCCGCTGAATCCTGCAGTTCCTTTAAAATCGTCTGCGCTTTCTCGCGCCGATCAGTCAAAAGGTATAATTCCGCCTGCAAAAGCCGCAGTCCCGCGTCATAGTGCGTCATTTTCATCAGATCCAGCTCCCGCTGCATCTGGTGAACCGCCTCCGTGCCGCCGATCCCATTTTCATACGCCAGACGGGCAGTCAGATAATTTCCAAGCTCTTTCTGGAATGACATATGTGCCCGGTCGCATCCGCCCGCATCGGCAGCCGATGCCTCGATCGGGATCCGCACTGTTTCTCTGGCAGTGTGAATCAGGACGGCACCGAAATTCTTTCCGGCATGCAGCCGTTCCGCCAGAATCCGTACCGGAAGACGGAGCAGACCATCTTCAAAATCCGCCTGCGTCGCACTCTTCTTCGGCAGATGGAGGAACTCGCCGTCTGCCGTCACCTCCAGGTACACACTGCCCCAGTTATCCATCCGGATCTCGATCGTGTCCTCGGCATTCTCAGCCAGCTCGGCATATACGCGCGCCCTGCCCGGAATCGTCAGACCGACCGGCTTTTTCACGCCCAGTCCAACCAGAAATTCTTCCATAAAATTTGCCCGGCTGCCGTGCCCCTTCAGGCCGTCATAGAGTGCCCGCACATGCAGATCCTGCATAAACGGCACTTCCACAAAATCCGGGTACTCCAAAAGCCGGAGCGCCGTCTCCATATCATTTTCCGCGACGCGCAGAAAATCTTCCGCCGTTTTCAGATCACCTAAAGTCTTCCCGGCGTCTGCCACCTCGACGTGAAACTCATACGGAATCTCCTCTTCCCCGCAGTTTGTCACCAGATAAAAAGAACCCGTGATCGTGTCGCCTGCCGTCAGGAACGAAGTGTCCACTTCATATACGATCCGGCACCGGAGTCCGCCAAACGAATTGTTATCCCCCGGAATCCGCACCCGCAGGTTCGAGGAATACACAAATCCCTTCACACTTAATCCATTTTCGCTCCCGATCCATAAATTTCTCTGCATCAGGGTATTCATCCGCAGCGTCTCGTCTATCTTTTCAGGCGACCAGGTCATCTTCGGCTGTTCCGAATCGATGATTCCCTTCGCCAGCCGGTTAATTCTCTCTTTCATTCCTATCACCTGCCGTTTCATTATCCTGTCCCGGTAACTGCTTCGTCTTCCCACAGTTCCGTCGGTTCGAAATCTCGTACCTTATATCATACCATATTTTGTCTGCATTTACATCAGGGAATTGGAGAATTTCGCTGATTGCCCATCCGGCATTTTTATAGAAACAAACGCTATCGTTTTCTAATTTTTCTTAATTTCCTAATCCCAGTCACCCACATACAGGCGTGTGCCAGTCTGCCAAGCTGTTGGTTCATAGATCGTCCAAATTGGATATGGATATGCTTTTCCTTGCAGAGAATCATCTATTGCGATCGTCTGATCAACGCCATTGGTGCCTGTTTTGGACGACAGGTCAGCGGCACCTGTCCTGGTAATACTGAAATCGCTGTCCTTTACAGAGTTGCTGTCTACATAAGGTACGCCGATGATTGCTTCGCTTAACTTCGGCAGATACCAGCATTCTTCCAGAACCGAAAGACTGCCCGCTTCCAGCTGTGCGCCCTGCCACCAGGTATTGTTCAACTGACCAATATAGTGTCCAAGGAACATTGAGGTTCCAGCCGCTTTCACACTTCCTGTTGTGTAGCAGTTCGAAAGAACCAGTTTTGCAGAATCATATTTTCCAAATAAACCGCCTGCGATGGCATTATATGTATTCGTTCCACACGCATCCGCTGCACTGAAACTCTGTATTACCGAAATCGGACCATCCATCCACCCCACGAGGCCTCCGGCACACCAGCCGCCTGACACATTCTTTCTATCTGACAGCACTTCCGCACCACTTTCCGTATAACCGTAAGAGCGGTTCCGTCCGCCGACATAACTGTTTTCAATGCTGAATTCTTTCCCGGCAGTTCCGCCATTCTGGTTGTTTTTCAGGTATCCATACAAACCTCCGGCGGTTCCAGTTGTATCCACATACCCAGAGAAGAAGCTGTTTTCCAACTTCATCTGACCAGAGCTCTCGGCAAAGCCGACCAGACCTCCGCTAGTATCGGTTCCCTGTATCCGTGCATTTTTTCCTGAAACATATACGTGATTCATCACTAAATCACTTACTTTTGCTTCCCCGATCAAGCCTCCGGTTTTTCCTCCACTTATTTGCAGCGTCGGTGCATCTACAACTACATGGTCGAGTGTCAGACTGCCACTATTCGTGCTTCCAACCACCGCGCCTGTTGCCAGCGTTCCAGAAATCCGGGATTTTTCTCCATATATATGGATATTTTTAATCGTTAGATAGCTGTCCGCCGAAGTGCCTGCCTGTGCCACCAGCCCTGCTGTATTCTGCCCCTGACAGGAAATGTCCGGATCCTTCAGATTCAAGTTTGATATCGTCAGATGATCCGTCTTCTGAAATAAAGCCGCACCATTCCAGGCAACAGGAGTTATCTTTAAGCCTGCAATCGTATAACATTCACCCAGTTTTGCTTTTTCTTTCTCATCCACCTCCGCATCATAAGAGATAATGTCCGGGTTGTTAATCGGCCAGAAACTTCCACCTTCATACTTGGAATTTCCCGGACTGTAGATCGTCATCTCTCCGTATGCATCTTTCACCTCTTTGCAATACGCTTCCGTCTGTGAGGTAATCGAATCATCCTCCTGCCAGAGAATATTATCGGTCTGAATGACCCGTGTGATCTTTAAACCACCATAGCCTTCTCCGCAGAAATTCAGATTCTGCAGATGACGTCCATTGGCAACCTTAACCGTATAGGTATCCGTTCCATCATCATTGGGTTCAATTACATCAGCAAAACAGCTGTTGAACTTATATGAGAGCTTTGTATTTTCTGTCGGTGGATAGCCATCCTCGCTCAATTTTACGATCACATTTTCTCCATTTATGTAACCGCCCGGCTGATAACCTCCCCAGGTACCCAGACTACAGAAATTTCCACCCTCACGTGATAAATCATCCAGATAGAAACGCAATTTCAACTTTTTCTCTTCCGTTATGCCTATTTCAAAACGATTTACCCTGTTTTCTGCAGCAAAGCTCGTCCAACTGCCATTTGCCTCATTTTCTGCACAGCTGGCAGCTTTCTCTTCCGTATCTACAAAACAAAATTTCGATCCCGTTCTCAGAGTATCTTCCTGCAAATCACCAGTATTGACTTGGAGAACATACCACATCGTTTTACCGCTCAATTCGCCGGTAATCGAAAATATCAGATGTATTCTCTGATTTTCTTCAAGCGGAGACGGAGAGACATAATCGATATGCAGCCTGTTTCCAGTATGCAGCGCCTCTTCGTTCTCACCCTTGTCCCAGTCCCCGACATGGTTATTCAGAAACCATGAAAATCCCTTTGAAGCGTCCTGCGCAGTAAGTTTTTCCGCTACTTTCTGGATCGTCGGCATCGGATAAATCGGTATTTCTGCCTTCTTTAATTCCGGATCATATGGATATGTATTCCGCTTTTCCTCCGTATCTTTATTTTCTTCCTCACTGCTATCTGCATTCGGATCCTTTACACCAAACAGACTTGCAAGAGCCTCGTCATATGCAAGCACATACTTCTCATTCACCTTACTGCACACATAGCACCCCGGATAAACTGATTTTTTGTTCGTTCCTGTACCACTCGTCTCCGATGGAAGTATTCCATTCGTTCTACTTGCATAATCATAGAACGCAACAAACGCAGGTGCTTTCATCGCCGGATCCTCTGTTTCATCCGCCGCCGTACCACTTCCACCTTCCGTTTCATCCGATTTTTCCTCAGCCGTCGGCGAATACACCGACGCCGATACATATGTATTCGCTATCTGACTGTCTGCCGGAAGCTGTGCGGCGAGCCCCCCTGCGAATCCGCCGGTATATGCCGCTACGTTATAACGTCCGGTAAGATTCTCAAAAGCTGTATTGGCGTTTGCCCCATTCCCTGGTTTTTGGGAGGTATCAAACTTCTTGTTTGCTGTATGACCGCCGACATAACAACTCTGAATCTGCACCGTGGAACCGCTTGCGGCGGCTGCAGCTGCTGCTTTCTCAGCAGTTCCGACCAGACCGCCGGCGTACATACCTTCCACATAGAGTGCCGCTGCGCTGTCGGTCAGGGAAATTTTTCCCTTTGCCATGCCGATCAGGCCGCCCGCCGTTCCCTTTAAAGCGCGGATCCGGTATTTGCTTTCTTCCTCCAGCTCCAGATCGGCTGCTTTTTCTGTGCTGCTTCCCAGCTTATCACGGAAATGATTCTCCGCCAGCGCATCCTGGACGGTCAGACTGCTGCCCTCAAATGTGCCAATCAACGCACCGGCAGAAGCGCCGGTCTGCTCTGCCTGCACCTGTGGATATTCCACCTGCACCTTTTTAATTTCCACCGTTGGCAGCTTTATAGTTCCCCGGGAATCCGTTCCCGGCGTCACTGCGCCGATCAAAGCGCCTGCATTCGCCTTCGTCCGGACCACTGGCTGGCAGATCAGCAGGTTTTTAACACTCATATCCTGCGTTACCGTTCCAAACAGTCCGCCCGTCCCATCTACTGCTGTGATTGAACTTGCCGCCGTTTTTCCTACCTGCAGACCATCAATCCGGTATGTATTTCCCTGATAGTCCAGTGGATACGGCAGGCTAAGCGGAAGATAACTTCCCGCCTCCGTGGTATATGTCTGTGCCGTCGGGTTCGTCCGATCTGCATTCGTTTCATCCGTCACCCGGTAGGCAATCGAGATGGTTTCCGCATTCTGATTCAAAAAATTCGAGCCAAATGCCGTATGCAGCTTCGCCACATGTCCGCAGTAACTGCTCTCGTCCGCAGTGTTTTCTCCCGCTTTCCAGGTCAAATCGCTATTCTGCATCGCCGTAACCGTTTTGGATGTAGTCACCGCTCCCGTGTACAGCTGATCCGGATCCCAGCCTGAAACCCGCTCATCCAGATTTTCCAGATGGCGGAAGCTGCCGATCCCCACGCTTCGGTTCGTACCGATCGATGCAAAGAGGCTGCTGCCTGAATCTGTATTGCTCGTCTTAACCTGCGAAAGCGCTTTATTGTTGAAAACCTGCGCGTACACAAAGATATTTTCGCCCGGAATAAAGGAGGCAAAACCTCTTTCATCCTGCTGAAATGTCATATCCGTCTGTGCCGGCTGGTTGAAATCCATAAATTTGAATCCTGTACTTCCGCCCGTGCCGGCTGGCGCCGCTATGTCATCCAGAATGACCTGATACGTTCCATCCGAATCGCCCGAAGTTCCGGACACCTTCGCCACACGCGCCGAACGGCTGCTTCCCGGGGCATTGATCTCGATGTAGCCGGTTGTGCCACTCTTTTCTCCCTTTACAAACAGGCTCAGCGAATGTTCATTTTTATTCGGATCCCCGATTTCCGCATATAAAATATCATCATTCACCAATTTCACTGTCGGTGCCTCGAATTTCTCCACCGGCAGTTCCGGAACTTCCAGATTTCCTGATGCGTAATATCCGATCGGCAGCTTCTGATCCTTATAATTGGAGTTAGCACCCGTAAACCGCTCCCGTTTTCCGGCATCAGACGCCGCCGCCAGAAGTGCCTCGCTTCCGATATCTGTCTGCACAAACTGATAATGATCCGAATACCACACCTCGCGGACCAGTCCTGCCTTCGGATCATAGAAAATAAGATAGCTCCCGTCTGCACGGACAGTCTCATCAATCGATCCAAACGGAAGAAGGCGCTGCCGGATCTCCTCGGTCACATTCGCAGACACCAGCGCTGCCTCACCGCCAAACTCTTCTTGTTCCGATTCAGGCTGCCCTGCCTGTTTTTCCGGCACATAGAGAACCGCGTAGATATTTCCCTCTTTCTCCTCCGCCAGCACTGTATTTTCTACCGAAATTCCCAGCTTTGCCTGCTTTTGATCGTCCGAAAATTCCCCCTGTGCCTCCATATGGAGCAGACGCGGAATCGTCCCATTGGAGACTTCCAGTGTCAGATGATTCTGCGCCGCCAGAAAGATCTCCTTCGCTGTCTGATCCATCTCCAGACGGCGGAGCTTTCTCTGGTAACGAATCACTGCAACAAAAGAAAGACTGGCAAGAATACCGACAATCGCAATCACCGTCAAAAATTCCGGCAGCGTAAACGCCGCCCTTCTCTTCTGTTTGTTCTGTCTCTTCTGCTCCATCTGTCCTCGTTCCTCTTTTAATTTTATTTCTGATCCAGGTTGACCGCACGCACGATCAGGTTAATCGGCTTTACCACCGCTTTCCGGGAAGTTCCCATCGTATCTTTTTTCCGGTAGATCGCCAGATTTTGAACCGTAAAGCACGCCGTCTCCTCCGAATAGGTATAGCCGTCAAATGCCGTATAATATTCATCCGAGATCGCCGCCTGCGTCAGCAGAGGTATCTTATTATACGCATCATCGTAAGTATAATCCCCATACCATTTTTCAATGCCCGTGCCAGACCAGTCTGTCGCACTAAAGTGCAGCCACAGGTGGCTGTTTCCACTCCGCAAAAGAGGTGTTACCATTTCTCCTGTTTCGGAAGTCCCAGCAGAATTTTTCACTTCCAGCGCATTGGCAAATTCATCGGTCATCAGCTGCGCCGTGAGCGACAGCGCCTGCTCTGCATCTGCCTGATCCTGCATCCTCTGGTAAACATTTTTTACCATCATCACGCCGCCTCCAAGCACCGTGCCGATCATACCGAGAATCACAATCGCCGCCAGCAGCTCCGTCAGCGTCATACCGTTCTTTGACCGGAGTTTTTTCTGACATACTGAAAAGAGCTTGCAGTGACCCTTGGATGCCGTCTGTTTCTGCTGCCTGCAATGCCTATTTCTGCATCTGCGGCATTCACTTCTCTCCTGTCCCATCTCTGTCTCCTCTATCGGTATCTGTAAAGCAGATCTTGTAAGTTTACCTCTTCCTCTTCTGCATCCGAATCAGCCTGGCTCACATACAGTACGATCGGATACTGTCCCGTCCGGTAATTCGTCTGTATGCCTGTCTGGTAGGCATTTGACGCCAGGCTTTTCTTCATGCCGCCGGTTCCAGATGCCTCCAGCTCCAGAACATATCTGCCCGACGCCTGTTCCGCTGTCCGGTTGTTCTCCAGCCGATTGCGGCTGTCATAATAGCCCGCCATCTGCTCTTCGCCCTGCTGCAGCATCCTGCCGGACGCCAGAAATACACTCAGAAACAGCGTCATTCCCAGTGCAATCACAAGAACCGATATCAGTACCTCTGTCAGCGTCTCTCCCGCATTGGCACGCAGCTTTCTTCCAGCTGCCCATTCCATTCTACTTATCATCCTGCAGCAGCTCCTTCTCTATTGTTCCATTCTGCCAGCGGATCGTCGTGATGATGGTCGTCGTCGTGATCGTGTAGGAATCATCGTCATCCGAATCTCCGTCATCGCCTGCTACTGTGACCGTCTCACTCTCGGAGCTATGTGCTGCTTCCAGCTCCAGCCGTTTCTCGCACCGCTCTTCCTTCTTGTCATCCGCCGTTACCGTATCTGAGATAACCGCCTTGATTTTATAATCATCCATCATCCACAGGCGTACACTGGTCTTTAACGGGTCAATCGTGTTCCCGCTCGTTCCGGCTTTCTTCACTGACAGAGTAAAATCTTTGTACGCTATTTCTTCCTCCGATGCATTCTCCCCGTCTGCCAGCTTCCGATACTCATTATTTCTATAAATATCCACGATCAGTGAATCGAGAACCGCGCTATTCGCACTCTCTGCGCTTGACAAACCCGAATCCGTTCCATAGAACTTTTGCCACGTCGCCTCATTATCCGTGTTTTTCCGGCTGCCGACGTAGTAGCAGTAAAAATCATCCTCATCGTCTTCCTCGTCATCCCGGCTGTCATGCACGATCACTTCCTTGATCTTGACTATATTCTCCGTCTTCTGCAGCTCATCCCGCAGAAATGCCGCCGCCGAGTCCACCGCATACCTCTTCTGGTCCTCCCTAGGCAGGTGGCGGATCTTTCCAGCCGACGCGGAAGCGAACGCCAGAATGATCGACGCGCCCACCCCGCAAAACACAAAAAATCAGGACCACCCGTCCAACGGGTGGTTTGCTCTAGGGCTATAAGCCCTTGT
>ERZ780190.2603-NODE-2603-length-13274-cov-2.982752_pt1 | contig 13274 bp, 18 predicted proteins | sample MGYA00510980_ERZ780190 | MGnify/ENA primary metagenome ERZ780190 (study PRJEB29588, sample SAMEA1972188) | human gut metagenome | biome: human gut; feature: human-associated habitat; material: faeces | place: Denmark | collected 2008/2010 ... | reverse complement strand
CAACTAGAGGCGGTTATCATCATACTAGGTCTACCTCTTTTACCTGTCTGGGGATACTCAGCTATCAGATCTCCACGCTTTATCATGTTTGTAACTGTCCGCCTTGTCACTCCCAGCATATCCATAACTACCTCTACTGATAATAGCTCCATACTTTCCACCTCCTGCTCTCATAAGTAAGGGCACATTTTAAGGAAAAATATGCATATTTTATGGAAAATTTTTCAAAAAAAAAAAGAACCCAGATCACTAAAGATCTGAGCTCTCTTTCTTAAGTTTCTTTTCCCTGTAAAACCCTCTAAATTACACAGTATTTATTTTACAAAAATAAAGATAAGGTTGTTTCTGTATTTAGTATTATACCTCTAAAAGCCTTATTTTACAAGGAATTTCTAGCCTCATAAGTGAGTTAGATATTACCACTAAAGCCTCCTCCTGCATCCGTTTTTACCTCTATCCCTACCTCCAGCATTTGAGACATACTAAGAGAGGAAAATGGTAGCTCCATCTGTACTCTCCTATGCTCCTGCTCTGGAGTTTCGTAAAATCTCTCTAATTTTTTCTTTTTAGAATTTGATTTATCTAAATAATAAGGATCGTGCTCTCTTAACCAGAGATCCGCTTGATCCTCCTCTCTCCTGTTACCTATCATCTTTTTACCTCACTAAAAGCCCTTATACATTTCCTTAGATTATAAGGTAGAGGATGTAAAGAGCCTCTTGGCTCTTATTACCCTCTACTCTTTTCTTTTATACAATCTAATATATTGGTATTCATTTTGGATATACCGCACCCTCTTTTAGTATACCCATTTTGAATATAGGTCTATATCCATTTTGAATATAGGGTTATATTCATTTTGAACATAGCTCTATATTCATTTTGGATATACCCTATTACTGTGCATTGCATTTTACAATTTTGTTAAATGGAATTACTGTTTATGATGTTTTCTAAAATATTCCTGTGGCTTAAAATCTCCCTCTTTACTGTAGTCATTCCATCCAGTAGGCTTTAACTCATTGTGCCTTAGTTGCGTAAGTTGGTCTATTTTTATCTCTGGGTATTCCTCTATCAGCTCCTCTAAGATTTCTGCATTTACTCTGTATTGCTTTCCAGCAACATTTCCTCTTTCTCCCTCGCTCTTTTCTTCTATTGCTTGTGATAATACCTCTATCTGGATCAGATTACTTTCCTCTAATAGCTTTAGATTTCTTATCAAAGTACTTTTAGGAACCCCTGTTACATCTTCCATTGTTTTATAGCTCATGTTACAACATCCGTTTTTTCCGTGGGAAAATCTAAAAATAAGTGCATACAGATCCTTAGCTACTCCTGCTAAAGGCTCCATTTTAATTCCACCCTTAACAACTTTTTTTGTTTTTAGTTTGCTCATCCAATAATACACTGTGTAAAAATTTGTATAATCCATCGCCATTACTTTTCCCTCCTTACAGCTCTTAAGTGAGGGATCTTAGTATTATTGATCTCCTCCACCTCTTTTTTAAGGTATCCTTGTTTTACCATGCTACCAACCAGCCTTATTAAGGAGTTAATCTCCATCCCTGTAAAATCTGCTAAATACCTGTAGCCTCCAGAGTACTCTCCAGCATCATATACAATAGCGTACACTACTAAGGCGTTACCCTTTAGCCCCTCCTGTGCCATCCAGCTATACAGCTTTATCTCCTCATTTCCTGTTATCTGTTTTCTCATCGTGCTCCTCCTTGCTTTCTGATACGAAAAAGAGAGAGGTAAGGCTCATTTACCTTAACCTCTCTCCAGATCGGAAAGAATTACATAGCATCGAATATTGAAAACTAAAGGCTATCATGTTATAATAGCCCCTAGAAAATGTCAGTTGCTTATACGCGGTTATGGTATCTGGTTTACCTTAATCCCTGTGTAGTACTGCCAATACTTTACAGGATCTGATATAGCATCTCTTAGGAGGTGCTTTTTTCTTTACCCTCTCTAGGTTCCCCTCTATTATATCTATACCCCTATCATTTTGCAAGTATCTATTGTGCATTTTCAACAAGTTATACACCTCCTATATAATATATTATTGTGCATTTATTATATAACCCTTATATAAAATACCTCTAAAATCAATTTTAAGAGGCTTTACTCTCATCCCCTTACACTTATCCATATAAACATATAAAACGCCTACAGGAGGCACAGCGGAGCCCACAGAGGCAATACTAACGCCTGTATATCTTCTTTTGTTAAAATTGTTTCTGTGTTGTAAATGGTTTTACTGCTTACCCCAGCAATCTCCCCTAACTGCTCTGCTACTCTTTTACATTGTGGTAATTTTTCCACAATGTTACTTTTAAGATCCACACGCTCTCCTTGTCTTTCCTTAGCCTCCTGTGTTAATTTAGGCTTTAATCTAAGAGCTAACTCTGATCTCTGGCTCTGTCTTACTTACTTTCTTTTTATCTGGTTTACTATCTGTGTTTATATCTGGTATAGGTTCCACATTTCTGTTGTTTGCATTTAACACTTTTGTTTCTTCCATTTCACAATTTTGTAAAATGGAGAAAACAAAAGAGCTAACCCACACTACAGCGGATCAGCTCCCATATATCAGCAATTTTCTATTAAAAATCGGCTCCATGCTACAGCATCATCCTCCCCATACAGCATACTGTTAGCCTCTCTGTATGGGATCCTGTAATCAGCTTTAGGATCATCCTCCATTAAAAGGTATTTCCTGCTAAGCTCTCTCGCCTCGTTTTGGAGGTGGTGCCTAAACTGGTGGATAAATGCCTCCAGCTCTGGATCTGCTAAGTAGATCTCCTTAGTTTGGAGTACATAGCTGTTATCCCTTACCCCACAGGTAATAACAGGGATCCTAACCATGTACACCTCCGCTAACTCTGTATCCAGCTCTCTTATCAGCTCCAGCCTCTTTCTAGGATCTGCCTGTTTATATCCCTTTGCTAAGGTATTAGCTACAGGCTCCAGAGCCTTACACTCCTTATAGAGGCTCTTATAGAGCTCCACTCTCTCCTCTATCGTCATTCTCTACGCCTCCTGTGCCTGTAGGTTAAAAGTAATATCATTTAGGCTCATACCGTACAACATGGACAAACTAAAGCCCTGTGCCATCTCTGGAGATCTCTCTCCTGCCTCCCAGCTCTTAACAAGCTCTACAGATACTCCCATCTGCTCAGCTACAAACTCTACACTAACTCCAGCCTTTTCTCTTGCCTGTCTTAAATTTAATTTACTCATCGTACATATCCTCCTTTAGTTTTTATCTATCTAAACAGCCATACTATAAGCTGTATAGTTCTTACGGATCCGCTTGATCCTCCATGTGATACTAGAATTTGCTACATGAAAAGCCTTTGCACAATCTGAGAGGCTGTATCCCATGAGGAGGAGTGTAACCATGTAGCGATCCTTAGCCTCCAGCCCCTCTAAGTACTCATCTACCTCTATCTGTGAAAACCTATCACAATCTAAGCCTCTTACATCGTCTTTATGGATTTCTACCAGTTCCTCATAACTGGCTGGATCCATACCGTTATATCTTTTCTGACAAGTTACCTCATTGTAGAGGCGGTTTAAGTGCTGGCGTACAAATACCTTAAGAGCTGTGGTAAAAGTAACGCCTCTGGTAGGATCAAAGTTATCTACCGCCTTTATAAGAGCTATGTAGCTCTCACTGAGGAGATCCTCTATCTCATACTTAGGGATCCTGTAATCCATAACGATAATGTGTAAGAGCCCTGTATTTTTCTCCAGTAATGCTCTAAATAAATCCTCATTGTGAGTAGTCTGGTACTCTTTAACCAGATCCTCATTAGTTCGCTCCTGTAATTTCCTGTATTCCTGCATATCCTTTACCTCCTGTCCGTATATGTCATACATATATCTTTGTATCTGCATTTTAGTATATGTCATACATATATGTCAAGTGTTTTCTCCTCAAAGTTGAGTTAAAATTTTTATTTTCGCTTTGATTATGTTATAATAGGGGAAATATATAAAGGAGCTGTTTCTATGGGAGGCAAGTATACAGAGGCACAAAAAAAGGCTACTGCAAAATATCAAAAAGAAAATACTGAGATGGTTAGCTTTAGAGTACCTAAGGGAAAAAAAGCAGAATATAAAGCCCTAGCAGGTAAAACAGGAAAGAGCCTCAGCTCTTTAATAATTGATATGCTGGAGGAAAAGCTAAAGGAGGAGCACTAAGCCCCTCCTAATTTTTTGCTATTTTTCTTTATGTAATTTATCTTTGATCTCCAGCCCCACCAGTACCGCTAAAAGGATCACAGTAATATACTCTATCCAGTTAGGGCTCCTCTGAGGCTCTGTAGTGCTTTCTGGAGTATTTACAGTACTTACCTCATTAACTGGCTGTATCTGGCTCTCCTGCCCCTCTGAGGCTGATATAGAAATATTATAGCTATCTCCTGTAATCTCCAGCTTTACATCTACGCCCTTAGCCTCAATATTGATATTCTTATCAGCTATAGAAGTAGTCTCTGGAGCCTCTGGAGTGGCTGTATTTGAGCCTTTAGCCTCTGGAGTGGATACAGTTACAGGTACCGTAACATTTACAGGCTGTGAGGCATTTGTGGAGGCTGTGGCTGGCTCCTGCTTATCCTGTTGATAGTAATTATTTACAGTAGAGCTATTATTACTGTTTTCCATTCTGGAGCTCTCACTCCTGCTATTGTCCGTATTACTCACAGAGGAGGAGTTTGTTGTATTTCCTCCTACTGAGGAGCTACTGTTAGTAGTTCTGTTATGCTGGCTATTATCTATTGTACTTGTAGTAGTACTGTGATCGCTGTTATCTGTAGTGGTATCTCCTCCGCCTGTCTGATCCGCATTACTAGGAGTAGAGGGCTTAGGATCCTCTGTAGATGGTTCTGTGGTATCTGGCTTATCTGGTTCTGTCGGTTTAGGATCCGTAGGCTCTGGATCTGAGCTATCCCCTGTATCTGGTTTTTCTGGATCTGTCGGCTCCGTAGGTGTGGGATCTGTTGGCTCTGGATCCGTCTTACCCTCATCCCCTCCACTAGGAGGCGTTACTGGATCTGGTGTAGGTGGTTCGGTAGGTTCTGGATCTACTGGCTCTGTTGGATCTGGCTTAGTAGGTTTCTCTGTAGCTGTTAAGAATTTCAGATAATCCCCAGAGCCTCCTACTGAGGTATTAGTATCATCCTCCCACCCTGCATAATAGAGCTTATAGTAATCTAACCAGCTATCAAACTGCTCCTCTGTGGTGCTGTTTGTATATGTTCCCTCGTTTGCTATGTCTGTTCCCTGTACTGTGGCTGTATTGCTCCAGATCAGAGAGTTATCTACCTCTAATGAGCTATTGTTATAGATCCCCCCGCCTATTCTGGCGTTATTCTCTTTAATCTCAGTACCTTTTACTGTAAGAGTGCCTCTGTTGTATATGGCTCCTCCCATCTCATCCGCCCAGCCTCCTTTTAGAGTACAGCTATTAACTAAAAGGGTACCAGAGTTAAAAATATGGCTACCATAGCTGGCACTATTCTCATCAAAGCTACAGCTATTAAGCTCCACCTCTCCAGAGCTAATATTTATAGCTCCTCCGTTATCACTCTGATTAAAACATTCCTTAAAATCGCACATACTAAAATAAGCATTTCCGTTAATCTCTACAAATGGCTCTGTACCTCCCACATCCGTAGAGTTTCCATCAAAAGAGATCATCCTAAAAGAGGCTTTGTTATCGGCTCCATAATCTCCAGATACTACCAGCTTAGCCCCTGCCTCCATACGCCTAAGAATAACTGCTTTATTCTCAGACATATTAAGATCTACGATAGCTGGGATCGTAATAGTGCCCTGTATGCCTATTACATCATTATCCTTAGCCTCCGCTATCGCTGTATACAGTGATCCATAATCCTTTACAATAACTGTAGGATCATCTTTCTTAGTACTTGCCTGTACTCCCAGCGTGTTACATAACAATACCAGCACTAAGGCTACTATTGCCACTCTCCTTAACTTTCTTTTGTTCATCCTGTAAATCCTCCTGTATTACTTATTTAGCCCCTGTATGAGGCTATGAGAATATTATACAGGAGGGCATAAGAAAAGAGCTGTAAACCATTAGTTTAATGATCTACAGCTCCATGCTCTTATATTTCTCCATTCTCTCTCAGATACTCCAGAAAGCCCTCACATCCCTCCTCTACATCGGTATAAGTCTCATCAAAGTTACCTGTATACCACGGATCCGCTATATCCCTGCTTGATCCTGCAAAGCTGAGGAGCTTGTATATCTTCCCCTCTGGATCATTATTTAACATCCTGTTAAGGTTCCGTATATTAGCGGTATCCATGCCTATAATGTAATCAAACTTATCATAATCGGCTAATGTGATCTGCTTAGCTCTATGAGGCACTAAAGGGATCCCTACCTCTCTCAGCTTGTTTACTGTACCTCTATGTGGAGGGTTTCCGATCTCCTCCCTACTCGTTGCAAAGCTATCTATGATAAACTGATCTCCTAAGCCCAGAGCGTTTACCTTGTGAGTAAATACGCTCTCACTTAAGGTTGATCGACAAATATTACCATGACAGCAAAAAGCTACTCTTATCATTGTTTTCTCCTGTTCTTAAGCTATTTTCAAGTATATATTTCTGTCTGCTATTTGTTCACAGTAGTGCAGATGTTGCCATGGCAGATGAAAAGTACTTTTATCATTGTTTTGTTTCTCCTTGTTTTGCCCCGGAATGCCCTGTTTTGCAAGGGATTCCGGGGTTATTGTAAAATGCTCTAAAATTACAGATTGTGGCAAATCAGAGCAGAATTAAGCAAGTTGTTACTACCTGTTAGTAGTAAAATTGGTAGTAAAAGGGAAATGGTTACTACTAAAGTTTTTGCCGTTCCTTCTGCATCTGCTCAAATACTTCATCCCATTCTTTCTCGTCACGCCACTCATCATTTTCTGATATTACTGCTTTTCCGTCATCATTATACTTGGTGTTATCTGACGCCATTTTATAAGATTTTTCACTGTATTGAGTCATTATCTGTTTCTCCTTTTTGTCCTAGTACGTCTTAGTTCTTAATATTTCGTGGTAATCTTGGTTTTGCTCTAAAGTTACAAATTGCGACAGATAAGAGCAGAATTGAGCAAGTTTTTACTACTTGTTAGTGTTAGTTGTAAAGTTGGTAGTAAAAAAAGAGGGGGCTACTAACACAGTTAGAAAATGAAATTGCTTATGTAATTTACTACAATACCTAAAACAGTTCCAATAACAACTGTTCCCACTATAAAATTTCTTTTAGAAGCATTTTTCTCCTCAATAATTGCATTCTGCCCTATTTTAAATTCGATACACGGAAATAAATTTCTTTTAATTCGTGTAAATACTGGAAATACTACAATGCTGAAACTTCCCACTATCCATATATCAGTTATCATCCATTGTATAGTCCTAGGAAAAATTATGTTTTTTATATCCGTGTACACACAAATACATATAAACACAATTGTTAGTAGCATAGGCATGATTGGCAATCTAGATAAAATTCGATAACTCAATTTAAAATTATTTAAACATAGTGTTTTTAAGTAATAAATAGTCATCTCCGTTGTCAAACCGGAATCTCAATTCTGTTAACGGCTTATCTCCATTATCAAAAGATAATTTTATCTGGTTACTATTATATTCCGTTCCAAACATCACTGAAATTTCCATTTTTATTATCCGATAAGGTTTCTTATCAAAAAACTCAAAACACTCATCAACATTATCGAATATATAACTTGCATTGTTATTACACCCTACACGACTTTCCAAAACCGATTTTTCACTATATTGTTCAAATATATCTTTTAAACTTAACAGTAGTTGTTTATCAATCTTGTAGCCAACAGAATATCTATGTATTTGAAATATTTCTTCTTTCATAAGGCAACATCTCCCATTTAATACTTTTTTATATATTTTACCATTAAAATTGCTATTTTTCCACAAAAAACGCCCCAGCCTAAGCCGGAGCGTCATCTCTTTTCCATATTAAACTACCTTAAACATCTTCTGCGACATCGGTTTCTCTTTCTTCTGCTCAACCTCCGCCTGTGCCTTCCTGAATTCTTCCATCCTCTTCAATTCTTCCTCAGCATCATCGAATCCGATATGCGTGTACACATTCATTGTGACCGATATATCCGAATGCCCCATGAGGTATTGTAATGTCTTTGGATTCATTCCCGATTTTGCCATATTCGAGCAATAGGTGTGTCGGCATACATGAGGTGTAATATTTGGCATCTGCACCCGGTCAGATACTTTTCAGTATCAAATCCTGCGTCATTTACAAAATCCTCATCTAATGTAACGATAGATGCCAGCTTATAGCTTTCAATTGTTTTTTCACTGAAATCACCTTTATCATAAAGCCGGATAAACTTGTCTCCGTTTTTCTGCTTACGAGGATCACAGACAATATCAAATACTGCCCTATCTCCATCACGCTTTGCACTGTACTTCGCTTTCGGCTTTTTTCTCATTTCCTTATCCAATGTGGTAAGAACCGCCTGTGTACAGTCAGCTATTGCAGGCTGTTAATTGTGTTTCCTGTAAAAGTGCCCTATCGGTTTGTAATATCACCGATATAAAGTTCCAATCCAATATCAGAGCGTTTCTGATAATATTCACTGTCCAGCACAAGGCTCTTCCTTCTGTCATCAAAATGTACCGGAAGTTTTGTAATATCACACTGACCAATAATATGAATCCCTTTGTCACTTGGAGATACTTCTGCATAGGAAGAAAACCGAGATAACATAAGCTGTGCAAATGGATCTGAAATATCCTTATGGTCTATATCTAATAAGAAGAAGCCTTTCGGAATCTTCAAGCCAAGCCCCGATGCCTGAAACTGATTTCTGGCTGATTCTGCATCATCAAAATATACCCATGTACCCTTATGTGCATCATCTGTTCCTGTAGCTCCTCCTTTTCTGCAATCCTGTTTAATGATTAATAGATGTCCTTACAAGCCATTCTTTATAGGCTTCAATCGGAATCAAAATTCTGGCTCCGATTCGTATTGTTGGAAATCCCGATGTCTTTACCAGTTCATATGCCTTTGGCAGGCTGATTCCCATCTGTGCAGATAATTCCTGCACACTCATAGTTGTTTTCTCCATAAGATGTTGCTCCTTCCGTAGAGTTGGTTATGTCCGTCTCTTCAATAATTGTTTCTCTGCTCCCGCTCATGGCGGCTACCAGTCCCCGCAGTAACAAAGGCTTGTTCATTGAGAACGGGATGAAATTGTCAAGGTACAAATCCGTTACAGCATTTTGTGTAACTTTTTATTGTTTTCATGAATATTTTAAGCTATAATGTAACCGAAGTCCAAAAACTGACGGTAACGCTAACGGTTACGAATTAACGATTGGAATGAGGTATGATATGCCATTAAACTGGAATGATGAAACGCTTCCATCAAAAGCAGATAAAACAACAGATATATTAGGATTTAAAGAAATCGGTGGTATCGGGCAACTGATTTACCACCCTTTCCGATTCAAGAAATATGAACTTGATATTGATAAAAGCGATGATTATTGTGCAACACCATTTTGCCGCCCCGGATATGAACCCATCTTTCCTAAAGAAGATTTTCTTTCCGGACAGGGACTGCTTACCAGCCTTTGCAATCTGGCAATGCAGATAAACAGCTTTGATAATAAAATTCCATATACGCAGCTCATTATGGAATGGTGTACAAATAATATGCATCCATATAATATTGATTTCATCTATTCTGAATTGAATGAATCTTTCGATATAAATAGCTTCGATGCAGAAATGGTAGAAAGAGACGGAACATTTGAGATTAACACCTTCCTGGATGATCTTGGAAAATTATATAATGCAGTCATGTTTTATGTTGCTCTCGAAGGTGTCTGTATTGCCGATGACGAAGCTGCATATGATTTATCCAACGAAGGAAAATACTTTGAGGGCTACTCTTTCTTTGATAAATATAAGCATCCTATCGTTGCAATACCGGATGACTTAGATTATGGGGATGCAAAAGGAAACCTCATAGAAGAAATGCGAATTGATAATGAATACATTAAAAATCATCCGGCAGAAAAACCTCCAACCGGAGAATTTGCTACTACTCCATATGACGATTACGATGAATTACGGAATGCACTTATTGACATCATCCCGGAATTTACCATGAAATTAAAGGTAGATCCACGTACTAACCGATTGGAATTTTCTACCGATATTAATTCCGTGTTTGATATTGCATGGCTGACACTTGCAAGAATGCTTTCCGAAGACCCTGCACCAGAAGATAAAGGCAAATCGGATAATCGTCCAGAAGGCATTATGATTCGTTGTCGGAACTGTGGTAAATTCATAATACGAAAGAGCAACCGACAGGAATTTTGTGATGCCGAAGAATGCCAGAAGGTTCGAAATGCCAGAAAGCAAAAGGCCTACCGTGAACGAAAAGCCATTGAAAAGGCTCAAAAAAGCAAGAAAAAAGCACATTAATTTATATTTCTTAACTCAAAGAATCCCTGATTTTATCCAGGAACCTCTCCCCGTACTTCTCAAACTTAAACTCTCCGACGCCGGAAACCTTCAGCATTTCCCCCTTATTTTTGGGTTTTACAAGGCACATATGTACCAGCGTCTTGTCGGAGAATACGATGTAAGGCGGGACTTTTTCTTCCTTTGCGATCTCCCTGCGAAGTTCCTTTAAGAGGTCGAAAAGCGTCGTCTCCTCCTCCGTGAAGTTCTCGCTTCCGGCCGTCATCTTTGTCTTCTTCGCACCGGAAGTCTTTCCAGTCTTCACTCTCTCCTGCTCCTTCGGGAGCTTCATCGTGACTTTCTCATCATCACTGTTTAAGAGGGCCGCCGCGTTCTTTCCGAGTTTTACGATGGCGTACTCGTCGGAGGTCACCACAAGATATTCTTTCACCTGGAGGAAATTTAAGATCTGGCGCAGTCTGTATGTAGGAACCTTCGATGACTCTCCGTAATGGGAATTCTCATCCATGTGGTAGTTTCGGATCTTCACCGTCGCTGCCCCGTGGACAGTATCCAGGATCACCGTGGTTCCATACCGCTCCCGGCACTCTGCGACGCAGCCCACGATAGCCTTCGCAATCTCCGTCACATCCATCTCCTCAAACTGTGTCTTGCAGTTCGAGCAGTTCCCGCAGTATCCGCTTCCATACTCCCCGAAATACCGCAGGATATACTCTCTCAGGCAGTCGTTCGTAAAGCAGTAGAACGTCATCTTTTTCAAGCGATCCCGGTCTCTCTCCGCAACGATCGCTCTCGTCACATCGTCAAGCTCCTCATTATCCCGGTTGTTGTCGATAAACATCTGGTTTGTCACCACATCTCGGCCGCCGTAGAGCAGCAGGCAGTCCGCCGGTTCCCCGTCACGCCCCGCGCGGCCGGCTTCCTGATAATAGCTCTCCATGTTCTTCGGCATATTATAATGAATTACAAAGGACACGTTGGACTTGTCGATGCCCATGCCGAAGGCGTTGGTCGCGACCATGACGGTCTTGCGGTCATAGAGGAAATCGTCCTGATTGGCGAGGCGTTCCTCGGGGTCGAGTCCGGCGTGGTAGCGCGTGGCCGGCAGGCCGCGGCTCAGCAGCATATCGCATACTTCTTCGACCGTCTTGCGTGTCGAGCAGTAGACGATGCCGCTCTTGTCGCGCCGCTGCATGAGGTGGGCGAGCAGGGCGGAGGGCTTGGAGGACGGTTTTTCGACCGCGAAGTACAGATTGGGGCGGTCGAAGCCGGTCGTGATGACGAACGGCTCTTCCAGGCCGAGCGCACGGATAATATCGTCGCGGACCTCGGCGGTCGCGGTCGCGGTGAAGGCGGAAACGAGCGGGCGCTGGGGCAGGGCGGCGAGATCGCCGTCCGTGAGATACCACGCCACACCGAACGCCGCCAGCGCCAGGATCACCAGCACCGCCAGCAGAACGCGGAGAGGATGCTTCTTCTTTGGGGTGGGGTCCTTGCTCTGCGAACGGCCCGGAGGATCGCTCTGTTTGACCTGTCCGGCGGGAAGGAAGCCTGTCCCCTCGGCCTGCGGCAGACCGGCAGCAGCGCGGCGCACCATATCCAGCAGCCAGAGGCCGGGGTTATCTGCGGCGGAGACGGTGCGGAGCCAGCAGCCTTTTTTGGTGCTGAGCACCAGCACATGGTCGCTTTCCCGCTCGGCACAGGCCACGGCCAACTCTGTTCCCACGATGCGGCGGGCCGCCTGCGCCCGGGCGAGGGCCAGACGGACAGGGTCGGGTTTGTCCCCTTCCCCGCCGAGCTTGGCCCGGACGCGCTTTTCGATTTGGGGGCCGACCTTGGCGTCGGCATAGCTCATGGTTCCGAAGTCGTAGACCTTCTCGGCACCGGGGACTTTCTCGAGCCGGGATTCCAGCAGCGCACCGGCGGCGGCATCGCCGCAGGCCAGCAGACGATCATGGGCTTCCAGCGCCTGCACGGCGGCAGCGGCCAGACTGGTATCGCCTGCACCGTATACGTCCGCGCCAAAGCTGCTGCGGAGGCTCTGGGCCGCCTTTTTCAGTCCCGTGGGCGTGTCCGCATGGACAGCCAGCAGCGTCTCTGCGCCCCGGCTCTTCCACTGGGCCTCAGCCCTCCATTGGGGCGCAAACAGCGCCACAGCGGCCGCCAGCCGTCCCTGCGGCGCACCGTACAGGCGCAGCACACAGCGGGTCTCCTCTGCCAAATCCCATCAACCCCTCATTTTTGATTTTTACCGGACGAACACCTCATCCAGTGCAGCCAGCGCTTCGTCGTCCGACTGCTGGGCTGTGGTGAGGACCTGCGTCCCGGCAGGGACTTTGCCCTGTGCCAGACGCAGCGCCAGTTCCAGTGCAGCCTGTGCGGCCCGGGCGCGCACCAGCGCACGGTCAGGCCGGGAGACGAAAAGCTTCTTGACGTAGGCCACGCCATCCCGGGCAGCGCCCAGATAAACGGTGCCGACAGGGCGCACCTCGTCGCCGCCGGTGGGGCCGGCCACACCGGTGACGCTCACAGCGATGTCAGCGCCCGAAGCCTTTGCCGCGCCCAGAGCCATCTGTGCCGCCACGGGGGCGGACACGACGTTGTACTTTTCGATGACCGCCGGGTCCACGCCCACGAGCTTTGCCTTGGCCTGCTCCCAGTAGGTGACAAAGCCATAGCCGAACACCTCGCTGGAACCGGACACGGAGGTCAGGCGCTGTGCAATGAGTCCGCC
>ERZ780190.2597-NODE-2597-length-13303-cov-3.221996_pt1 | contig 13303 bp, 10 predicted proteins | sample MGYA00510980_ERZ780190 | MGnify/ENA primary metagenome ERZ780190 (study PRJEB29588, sample SAMEA1972188) | human gut metagenome | biome: human gut; feature: human-associated habitat; material: faeces | place: Denmark | collected 2008/2010 ... | reverse complement strand
GAGGGAGAGAAAGAAACCGAGATCAAGCTGCAGGATGAGGGTAACCGTGTGAAGATCAGTGTGTTTAACACAGGGACTCCGATCCCTGAGGCAGATGTACCGAATCTCTGGAATAAATTTTATAAAGTTGATAAAGCGAGAACCAGGGAATACGGTGGAAGCGGTATCGGTTTGTCCATCGTAAAAGCCATTATGGATTCCTTCCAGCAGCAGTGCGGCTGCCAGAATTACGACAACGGTGTGGCATTCTGGTTCACACTGGAGGCAGATGGAAAAACGGAAGAAGCATGATTGCAAAAAGCGTGCCAGAAAAAGGAAATACAGCCTTTTCCTGGTGCGCTTTTCTTGCATAAAGGAAAAAGATGGTGTAGAATAATAGCACAAACGGTCGAAAAGAGAGGGAGAGAAGAGATGGCGGATTCCAACAGTACAAAGAGTGCGCTTGCAGATGCAATGAAAAAATTGATGGTATGCAAGTCTTTTGCGAAAATCAGTATTTCAGATCTCTGCGAGGAATGCGGTCTGAACCGGAAAAGCTTTTATTATCATTTTAAAGATAAATACGATCTGGTAAACTGGATCTTTTATGTGGACTTTCTGACAAACATGGGCGGAAAGAACTTTGAGAATGAATGGGATGTGCTGGTGGCGGTCTGCAATATTTTCTATCAGAATAAAGCATTTTACCAGAGTGCCCTGAGGATCGAAGGGCAGAACAGTTTTAAGGATTACTTTTACGAGATGCTCGAGCCGGTCATGGCGTTTTTTGTACAGGATCTCTTTCAGGTACAGAATCAGAAACTGTTTGTAACGTTCTTCTGTGATGCCTTCCTGACCGCGGTTCTGCGCTGGTTTTCCATGGAAAGCGAGCTGGAACCGGAAACGTTTGTCGAAGAACTGAAAGAAGTGATATGCAGATCATCAGAAAAAATAGCAGCCAAAGCGGAACCAAAGAAATAAAATTCCGCTTTGGCTGTACTTTTATGCATCTGCGAGCAGTTCACGGTAAAATATATTCCGAAGAGACAACTCTTCAAAGGAAACGGTGGGCGTATCGAGTGTGCGGGCCATGTGATCCGGCAGAAGCAGCAGATACGCCGGATTGGCGGTGATAATCTGCTCAATTTTGCGGGAGTCTTCCTGCACTTCGATCGGGAAGAATGGCTGTATGGGGGTGAAGCGGTACTGTTGAACAACATCGGAAACAGCCCGGATACTTTCTTTTGAGCACGAATCATCTGCGACCAGAAAGAAAAAGACACTCTGTTCCATCTGGGAATACAGGTGGTCAAAAGAGAGCAGATAAGCGGCAGCATCTGCATCCTGATAGACTTTGTGCATACCGAACAGCGTTTTCTGACGGCGCAGGGCTTTTGCCATGGAAGCCGTTGAGGGGGCATCAATTGGAAGAGAAACCATCAGGTTCGGGCAGGATAAAAGCAGTTTCTGCTGTTTTTCGGTAAGCGGCGTATCGGAAAGAAACCAGAGAAACGCGCATTCCGGATGCGACTGGATAACGGCAAGGTAGGATTCCATATCCTCATGATGATCCATGGAGCGGAGCTGATAAGAGTAGATGCCGTATGTCAGACCGGTTCTGACCACGGATGCAAAAAACGAGGAATCGTAAGTGTCCGGGATGCGGCTGTCGAGACGGAGCTTGACAACCCAGGGAACAGCAAAGGAAAGTTCTTTCTGCTTCTGGCGCAGAATATGCGCACCGTAGGTAAAACTGTTGTAGCCGATGTTGATGCCGAACTGACGAAGCGCTTCCGGATCGTTGCTGCGCAGCAGAAAGTCGATCGCCTGATAATACGGGCTTTCATCGTTGCGCAGAAGATCCTGAAAAATGGCAAAAATCTGATTCTGAAAGCGGCCGCGGGAAAATTGGCGGCCAAGATCGCAGAGCTTGCGGACGCTGCGTTTCGGATCTGCGTCCATCTCCACCATCGCGCGTGCAACTGTTGTGTCGATCAGTGCGCGGGTGATGTCCTGTGAATTCATAATGTGTTCCTCCGATCAAGTAAAATAAGCTGTTTTTATCATAGCAAAAAGAACACGGTAAAAACAGGGACAAAGAACAGGAATTGTCTAAAAACTCCATTCTTTAAGGAAAATTTACCAGATCTTCAGAAGAAATTTCTTTTTCTTTTGTGGAAAAAGTGGTAAAATAAAGTTATATGGTACAAACTATCGATTCTGCCGCGCCAAAAACGCGGCGGAACCATCCGAAACGATTCCAGAAAAATAGGAAAAACGAAATGGTTTTCGAACATGGAAGATAAAAGGAGGCGTTTTGCATGAAATTTGATATGCACTGCCACACAAAAGAGGGTTCGATGGATGGAAAAGTCATGATTGAGGAGTACATCCGAACACTGAAACGAAAAGGATTTGGAGGAATGTTGGTATCCGACCACGATTCCTATGACGGATACCGCGAGTGGAAGAATGCCATCAAGGGAAGAGCACACCAGGATTTTGTGGTATTAAAAGGTGTTGAGTACGATACGTGCGACTGCGGCCACATTCTTGTGATTATGCCGTTCGGCGTAAAATTAAAAATTCTGGAGCTGCGCGGCCTGCCGGGATCGATCCTTGTCAAGATCGTCCATGCGTACGGCGGAATTTTAGGACCGGCGCATCCGTACGGCGAAAAATTTATGAGCATGATCAGCACGAATGAACGGAAGAAAAAGTATCAGCAGCGGATTGCCCAGCTTCTCCCGCAGTTCGATTTTGTTGAAATTTTCAATGCGTGTGAGAGCGCGGAGACGAACGCAAAAGCGAAACGGCTGGCGGAGAAATTCAATAAGCCCGGCTTTGGCGGAAGCGATGCGCACCGGCTGGACTGCATCGGAAAAGCGTACACCGAGCTGCCAGATACCATCAGAAGTGAGGATGATCTGATCGCCTACGTAAAAACGTGCCCGCAGATCGAATGCGGCGGCGAACATTACAACGGAACGACGAAAGACCGGATCGGCCGCCTGAACATGGTGCTTGTGGATTCGTTCTATTTCTATAACAAACTTGCGAATGGCTGGCGCTGGCGGAAGCGGAGGCGTGAGCTGTTTGATATCATAGAAAAAAAACTCTGATGAATGCCTGGCAAAAAAGCGTGCCGGAAACGTTTCGTTCGGCACGCTTTTTCCTGCCCTGCATTTGAATCGAAAAAGAGAGGAAACATACGTATGCTTGCAATATTTCTTGCGCCGGTCTACATACTGGCAAATGTATTTACCGCCTACTGGCTGCTGCGGTGGATGAAGGAGGTGCATCCTTTGTTCCGCCATCCGGCCGTGCTGGGTGTCATTTTGGTGCTGTATGCATTTTTTGCACTTTCCCTGCTGACGAGCTTTCTGATCAAAAGAGATCCCGTTCACCGGATTTTAAAGGTCATCAGCAACTGCTGGCTTGGCATGTATCTGTATTTTCTTGGCTTCACCGCGATTCTGGTGCTGCTGCGCTTCATTTTTGCGCATACGGCACTGACGAAAACTTGGCTGTATTCTCCGATGGGATTGAAAGCGGTCGGCCTTGGCGCGATCCTTTTTGTGACGGGAATGTGCATCTATGGAATGGTGCATGCAGTCCATATTTACACGACACGATATGAGGTTCCATCGAAAAAGGATGCACATCTGAAAATTGCGCTCGTCGCAGATCTTCATCTGGGGTACAGCATCGGCAGTCATCAGATGGAAGAGATGGTGGAAAAAATCAATGCTGAGGAGCCGGATGTCGTTGTGATTGCCGGGGATATTTTTGATAATGAGTACGATGCCATCTATGAGCCGGACCGCGTGGCGGATCTTCTGGCGGGCTTAAAGAGCCGGTACGGCACGTACGCCTGCTACGGCAACCACGATCTCGATGAGAAGATTCTCGCGGGCTTTACGTTTGAGACGAAGGAGGAGCGCGTCGCCGACCGCCGGTTCGGTGAGTTTCTGGACCGCGCGAAGATTCATCTGCTGGAGGATGATGTGGTCTGTATCGATGATGCCTTTTATCTGGCGGGCCGAAAAGATCCCGACCGGATCCGCAAAACGCAGGAGACACGCGACACGCCGTCCGAACTGCTTACCGGACTGGACCAGTCGCTTCCAGTTTTTGTGATTGACCACCAGCCGTCGGAGCTGACCGAGCTGGCAGAGGCAGGCGCAGACCTTGATCTTGGCGGCCATACGCATGACGGACAGCTCTTCCCAGGAAATATCCTTACCGGCCTGATGTGGGAGAATGCCTGCGGGATGAAGAAAGTCGGAGACATGTACAGCATCGTCACATCCGGCGTGGGTCTCTGGGGACCGCCGATGCGGATTGGAACGAAAGCGGAAGTGGTGATCATCAATTACGGAAAATAAGGGTTGACAAAACCGGAACGCAGAACTATAATACAACAAAATTACGAAACAGAGGTTATCAATGATGAACGAGATGCACAGCGTACAGATGCACAGGGACGACGATTGATAGCGCTTGTATCAAAGTGAAGACTACTATACTTCACAGGTACAGGCGCTGATTGTGTTGTACCTGTGTGGAAGATAAGGCAAAGGGAAACCACACCGGGAGAAAAAGAAATACCCCGTGTGGTTTTTCTTTGCCATTTTTTATCCATGCGGGAATGACTTGAAATTTACATCAGAGAAGGGTTGTGATCGTATGGGACATACAGATTATGTCCATATGGATTTTCTGCTGATTTTGCGGCGATAAAGAAAAATCAGAACAGAAAGGCAGAAAAGACTATGAAGACAGAAATGAATACCGTAAAAGTAAGAAAAACAGAGGAACTCGAAGCAGAGCAGTTAGGAGCACACATCGGCGAAATCGTGCGGCTGCATGGAAGCATTTACAAAATCCGAAAAATGAGCTCATTTGCATTTGTGCTGCTTCGGACGAAACGGCAGATGGTACAGTGCGTGTACGAGCCGGCGTATGCCCGGTTTGCATTGGAGGAATTAAAAGAAGAGGCGTGTGTCCGGTTTACCGCGGAGGTGATCCGTGAAGAGCGTTCCAGAAGCGGGTATGACCTGCATCTGTTAGAAGTGGAAATCCTCTCCGAGCCGGAAGAAGTACCGCCGGTTGTCATCAACCAGAAGCGGGTCAACACTTCGATTGAGAACCTGCTGGACTATCGCCCAATTACGCTGCGCAACGAAAAAGAGCGCGCGATTTTCTAGATCCAGGCAAAGATCTGTCAGGCGTTCCGCGAATTTCTGGATGGACAGCACTTCACCGAAATCCACACACCGAAGCTCGTAGCGGCGGGAGCCGAGGGCGGAGCTAATATCTTCTCTTTGTCGTATTTCGGCGAACAGGCATATCTGGCGCAGAGCCCGCAGTTTTACAAGCAGATGATGGTCGGCGTCTTCGAGCGTGTCTACGAGATCGCACCGGTCTTCCGGGCGGAGAAACACGACACGGCGCGTCATCTGAACGAATATACAAGCGTGGACTTTGAGATAGGCTATATCGAGAACTTCGAGGACATCATGGCGATGGAACAGGAGATGCTGCGGTACACGTTTGCACGGCTGCAGGAGACACGCGGAGCGGAGCTTTCGCTTTTAAAAGCAGAGGTGCCGGTGATCACGGAGATTCCGAGAATCCGTTTTTCGGAGGCGAAAGAGCTGGTGAGCCGTGTATACAAAAGAGCCTTTTCGGAGAAACTGGACTTTGAACCGGAGGAGGAAAAACTGCTGTGCGAATACGTGAAGAAAACGACAGGCAGTGACTTCGTATTTGTGACACATTATCCAAGCGCCAAGCGCCCGTTCTACGCGATGGACAGCAGAGAAAACCCGGCAGTGACGGAAAGTTTTGACCTTCTCTTCCGCGGCCTTGAAGTGACGACCGGCGGCCAGCGCATCCACAATTACCGGGAGCAGGTGGAAAAGATCGAAAGCCGCGGCATGCATGTGGAAGCGTTTGAGAGCTATCTAATGATGCACCGCTGCGGCATGCCTCCGCACGGCGGTCTCGGTCTTGGGCTGGAGCGGTTTACGGCACGGCTTCTCGGATTTGAAAATGTGCGGAACGCATCCCTGTTTCCAAGAGACATTCACCGTCTGATTCCGTAAACCAGAAGAGTGTAAAAAACTCCGGCGAAGCCGTGGCGCAGATCCACGGGCTTAGCCGGAGTTTCATAAGATTTCCCTCCCTTTTGAAAGATAGCGTAACCGTTTGGATATTTCTATTATACACCAGGGGAGTGAAAATGACAAATTGTTTATTGCAGACAGGATTGCTGTATAAAAGTCAGAATTTTTGCAGAAATGAGCCTTGTAAAGCGTCCGAAAATAGGCTATACTAAACAAGGTTTGGCTGCCGGCAGAATCTGGCAGTATCGGCAAATATTGGAAAAAAGAAAGACGGGAGTTTCCCGGTTTGAGGATAGGAAAATATGAAATTATATGACATTTCCGGAGAGCAGTTTTCCGCAATGGACGCGCCGCGTCATCTGATGACGGAGGAAGGAACGGCGCAGACGACGCTCGACCGGTCACTTGGCATCTGTCAGGTGGCGGAGCTTGAGGGAAAAGTGACAAGAGAAGTGCTCGAGGAGGTCATGGAAGAGGACTGTGAACGTCTTCTGATCCGCGGCGATGCGCAGATTACACGCGATGGGGCAGATTACCTGGCAGAGAAAAAATTGGTGCTGCTCGGTGTGGAGCAGGAAACTGTCGGAAATGAGACATCGGGGAATGATGTTCATCAGCAGCTGCTGAAAAAAGGTACGGTGATTGTCGAAAATCTGAATCTGGAGAAAGTGACCTCGGGTCATTATTTTCTTGTGGCTGCTCCGGTCAAAAAGAAACACCAGTACGGCGGCCCGATCCGCGCGGTTCTGATCGAAAATTAGAAAATGCCTTGTATCAATCTGAAAATGCAATGTGAAATATAACAGAAAGAGAAAAACAAGAAAAAGTGTTCCCCCGTGGGACACTTTTTTTGATATGTCCAAAACGAGGGAATTTTGGGTTGTATTTTCCAAATATGGAGAATATAATGAGAAAAAGCCAGGATGTGGTATTCAAAACCAGATCAATTCCGGGCGAAAATATTAAACTATTACAAAGGAGATCGTGAACAATGGATGCAAAAATGAAAGTAGAAAGAGCCGCTGCAGGCGCTGCGATCGATGGTGTTTTAAAATATGTGAATCACGGAGACGACAGAACAAAAGCGCTGTTGAATCTGACGGATTTTGTACAGAAATTTACCGGAAATATGTTTGCGGAGAAAACCTTCGACAACATCCGCACCATGCTGCAGAATCCGGACAACAAATGGGTACAGTATGTCAACCGCGGACTGGACGAGCTGGATCCGCAGGTGATCAAAATGACTGCTTTGAACCTGGGATTCCAGGCAGCTTTCGTCGGAACGAAACAGATCCGTATGAACCGTGAAAAATACAACTGCAACATCCCATGGACGATGCTGATGGACCCGACAAGTGCCTGTAACCTGCACTGCACCGGATGCTGGGCAGCAGAATACGGCCACAAGCTGAATCTTTCCTATGAGAAACTTTCTGATATCATAAGCCAGGGAAAAGAGCTGGGAACCTACTTCTACATGTTCACCGGCGGCGAACCGCTTGTGCGCAAAAAAGACATCCTGCGTCTGGCAGAAGAGCATCATGACTGTGAATTCCACTGCTTCACCAATGGAACCCTGATCGACGAGGAGTTCTGTGAGGCGGTTCAGAAGCTGGGCAATATCTCCTTCTCCCTGTCTCTGGAAGGCTTCGAGGAGGTCAACGACGGACGCCGCGGCGAGGGTATTTTCGATAAAGTTTTGGCAGCCATGGATCTGATGAAAAAACACGGTCTGCTTTTTGGTACTTCCATCTGCTACACAAGAGCAAACCTCGAGACCGTTACAAGTGACGAGTTCCTGGATCTTTTGATCGAGCACGGATGCCGTTACAGCTGGTATTTCCACTTCATGCCGGTCGGCATGGACGCTGCACCGGAGCTGATGCCGACGGTTGAGCAGAGAAAATATATCTATCACAGACTGCGTGAGATCCGTTCCGATAAGAGCGACAAACAGATCTTTGTTATGGACTTCCAGAACGACGGTGAGTTCGTCGGAGGCTGTATCGCAGGAGGAAGAAACTACTGCCATATCAATGCAAACGGCGATGTGGAGCCGTGTGTTTTCATCCATTACTCCGGCGCCAACATCAACGAAGTTTCCCTGATCGAAGCACTGCAGCAGCCGCTGTTCCAGGCATACCGCGATGGACAGCCGTTCAACCGCAACCACCTGCGCCCATGTCCGATGCTCGAAAATCCGGAACTGCTGCGTGAGATGGTAGAGAAGACCGGCGCGAAGTCAACCGACCTGCAGTCTCCGGAGAGCGCAGAGCATCTGTGTGGAAAATGTGATCTGTATGCTGCTGAGTGGAAAAAAGCCGCAGACGAGCTGTGGGCAGAGAATCCGCATCACAAACAGAGATATGAGAACTATAAGAAAGAGAACCTGGATGAGGAGGCAAAAGCTTCCACAGAGGAAATTCTTTCCGGAATCCGCGGATAATGCGATGCATGAACTGAATCAATGACAGAAATAAGACGCCGGGAAACGGGATAAAGCCTGTTTTCCGGTGTCTTTATGTTTCAATTCAATTCAATCTATAGCAAGACCCGAAAATAATGCAAAAAAGGCAGTGCTGCAGAGCGCGAATTGCAAGGAACAGATTTGAAGGCGTACCGGGGTACGACGAAAATCTGTGACGCAGTAATTCACGCTCTGCGGTGCTGAATTTTTTGCATTATTTTCGGGGATTACTATAAGTCCGACAGGTCTTGCAGAAAAAAGGCAGATCCCGTATACTGGTAGAAGCAAAAAGATATTTTAACGACAGAGAGGATTAAAAAATAGAAGATGAACGATTCATTTTTACAGGAACAGGGCGTGAGCGGGGCGTTAATTGAGAGTGTGCGGAAATTCCGCGAGAGCTATCCGGTGGCGGAGGGCTTAGAGAACCGCATGAGCACGCCGGAAATCCCGTTTTTTGGAAAAGAGATTCTGGAGATGGCAATTGCCGCGCTGCTGCAGGGCGAAAATCTGCTGCTGACCGGCGAGAAGGCAACGGGAAAAAACGTGCTGGCAGAGACACTGGCGTATGTTTTCGGAAGACCGACGTACAACGTTTCTTTCCATGTAAACACAGGAAGTGCCGAGCTGATCGGAACCGATACATTCCAGAACCAGGAGGTCACACTCCGGAAAGGCAGCATTTACCGCTGTGCAGAGGAAGGCGGTTTTGGCATTCTCGATGAGATCAACATGGCGAAAAACGATGCGGTCAGTGTTCTTCACGCGGCGCTCGACTACCGCCGTATCATCGATGTGCCAGGCTACGATAAAATTCCGCTTCACCCGGCGGCGCGGATGATCGGAACGATGAATTACGGCTATGCGGGAACGAGGGAGCTGAATGAAGCGCTGGTGTCCCGCTTTCTGGTGATTGACATGCCGCCGCTTACAGAAGAGACACTGTTTTATCTGATGCAGTCAAAATTCCCGGATCTGAAACCGGCGGCACGCGAAGCGCTGGCCGGCCTTTACCTCGATCTGCAGAAAAAGGCAAAACAGGCGGAAATCACCACGCGCGCGCTCGACCTCCGCGGTCTGTTCGGAGCGATTGGCACGATGCGTCAGGGGCTGTCCCCGTATCTTGCGGTGCAGATCGGCATTGTCAATAAATGCTTTGACCTGTTTGAAAAAGAGATCGTGCGGGATGTCGTGCGCACGCGGATTCCGGAAGAGTGGACGCCGCAGGATATTTTTTAGAGGAAATACGTATGGTGACAGAGGAAACATTAAAAACGCATGAGATGGAGCTGGAAAGCCGGATCCGCAATCTCGTCTGGACTGTCAGCGGCGACTACACGCTGAAGCTGAACCCGGACGTGGAGCGGTATGCGAAAGAGCCGGATACGGTGCTGTACGATACGATCCGCCAGGGTGCCTTTTCGTGTTATTTTGATCGGGAAGCCTACAGCCTGTATCTGGTGAAGAAGGTTTACAGCGGCGCAGCGGAGGGAGAACTGATGATGCTCGCCCAGCTGGTGACGGAGGAGGCCGTATCGAAGCGGCTCGAAAGCGAGCGCCCCGGTGTCAAGGGCTTTCGAAGGAGAGCAGCGGAGGAAATACTGGACCACTCGTTTGAATCTTTATCCAAAAATGAGACAGGTCGTCTGAAACTGGAGTATCTGCGAGGAAGAAGAGAGGAGGACGAGGGAAAAAGCCCTTCATACTCGGGGAAAACGCGGGAGTGGATGGAGCTGCTGAAGCACGCATCCGAAACAGCGGATACAATGGAACTGATCCGGGTGACGGACGAGCTGTACAATAAGGTCGTCGATCCCGCATTTGTGAAAAAGCACGGTGATCTTGCCTCGGTTCTTGCGGTAACGATCGAGGAGCTCACCGAGTATTCCTGGAAGGATTTCCTTTCGGAAGAGCTGTATGAGGACGGGCTCGAGACATATCTGGAGCGAGTTTCGCTTGATATGACAAATTTCACATCAAAAGAGGCGGAAGAGAAGAAAGAAAAAACAGCGGGAAGCGATACCAAAAAGGTCGTTGTCGTCGATGAGAAAGCGCTGGCACGGATGTATCAGTACATTCAGCGCAATTACGGAAAAACGTGGCTCTCGGAGAGTGAGGAGAAAAGCCGGAATTACCAGCTCTGCCGCGGCGTCCACAGCGACTGCAGCCTCTATTACACGGAGGGTGTGCTGAAAAATCCGGTCGGAAAGTATTATCAGCTCTCCTACGCGCAGAAGCAGAAGGATAAAAACCTTCATGCCTATTACGACCAGCACCGCGCGGTGCGGCAGAACATTTCGCTGCTGTATCAGGAACTGAAAAAAGCGATGCTGCTGCAGGAGGATCAGTCGTTTGCGGATGCAGACCACGGAATTTTACAGCCCGCGCGAATGTGGAAGGTGGGACGGAGCCAGAATGCGGATCTGTTCCGGCTGGAGCAGCGGCGGAATTCGCTGGATTTTGTTGTGGATATTCTCGTAGATGCGAGCGGTTCCCAGCGGCCGCGCCAGGAGAATGTGACACTGCAGACGTACATTCTGGCGGAGACCTTAAGCCGCCTGCACATCCCGTTCCGCGTGATGAGCTTCTGTACGTTCTGGGATTACACGATCCTGCACCGGATGCGCGATTACGACGATCCGCGGGAGAAGAACAGCAATATTTTTGAGTATATCACATCATCAAACAACCGCGACGGGCTTGCTGTCAAGGCTGCGGGGATGGATCTTTTAAAACGCCAGGAGGACCGGAAGCTGCTGATCCTCTTAAGCGACGGAAAGCCGTACGATGTGCTGGTGAACCGGCCGAATGCGAGAAATCCAAAGCCGTACCGGGATGACTATGCGCTGCATGACACGGCAACTGAGGTGCGGCGCCTCAGGCAGCAGGGTGTCTCGGTGCTTGGGGTCTTTGTAGGCGAGGAGACGGAGCTTATGGCGGAGCAGAAGATTTTCGGCAAGGATTTCGCATATGCGCGCGACATCCGCAACTTTTCCCATATGGTGGGAAGCTATTTAAGAAGAAAAATCGAAGAATAAACGAGCGGAATGCTCCGGGCGGAAAGTGGAAAACTTTTATCCGGAGCATTTTTTTCAAATTTTTTTACGCAAACAGGTTGACATTTCCCACAAAACCTCCTAGAATGTTCTATAGCGAACTGTTTAATATGAAACAGTCATCTATAGAACAGTTGCTTATAGAACAGTCCTTGTTCAAACAGTTTTATAACGAACAGATGGGGACGACAGCAAAGGGGAAAGGAGGAAAAAAGCAGCGTGTGTTGTAAAAAAAGAAAAATCGGTCACGAACTGCGGACACTGGACAATATACTGTCACGGAATCTGATGGCAGCCGCCAGAGAGCGGGGCGTCGATGAACTGACGGCCATGCACGGGTGGATTTTGGGCTATCTGTGCAGGAACGAGCACAAAGATATTTTCCAGAAAGATATTGAAGCGGAATTTAAGATCTGCCGCTCTACCGTGACCAACATTTTAAAGCTCATGGAGAAAAAGGGCTACATCAAACGGGAGTCCGTTCCCTATGACGCGCGGCTGAAAAAACTGGTGCTGACAGATACCGGAAGAGAGCTTCACGAGAAGACGAAAGATATGATCGATATTCTGGAAGAACAGACAATTGAAGGAATTGCAAAAGAAGATCTCGATACCTTCTACCGTGTCATCGACCAGCTCAAAAGCAATGTAAAAAATATGTTAGGAGAGACATCATGTTAAAAACACTTGGAGCACAGGTAAAAGAGTTTAAAAAAGCCTCCATTGCCACTCCGATTTTTATGATTCTGGAGGTTATCATGGAGATGATCATTCCTCTTATGATGGCATCCATTATCGATGATGGTGTAGAAAAAGGCGATCTCCATCACATCTACGTGGTGGGAGCGTTCATGGTGGCAGCAGCAGCCATCGGTCTGTTTGCCGGTATCATGGGCGGAAAATATGGAGCAAAAGCGTCTGCCGGATTTGCAAGAAATCTGCGTCAGGCCATGTTTGAAAACATTCAGGAATATTCATTTTCGAATATCGACAAATTCAGCACCGCAGGTCTTGTCACCCGCCTGACGACAGACGTCACCAACCTGCAGAATGCCTATCAGATGATTCTTCGTATGTGCATGCGTGCACCGTCGAGCATGATTATCGCGATGATTATGTCGTTTTATATCAATGCACGTCTTGCAAGCGTTTATCTGGTAGCCATTCTTATCCTCGGAACGTGTCTGTTTTTGATCATGCGTTCCGCGATGAAATATTTCGATCAGGCATTTCCGAAGTACGATGAGCTGAATGCGAGCGTACAGGAAAACGTATCCGCCATCCGCGTAGTAAAAGCGTATGTGCGTGAGGATCATGAAACAAGTAAGTTCCACAAAGCAGCAGAGAACATCTACAAAATTTTCTGTAAAGCAGAGGAAAACCTTTCCTTCAACGCGCCGCTGATGCAGCTTACCGTTTACAGCTGTATTCTTCTGATCAGCTGGCTCGGAAGCAGCCTGACAACAGGAGAGCTGATGAGCCTTCTGACCTACTGCATGAACATTTTGATGAGCCTCATGATGCTTTCGATGGTATTCGTTATGATCACGATGAGCCTTGCGAGTGCGCGCCGTATTACCGAGGTTCTGAATGAGAAGAGCGATCTCGACAATCCGGAGAATCCGGACTTTGATATTCCGGACGGAAGCATTACCTTCGATCACGTC
>ERZ780190.2595-NODE-2595-length-13306-cov-3.768470_pt1 | contig 13306 bp, 5 predicted proteins | sample MGYA00510980_ERZ780190 | MGnify/ENA primary metagenome ERZ780190 (study PRJEB29588, sample SAMEA1972188) | human gut metagenome | biome: human gut; feature: human-associated habitat; material: faeces | place: Denmark | collected 2008/2010 ... | reverse complement strand
GCTATCCTACCAATACTCCGGGCTGGTGGGGCGGAGCTCACCCCTTTGCTCTTCTGGATTCTTCCGTTGTACATAACGGTGAAATTTCTTCCTATGATGCCAACCGCCGTTTTATGGAAATGTTTGGATATAAGTGTACCCTTCAGACGGATACGGAAGTCATCACGTATATTTTAGACTATCTGCTCCGCAGGCAGAATCTGACTCTTGGAGAAGCTGCCAGCGTAATTGCCGCCCCCTTTTGGAGCACCATTGCAGCAAAAACAGATCTTGCAGATCAGAAAAAGCACACTTACTTACGAACTCTGTTCCCCAGCCTTCTGATCACCGGACCTTTCTCCATTGTTTTCGGTTTCAACGGAGGGCTTATGGCGCTCAATGACCGGCTGAAGCTCCGCTCCATGGTCGTAGGAGAAAAAAAAGATATGGTTTATATTGCCAGTGAAGAAACAGCCATCCGAGCCATGGAACCGGATGCCGAAAATATCTGGGCTCCCGCCGGCGGAGAACCGGTTATCGTAACAGTAAAGGAAGGTGTTTTATTATGAGCATTGAATTTATCTACCCTGAGTTTGAAGTGATCCGAAATGAAAACCGCTGCATTACCTGCCGTATCTGCCAGCAGCAATGCGCCAATGGCGTACATTCCTACAATAGTGAAACCAAACAGATGGTATGTGACGAAAGCAACTGTGTAAACTGCCAAAGATGTGTTTCCTTTTGTCCCACCAGAGCTTTAAAAATCGTAAAGAGCGACTGTTCTCTACGCGAAAATGCCAACTGGTCGGAAAATATGATGAAAGAAATTTATAAACAGGCACCGGTGGCAATCATGAAACGTAATTATCTGATGTTTCACACAATGGCACCGGAGCTTGCAATTGAAGATCTAAAGGAAATTTATCGTCAAAAATAATAGAACCCCTATACTTTTCACACCCTATTTTGACCATTCACGCCACGTGGGCACCCCCTCCCTCCAAAGATGATATAATTTCTACATGGGGAAATCAGCTTTCCAGCCGGTAAATGTGATAGGAATGCGGTGTGGCAGGTTGAAGAAAGTATAGTAATGTATGAGGTTTTGTTTTGCAACAGACAATGGAAACAATAGAAGAAGGAGGGAACCTATGAATTTACACAAGGTTATGAAGCGTGTGATCTGCTGTGTGCTGACGTTGGGAATGGTCTTTTCGTCAACATCCTTTGAGGGAATCACGATCAAGGCGGCATCAGTAGACTCACAGTCTGTGGTAAGGGAAGGAGAATACACGACAGGTGTTTTTTCAGGATGCTACGGTATTGATCAGTTGTTTGACTATATCATGAGTACCGGTAGACTGAATGCACTGCCATATGATGCATCGTGGGGCAGTGCTAATGATTCCGAGGGTCAGCAGCTGACAACGGAAATTATGAAGGAACGTTATTTTGTTCTCAAGTATTCCGGTGACGAGGATTATCCGATCGCGCTGTGTTTGTACGATGAGAATGGTACACCGGTCGTTGTAGATCAATCGGATCGCCTGCTCGAGGGATCTCGTATCGGACTTGAGAAAAATGTCACACTGACGGCCACTGCTAAGAAGTATATGAAGGAAACGTATGCCGATGGTGTGGAAGGTGTTATGGCACTTTGCAAGGTCGGAAAAGCGGATTCTAACGGAATGTATTTTATAAGCAAAAATAAATTTGGTTATTACCTGAGCGGCAATCAGGGGCGTGGTATTGGAGAGAAGATTGCATGGGAATCGACTGCGAAGAAGGCAACCGTGAAAGAGCTTGCTGCAATGACGGATTATTCGTCACACCAGTTGACTGCCGGTGAGTTTGCAGTCATGTATCAGGCAAATGGTGAAGCGGTTACGGATATGCCGGAAGATCAGGTCAAACAGGGAGGACAGCCGTTGACGTTGTCTTCAAAAGTGCCGAAGAGAAGTGGATATACTTTTACCGGATGGAATACACGGGCAGACGGAAGCGGCACCACGTATGCAGCCGGCGGCACGTATACTTCCAATCGAACTGCGACCATGTATGCAACGTGGGATCGCCATTATGAGTCTGGTCTGTTTAAGGTAAAGTTAAGCAGCAATCAGTTTTTTGATAATGTAACGTCAGCAAATAAGATCAATGGTTATCCATATGATGCTTCTTGGGGAACGGCCAACGCCTCAAGGGGACATCAGTATTCGGAGAAGCAGGTAAAGGATCGTTATTTTATATTCCGTTATAGCGGAGATGACAGATATCCGTTTGCACTGTTTATGTATGAGAAAAATGATAAGCCGGTTGTTGCTGGCACGTCTAAGAATCTGCCGGACAAATCTTTAGTCGGTACAGCGGATAATGTATGCTCGACCGCTAAGGGCAAAAAATATATGAATAGAGTATATGAAGATGGTATTAAGGGCTTGCTGTGCATGGGTAAAGTTACGAAATATGATGAGAATGGAATCCAGTTTGTAAGCTCGAATGGATTTGGCTATTATATGTCTTGCAACAGAGGATATAAAAAGGGCGACTACATTGCTTGGGAGAAGCCGGTAACAAATGGGATCACGCCGGAGGTTATGGATGCGGTCGATACGTTTTCGGATAAAGCAATGGCAGATGGCGAGTATGCATTGAATTACAATGTGAACACTACGGATAAGGTGATCGAATCGCCGAATACGCAGTGTAAAGAGGATACTTATAATTCGGTGCTTACGGTGGAAGAGCCGAAGAGAACAGGATATGAGTTCATAGGTTGGAATACCAAGAAGGACGGTACCGGTGATATGTATGAGGCCGGTTCCCGTTATGAGGGTGAAAAGACCTTAACGATGTATGCTACTTGGGAAAAGAAAAAGAAGACCCCGCTTTCTGTGGAGGAAAATGGAGAACCTATATCAAAAATTTATAGACTTTCCAATCGGACGGCGATTGCCAAAGCAGTAAAAAATGCAGATGATGCGGATACCTTTTACAATGAGCTGAATCAGGCTACGATGGTACGTCATTTGGATATTAAGGGCGGTGCATCGGAAGATGATGTATTTACGGCGGTCTCTTCAAAGGAAGATATCTTAGATTGTTCGGTAGAGGGGACGAAGCTTACGTTGATCGGCAAAAATGAAGGTTTTTCCTATGTGACGATCACGGATGAGACCACAGAACAGATCTACCGTCTGAGTGTTTATGTGACAACCTTAAAGGATGCGCTTTATATTATCAGACCTGTCACGGCTGACAGCTACAAGTCCTATTTGGCGGACAATGACAAAGCAAGCTATGCAGCAAAGGCAGAGGTTAAGAAGAACGTTAAATGGACACAGATGAATACTTCCAATCAAACGGTGAAACAGTTATCCAACGGAGATGCTGTGGTATGGAAGCTGGGAACAAGTTATCGTGATGTCGGAGTAACTTGTGGCGTGTGCAAGTCCGAAGTACCGTTAGAGGATTTGAAGAGTGGTGAGAGTGATGGCTCTTATCCGATCAATATATATCCGGTATCGTCCACTTACAAACAAAATGTGACGTTAAAAGGATATGGACATGATGATGAGGATATTGATATTACAGTTCGATCCTTTATCGTGGATCTGGATGGAAATGTGATCGCTTCCGCCAACAAAACAGAAGCGAAGAAATTGTCCAGGAGTTCAGAGACGATCACATTAGAGTATGAGGATGTGCAGGAACTGAAGGACGCCGATGTGTTAGTGGAGGTCACGGCAAAGGATGATGCCTATGCGGCACAGCTTGTGCGTTATCCATTGTATCGAGACGGATATCAGGAAAATACCGGAACGTCCATATGGCTGCAGCCTTGCTATGGAACGAATGACTGCGTATTAACATCCCGAGATCAAAATTATGAGTTTGTTCGCGATCTTACGCTTTATAAAGGATATGATAAGAAAGTGATCGTATACTCTCAGGTTTCACAGAAACATACGGTTTCCATGTTTATTAATGACAAGGAGATCCCTAGCGTTTCTGAGAGCGTGGCATCCGTCGATGGTATGAAATATGAGTGGAAGCAAACAGAATTTGCGATCAACACCAAAAACGCAGCAGTAGGTAAGTTTACGCCGCAGTATCAGATCAAAGCAGCGAGTGGAGAGGTGCTTGCAGATCAGCCGGCAGACTATACCGTATGTAATATTTCAGAGATTGGTAAGCCGGCGAAGCCGACAGAGGTAAACTTCTGTGGAACGATCGAGACGCCGCAGATATCAGCCGGAGAGGTTATTAACCGTAAGTTATCCTTTAATATTCCGAAGGTATTGCCAATGAAGATCGCATACCAGGATACCGACAATCCGCTGAAGAAAACCTTTATGGTTGCCATTGGTACAGCGGGACTCGATGAAAATAATGTTGTATCGGTAGTGACAGAGACGATCAATGATCTGCGTGACAATAAAGTGTCCAAGACGCTGTCCGGATATGCATTTGGTACGGCAGACTATATTGATGGCAAATGGATCTTGACCTATACCGGTGGTGGTATTGCCGGAACACTGGGTTATGAATTTGGTTTTAATAACAATACGATGGTTGGCATCATCCCGATCTATTATGGAATCAAAGTGGGATGTACTGTCAGTGTCGATGCGCTGCTCAGTGGTCAGAATCCATATCATGATAAGTTCGTTGGTATGAATTTCCAGACGAATAATCTGACGGTTACCAGTGAATATAATTTTGTATCAGACATTCTCGTCGGCGTAGAGGGTTATGTATGTGCCAGTGGAGGAATTGGTTTTGATGGTAAGATTGTAAAGATCAAGTTTGGCCCGGTTGGACGGTTGTCTATCGGATATGACAATCGTATCGTTACATTCAGTGATCTTAAGAAGACCAAAGCTTATTATGGTGGCTGTTTGAATTTTACCGGAAGCATCTCCTTAGATTTTGAGTACAAAGGATTATTTATTCGGTATCACAAACAAATATGCGGAACCGGCTTCAGTAAGGTACGAACGTATCAGGATTGGGACAAATTCCCGGCAGGGCGACCGAATCCGTTGGACTTTGCAAATATGAGTAATGAGACTACCGGTAAGGTGGTACGGTATTCTTCGAAGAAGAAGGGCGCAGATTGGACACAGTATATCAATCCGGATGTGCCGCCGGTGCTTGCAGCCAATGGCAACAGTATGGCACTCACCTATTCAGATACGCTTGAGGATCTTGTAAGTATCAATCCTGCGGTTAGCACAAAAGAAAGCGGAGAATGGACGAAACCGGAAGTACTTACTTCATGGAGAACAGAAGGCAAATCGGAAACGGTTAATTCAGTAGATTATGCTTCTGATGGCAGATTAAAGGTATTAGCCTTTGATTCTGCTGTGTATGATTCTGACATTGATTCGGATGGAAATGTTGACAGCAAAGAATTAAACGCTACGTTTAACTCCTCCGAGATCCATGTATATGTTAATGGAAAGCATACGACGCTTACTGCAAATAATGTGGCCGATATGGCACCGGAAGTAGCAGTAAACAACGGAAAAGCAATTGTAGTATGGCAGAGTGACACCTATAATCTTGCGGATACGGATGCAGAAACACTTCAAAAAGATATGATGGGAGAAAAGAAGATCTGTTATAGTTACTATGATGGAACAGATTGGAGTGCACCGGCTTATTTGGAACGTGGCGAGATTAAGGGAGCCCAGGCGTATGATGTAGCACTGTCTGACGATGGTACGGCGATGGTATTGGCAACCATGGGCAGCAGTGAAGAGGTGCAGGAGAGAGAGCTTTATTCATATATTGTGAAGGATGGAGCCCAGAAGAGTGTAAACCGAATCACCTGTAATGATGCGGGAGAGACGCAGCCACGTGTGAAATATGTAACGAACGACGGTGGTATGTTCTTAGCAGCATGGAAGCAGTCGGAATACAAAAAAGGTGAACTTACAGATTCGTATTTGGCATTACAGGGTTATCAAAAAGACGGCAGTGCTAATGCAGTTTCTATGAAAGACTCCGGAGAAGTTACGGAGAATTTTGATTTTGCCAAAGGTGGAGATACGATCAGTGACACTGCTGTGTATTGGCAGTCGGCAGGCGATGACTCTAAGATGCATACGTATGTGAAATACTTGAATGCAAAGACGGGTACGCTGTCGATGCAGTATGAGATTACCGGTACGGCGTCTGCTAATGAGATGTTGGTAGGAGGCAGTGTGGTAGTAGATGGTGACCGTTTTACAACAGTTTCATGTGCGCAGACATCAACACAGTCTGAGACGACGAAAGATACCGATCTGACGCAGACAAAGGACGAGGAGCAGCCGGCAAGACTGATCACCGGTACGAAGACCATTCAGAATGAGTTATCAGAGGTATCGGCAGATACTTTTGGACAGAATGTGGAGCAGAATAGTACGATCAATGTGACACTGTCCTTTGCAAATGCCGGACGGAAGGCTATGGATTCTGTCACAGTGAAACAGTCAGGTACAACGGTTGCGGATGCGCTTCCAATTCATTTGGAGAGTGGAGAGCGTGGTCAGGTGAGCTTTAGTTACACACTTGGCAATACCTTGCAAAATGAGACTTTTGAGGTTGCAGCAGACAATGGAGCAACTGCGAAGGCACAGTTAACACTGCTTGGTACGGATATGGTACTTGGTAATCCGGAAGTGGTAGAGAATCTGCAAGGTGGAGAGCGTATTGTACAGGTCGTTATCAGCAATGCCGGTACAAAGGCGTTGACAGAGGATGATACGATCCGTGTTGCCTTGACATCTGTCGATAAGAAAGCAGTGACTGTGAAGCCGACAACTGCCGGTGCATCATTTGATGAGGATAAGAAGTTGATCGTTATTAGTGGTAAAGATGCTATGGAAGCGATCAACCGTGGTGAATATGTGTTACAGTTTAACTACACACCGAAATTTACCAGTGAAGCCAAGAATGTATCAATATCGTTGCAGGCAACAGCATACAATGGCAGTGCTGCAGCAGAGGAACTGAATCTGATCGATAATACGGCAGCCTTTAGTATTGTAAAACCTTCGAAGCAGTATGACAGACCATTGACGTTTACTTCAGTCATTGAAGATGGAAAGCTTAAAGCATTGGATGTATATAATCGTTACGAGAAGAAGGTTGCAAGAACCATTATCGTATCCAATGGTATCGAGACGAAAAAGATCAATGTCACGTTGGGAGCAGAGGAGGGCAAGACGTATGATGTTGGAATGGATGCAACGCCTGATGTTTCCTATGAGATGGAAGGTGATGATCCGGTTGTCATTCCGACACCGGAGCCGGAAGATGATCCAAATGTGACCCCATCTCCTAGTGGCGAGCCGACACAGAATCCGGTTGCAACTGTTAAGCCGACGAAGAGACCGGTTGTTAAGCCGACGAAGAGACCGGTGCCAACACAGACTGTCAAACCAACACATACGCCGCTGGTGAGACCGACTGTAAAACCAAGTGATAAGCCGAAAAAGGCGGCACCAAAGATTGTCGTTGGCAAAGCGAGATTCTTATCGGTTAAGAACAAGGCTTCCAAGAAGTTAGTCATTTCCATGAAAGTAGTTGCCAGAGCGAATGGATACTGCGTGCAGTATAGCACGAACAAAAAGTTCAAAAAGGCTAAAACGAAACTGACGAAGAAGAGAAAACTGACGATCAAGAAGCTGAAGAAAAAGAAGACCTATTATATTCGTGTACGCGCTTACCGATTAGATGAAAAGGGAAAGAAGATATTTGGTCCATACAGTAAAACGAAGAAGATAAAGATCAAGAAATAAGAGAGTTATCTTGTTTGTCCTGTGTTCCGCACAGGAACAATGATCCTGTGCGGACAATACTTATAAACCCTCTTTCTAAAAAGCATAGTCAATTCGAGAGATCGAAAAGACTATGCTTTTTTGCTTTAATAGGAAATTGCTGTTGTGTAGTGTGATAAAAGCGCTGGCTTTGCTTTTTTGCTTCTTGTATCGGCTGGCGATTATCGGTATAATAAAAGGAGTTTAATCTGAACGGATGGAAATATCCTGTAGATTTTTATGGTGAATGAGTAGAATTATGGTAAGGGGAGCATTATGAAAATAAGACAAAGGCGAATTGCGTGTATTGTGGTACTGGCATTATTGTGTTCGATGCCAGGTTTTTCAAATAGCATGATCCAAAAAGCGGCGGCTGAGGAAAATGAGACAGTGTGTGGTACGCCAAATTATGAAGCGACAAAGCAGTTCCAGGGGAAAGACGATGACTTTCGTGTAGGGATCAGTTATGTGTCAGAGAATTGGGATGAGGTGATCTTTGCAGATTTTACAACTACAGATGTGATGCAGATCACAAAAGAGGGAGATTATACCATTTCTTACACGACAGCATTGGATGATGGAATGAAGATGATCTGGCTGGATACCAATCTGTATTCGGGAAGCAAGATGAAAGTAGACGTTACCGGTATGACGATCACATCTGCGGACGGTACACAGAAGAACGAGTATTCTTTTTCTAATGGAAAACTGTTGCACCCGGGAAGTTTATGGGGATATCGTGATTCGGATGAAGAAAAAAATTACGCAGCAACGATTCTAAATCCGTATTTGGCATATCATTATTATGTTGCTGATTATTGCAACAATTATCGAGAAGAGTATACGTCATATGGTTTTAATGAATGGGATATGATCGATCTGTTCAGCGAAAAGATACTGACGTTAGGCGCCGGCTCTGTCATCGAGGTGGCGTTTACGGTATCCGACGTTTCAAAGAATACCAATACGAATGGAAATGGAAATGCGAATGGGAACGCGCACGAGAAGCCAACGGCAACGCCGGCACCGTATATCGATCACGAGCTTTGGGCGCAGAAAGGCATACACGCCTATGTATCCTACCAGATGTATTCGACTTGGGATTATCGCAGTAGTTTTACCAAAGACACCTACCTATCCAGTTATTCATATATTCGAGCAAATGGTAAGGAAGTGGATGCGGCAACGACAACCGTGAAAGATGTGTTTATTAACCGGGATGGTGAGTATACGGTTGGCATTAGTGGAATTAATTTAAGCGCGTCTCAAAAGTATAATATACTGCAGATCGCAACGGATCTGTCTGTGAAGACAGAGAAAAATGGGACAGGAATCTATTCCGGAGTTAACATTTCTAATGTCTCTCTGAAAGTAGATGGTGTGACGGTAGAACAAGGACTTACTCCGGTTTTATTGGAAAACGAGGACGCTGCCTGTTATGCATTGACATGTTGCTGGGAAACTTGCGGACCGTTATATGCGGCTGCCAGATATGGCAATATTGCGGTACCGATGGACAGCATAGAGATCACGTTTACGATCACCGGTCTCAAGGCGGCGCTCAATGATCTGAAAAACGGAACATATCGGGATCCGATGACGGGTAAAAAGGTAGCAAATGATACGATCACGCAAGAGGACATTGATGCTTCAACGAGGATAATTCCGATTGCAACGGTCAAACCAACGATCAAACCAACGATCAGACCAACCGTGAAACCACGTGCGACAGCGAAATCAAAACCAAAGAAAAATGCAGTATCCAAAAAGATGACGACATCCAGACAAAAGGCTGCCAATAATATGATACGTCCAAAGATCAAAGCAGGTGCAGGACGGGTCGGCGTGATCCGTTATATTTCGCTGCGATTGTGTAAATACAAGGGCACAAATGTTATAATTTATTACCGCATGAAAAAAAGAGGTTGGAAGAGACTGCCGTTAACATCCAGTTCAATCCGAAAAAATCGCCGTCGTTTTCGTATACGCTGCAGCAGTCGCAGACAAACATATTATTTTCGGGTGAAGACCTATCGAAAAGTGCGAGGAAAAAAAGTAAAAAGTGTGTATTCTAATGTTGCGAAAGTGTCGATACGATGAAGAATGAAAAAAACGGAAAAATTTTAATGGGTATCAAGTTTGTGATATAATAACTCCAAAATCCAGATGCTTCGCATCTGTCGTGCATTGCACTTTATGATTTTGTCGTTCACAAATTCTGCGCAAGTGAACAAGCTCCCTTGCGTTGCGAATTTGTGATATACTATTCTTAAAAATGTAAGCATAAGTAATGAATAACAAGGATGGACAGCGTATGACAACAGAACGAATGACATACTGCATGGGGTGCATGAAAGCCTTTCCCAAGGGAAAAGACAAAAGATCAACTTGTCCACTGTGTGGGTTTTCTCTGGAAAGTTATGATAGAGCACCACGTTGCATTCGTCTGGGGAGTATATTAAAAGAACGATATTTGATAGGCAGAGTTCTCGGTGAGGGGAGCTTTGGAATTACATATATTGGCAGGGATATGCTTCTCGACCAGATTGTAGCGATTAAAGAATATTTTCCGATCAATCATGTGAGCAGAGATATGTTGGAAGAGGAAAGTGATACGGGAAACACGGTATATGTGTATGCCGGGGACGAGGACGAAAGTTACAAGAATGGTCTGGAAAAATTTTATAATGAGGCAAAGATCTTAGCAAAGTTTCACGGCATCGCCGGCGTGGTTTCTGTTATTAATTTCTTTTATGCGAATGGAACAGCTTATTTGGTTATGGAATATGTAGACGGGATCACGCTAAAAGAATATATCAAAGAGCACGGTCCGATTGCCGGAGAGCGTGTACTCCAAATGATACATCCGGTGATCAAAGCATTATCTGCGATCCATAAGACAGGGATCATTCATAGAGATATCAGCCCGGATAATATATTAGTCAATCAAAAGGAAGAGTTAGTCTTAATTGATTTTGGGTCAGCCAGAGCAGAACGTCAGACTATGACACAGAGCATGACGGTGTTATTTAAGCGCGGATATACGCCGGAGGAGCAGTATCGCGGCAGAGGTAATTGGGGAGCTTGGTCTGACGTGTATTCTTTGTGTGCGACAATGTATTTTATGTTGACAGGGATCGTGCCAAACGAGTCGATTGAGCGAATGATCCATGATGACATCAAGCTGTTGCGGGATATGCCACATATTCGATTGTCTGCGACAGAAGAGGATGCGATCATGCGAGGCATGGCGGTCAAAGCAAATCGCAGATTTCAAAGCATGGAATCATTAGAAGCGGCACTGTATGAATCGAGAGGCTGGGTGCAGCGAGTGGTATTGTATTTTCAGCACAAGAGCAAAAGCGTACTGTTGGCAGGGGGCGCAGTGGTGTTGGCAGGAGTGTTAGCTGTCTGTGCGCTTTTGACAATGGGCGGCAAATTGTCAGCCATTGGATCACCTGTGGCGTCAGGCACACCAGGCATGACAGAATCAAAGACTGCTTCCGGACAGGCGATTAGTACCGATCATGCGGATGAGACGAATGCGAAAGCTTCCGCAGGGGCACAGAAGAACAATCCCGCAACATCGACAGTGGGGGATCCGCAGCAGACAGCGGATGCAAAGCAGACAGTGACGCCAAAGAAAACGGCAAAGCCAAAGCGCACCACGAAACCAAAAAAGTCAGCGAAACCGAAGCGGACTGTTAAGCCAAAAAGCACTGCTAGATCCAAGAAAACAGTATCTCCACAGAGAACTGTAACAGCGACGAAGAAACCTTCCAAATCTAAGAAAAAGTTTGTTGGTGTCATTCCTTAATGAATAAAGACAGTAAGAAGAAATGGAGAACGTACGGCATGAATACAACAAGACGCGATGAATCAAAAAAGAAATTTTATGCGGAAGTAAAAGATATTCTGGAGAAAAAGCACCGGGAGAGTAGTTGGTATATGATGGAACTCATGGGTGTAGAGGGGAAGGAAGAAGCCGACCGTAAAAAGGCATTCCGCATTATGATGAATAAGCTGACCGAACCATATCCGGCTTCCAGACCAACAATGCGCCGGTGGTTTGGAATCAATGGTATGGCTACGCCAAATCGAGCTCAGGCATACATGATCAGCTTTTGTTTGGGATTTAGTGTGCAGCGGTTGAATCATTTTCTGCAGGAAGGAATTGGTCAGCCGGCGGCACAGTATAATGATTACAGAGAAGTTATCTTTTTATATTGTTTGGATCATCATTATTCTTATGAACAAGCACTTAAGATGATCGATGGCTATGAGAAATCGTTCCAAACGCAGACGCAATTAATACATACGCATAGTACGAATCAGCTCATGCAGGAGTTTGCCTATCATAAAAACAGCAGCAAAGAGGCATTCATGAAGTGGATGCGGGAAAACAGCCAATTTTTCAAGGGATATAGTCTGACAACTCTAGACTATCTGAATACTTACAAATATATGATAATAGACGTGATCAGAGAGGATGCAAAACGCAGCCTGGATAATCTGATCCGCGAGACAGATTTTGCAACATGGATCAGGATGAAATGTTCTGCGGAATCTGAAAAGGAGTATCAGTTGATCGAGAAATATATCGCCGGAGCCAGACGCAAGAAAAAAGATGTAAATAATGATGTATTGGAAATGCTTCACGAATTGAATCATATGGTCAATTCTAAGAAGGCGTATAATTCTACGATCATTGAACTGTTTTCAAATGAGGTAAAGCAATCACCTCTGCCGGAATTAACGTCCAAACATTTGTCGGATATGCTAAATACTCCTTTACAGAAAGAGCGGGAAATACGCACCAATATTGCGCTGAATGTACTTTCCGATATGGAGTCAAAGGAGGCTTGCCCGGAATGGATCGGTCGATTTATTGCAGATTACACGAAGGATAGTTATTATGCGGAGACGGTCTTGGAGGCTAAGGTCTGGGTCGAGAAATTCAGCAAAGAACATCATCGAAGATGCCAGCTCATTCAGCGCGAGGATTTTCTGCCGATGATACTGTATGTTGCACAAAAGCAATATCAAAGTTCGATCGAGCAAAAAGAGAGCAGATATGAGCAGGGAGAAGCTCTAGATGTTTTTCGTGACATGGTCAACAGCACATTTGCAGCATGTGGTATGCGTAAATGGAATCCAATGTATGAGTTGGATGCATTGCTGGCAGCCTGCTATCAGGAAGATGAGATGTTTTATTTTGGCGAATTATGTGATGCGGTAAATAAGGCGCAGGAACAGGTTTTGACGGCAGGTCATGCGATGTAGTAAATCCGTAGAAATAGGTTTTGACGGCAGGTCATGCGATGTAGTAAATCCGTAGAAATAGATTTTGCCTGCAGATCGTCAAAAAATGTGGTAAAATGATAGACAAGTGAGCATGTCAGACAACGGATACCTTTTGCTGCTGCCTTGATGCGGTTGCTGGCAAAGACGTCTGAGATGGGAGGATTGTTTATGCGTTTATTTACTACATTACATAATTATAAAAAGAATTATTTGGC
>ERZ780190.2594-NODE-2594-length-13313-cov-4.399306_pt1 | contig 13313 bp, 7 predicted proteins | sample MGYA00510980_ERZ780190 | MGnify/ENA primary metagenome ERZ780190 (study PRJEB29588, sample SAMEA1972188) | human gut metagenome | biome: human gut; feature: human-associated habitat; material: faeces | place: Denmark | collected 2008/2010 ... | reverse complement strand
GCGGAGATTCCGGAGAAGCTCGTTTGTTAGTATTTAACAACTGGGGCAAGTATGATCCAAATGCACTTGAAGGAATTAGCATGAAAGATGCATCTATTACTTTTAATGTTGAAGGTGTAGCTGATGTGTTGGCGAAGACAGGTGCTAAGTCTATTAAAGCATTCCTTGGATTGAATTCAAGTGATTGGTCAGTGAATACTCTTGGTAACACTGCACCTGCAGATGGAGTAACAGAAATTGAGAAAGATGGAACCTATACAGTAACATATACTGGTTCCTCAACAATTACACTTGGAAATCAGATGGGTGTAATGTTTGCTGACATCGACTCTGCTTTAGAGAAAGATGATGACAAGAATGTAACAGCAGGTTTGAAAGTTTCTGATACAAAGCTTCAGCTTAAAGCTCCTGCTTTAATGAAAGATGTTACATCTTTCGATAAAGCGGTAGAATCTAAGTTAGTAGGCGGAGATTCCGGAGAAGCTCGTTTGTTAGTATTTAACAACTGGGGCAAGTATGACCCGAGTGAGCTTGAAGGTATTGATGTAAAGAATGCATCTATTACTTTCAAGGTTGCAGGTGTTGCAGATGTATTGGCAAAGACAGGCGCTAAGTCTATTAAGGCATTCCTTGGATTGAATTCAAGCGACTGGTCTGTAAATACTCTTGGAAACACAGTTCCTGCAAACGGAGTAACAGAGATTGAGAAAGATGGAACATACACAGTAACATATACTGGTTCTTCAACAGTTAAGTTAGGAAACCAGATGGGGGTAATGTTCGCTGACATCGATTCTGCATTAGAGAAAGATGATGACAAGAATGTAACAGCTGGTTTAACAGTATCTGATGCATCTCTCAAAGTTGAGGTGGCAAAGGAAGTTAAGAGCGTTGCAAAATTCGATGGTGCTACAGAAAGCAAATTCGTAGGTGGCGACAGTGGAGAAGCAAGACTTCTTGTGTTCAACAACTGGGGCAAGTTTGATCCAAATACAATGGAGGGTCAGACACTTAGAGACATCTCTATTTCTTTCAAGGCAGCAGGCGTTGCAGATGTATTAGCAAAGACAGGCGCTAAGTCTATCAAGGCATTCATCGGTGTAAACTCAAGTGACTGGTCTGTAAATACATTAGGTAACACAGTACCATCAGCTGGTGTTGTTGAAATCGAAAAAGACGGAACATATACAGTATCTTATACTGCAGCAGGAGAAATTACTCTTGGAAATCAGTTAGGTGTAATGTTCGCTGACATCGATTCTGCATTAGAGAAAGATGATGACAAGAACGTAACAGCTGGTTTAACAATTTCTGATGTAACTATGAAGACAACAGAATTGAAATTCGCAGATGATACAGAAGGACCAGAAGTAACACCTACTCCAGAGCCAACAGACGCTCCTAAGGCTTATGATGAGGCTCTTTGGGCTACAAAGGGTATCCATGCTTACCTCTCATATCAGATGGATTCATGGGATTATCGTAATGGTTACAAGCCAAATGCTGTTGGAAAACAGGATACTTACGATTACATCAAGGCAAGCGGTGACGCTACAAAATTCAAGGCTACTGATGTATTACTTACAAGAGATGGTGAGTATACAGTAGCTATTAGCGGTATCGATTTGTCATCAGCTACGAAGTACAACTTGTTGTCTATCGCAACAGACCTTTCTGCTAAGACAGAAGAAAACCCAGATGGTGCATATGCAGATGTTAAGTTATCTGTTACATCTCTGAAGGTTGATGGTGCTGAAGTTGCTAAAGATCTGAGCCTTGTTCAGAAAGCAGATGAGTTGTATTACTACTATCCACTGATCAACAAGTGGAGTAGTGATGATAAGGGACCTTTGTTTGAAAAGACAGATGCTGAAGATTTGGCAATTCCAGAGAACAGCATTGAGATTACATTTAAGGTTACAGGACTTAAGGCTGCATTGAACGACCTTAAGGAAGGTACTTATAAAGATCCTGAGACAGGTGAGAATGTAAAGAACGATACTATCACAAAGGACGATATTGATGCGTCTGAGGGTGCTCTTCCTACACCGAGTGAACAGCCAACTGTTAAACCAAGTGAGAAGCCAAACGTAACACCGGCTCCTACAAACAGCCCGGCACCTACTAAGGCACCTACTAAGGCACCAAAGGCACCTAAGAAGGGTAATAAGGTTGAGAGCGGCAAGGTTGTTTACAAGGTAACAAAAGCAGCTACAGCTAAGAAAGCTGGTACATTAGCAATCGTTGGTCTTTCTAAGGCAGGCAAGAAGGCATCTAGCCTCTCTGCACCAGCTACAGCTAAGATCAATGGCTACAGCTACAAAGTAACAAGTATTGGCAAGAACGCATTCAAGGGCGCTAATGCTAAGACGATCTCTCTTGGTAAGAACATTAAGTCCATTCCTGCAGGAGCATTTGCTAATTGCAAGAAGTTATCTACTTTGAAGGTAAAAGCTAAATTAACAAAGGTTGCTAAGAAAGCATTCAAGGGATGCAAGAAGACAATCAAGGTTAAGGGCGCTTCTAAGAAAGTAACTAAGGCTAATGTTAAGAAGTTAAAGAAGAGCGGTTACAAGAAATTCAAATAATTAAAGAAATTAACACTAAATTTTGATAATTATTGAGTCATTTAAAATATGGTGAAAACCGGAAAACAGTCGTGTCGAAAGACACGGCTGTTTTTTTATTATCGGAAATACTTTATCGAAAATTGCTGTTGTGTGGAGTAATGCAATCAAGAATTGCTTTAGCAATTCTTGCAAAGCAAAGCGCCGGCTTTGCTTTTTGTTCCTTTATCGGAGATTGCTGTTGTGTGGAGTAATGTTATCAAGAATTGCTTTAGCAATTCTTGTAAAGCAAAGCGCTGGCTTTGCTTTTGTTGAGTGGTTTTAGTTCGTAGAAGTCTGTGCAGCAAGAGGATTCTCTATTTTTGTAGGTAAAACAAGCCTTTTTTTCAAAGGAAAAAGGGCTGGAAATTTTAAAGAAAATCTTGTATAATAGTACATGATTTGGGGGACATCAGCATTTAAGTATGATATCCTGACCAGAATGTTCAAGAACATGTCAATGTTTGACCAAAACATTGCAAAATGAAAAGGAGGAAAATATTCATGAGAAAACAGTCAAAGAGTTTACTCTCTATGATTCTCACAGCAGCTATGGTTGTTTCTTTAGGTGCTGGTGTGACTGGTGAGAAGTCTAAAGCTGCAGATGCAACTAAGATCGCACCAGAATTTACTGCATATCTTGTGCAGAATAACAGTAAGATTTTCAATGGAACAGACAGAGTTGTAAAGGACAGCACAGGTGCTGTTAAGCAGGTTGATGCTGCTTACAAACTTGCAGCAGGCGAGACAGAAGAGGTTAATGGTGGATTTGTAGCATCTACAGGAGCCATCTCTACGACAGGCACATATACAGTATCTGCAGTAGCAGAGGATGACGTAGATGATCTTTTGACAGAGGCATCTTATCTTGGAGTTGAGTTTGGTACTTTAGGTGCAAAGGATGTATCCGGCAAGAAGAATTATGTTGTACCTAGCACATATTCTATAAAGCCTAAGACAATCACAATCACTGGCGCTGACGGTAAAGTAAAGCAGACGCTTGATTGGTCTAAGGCAAGCGTTTATAACGATGGTAATAAAGCAACAGGAAAGCTTCGCGCTGGTATTGTTAATAACTACTGCAGCACATCCGCAAGTAAGGCAGATGAGTTCCAGAAAGCAAACCCATTTATGACAAATGCTAATGGTACATGGACAAACGCAGGTGACCCGGTTGAGGTTGTTGCAGGTGATACACTCGCAGTTACATTGGAAGTATCTGCTGAGGCTCCTGTAGTAACACCTACTCCAAAGCCAACTGTTGCTCCTACAAAGGCACCGGCATTGAAGACATATGATGCATACCTTGGATTCCAGACAGATAACTACATCTTCCGTGATCCATGGAACGCCAGCAATGGTCTTAAGAGCAAGGAAATTAAGTATAATTCTCAGGTATCACTTAGCACAGGTGATAAGATGAAAGGATTCAATGCTAAGATTGCTAATGCTACAATGAAAGCAAACGGAACAAACTATACAGTATCTATCTCCGGTGTAAACCTTAAGACAATCAAGGGTGTTGAGAAAGATGCTAAGACAGCTAAGGGCTTCAACATGCTCTATGTTACAACTCAGATTCCTTTGACACAGAAGGGTGTAACTGCTGTTAATGCTACATTAAAGATTGATGGCAAGGTTGTTAAGAGTGGTTTCTCACTTCCTAACAAGCCGGATGCTGATGAGTATTATCAGTTCATGGTAGCTGATGGATATTCAGAAGATGACGGAATCAAGAATGTAGCTTATCCTAAGGGAAAAGATGCAAATTCTGCAATGAGTAGTTTGACAACTCTTCCTACAAGCAGCATGGAGATTACATTCCAGCTCAAAGGTGCTAGCTTCGAAGCAGCTAAGACAATTGGCTACAAGAAGGGTGCTAAGTTCGAGTCTGGCAACTTCAAATATCAGGTAACAAAGGTTGCAACAGCTACAGGCTCTAAGAAGACAAAGGGTGTTGTAACAGTAGTTGGCTTGTCCAAGAAGGGTAAGAAAGCTTCTAAGCTTAGCGTAGGTACTAGTGTATCTAAGACTGTAAGCAAGGTTAAGGCTACTTACAAGATCAACAAGCTTGGCAAGAATGCATTCAAGGGTGCTAAGGCTAAGAAAGTTACTCTTGGTAAGACGATCAAGTCTATCCCGGCAGGTGCATTCAAGAACTGCAAGAAGCTTTCTAAACTTACATTGAAAGCTAAAGTTTCTGTAAAGAAGGGCGCATTCAAGGGCTGCAAGAAGACAATCAAAGTTACTGCTGCATCTAAGAAGGCAAAGAAAGCTCAGCTTAAGAAACTTAAAAAGAGTGGATACAAGAAATTCAAATAATTTTCGATAGAAAATTAGAAGGAATTGAGTCAAACAAATTCTTGAACACAAAACATTGGTTTTAAGGGAGACCGTGATTCGATTGCAGATCGGATCACGGTCTTTTTATGGAATTGGAAAATGCTGTTATGCAGCGTGACATCACCAAGAATTGCTTTAGTAATTCTTGCATAGCAAAGTGCTGGCTTTACTCTTTTTTTATGTCATGAGCGAACTTCTCACCGAAATTAGCACAAAATATCAAAATAATGTTATAAATTGCCCTAATAATTGTAGACGAAACAAATATATGCAAGTATAATAGAACTATCAAGTCGCAAGATATGCGCAATCGGATGATCTTGTCTTACCGATATGACAAGCGGGGATAAAGTCATCAAAATTAGAGAAAAGGTATTTTGAAAGGAGACGAAACATGAAAGTAGCAGACGGATTTTGGTTAAGCAAACAGGGTTACAATGTGAACTACGCTTCTCAGGCATACAAGGTGGAGACAACAGAGAATTCCATCAAAGTATTAGCTACACCATATACGGTTTTGAATCGTGGTATGACATTGGGAGGACCAAACCTTGAGATCACATATTCTTCTACATCAGAGAACATCATCAAGGTACACATCGATCATTACAGAGGAGGATTGGACAACATTCCTCGTTATGAGTTGAACGAGGATACAGGATATACTCCTGAGATCACTCGCACAGAGGACAAGGTAACACTGAAGTCCGGCGATACTCGCGTAGAGATCAAGATTGCAGATGACTGGGAAGTACAGTATTACTACAAAGATAAGCATTTGACAGGCGGTGCATGGAGATCTACATCCATCATCAACGAGAGCCAGTACACAGCAAACGCTCGTATGAACACACAGGAAGACGATCAGTTCTTCAACTATCCACAGGATCCTCACACAACATATTTGCGTGAGCAGTTAAAGACAGATATCGGTGAGTGTATTTACGGTTTCGGTGAGAAATTCACTCCATTCGTAAAGAATGGTCAGACAGTAGAGACATGGAACTGTGATGGTGGTACATGTTCCGATCAGAGTTACAAGACAGTGCCGTTCTATATCTCTTCTAAGAGCTATGGTGTATTGGTCAACAGCTCTGACAAGGTATCTTTCGAGGTAATGAGCGATACAGTTTCCAAGGTAACATTTACGGTGCCGGGTGAAGAGTTAGAGTACTTCATTATCGGTGGTGAGAACTTAGAGCATGTATTAGAGAACTATACAACATTGACAGGTAAGCCTGCATTGCCACCGGCATATTCCTTCGGTCTGTGGTTGTCTACTTCCTTTACAACGAGCTATGATGAGAAGACAGTAAACAGCTTTATCGATGGTATGGCAGAGCGCAAGATCCCATTGCAGGTATTCCACTTTGACTGTTTCTGGATGAAGGGTTACGAGTGGTGTAACTTTGAGTGGGATGATGAGATGTTCCCGGATCCTGAGGGAATGTTAAAGAGACTACACGACAAGGGCTTAGAGATCTGTGTATGGATCAACTCATACATTGCACAGCAGTCTAAGTTGTTTGATATTGGTAAAGAAAAAGGTTATTTCATCAAGAATCTGGACGGAAGCGTATTCCAGTGTGATATGTGGCAGCCTGGTATGGCAATTGTCGATTTCACAAACCCAGAGGCTTGTGCTTGGTTCAAGGGTCTTTTGAAGAAGCTGTTTGACATGGGTGTTAATAACATCAAGACAGACTTTGGTGAGAGAATCCCTACTAAGGTAAAATATTACGATGGATCTGATCCGATCAAGATGCACAACTACTACACATACCTTTACAACAAGTGTGTATTTGAAGCATTAGAGGACTATTATGGTAAGGACAAGGCTTGTCTCTTTGCTCGTAGTGCGACTGTTGGTGGACAGAAGTTCCCGGTACACTGGGGTGGTGACTGCTACGCAGAGTATTCTGCAATGTCAGAGACACTTCGTGGTGGACTTTCTCTCTGCTCATCCGGTTTCGGTTTCTTCTCCCATGATATGGGCGGATTCGAGGCTACAGCTCCTGCTGATGTATATAAGAGATGGTGTGCATTCGGTCTGTTGTCTACACACAGCCGTCTGCATGGATCTACTTCTTACCGTGTGCCTTGGGCTTATGACAAGGATGGCGATACAGAGGCATGTGATGTACTTCGTCACTACACTGTATTAAAGGGTAAGATGATGCCTTATCTTTGGGCACAGGCTAACAAGACTCATCAGGTCGGTGTTCCAATGATGCGTTCTATGATCATCGCATTCTCTGACGATACTGCTTGTAAGTATCTGGATCAGCAGTACATGCTCGGTGACAACTTGTGCATCGTTCCGGTTATGAACGAAGAAGGTATTGCAGAGTTCTATGTACCGGATTGTGGAACATGGACAGATATCCAGAGTGGTGAGACATACGAAGGTGGTAAGTATTACACAAGAAAATGTGATTATTTCCAGACACCGATCCTTGCTCGTCCAAACAGCATTGTTACTTATGGTAACTTTGATGCAGAGGGTGCAATGAATGTATTGTATGATTATCTGCAGGATGCAGAGGCAGTAGTTTATGGATTAGAAGATGGTAAGACTGCAACAGCAACTATTTACGACCAGGAATCCAACAAGCTTACTGATATCACAGCAACAAGATATGGTGATAAGGTTACTGTTTCTTACACTGCAACAGACAAGAGCTTTAAGATTACTGTAGCAGGCAAGACTGTTGAGGCAGCAGCAGGTACAACAAGTGTTGACATTACTCTGTAATAACAAAAGAGCATATTAAAGTGTTTCCCCTTAAGCGGACAGGGCAAATATCCCGGTCTCGCTTAAGGGGTTTTTATTTTGCCAAAGAATGGGAAGAGCCGGTCTGGCAGGTTGTGTGCCAAAGAATGGAAAGAGCCGGTCTGACAAGTTGTGTGCCAAAGAATGGAAAGAGCCGATCTGGCAAGTTGTGTGCCAAAGAATGGAAAGAGCCGGTCTGGCAAGTTGTGTGCCTAAGAATGGAAAGAGCCGGTTTGGCAAGCTGTTTGACAAAGAAATGAAACTACGGTATTCTGATATTTATATGAAACGGAGTTTCTCTCTGTGCATGGAGATAACGGGATTGCCTTGCTTTTTGGCTGTCTTGGCGCAGAGTGATGAATAGTGATTAAAGTGAGGATGAGTATAAAGTATGTTTGATGGAAATGGAGTGACAGGGGCAGTTTTAGCGGTAGGTTATTATGCGTTGTTTCTGGGCAGTGGAATGTATATTGGCAGAAAACTTTTGTGCAAAGAACGATATAGTATTGTGATGCAGTATCTGGTGGGAAGTGTCGCCGGTGTCTTGGCATTACAATGGTTTCCTTTGCTTTTTGCCTTTGTGTTTGATTTTTCGATGACAGCACATGTATTGGCTCTGCTATTACAGGTAGTTCTATGTGTGCTGGTTGGTTGGAGATGCCATTGTTCAGAATCTTCACTACAGCAGCATCCATATCGGAAGGGGAACGAATGGAAACGTTTGTTCCGGGAAAATCCGGTTTGGATCTTGATGGCAGTTACTTTTGCCTTTTTTTGCTATTGTCTGTATACACATACGATCGTAGGAAATGCTGATGGCAGTATGCACACGGGGCAGTCCACCTACGGCGATATGAATATGCATTTTAGCTTTATTACCAGTATTGCAAATCAGCAGACGTTTCCGCCGGAGTATTCTTTGCTGCCGGGGCATAAATTATCCTATCCGTTTCTGTGCGACAGTGTTAGTTCCAGTTTGTATCTGATGGGCGCAAGTCTACGACTGGCGTATGTTTTGCCGATGCTCGGAGCAATTTTGCAGGTGTTTATGGGATTTTACTGCTTGATCAAATATTGGCTTGGCAGATCAGCGACAGCGTTGATCGCTTGGATCCTATTCTTTTGGAATGGTGGACTAGGATTTGTGTATTTTGACAATGCAGAAAAGATACATAAAATCTTTGCGGAATTTTATATGACACCAACGAATTATTTGGATAAAAATCTGCGCTGGGTACAGGTTATGGTTGACATGCTGATCCCGCAGCGTGCGACATTATTTGGCTGGGCCATATTGTTTCCGCTGTTGGCGTTTTTGTTCCGGGCGATAGCGGAGCGCAAAAAGAAATTGTTTGTTATGGCGGGCGTGGCGGCTGGTGCGCTTCCAATGATCCATACACATTCGTTTTTGGCGTTGGGGATGATCTGTGCGGTATGGTTGCTATTGGATCTGACAGATAATAGTCTTTTTGTAACAGGAAAAGCTTCATATGGGTGGAAAGCAGCGTCAGCGAGCAGGGGATCCAGCCGTAGAAATGGCAAAGTGACATCTTCTGGTAGAAGAAATGGCATAGCGACAGCTTCTGGACGCAGAAATGGCAAAGTAACATCTTCTGGTCGAAGAAGTGCAAACGTGTCTGCGTCAACCGGAAATCGCAGGGGAAGCTCAAGTGCTGATGCAACGGTATCAGACAGCTGGATTCGATATGCTCTTTATATTGGACTGGCGTTCTTTAGCGTGATGCAGATGATCAACCGCTCGAATGAGTTTGCAGACAAACATGGATTAGCGATAATGATCATTGGGGTTGCACTGTTTGTCCTGTTTTTGGGATACAAGTTAGTGCGTTATCTGCAAAATAGATCGTGGAAACGTTTGGCATTTACGTGGGGCATTTTTTTGATCGTAGTATTGATATTTGCACTTCCACAGTTATTTATGTGGACATTTTCACAGGCCTCCGGCGATAATTTTGTGCGCAGTCATTTCAATTGGTCCAATAATGGTGATCAGTATATTGTATTTTATCTTAAAAACCTGGGACTGCCATTTGTGCTGCTTTTGCTGTCCTCCTTTGTGGTCAGTGCGAGAAACCTAAAGATAGGTGCGCCATATTTGTTGATTTGGTTTGTGGCTGAGCTTGCGGCTTTCCAACCGAATGACTATGATAACAATAAATTGTTGTTTGTTGGAGCGGTCTTTATATGCGGAATCGCGGCAGATGCGTTAGTTCAGATTTATGAACGGTACGGCGCTGTGTATTGGTGCAGTGCTATCGGAAAGGCTGGTGTAGTGCTTTTGGGTGCCTGCCTGTTATTTGTTAGTGCAATATCCGGCTTTTTGACGATGGGCCGGGAATGGGTATCTGATTATGAATTATATACCGCATCAGCGGTAAAAGCGTGTCGATATATTGAGGACGAAACTACGCCGTGGGATGTGATCTTGACATCAACGGCTCATAACAGTCCGGTCCCGGCGTTGACAGGACGCAGTATCGTGTGTGGTTCCTCTTCGTTTTTGTATTATCATGGTTTGAACTATCAGCAAAATGAACAGGACGTCGAAACGATGTATACGAGTCCGGCGAGTGCTAAGGAGTTGTTCCGGAAGTATGATGTCAATTATATTTATTTGAGCAATCAAGAGTATGGCACGTATAATGTTGACGTGAATGGATTGTATGAAGTGGCAGATGTAGTCTGGCAAAAAGATGATGTATCCGTATGGAAAGTGAAAGACGCGATATTTGAGTGACGAGTAGACGGTGATAAGGCAGGAGCTTTGTACGGTAAGTGACAGTTGGAAAGTGAAAAATCCAGAAGCAGATAACGGTAGGAAGGTGAAAGATGAGATTATTAAGAAACAAGTGGGATGTACTAAAATGCGGACGTATGAACTATTGGAAAGAAAGTGTCTTCGTTGTATTGCTGGCGGTAGTTGTGGTCGTGGGACTTGCTCTGCGTGTGACAGCTTCTCAGACAGATAAAGGAAAGTCCGCACAGAAAATAACGGCAAGTGGCGGGAAGCAGACCGGGGCTGTTAAAAATGTCGGGGACAAAAACAGCACGGGAGATATGCCGCAAACAGCAGGGAAATCTATCCAAACAGCAGGACAGAACAACGTGGTAAAACCGGAGGATGCAGTGTATACGTTTTTGCAGGGGCCGAAGTCTTGGGGTAAACGTTTGACTTGGTCCGGGAAATGGGCAGAGACGTATTATGACGGTGGCAAATTCGGTGCATTCGGTTGCGGATTTTGTTGTATGGCCAATATTTATTCGTCGCAGACCACTTATGAGGCTTCTCCGGTAGATATTTATAAGTATACCAAGCGGAACACGATTTACGGTGGTGGCGGTGCAGTCGCCTGGGAGTATATGGAGAGTGCTATGCAGGGTCTTGGCTTTGAGGTATCCCTACGGCGCAAACCGACATCGTATCGCAAATTTCAAAAGATGATCGCTTCCAATGACTCAGCGATTGTACTTGTCAGCAGCAGTAACTCAGCTTGCTATTGGAAAAATACACCGGGGCATTATGTTACCATCTTTTTATATGACAAACAGAAAGATGCAGTATTTTTGGGAGATTCCGGTGATCCTAAGCACAATCGCCGGTGGGTTGCACTCAAAAAGATTTATCGCTCGCTGAAGACGGAGAGTGATTATCAGGTAATGACGGTGACAGGATATCAGGCATCCAAAGACTCGTGGAAACATAAGAAAGCGAGCGGGAGTTGGATACGGCCGGAACAGAAGTAGAGAGCTGTTTTAGAATTTGTTCGTCAATGAGCGCGATGTCATGGTTTGCGAGTATCTATGCAGTCTATGCAGTGGAATATCAAAAAGTGTGGACTTCTGCCGAGAAAACAGGTATAATGCTACAGGGATGAAACGTTGTCAGGCGTATAGCTGCGTGGACGAGTAATCGCACAAGAAGAAAATTCGCTGTCTTTTCGGTGGATACCAGAGCAGGCAGCAGTAGAAATCGGAGGAAATTATGGGATTATTACAGGAATGGAGAGAGTACGCATATGGCGTAGAATTGAACTCCAAAGAGGGAAAAGCAATTTGGGATAAGTATTTCGAGCAGGAAAAAGCCATTTATCAGCAGTTACTTGCGGCTCCGGAGAAAGTGGTATCCGGTACTGTTCAGGAATTAGCAGATAAATACGGCATGGAATTGAATTATATGGTAGGTTTCTTAGATGGAATCAATGAAAGCTTGAAAGAACCGAACCCAATCGAGGAAATGGAAGCTGACACGGTTGTAAAATTGCCGATTGATTTGGAAAGCTTATATTATCATATGGTAGAAGCGGGTGCTGATTGGTTATATGAACTGCCGGAGTGGGATGAGCTGTTGACACCGGAGCGACGCAAGGAGCTTTATCGTGAGCAGAAAAAGTCCGGTACAATTGTTAAGGAGCGCAAGGTTGGGCGTAATGAGCCATGTCCATGCGGATCCGGGAAGAAATACAAATATTGCTGTGGCCGTGCAAAATAATAGTTTGCCGGCAATGATCGCAATACGTAAGTATTGCAAACGGTAATATAGGATAAGACAAAGGGGCTGTCGCACTAAGCAATTAGTGCGCAGCCCCTTTTTAATTGATAGGATTAGGGTGTTGTGTAGCGTGATAAAAGCAAAACGCTGGTTTTGCTCTTTTTAGTGAAAGTAGTGTTCGAAAGAAGGAAGCACATCAAGAGTTTGAATGCTATTGTTAGATCGTGCCGGAAGCACATCAAAAGCTTGAAGGCTATCGCTAGATCGTGCCTGTGACAACTAATGTGCTAACACCGGGTGTTGTAACCCAAGCCCCCGTTTCCGGATCCTGCGTAAAGGTGGCAGCAGGTACCGTGATCTGACCAGCGGCAGTGGCAAACAAACCGGTTGTTTCGTTGTACGTATAATTAGTCGGCGCAGTCCATGCGGTTCCGTTGAAGGTTACGGTCAGACCGGATAAGATCGGATTGAACGTATCCGTGATCGTGGCACCTGTTGTGACGGCAGCAGGTGCACTTCCCATATTCTGGATCAGGAAAGTGTAAGTTAAAATGCCGTTTTCGGTAACAGGGACCGGGCTGACAGATTTGGTAATGTTAAGGATAGGCGTGCTTTCTGCAGCAATCGTTTCGGAGATCGTGATCGGTGTAATGCCGCCACCGGTAATTCTTGCGGTGTTTACAACATCCGAACCGGTTGCAAACGGCGCAAATTCATTTACGGCTGTTTCGTAAATAATCGTTGCATTGCCGTTTGCAGGAACGCTAATACCGGATACGGTCAGTGGCGGCCCGGCTTCAACTGTAGGAGCAGTCTGAAGCGTTCCATTGATATAATAATTTATGGTTCCCGGAATATAGGTAAGAGGTGTAACTGTACCGGTACCAAATGTGTAAGCACCAAGATCATCCGTTAAAGTAAGTCCGTTGAATGCTGTTGCACCGGAATTGACAATGCTGATAATATAGGTGACAGTGTCATTTTGTCCGTAAGTGGTTTTTACAGCGGTCTTGGTAGCAGATAAAACTTCCAAAATTTCACCAACTGCAACGTTGGAATTGGTCACAGCATTACCGTAGCG
>ERZ780190.2587-NODE-2587-length-13344-cov-3.756039_pt1 | contig 13344 bp, 9 predicted proteins | sample MGYA00510980_ERZ780190 | MGnify/ENA primary metagenome ERZ780190 (study PRJEB29588, sample SAMEA1972188) | human gut metagenome | biome: human gut; feature: human-associated habitat; material: faeces | place: Denmark | collected 2008/2010 ... | reverse complement strand
TTTTTTCTTCTCCAGATTTGATTTCCATGCGCACAAAACTGCATCTGTCATTCGATCTTTACAGTAAATCCCCTGCCGCACCTGATGACTGATCGCTTTGAGACTGTCTGCATACTGTTTCAGCGTCTCCCCGGATATCTCGGCAGTTCCGGCCATAATTTTTTCCATCTGCTCCGAAATGGTCTGCTGATATTGTTCCATTTGGGGAATCTGCTCTGTCAGAATCTGGTAATGGTATTCTGCCATTTTCTGCTGTTCGGAAAGAAATTTATAATCCTTCATTACCCGACGCTGACGCTGCACTATGCTTAAAATGCTGAATACCATAATCAGAATAACCAGAATATCATCCAGAAACATCACCTGTATGTCCGTCAGTCCGTTCGGCACATAATATAGAACTGGAAGAAAATAGACAAAAACCCAGATAATTTTCAGGTACCTGGCCTCAAAATCTCTATATCTTCTCAGAACATGGAGGATTGTTTTTTTCTCCAGCCTGTAAAACAGATATTCCAGAACCGGGATCAGTAAATCCCATGGTTCTACCGGGCATTTCAGGATATAGAGCGGACGCCCTGACAAAAGATCCACAATACAGATTGCCGGATAATGAATCATGGACGTTACGATATCGGCCAGCATCGCGCCCAGCACAACCTTGGGAAGGCTGCCTTCAAAGGTGTAGTAAATGAGAACGGTGTTTGCTATCATGATGACAACCGAACAGAACATCATCAGAATTCCCCACCAGTTTTCATCTCCATAGTATCCCCGCAGAATGATGTCGCTGATGCCACCGATCAAGAATACCCGCAGAAGCTGCCAGATCATCAGAGGCTTTATGCTGTTTTTTCTCCGCATAAACATGTCAAACAGGTGAATGCCAAGAAACGCCTGTGGAACCAGATACAGCCAGCAGCGAATACAGGTCCGGACCAGTTCACTAAGGTTAGGATCTTTCATTCTTTTTCCCTCTTTTCTGTCGGATGTTCGATCGGAAAAACAATGGTCTGTTCCAGGCTGTGTCTTTCTTTATCCCAGAAGGTTTTGCTGGTTCCGTGGTATTTTTCAACAATGGCACGAATGATTTTGGTTCCCACGCCGTGTTCTGCTCCATCTGTTTTCCAGGTTGATAAGTTGAAAACCTCTTTGCTTGCAAGCGCATTTCTCAATTTCACCGTACAGGAATCGGAATCTTCTTCTATCCAAAAAGAAAGCTCTTTTCTTTCCTTTTCCGGAATTCTTCCGTTCGCTTCGATTGCATTATCCAATAAATTATGTAAAAAACCGATTCGTTCTACGGGCATCATCCATTCCATGCAGGTTTTCGATACCTGGATCTGAAAGGGAATCTCTTTTTCTATACAGACCTGTTTCTCCATCATCAGAAATGCATCTGTGATCTCATCCCGGCAGAAGGTTCCTTTCTGAATTTTCCGGTATGTTTCTGTCAGCTGATCCGCATATTTTCGAAGCTCCCCATCCGGATTTTTCTGCTTTTCTATCAGATACTCCAGCGTCTGCACATGGCTCAGAAGATCATGGCGAAATTTTCTCGTCACATCCATTCTCTGCCGGATCACTTCATAAATCTCCTGAAGGGAATCCATATAGCTTTCCAGAACTTCTTTCTCCTGTTCCTTCTGCGCGATTTCTGAAATCAGATAGCCAAGTACGGCTGCCAGAAAAAATCCCAGCAAAACTCCCAGTGTTTCCCTCATTTGTCCGCCCTCATCTATTCCTTCTTCTTTGGTAAGAGAGTCCCACACCGCTCAAAATGGTTCACAGCATAAGGACTCTGATTTCGTCTTGTACTGACGGGATTTTTATTCCCCGCAGATCCGCAGAATCGCCTCTGCAAAGATTACAACACACTGTTTCAGGCATTCGATTTCTACAAACTCATCTGCCCCGTGCATGCGATTGTCAACTTCAAGGTCTGCACAGCCGAAAGCAACACCGTTTTTCAGGTGATGGACATACGTTCCGCCGCCGATTGCAAAGGCTTTTCCCGGTTTGCCGGTGACGTCTGTATAGCATTGCAGCAGCGTCTGAACGAACGGGCTGTCTGCCGGAACGTGGTGTGGCGGGAACATGGCGCTGCCTTCCATGGAAAAGCCGCCTTTTTTCATATTCTGTTCGGCAGTATCATACAGGTTTTCTTTTGTCGCGCAGATCGGGGCGCGGCAGTCGTAGGAACCGGTCAGGGTTTTGCCGTCGTAGTTCATGAGGTCGAGGCTTAAGGTGAGCTCGCCGGACTCTTCATCTGACATGGCGACACCGAGGCCTGCGCCTTTGCCGTCGCCGTGCGGGTAAACTTTTGCAAGGAAACTGATGTCGTTTTTCAGTTCACTCTCTTCCATCGGAACGGATGCGAGAAGCTGCAGCAGTGCGGTCAGTGCGTTGTTACCCATTTCCGGGGTGGATGCGTGGGCAAAGGCACCGCAGGCGGTGATTTTTACATTGCCGTTTTCGGTGTCTTCCAGAACGAAGGAAACGCCGGTCTTCTGCTCTGTTTCATCAGCGCAGGCTTTCAGGTCTTCTTTTGCCATGCCGGCAAGCTCTGCATATGCTTTGCCTGGTACAACGTTCAGTTTGGTGCCGGCCTGTAAGGATACGAGGCGCACGCCTGTCGTTCCGGCATCGGATGTTTTTTCGAAGTGGCCGCGCATGCCGCCTTTTTCAATGTTGATGACCGGGAATTCGGCATCCGGTGAGAAGGTGCATGGTGCTTCCACTTCTTTCTTATAATAATATTCGAGGTCAGAGCTTCCACACTCCTCGTCGGAACCGAGGACAAGACGGACATTTTTCTTTAATGGGTAACCGAGTTCTTTGACAGCGCGCATTGCGTAGATAGCTGCGATCGCCGGTCCTTTGTCGTCTGCGGTTCCGCGGCCGAACATTTTTCCTTCTTTGATGAGCGGGGTGAATGGATCGGTCTCCTGCCAGCCTTCGCCTGCCGGTACGACATCGAGATGGGCGAGAATATCAAGGCCCTTTTCTTCCTGATTAAAGTCAGCTGCAATCGCGTAGTTGTCGTAGTTGGTTACGGCAAAGCCGTATTTTTCCAGAATTTCGATTCCCTGCGCCAGTGCTTCTGCCGCCGGTGCGCCGAATGGTTTGCCTGGCTCTGCCGCCTGTTTTTCGCTTGGAATCCGGATCAGGCTTTTCAGATCCTCGATCATTTCGGATTCGTGGTTTTCAATATATGTTCTCAATTCTTCTTTCCGCATCGTAACTTCTCCTTTTCTCTTCTCTGGCACCGTCGCAGTGCCGTTCTTTTCCTATCATAGCGCAGAAAGAGCAGAAAATCCACATTTTCTGCTCTTTTTCCAAATAATCATTTGTTTTTGTCCAAATTGACTGTAATTTCATAATAATCACACGGATGCGCCGTAAGCCCCGTCACGCCCTCGCCGGATACCATCGACATTTTGAGGTGTGATGCGAAGAAAAACATGTGGTCATCCAGCAGCGTCTGCGTCATCTCGATGGCCAGTTCGGTTCGTTTTTCGGTATCAAACTCGCCGCTTAACTGCTGCTCCAGCATCTCGAGTGTCTCACTGTAATAACCGCCGCGGTTCTTGGAGGAATCCTGCAGGCAGTGCGTTGTAAAGAAATACTCGGGATCGCCCGTCGGTGCGCTGACAAATGCGCTGGCATAAACATCCCAGTTTCCTTTTTTCAGCAGTTCCAGATGATTTGCCGTGCACTGGATCTGTACTTCGATTCCGATTTTCTTCAGCGATGCCTGTGCACTCTCCGCGAGAAGCGGCAGTTCCTGGCGGCTCGGATACGTGAGCCAGCAGATGGTCAGGCGTTTTCCGTCTTTTTCCACGTAGCCGTCGCCGTCCTCATCGGTCCAGCCTGCTTCAGCCAGCAGTTCTCTGGAATACTCAAGATCATAGGACTCCTCCTGCACTTTGCTGTCGCCGAATGCAAAGTAAGAGGGGAACGGGCCTTCCGCCACGCTTCCGTTTCCTTCCATCAGCGTATTCACAAAGCCCTCCCGGTCGATCGCTCCGATGACTGCCTCGCGCACGCGGTCGTCCTGCAGCACCTCGGATGATCCGTTGAACTGTCCGAAGAAGGTACGCGACGTATCCGCCGAAGAAATCGTGTATGGTTCATCGCGGAACAGGATCAGATTGGAATACGGCAGGCCGTACGCCGCGTCGAGCTCGCCTGACTGTAACGCCATCGTCATCGTATCGCCGTCGCGGATCGTTTTTACTTCGATCCGGTCGAGCTTTGGCGTTCCGTTCCAGTAATTGTCATTTTTCACGAGCGTCAGTCCCTGATCCGTCTCCACCTGTACTGCGCGGTACGGGCCGGTTCCGGCGACATTGCCGTCATCCGTCACACCTGCCTGCATATCAATGATGCATCCATATGGGTCAGACAGATAATTCAGAAGCGCCGGGACAGGCTGTTCGGTGTGAATTGTTACGATCAGGCCGTCTGCCTTGATGCTCTCAATTTTCAGATCCCCGCGTGCACGGTCATGTACTGCGATCAGATCCTCGAGACATTCTTTGACCGCCTCCGCGTCGAGAGTGCGCCCACTCGTAAAGGAGATGCCTTCATGCAGTGTAATCCGCCATGTTGTATCGTCCACAAACTCATAGCTTTCTGCCAGCCATGGCTCGATCTCCATAGAATCGGAATAATGAAACAGCGTCTCACCGATCCCATAGCGGATACACGCCCAGCCGGAATAGCCGTTGTGCGGGTTGACATCGGACTCGTCGTTTTCGGCGTTGAATGTCGTGTCGCCGTATACGAAAACTTTTTCATCTGTACCATCTGCCGCTGTGCTCTGACAACCGGAAAACAGTACCACCGCCAGAATGCCGCACAAAACATATGCAATTTTTTTCCTTCTGCCGTTCTTTCTCTGCATTCTGTACTTCTCCTGTTTTCGCAAATGGCACCACCATTTCCGCTGTCTGATTTTCTGTTTCAACAGTTTTCTCACAGACTATACTCCATCAACAGTTTCGTATATTCCTCTTTCGGGTACTCCAATACCTCCCGCGTCTCCCCCTGCTCCACGATTTTTCCCTGCCGCATGACAATCACACGGCTGCAGAGTTCCCGCACCAGCGCAAGGTCGTGGCCGATCCACAGCATCGCAAGTCCTTCTTCCCGCTGCAGTTTTTTCAGCAGTTGAACGATCTGCGCCTGTACCGCCGCATCGAGCGCACTCGTTGCCTCGTCGCAGATCAGAAGAGACGGCTGCACAGCAAGAGCCCGCGCAATTGCGGCTCTCTGGCACTCTCCGCCGCTCGTCTCGCGGGGATAGCGCATCGCCGTTTCCGAACTAAGTTCCACTTTTTTCAGCAGCTCCGGCAGATGAAGACACGCCTCTTTCCGGCTCATTCCCTGATTCCGAAAAGCTTCCAGAATCCCGGTTTCGAGCGTCTGCATTGGATCGAAGGAATCCTGCGGGATCTGGAAGACCATCTGTATTTTCCGGTAAACTTCGCGCTGCCGCCTGCCTTTTCTTCCGAGGATTTCCTCGCCTTCCAACAGAACGCTGCCTGCATCCGCCTGGACCAATCCGGTGATCAGACGGGCCGTCGTGCTTTTTCCGCATCCGCTCTCCCCGATCAGGCCAAGACATTCCCCCGCATCCAGTGTGAAGCTGATGCCGTCCACGGCGGCAAATTCCGTTTCCCGGCCGGTTCCAGCAAAGTTTTTGCTTAAGTTGTTTACTTCCAGCATGTTATGATTATGCATCGTTCTTCCCTCTTCCCGGCACAGCCGCAAGGAGATTTTTTGTATATTCATCCTTGGGGTGATCGAAAACCGTCCTTGTCTCCCCCTGCTCCACGATGTTTCCATCCTTCAAAACAGCAACCCGGTCTGCCATCTGCTCGAGAACCGCAAGATTGTGCGTCACCAGCACCATCCCCGTCTGCTCTTTCTGCTGCAACGCCTGAAGCTCCCGCAGCACCTGCGCCTGCGAAACCACATCGAGTGCACTCGTCGGCTCGTCCGCCAGAAGAAGCGATGGATGCAGCAGCATTGCGAGCGCAATCCCGACGCGCTGGTTCATGCCGCCGGAGAGCGACGATGGATAGCTGTTCCAGATCGTCTCGCCATCCGAAAGCCCCATATCCGCAAATCGCTGGAGCGTCATATCTTTGATTTCTCTGCGGCTTTTTCTGCCAGACATTCCCCCAGAAATCGGGGTGATGAATCCGCAGCGTTTCTCATGGGCGCGCACGCTTTCACAGATCTGTGCTCCGATTTTCCGGGTCGGACAGAGTGATGCCCCTGTATTCTGGAAAATCATACCAATTTCTGAACCGCACAGACTCCGCAGCTTCTTTTCGGACATGCCCGTCAGCTCCTCTCCGCGAAATGTGATCTGCCCGCCGGTGATGGAACCATTCTTTCCCATCAGCCGCAGGATCGCTCGCAGCAAGGTACTTTTTCCACTGCCCGACTCCCCGGCGATGCCGACGGTTTCTCCTTTTTCGACGGAAAAACAGATGTTATTTAAAATTTGCTCCCCCTCATAACAGACAGAAAGGCCGCTGATTTCCAGCAGTTTTTCGCTCATGTTTTTGCTCCCTTTGTTTCCATTTTCGTTTGCCCCTTATCCCTGATCCACCGTTTTCCGTACCGCCTCACCAAGCAGATTGCAGACAAGAACGGTCAGAAAAATCGCCAGTCCCGGCGCCAGAATGACCCAGGGCGCGGTCTGCAGCATACTTCTTCCGTTGCTCATCATCGCTCCCCACTCCGCCGACGGCGCTTCCGCACCAAGGCCGAGGAAGGACAGACCCGCGATTTCCAGCATCATCGTTCCGATATCAAGCACCGCTGTGACAATCGTCTGCCCCGCAAGATTCGGCAGAATATGGCGTCTGATCATCTTCCATGTTCCGTTTCCTGTAAGGCGCGCCGCCGCGATGAACGGCATGTGTTTCAATGCCAGCACACGGTTCCGTGCAAGCCGTGCATATTTCGGCCAGGAAACAAGGATCAGCGACACAACGGCTCCCGTCATGCCGCTCTGCAGAACGCCGGAAAATGCGATTGCAAATACCATACCCGGAAAGGCCAGAAAAATATCGGAGATCTGCATCAGAACCGTATCCGTTTTACCTTCCAGCCAGCCGCTGAAAATTCCGGCGAGTGTTCCGATCAGAGCGCTTGCCGCAACGACAAGAAGTGCTGAAAAAATGCTGACCCGCACGCCGGAGAGAATCCTTGAAAACAGATCTCTTCCATAGCGGTCCGTCCCCATCCAGTGCGCCGCGGACGGCGGAAGAAGGGACAGTTCCAGATTCTGCTCATACGGATCGTACGGTGCCAGATGGGCCGCACACGCGGCAAACAGCAGCAGCGCACCGGCGAGGATGCCATAAAAAAGGATCTTTCTTTTCTGTTCTTTTTTCATCGCATTCCCTCCAGCTTCGCCCGCGGGTCCAGTGCACCCATCATCAGATCAGCAATGAGATGCAGCAGCAGATAGATCGCCGCCATCCACACCAGATATGCCTGAATCACGGGAATATCGTGCATGGAAACGGCATCCACGGCCATTTTTCCGACACCATTCCACATGAAAATCGTCTCAACGATGGCGGTTCCTCCAAGCAGCGAACCGGCGGATAAGAATAGCAGCGTGACCATCCGAAGCAGCACGGATTTTAATACATTTCCAAACAGAATCCGGTTTTCACTTAACCCACGTGCCCGTGCACCCGCCACGTACTCCTGCTCCAGCTCTGAAAGCACGGCAGAACGCACCTGACGGGTGTATTTTGCCGTCATCGAAACCGCAAGCGTCGCCGCCGGAAGCACACAGCTTTTCCATCCCTTTCCCATACTGAGAACCGGAAAAAGATTCCATTTCAGCGAAAAGAAATACAAGAGAAGAAGTGCAGTGAAAAACCCCGGAAACGAATTACCTGCAAAGCAGAACAGGCTGATACTGCGGTCCGCCCACGTATTCTGATATTTTGCACTTAAGATACCGAGCGGAAACGAAAGACAGACCGTCATGGCAAGCGCCAGCGCCGCAAGTGCAATCGTTGCGGGCAGTTTTTCGCAGAAGCTTACAAGCACCGGTTTGCCGGAAACGTACGACTCCCCGAAGTCACCGCGCAGGGCGTTTTTCAGCCATTGCAGGTACTGGACAGCTTTCGGCTCATTCAGTCCCAGCTCCTCCCGCATCGCTTCTTTTTCCGCCTCCGACATCACGCCGCCGCTGCTGCTCTCTTTTAAATCCACCGCATCGACCGAGGAAAGTCCCGTCAGCAGAAAAGCGAGAATCGTCACGCCGAGGAATACCGGAATCAGGCGAAGCAGTCGTTTTAACAGATATTTTTTCACAAATACTCCTTTACTGCTTCACGGCACAAATCGAAAACATCGGTGCCGGGTTATAGAACTCGTCTTTTTCCAGATAAATGCGTTTTCCAAGGCTCGTATCAATGCGGATTTCTCCCGCTGTGTTTTCGCACAGCACCGCCACATCGTACGCCGGCCGGTTTTTGCGGCTGATCGGGAGCTGTGATTTGATCCGTTCGCACTCTTCGAGCATCTCGTTTCCAACCTTGAAATGGGCATGCGCCTCCGGAAGTCCCTTCGTATCGGCAACATCTTCTTTTCCGTAATTGGCATCGAAGTTCAGCAGCACACCGCCCGTTTTCAGCACACGCATCCACTCGCCGTAAGCATGCTCCGCATTCGGCAGCGTCCACGTCAGGTTTCGGGAAATGACAACATCGAACGTTTCATCCGCAAACATCGGATTTTCCGCGTCCATGACCTGGAAGCAGCAGTCGGCATTCTCTTCTTCGGCAAGCTGGATTGCATTCTCAATCATCTCCGGTGTCAGGTCGATGCCGAATACCTCGTGGCCCTCTTTTGCCAGCAGGATCGAGAAAAATCCGGCTCCGCAGCCGACATCAAGGATTTTTAACCGTCTCTTTTCCGGAATCTGTTTTTCGATCTCTTTCATCCAGCGCTTCGCAATCGGGTTGGCAAGCTCCGCGCGTCTCTGCTCCAAAAAGCTCTCACTCCGCTTTTCCCAGTAATGGACAATCTGTTCTTTGCGGTCGTCATATTCCGGCTCGCGCACGATCCGTCCGTAGGCAACAACAGATCCTCCCTCGATTACCTGCAGGCTGCCCGTCTGGTACAGCACAACACCGGTGTATTCGGCGCGGCATGTCTCCCGGAGTTTTCCATTATAATCACGGATGATTCCAAGCAGTGCGCCCTCCGCAACCATGTCTCCCGGTTTCGCCGCCGGATACCACAGGCCGCTTTCCGAAGCCGCCTGATAGCGGACATCCGTCACTTCCATCGGCACGTAGTTCCGCACATCGCGGCGGATCTGATACATCCCGAGACTGCTTAGGATATTGCGCACATCGCGCTTGTCCGAATTGACTTCCTCGGATGTCCATGCGCCCATGCCGCCGCGCTCCAGGAGAATACTTGCAATTCCTCTGGATGCCGCATAGTTGTAAGCTCCGCCCGATGATACCATGGAGCGCACCATGTACGGTACATCCACCTGCTCCGCCATTTTCCGCGAAACTTCTGTCACCTCCTGCGCCGCTTTTCCGGCGTAATAGACGTACGGCGTCAGATCCTCAAAATCGTCGCCGCTGTGGAGGTCGATATAGTAATCTACTTTCGGGAAAACTTCCTTTGTCATCGCCCACGCCAGCCGCTCCATCTCGGTTCCGTTTGGATTGCCCGGAAATACACGGTTCAGGTTTTTGCCATCGGAAAGTCCGAGACTGCCCGCACGGTTTTCAAAAGCAGGACGGTTTAAGACCTTTAAAATCACGATCGTTCCAACCGTTTTTTCCGGCTGAAGCTCCGCTCCCAGTTCCACACACGCCTGAATGCCGACGTATTCCCCGGAATGAACGCCGCCGGTGATCAGCATTGTTTTTCCCGGAAGTTTTCCACAGATAATCGTTCCCGGAAGCACGATATCCCCATTCGCAAAGGAGATATCCCCCTGATATTTTTCGCCGCGGCGGACGGTCACATCACCAAGCTGGAAGGGCTGCTCTGCGCTTTTTTCCGCGCGCACCAGAAACATCGGTGTCGATGCATAGTTCAGTCTCTCTTCCTCGCTCCAGACGCGCTTCCAGATTTCGGAATCGGTCTGGATGGAACAGACGCCGAGGGATTCGAGCACCTTCGTATCCCACGCCGGCCGTTCCATCGCAGAGAGCGGCACCTGGCGCGCAATGTTTTCCATGCGGTCAATGTCCGTGCACAGATAATGGTCGTCGAGCTGCTGCTCTTCCACTTTCTTCCGGTCTGCCTCGTACGCTTCTTTTTTCTCCTCGTCATAGAGATAACCGTACCAGTTCGCATCAAAATTGAGCAACACGCCGCCCGGTTTCAGGACACGCATCCACTCTTGGTATGCCTGCTCCGGCTTTTCCAGATTCCAGGTCAGATTTCTGGAAATGACAACATCAAAGGTCTCATCTGCAAACTCCAGATTCTGTGCATCCATCCGCTGCAGCGTCACGCGCTCCAGACCGTATTTCGTATATTTTCCCAGATTCTCTTTCGCCTTTTCCAGCATCTCCTCCGTGTAGTCAACAGCCGCCACCGTATAACCTGCCTCCGACAAAATCATCGGGAAGAATCCCGGGCCTGTTCCGATATCGAGAATCTTCATCTCTTCTTTCTTTTTCTCTGGAAACTGCTCCTCTAATACATGCAGCCACGCTTCTCTCTGGCTTCCCGCCAGTTCTTTTTCATTGACCTCAGAATACCCTTCCGCACGGGTTCCCCAGTAGGAGGCAATTTCCTGTAATAATTCCTGTTCCATATCTTCCGCTTCTTTCTTCTTTTTCTTAATTTTCCCGGCGCAGCCGTTTTCCAACCGCTCAAATATTCCTTTACTCTACCAAAAATCGGCCTTTTTCACAAGCCCCCACGGGGGATATTCTTAACGCCGGCGCAGGGTATTCAGGTGATCGGCCCTTCGATTGCGGAACATCTGATGATCCCGCATGCCGCCTGGGTCGCAGAGGTTACCGATGTCACGGATCATTCCATCACCGTCCGTCAGGATCTTGTGAGTGTTTCACAGGTTTCCGAACTCCCTTATCCGTGCCTGATTACCATCGAGTTTCGCGAGCGCGAGCTGATCGACATTCTGTTTCCGGATATTTTTAAAGGAGAACCGTCATTCACTCGGTTCTCCTTTATATTGCCAGAATACCATCAGCTTTCTTGTCGCCGTATCCTCGCTGTATGTATATTTTACGGACCCGAGTCCGTAATAGCTGCAAAGATAGCCGGAAGCCTTATCGAGAAGCTCCGGTCGGGCTTCCATGACCTGTGCCATCAGATCATCGGTGGCAAATTTAAATTCGGAATACTCTTTTGTCTCTTCAATATCCGTCTCCATTTCCCACAGAATCTGCGTCGCATCAAATGTATCCATGTACCGGCCGATCTGGCGGTAATACTCGAGGTCATCTGCATTGCACGCCGGGAGCGGCAGATTCGCATCCGCCTGATGCGTGTCCGAAAATTCCGCATCGGAAACGCATAGAAAATCGTAGTAGATCAGGTCGTCCGGCAGATTGTACTCGCCGCTCTCACCCTCTGCGAATACCGGATCGCCCCAGGTTACATCGACGTTGTAATAATTGTCTCCGCACTTTACGATATTCCAGCCGTGCGCCTCGCCGGTGTCTGTCGTTCCCGTCACATAAATGACCGGGATGTCCAGGCGGTTCATCAGATACTGGAACGTTCTGGCATAGCCTGCGCAGACCGTCTGTCCGTTCACAAGTCCGCTGTAGAGTGTCTGATTCTCCGGCGCATCTTTCACATAATCAATCTGCCGGATACATTTTTCAAAGACAGCCTTGATCTTCCCATAGTCATCCATCGAACGGTCGATATCACTTAAGAAATCATTTCCCGCCCCTTTGATCTGGGTCTGGCGTCCTGTAATCTCCTCCGCAGGAATCGTGTATTCCGGAACTACCTCGCAGTAGTTCTTCGGCTCGCCGTATCCCGTGACATGTGATGCTCCGTTGATCCAGCAGTACTCCGGGTAATCCATATAGACCCATCCGTAAACCTCCGCCGTCACATCGGGATCGCCGCCTTTTGTGATGATGGTTTCCTGGTGTTCCGCGATTCCCTGCACCAGTTCGCGGTAAATCATCTGTCTGTTTTCATCGAGCTGGCTGTAATAATACCGTTTCGCCAGCTCCTCCTCATCTGTATTTTCCGCCTGAAACTGTGTTGCGCCATTCTCTGACAGACCATTGTTTTCGTCTGCCGTCTGTGAAGCAGTGCTGCTGTCCGCTCCGCTTCCGTTCTGCGTGGGATCGCTCTCATCAAATTCTCCGAATACCAGATAAGCCGCCAGCAGGGCAAGCATAAGCGGAAGCAGCGCCCGCAGCGGTCTCTTCCGTCTTCGTCTGTGTCTTCTCTTTGCCATTCTTCTTTTCTCCCAGATACGTTAAAACGCCGTCACACAGTGCATCCGCCACCTTTTTCTGGTACTTCTTTGTGTTCAGGAGCGCTTCCTCCTCCGGATTTGAGAGGAATCCGCACTCGCAGATCACCAGCACCGCGTCTGTCTTCTTCAGCATGTAATACGTTTTGTTTCCCTTGGCTTTCCTGTGATTCGCCGGATCGAGCCCCGCGACCAGTGCAGCCTGCATGCAGAGCGCCAGTTTTTCGCCTTCTTTTGAATCCGTATAATAAAACACCTGCGCCCCTTTGACCGCCGCATCCGGGTAGCTGTTCTGGTGAATGCTCACCGTCAATACCGGATCCACCTTTTGTATGAGGAGAATTCGCTTTTGCATGTCCTGGGCTTTCTTGTTCTGGGAATCCTCATCGTAAAGTCCGGTATCTGTTTCCCTGGTCATCACCACTTGATAGCCGTAATCCTCCAGAGCCTTTTTTAATTTCATTCCTATGGCAAGATTGAATTCCTTCTCCTTAAGCCCATCGATCCCGATCATTCCCGGATCAATTCCTCCATGGCCGCAGTCCACCACAATCACCTTCTTCTGACTCATTCTGTCCCTCTTCTTCCTTCGCAGATCTCGTCCTCCGCAGCCGCACACTTTCATCCTCTTTGGCATACATCGGCCTTTTCCACCTTTTCCGAAAAGGCACCCTCAGGATTCCTGTTCCCGTCCCGTTTTCCCTCTTATATTTCACAAAGGGAACCAGATAGGGCACCCCGAAGCTGAGAAGTCCCGCCAGATGAGACACTGTCAGATACACCCCGATCACAATTCCAAAAATCCCCAGATATCCCCCCAGGAACAAAAAGAAATATTTCAAAAGCCGAAAAGC
>ERZ780190.2581-NODE-2581-length-13362-cov-4.810551_pt1 | contig 13362 bp, 7 predicted proteins | sample MGYA00510980_ERZ780190 | MGnify/ENA primary metagenome ERZ780190 (study PRJEB29588, sample SAMEA1972188) | human gut metagenome | biome: human gut; feature: human-associated habitat; material: faeces | place: Denmark | collected 2008/2010 ... | reverse complement strand
TGGGGCAGGCTCGGCTGGGGCAGAAGAAGCGGCTGCAGAGGAGGCTGCGGTCGAGCTGGCAGTGGAAGAACTGCCGCCGCATGCAGAAAGCGCTGCGGTGATGGCGACTGCACCAGAAGCGACCAGGAAATTACGACGCGAAATCTTTCTCATAGTAGAAAACCTCCTTCAATGGTTCTCATGCAAACGAAATCCGATTTGTTTTATCAAAGCTCCGGTCCGCCCGGAGCCGAGGAACTACGTTTGGGCCGGTCGGCCGACGGAGTCGCCTTCCAGCAGCTTGCCGGTCACGAGCAGCTGCTCGGCCAGTGTCACACGCGGGTGCTCGATCATCTGCACCAGCTTGTCTGCGGCGGTGCGCCCCAGCATCATGGTGTTCTGCTGGTAGGTCGCCAGCTGCGGCTTCATGACGCGGGAGAGGTAGATGCCGTCGTAGCCCATCACGGAGATGTCCTCCGGGATGCTCAGCCCCGCCTCCGCGATGGCATTGTAGCCGCCCATGGCAGAGAAGTCATCGGGGAAGAGGATGCAGGTGGGCCGCTGCGGAAGCGCCAGCAGTGCTTTCGTTTCCTGTGCGCAGCGGGCGGCGTCGTGGTAGATGCCCTCCCGCACATACACATCCGGAACTTCCAGCCCCAGCTCATCGCAGCTCTTGTAGAAGCCCGCCAGACGGTTCTCGGTAACGGCGGTCTTTTCGCCGTGGATAAAAGCGATGCGCCGGTGTCCGCAGGCCCATGTCTGCTTGACCAGAGCTTTGAGACCCGCCACGTTGTCCGACAGGACTGCCATGCGGTTGTTGAACACATGGTCGATGGTCACCACCGGAACATCACTGTTGACCAGCTCCACTACCTGTGGGTCGTAAAAGTTCACGCAGGCGATCACCACACCGTCCACACTGCGGTAATGGCAGTGCTCCAGGTAGGTCATGCTCCTGCCGCTGATGTTATGGTTGATAAAGGTGATGTCGTAGCCGCGCTTTTCTGCTTCAACCTTGAAGCTGTCCAGCACGGCGGAGAAGTATTCGTGAGTCAGGCCGCTTTGCCGTTCGTCAACGAACAGGACCCCCAAATTATAAGTACGGTTGGTTTTGAGCGCCCGGGCCGCTGCGTTGGGCAGATACCCCATGCGGCGAGCCGCTGCGCGGATGCGCTCTCTTGTTGCGGCGGCAATGTCAGGCTGATCGTTCAGAGCCTTGCTGACGGTTGCGACGGATACGCCGCATTCTTTTGCCAAATCTTTCAGAGATGGCATCGGCTGGCCTCCTTTCCGGGAAAGGATTCTTGGAATCGCTTCCTGCAAAGTCCTTAATCGTTTTCGCAAATTCAATATAGCGCATTCTGTACCAAAAATCAAGCGAAAAAGAAAAAGTTTTAACCATAACGCATTGATTTCAGCAGCTTGCCTGCTTTTTGAAGACCAAAATTGTGCATCTCGATTGGATTTCGTTACATTTCGGTTAAAATCGAAAAAGTTTCGCTGCTTTTTTCGGAGCCGGAAGGAACAGGACAGGCGGGAGAGGGAGACGGATGCGGACCGGACAGGTGTGCGGCACTGCGGATGTTTGTGATGAAATAATGCATATTTTTTGGAGAACTTTGGGCGGAATCTTGAAAAAGTACTTGCAATTTTTACACGGATAGGCTATGCTAAAAACAAAGAGACCGCTTCTTTCAAAAGCTCTCAATCGTTTTCGTGAGCAGGTTTTAAGGAGGAAGCGTTATGAGATTCGGACATTTTGACGACCAGAACAAAGAGTACGTCATCACCACCCCGCAGACCCCGCTGCCTTGGATCAACTACCTTGGCAGTGAGGATTTTTTCAGTCTGGTTTCCAACACAGCCGGCGGCTACAGCTTTTACCGCGATGCGCGGCTGCGCCGGCTGACCCGTTACCGCTACAACAGCTCCCCGCTGGATATGGACGGCCACCATATCTATATCAAGGATGGCGATACGGTGTGGAACCCCGGCTGGCAGCCAACAAAAACCGAACTGGACAGTTACACCTGCCGCCATGGTCTGGGCTACACGATACTGGAGGGCAGAAAGAACGGTGTGACGGCACAGCAGGAGCTGTTTGTGCCCAAAGGCGATGCCTGTGAGCTGGACCGCCTGACCCTGCGCAACGACAGCGGCACGGAAAAAGAGCTGGATGTGTTCAGCTATGTGGAGTTCTGCCTGTGGGACGCTGTGGACGACAGCTCCAACTTCCAGCGCAATTTCTCCACCGGTGAAGTCGAGGTGGAGGGCAGCGCTGTCTATCATAAGACCGAATACCGCGAGCGCCGTGACCACTACGCTGTTTTCTGGGCCAACTGCCCCATCAGCAGCTTTGATACCTCCCGTGATGCATTCTGCGGCGTATATGGCGGCCCGGCAGACCCGCAGGCCGTTCGAGCAGGCCATTGCTCCGGCAGCATCGCCCATGGCTGGGCTCCTGTTGGTGCGCTGCACATCCATGTAAAGCTGGCCCCGGGAGAGTGCCGCAGCATCCTGTTCGGTCTGGGTTACATCGAGAACCCGCAGGAGGAAAAATTCGTCGCGCCGGGCGTCATCAACAAAGCCCGCGCCCACGCCATGATGGAGCGCTATGCTACCGACGCGCAGGTCGATGCGGCCCGCGCTGCGCTGGCCGCCCACTGGAAAGACCTGCTCTCTACCTATCAGCTGCACTCCGGAGAGGAAAAGCTGGACCGCATGGTGAACATCTGGCACCAGTACCAGTGCATGGTCACCTTCAATATGAGCCGGAGCGCCAGCTATTACGAGAGCGGCATGGGCCGTGGCATGGGCTTCCGCGACAGCTGTCAGGATCTGCTGGGCTTTGTGCATATCATCCCCTCCCGTGCAAGGGAGCGCATTCTGGACATTGCGGCCACCCAGTTTGAGGATGGCAGTGCTTACCATCAGTATCAGCCGCTGACCAAAAAGGGAAACCGCGACATCGGCACTGGCTTCAACGACGACCCGCTGTGGCTCATCGCCGGCGCTGCCGCCTACCTGCGGGAGACCGGAGACTGGAGCATCCTGGATGAGCAGGTGCCGTTCGATAATGACGAGTCCAAGGCCCAGCCGCTGCTGGAACATCTGCGCCGCAGCTTCAACTTCACCGTTACGCACCTTGGCCCCCACGGCCTGCCGCTCATCGGCCGCGCCGACTGGAACGACTGCCTGAACCTGAACTGCTTCTCCGAGCACCCGGGTGAGAGCTTTCAGATCACCGGCCCCAGCGAGGGTCCGGTAGCCGAGAGCGTGTTCATCGCCGGTATGTTCGTCAAGTATGGCCGGGAGTACGCCGAACTGTGCGACCACCTGCATCTGGATGAGGAAGCGGCCGCTGCCCGCAAGAGCATTGAGGCCGTGGAGCAGGCCGCGCTGACGGCTGGCTGGGACGGAGCATGGTTCCGCCGCGCCTACGATGCCTTTGGCAAGCCGGTGGGCAGCAAAGAGTGTACGGAGGGCCAAATCTTTATCGAACCGCAGGGTATGTGTGTTATGGCCGGCATTGGCCGGGAGAGCGGTCAGGCTGCGCAGGCGTTGAAGAGCGTGGAAGAGCGGCTGGATACGAAATATGGCGTGGTGCTGCATCAGCCGGCCTACACCAGCTATCAGCTCAATCTGGGCGAGATCTCCAGCTATCCTCCGGGATACAAAGAGAACGCCGGCATTTTCTGCCACAATAACCCGTGGATCAGCTGCGCTGAGGCCGTTTTGGGCCATGGCGATCGTGCCTTTGAGGTCTACCGCAAGACCTGCCCGGCCTACATTGAGGATATTTCGGAGATACACCGCACAGAGCCCTATGTCTACAGCCAGATGGTAGCCGGCAGGGATGCGCCCACCTTTGGCGAGGCCAAGAACAGCTGGCTGACCGGCACGGCGGCGTGGACGTTCTTCAATGTGAGCCAGTATATTCTGGGCATCCAGCCCACGCTGGACGGACTGAAGGTGGACCCCTGCATCCCGCACACCCTGTCCGGCTTCACTGTGACCCGCCGCTTCCGTGGGGCGACCTATCACATCACGGTGGACAATGCCGCCGGAGTGCAGCATGGCGTCAAAAGCGTGACCGTGGACGGCAAGCCTCTGCAAGGCAGTGTTCTGCCGCTGGCAGCGGAGGGTGCCGAGGTGAACGTGCAGGTCGTCATGGGCTGAAAGCGATTTCGAACTTCTCCGTTGCATTTCGCACCAAAGTATGTTTCAATAAAAAGTAGCAAATGGAATGGAACGGAGAAGGGAGAGACTGCGGGATGCTGAAAATTGCTGTCGTCGAAGACCAGCAGGAAGTGCGGGACGAGCTGTGCCGGTTCATCCGGCAGTACGCCGCCGAGAACAGCCTGCAGGTCGAGGTGCTGCCCATCGAGGATGGAGCTGTCATCGCGGAGCACTACGAGCCGGGGTATGACATCATCTTTATGGATGTGGAGATGCCGGGACTGGACGGCTTCGGCGCGGCGGAGAAGATACGGGCCGTGGACGCAGACGCCGTGCTGGTGTTCGTGACCAACATGGCGCAGTACGCTATCAAGGGCTACGAGGTGGACGCACTGGATTATGTCCTCAAGCCGGTGAACTACTACCAGTTCTGCACCAAGCTCTCACGGGCTGTTCAGCGGGTGCAGCGCCGCCGGGGCGGGCAGGTCGTTTTACAGCTGGCCGGAGGCGGGATGCAGGTGCTCTCTACTGGCGACATCTACTATCTCGAGACCCATGACCGGCTGCTCTGGTATCACACCACCAAGGGTGAGTTTTCCGTCCGTGCCAGCCTTGCCAGCGCCGAAAAGCAGCTGGCGCAGTACCATTTTTCCCGCTGTAACCAGTGTTATCTGGTCAACCTGAAATATGTAAAGGCTGTGGAGAACGACTTTGTCCACGTCAACACCGACCACCTGGAGATCAGCCGCCGCCAGCGTGCGGCTTTCCTGACGGCGGTGGCGTCCTACATCGGAGGTGTGCTGTGAATCTTCTTGCACGCCATGTCATCCTCCGGGCATTGCTGCGGTGGACTGCTGCGGTGGCGTTCTGCATCCCGCTCAAGCACCGGCCTCACGCCCGCCTGCGGGCGCTGGGGATGCTGCTGCCGCTGCTGGGGCTGACCTATGTGCTCGACCCCTCGGCCCAGAGCACCAGCCTCCACGGACTTCAATTCTCTCTGCTGACGCTCTATGTCGCGTTTTTCGTCCTGCTGGGCATGATGATATACGCCTGCGTTGAGATAGACAAAAAGAGTGCGCTCTACTGTGCCGTATGGAGCCTGCTTGCCTCCCAGACCGCTTACGAGTGCTGGCATCTGGTGGAAGTATTCTTCGAGTGGCGGGGAACGCCCCTTGACCTCAGAAGCCTGCCGGTCATGCTGGCACAACTGGCCGCTGGTGCATTCTTTTATTTTGTTATCTGCACCACCCTCTCCCGGAAGATGTCTTATAAAGGAGCGTATAACATCGGCCCGCGCCAGCTGACCAGCGCCTTTTTCATCGGAATCCTCTTCATGTTCCAGGCTGCGCTGCTGAGCGGCGGGCAGGTGGTAGTGCTGGATCGCAGTCTCGTCATGACGATGTTTGTCGGGCAGTTCTATTTTCTGACCCTGCTCTACTTCCAGACCGAGGTGTTCAAGCTCTCGTCCATGCAGAAGGAGATGGACACCCTCAACCTATTATATGAGCGCCAGCGGGAGCAGTACCAGGTGGCGCGGCAGAACGTCCAGATCATCAACAAGCGCTGCCACGAGCTGAAGCTTCAAATCGCCGCGCTTCGCCAGATGTCGAGCGCCCCGGCAGACCCGGAGCTGAAAGCCCACATCGACGAGGCCGAAAAGGCCGCTCAGCTCTACGACGCCAGCCGAAACACCGGCAATGAGGTGCTGGACGTGGTGCTCACGGAAAAGAGCCTGCTCTGCGAGTCCCGCCGCATCCAGCTCAACGCGGTGACGGACGGCAGCTGTCTGAACTTTTTTGAGGCCAGCGACCTCTACGCCCTTTTTGCCAATATGCTGGACCACGCCATTGAAAGCGCAGTGAAGGTGCCGGAACCGGAGCGCCGCTGCATCGACCTGCTGGTCTGCACCCGGCAGAGCTTCGTGGTGGTGAACGTCATCAGCCCCGACCGCCCGGCGGAGTCTGCCGACACCCGTGCCGCCCATTACGCCGTCAAAGTGACCAACCGCATCGTTCAGAAGTATAAAGGTACCCTGACCACAGAGAGCCAGAACGGGTTCTTTGCGGTGAAGATCATTTTTCCGCAGGGGAAGTAACCTCTCCGTCACGCCTGCGGCGTGCCGCAACCCGGCCTTGTCTGCGAAGCAGACTGAGAGGTTGTATGAGGGAGAGCCTGCCCCACGCCGCAGGCGTAACGAAGAGGTTTAAGACCGTCTCACAAAATCAATGTGAGATGGTCTCTTTTCTTTTTTGATTTGTTCGTTGTATCCAACTGTTTGTGAGAGATGCACAAATATATCAGCTTCGATTTGTGAGAGCAAAACCGAATATCCACACCATTCGACCGATTATCGCAACGGTCTTGCGAAAGAAAAAGTCTTTGATAAAATAATAGCGAAAGACAGAAAAACGACCGCACAACAGAGAAAACGCTACAGATACACGGGAGGAAAACGAATGCGAAGCATCGCCAAGCTCATGCAGGACTGGCAGTTCACCGGGCCGGACGGCAAGACCACTCTGGTGGAGCTGCCCCACACTTGGAACGCAAAAGACGGCCAGGACGGCGGCAACGATTACTGGCGCGGCACCTGCACCTACAGCACCACCTTTGCCGCTCCGGCGTTCGACGCAGCTTCGCAGGAAGTCTGGCTGCAGTTCGAGGGCGTCAATTCCAGCGCCAAAGTTCTGCTGAACGGCAGGAACATCTGCACCCACGACGGCGGCTACTCCACCTTCCGTGTCCATGTCTCCGACCTGCTGGCAAAAGACAACCAGCTCACCGTCGAGGTGGACAACAGCGTCAACGACCGCATCTACCCCCAGAAGGCCGACTTTACATTCTACGGCGGCATCTACCGCGACATCAGCCTGATGGTGGTCAGCAAGAACCACATCGCTCTGGGCCACTTCGGCGACACCGGCGTCAAGATCACCCCCGTCCTCAAGGACGGCAAGGCTGACATCCGGGTCGAGACCCTCGTCGAAGGTGAGGGCGCTGTCTCCGTCGAGCTGCAGGACGCAGCCGGCAGCATCGTGGCCAGGGCTGAGGGCGCAGACGCTCAGCTCCACCTTGACGCTCCCCACCTCTGGGACGGCGTGAAGGACCCCTATCTCTACACCTGTGTCGTCCGTCTGAGCTGCGACGGCACCGTGGTGGACGAAGTTTCCACCCGCGTGGGTCTGCGCACCTTCTCGGTGGACTCCAGGAACGGCTTCTTCCTCAATGGCCGTCCCTATCCGCTCCACGGCGTCTCCCGCCATCAGGACCGCAAGGGTGTGGGCAACGCCATCACCCGCGAGATGCACGATGAGGATATGGCCCTCATCCGGGAGCTGGGTGCCAACACCATCCGGCTGGCCCACTACCAGCACGACCAGTACTTCTACGACCTCTGTGACCAGTACGGCATGGTGGTCTGGGCTGAGATCCCCTACATCTCCGAGCACCTGCCCAATGGCCGCGCCAACACCATCAGCCAGATGAAGGAGCTCATCTACCAGAACTACAACCACCCCTGCATCGTCTGCTGGGGCGTCTCCAATGAGATCACCATCTCCACCAGGGACAAAGCCGACATGCTCGACAATCACCGCGAGCTGAACGACCTGTGCCACAAGATGGATTCCACCCGCCTGACCACGCTGGCCTGCTATGCCATGTGCGGCCCCTTCAACCCGGTGGCCCACATCACCGACCTCGTCAGCTGGAACCTCTACCTCGGCTGGTATGTGCCGGGCCTGTTCCTGAACGACCTGTGGATGGACTTCTTCCATCTGGTCTACCCGGGCCGTCCTCTGGGCTTCTCCGAGTACGGTGCCGAGGGTATGCCGAACCTCCACAGCTCGAAGCCCCGCCGCGGCGACCACACCGAAGAGTATCAGGCAAAGTATCACGAGTACATGCTCCGCTGCTTCGACCGGCATAAGTGGATGTGGGCGACCCACGTCTGGAATATGTTCGACTTTGCAGCCGACGCCCGCGACCAGGGCGGCGAGCCGGGCATGAACCATAAGGGCCTCGTCACCTTCGACCGGAAGACCCGGAAGGACAGCTTCTACCTCTACAAGGCATGGTGGAGCGACGAGAACTTTGTCCACATCTGCTCCAAGCGGTTCACTGACCGCACGGAGAGCGAGATGGAAGTGAAGGTCTACTCCAACCAGAAGTCCGTCGCCCTCTACGTCAACGGCGAGAAGGTCGGCGAGCAGACCGGCGAGCACGTCTTCAGCTTCCGTGTGCCGCTGACCGGCGAAATCGAAGTCAGGGCTGTGGCCGGTGACTGCACCGACACCGCTTCCTTCCGTCATGTGGACACCCCGAATCCCAGCTACAAGCTGGTCAAGACCAAGTCCAAGAGTGCAAACTGGGTCTGATTTGTGAAACATTCCGCCGACCGGCGGTTGTTATAGAAAAAAGGAGGAGAATCCGTGAAAAACACCAAACCGAAAGTACGGCTGTGGTCTGTTCTCACCGGCCTGACGGCTATCCTGACCGTCGCTGCCATCGTGGGCAACATCATCGCAAACCAGTACGCTACCACCATCAACGTCGCTCTGAATGCATCTACCTATAAGATCATCCACGGCGAGAATACCGGCGATACCGAATACTTCAAGAAGGGCTTTGCTTCCGATGAGGAGCGCGAGGCTTACGAGGCCGAACTGTGCGCGACGGTCGAGGCCGAGGGCGCAGCTCTGCTGAAGAACGAGAACAATGCCCTGCCTCTGGCCAGCGGCGCTAAGGTCAGCCTGTTCGGCCACGGCTCTGTGGACCTGATGTACGGCGGCACCGGCTCCGGCTCTGTCGATACCAGCAAGGCTCCCAACCTCAAGCAGGCTCTGGAAGCTCAGGGCATCACCATCAACCAGACCCTGTGGGACCTGTACAGCTCTGACTCCATGATGAGCAAGTACAGCCGCATGACCCCCGCTTCCATCTCCGATACTCTGGAGGCAAACACCCAGTACGCTGTCAACGAGGCTCCCTGGAGCACTCTGTCCAGCGCTGAGTCCAGCTTTGCTGAGTACGGCGACGCTGCGATCGTGGTCCTCTCCCGCTCCGGCGGTGAGGGCGCAGACCTTCCCAGCGGCGAGAATGGCACCAGCGACAGCTGGATCTCCGGCCAGGAGGGCGACGGCAACTACCTCGCTCTGTCCGATGAAGAGATCGAGCTGCTGCAGAACCTGAAGGCTCTGAAGGACAACGGCACCTTCAAGAAGATCGTCGTCCTCATCAACAGCTCCAACGCCATCGAGCTGGACTTCCTCAACCCCGAGATCTGCGGTGAGGACTACGGCATCGACGCTGCTATGTGGATCGGCGACGTGGGCCAGACCGGCATCAACGGTGTGGGCCAGCTGCTGTCCGGCGCTGTCACCCCCTCCGGCTCTCTGGTCGATACCTATCTGTACGACAACATGGCAAACCCCGCTATGTACAACTTCTACACCCAGGCTTACCCCAACGCAGCAGAGTACAACCTGCTGACCGAGGGTGCTGACGTGCAGGGTATGTACAGTGTCTACCAGGAAGGCATCTACCTGGGCTACCGCTACTTCGAGACCCGTTACGAGGATGTCGTCATGGGTACCGCCAAGGCTGGAGATTACAACTGGGCAACCACCGTTGCTTACCCCTTCGGCTACGGCGACAGCTACACCACCTTCGCATACTCCAATTTCAACGTGACCGAGTCTGACGATGCCTTCACCGTCACCCTGAAGGTCACCAACACCGGCAAGACCTTCTCTGGCAAGGAGACCGTCCAGATCTACTTCCAGTCTCCCTACACCGCTTACGACAAGGCAAACGGCATCGAGAAGGCTGCTGCTGAGCTGTGCGGCTTCGCAAAGACCGACGTGCTGGCTCCCGGCGCTTCTGAGGACGTGACCATCACTGTCCCGAAGAGCGAGCTGCGCACCTACGACGCGAACAACGCCAAGACCTACATCGTGGACGCTGGTGACTACTACTTCACTGCTGCCACCGATTCCCACAACGCAGTCAACAACATCCTGGCTGCCAAGGGCTATACTGTCGAGAACACCAATGGCCGCATGACCGAGAACGGCAACACCGACCTCGTCTGGAAGTGGACCAACGACACCCTCGACACCACCACCTTCTCCACCGGCGCAAATGGCACCGCCATCACCAACCTGTTTGACGAGTCCGACCCCAACAAGAGCAGCGATGCTCCCGGCAGCGTGACCTGGATGAGCCGCTCCGACTGGACCGGCACCATCCCCACCGCTCCCGCACAGCTGACCGCCAACGAGACTCTGGCTGCAAGCCTCGCCTTCACCAAGTACGACGGCTCTGAGGCCAACAGCGTCGAGATGCCCACTCTGGGTGCCAAGAACGGCCTGACCCTCGCTTCCATGATCGGCAAGGACTTCGATGATCCCGAGTGGGATACTCTGCTGGACCAGCTGACCTACAGCGAGATGGTCAACACCATCACCCTCGGCTTCCACAACACCGCAGCCGCTGCCTCCATCGGCAAGACTGCTACCAAGGACGAGAACGGCCCTCAGGGTCTGACCGCTGCCCTGACCGGTGGTGCATCCGCAATGTGCTACACCTCCGAGGACGTCATGGCTGCTACCTTCAATGTTGACCTCATCAACGAGGTCGGCAGGTGCATCGGCGAGGACTGCCTGGCCATGGGTTACTCCGGCCTGTACGGCCCCGGCATCAATATGCACCGCACCGCTTACTGCGGCCGTAACTTCGAGTACTACTCTGAGGACCCGTTCGTGGCTGGCACCATCTGCGCTGCTGAGGTGCAGGGCATCCAGTCCAAGGGCGTCTACGTCTACCTGAAGCACGTCGCCCTGAACGACTCCGAGACCAGCCGCCGCGGTGTCAACACCTGGCTGAACGAGCAGACCGCTCGTGAGATCTATCTGGAAGTCGCTGACAAGGCCATCACCGATGGCGGCGCCTGGAGCGTTATGACCGGCTTCAACCGCTGGGGTGCTACCTGGTGCGGCGCTAACGCCAACCTGCTGACCGGCTTCCTGCGCGGCGAGCTGGGTATGCGCGGCATGTGCATCACCGACTTCTCCGGTTCCAGCCAGTACATGGACCTGGTGGACGGCCTCATCGCCGGCTCCGACATCTGGGACAGCCCGATGCCCAAGATCCACACCACCAAGGCTGCAAACTATGAGAACGATGCCTACATCGTCACTCAGATGCGTGATGCGATGCACCACATCCTCTACACCGTGGTCAACTCCAACGCCATGAACGGCTGGGCTTCCACCGATACCCTGAAGACCATAACCCCGTGGTGGCAGACCGCCATCTATGCTCTCATCGCAGTGCTGGCCGTCCTGACCATCCTGTGCGCATGGCAGCTGAGCAAGGCCCTCAAGGCTAAGAAGAGCATGGTCGATACCGCTCCCGCAGCTGACCAGAAGTAATTCCGGCGCAGATTTCCGCAACTGTTAAAAACGAATGGCAGCCTGTCCCCCAGAACGGCGGGCAGGCTGTCGTTTTTTATAAGAAAAAAGGAGACACCGCAAATGGGTGAACAAACCGCAAAGGCGCCGGGCCTGAACCGCGCCAAGACCTACCAGCTGGTGCTGTTCCCGCTGAACAACGGCGCAACGAACGTGTACTATGTGCTGGTGCTTTCCTACATCGCCACCTTCGGCAGCAAGGTGCTGGCCCTGTCCATGATCTTCGCTTCGGTCATGGTCACCGGTATGCGCCTGTTCGACGCGATCACCGACCCCATCATCGGCGCCCTGATGGACCGCACCAACGGCAAGTTCGGCAAGTTCCGCCCGTTTATGGTCATCGGCAACCTCATCATGGCTGTCAGCATCCTGGTGCTGTACTGCCTGACCCCGCTGATCCCCGCCTCCATGGAATGGGCACGTTATGTTGCCTTTGTAGCACTGTACGCCATCTGGGTCATCGGCTACACCTTCCAGACTTCCTGCACCCGTTCCGGCCAGACTGTTCTGACCAACGATCCCAAGCAGCGCCCCCTGTTCACCATCTTCAACACCGTCGGCTCCCTGCTGGGCATGGGCGCCATGCAGTTCTTTGCCCCCATCCTGGCCAAAAACTATGAGGGCGGTTACGCTTCCGCCGGTTTCTTCCGCACCCTGGCTCCTGTCGGCATCGTGATCTCCATCGCCCTGACCATCCTGGCTGTCATCGGCATCTGGGAAAAGGACCAGCCGAAGTACTTTGGCATCGGCGGCCAGAAAACCGAAAAGATCAAGGTTGCCGAGTATGTTGCCATCATCAAGGGCAACAACCCCATGCAGCGCCTGATGGTGGCTGGTGCAGGCTGCAAGCTGGCACTTTCCATTGCCACCAACACCACTGTTCTGTGCATGCTGTACGGCTGCATGATGGGCAACTATGATGGTCTGTACCTGCCCATGATGGTTCTGGGCTATGTGTTCAGCGTTCCCTTCTTCCTGCTCACCGTCCGCACCAGCCAGAAGAAAGGCCAGAAAGCCAGCCTGATGCGCTATGTCAGCGTTGCGCTGATCTGCTACATCGGCGTTCTGGTGCTGCTGCTCCTGTGGGGCAAGGGCGATGCCTTCACCCTGTCTATGATGTCTGACGGCAAGGTTTCCATCAACGTTTACACCATCCTGTTCATCGCTTTGTTCGGCATTGGCTATGGCGCTTATTACGCTACTGCCGATATGCCCATCCCCATGGTTGCCGACTGCTCTGACTACGAGACCTACATCTCCGGCAAGTATATCCCCGGTATCATGGGCACTCTGTTCAGCCTGGTTGACAAGCTGGTTTCCAGCCTGTCCGCTACCGTGGTCGGCGTGGCCGTCAGCTTTATCGGCCTTGACAGCCTGCCCACCCAGTACGACCCGTACACCCCCGGCATGAACGTGGTTGTTATCGTTCTGTTCTGCGTCATCCCCATGATTGCATGGACTGCTACCCTGCTCGCCATGAAGAACTACAGCCTGACCGGCGAAAAGATGAAAGAGATCCAGGCCGTCAACGCCTGCCGCCGCGACGCTGTTGCGGGCGGCATGAGCCTGGAAGACGCCATGCAGAAATGGCAGACCCTCGACCAGCTGCCGGCCCAGTACCGCGCAAACTAATTTTGCTGTTTTCTCCTCCTCTGATACCGGTTTGATTGCGCCGGTTATTTAAGGCAACACCGCACAATTCCCGCCTTACGGCTTAAGCACCGCTCCGACG
>ERZ780190.2575-NODE-2575-length-13394-cov-3.142439_pt1 | contig 13394 bp, 10 predicted proteins | sample MGYA00510980_ERZ780190 | MGnify/ENA primary metagenome ERZ780190 (study PRJEB29588, sample SAMEA1972188) | human gut metagenome | biome: human gut; feature: human-associated habitat; material: faeces | place: Denmark | collected 2008/2010 ... | reverse complement strand
GCCAGACGATGCTGGTATTCGGCGTAGACGACGGCGACCAGTTCGTCGACGTCGCCGGCGCTCACCTGGTATCCGCGCTGTCCCGGGATGTAATCGCAGTTCGCTTTTTTCAGCTGGTCTTTCCAGGAAACCAACGCGTTCTTGCAGTCGGATATCTTGCCCAGCAGCATGCGTGGCGTATACCGCTTCGTATCGATGTTCAGGTCGGCTGCGATCAGTTTGACCAGTCGCTCGCTGTCCGCGGTGTCGTAAATCGAGAAGCCCGATTTAAGGCCGATTTCCTTGCCGTCGCGGCGTAGGATGCGTACGCAGGCGGAGTGGAAGGTGGAGATCCACATATGTTCGGCTTCCGGCCCGACCAAAGTCACGAGACGTTCACGCATTTCCGCGGCCGCCTTGTTGGTGAAGGTGATGGCGAGGATGCTGCTTGCCCAGAAGCCATGCGCCAGCAGCCATGCGATGCGACGTGTCAGCACACGGGTCTTGCCTGAGCCTGCGCCGGCGCCGATGAGCAATGCCTGGCCGTAGTATTTCACCGCTTCTTCCTGTTGGGGGTTGAGTCCCTCTATCAGGCTCCGCGGATCGCACATCACAGGTCCCATGCTCTGTTCCACCGATTCCTCTTTTCTTCGCGCACGCTCATATTCAAACATTTGTTCGCAGCATTCATGTTTATCACATGAGCAGGTCAGGGGTCCGACTCGCACGGTCAATTGAGGCGCGTATGCTGAACTCCTATATACGGCTCGCCGTATGCCATCATCTGATGCCGCTTTCGCGGCCGACAAGATTAAGGGGTTTCATGAAGGAACTTGAAGAGCGCATTGCGCAACAAGGTACCGTCAAGCCCGGCAATGTGCTGAAAGTGGACGCGTTCCTCAACCATCAGTGCGATGTCGAGCTGTTCGACCATATGGGCGCCGCCTGGGCCGAGCATTTCAAGGGCAAGACCATCGATAAGATTCTGACCATTGAGGCTTCCGGCATTGGCATCGCCTGTGTCGTGGCCCGTCATTTCGGCAATGTCCCGGTGGTGTTCGCCAAGAAGGCGCAGTCCATCAACCTCGACGGCGAGCAGTATGCCACGACCATCTACTCCTTTACCAAGCAGAAGGAGTATCCGGTCATCGTTGGCAAGCGTTTCCTGTCCGAGGGCGACAAGGTCCTGATCATCGACGACTTCTTGGCCAACGGCTGCGCGCTCGAGGGCCTTATCAAAATCTGCGAGGCTGCGGGCGCCGAGGTTGCCGGCATTGGCATCGCCGTTGAGAAGGGCTTCCAGGGCGGTGGCGATAAGCTCCGCGAGCGCGGCTTCCGTGTTGAGAGCCTGGCCCGTATCGCCGATATGGACTGCGATACCGGCGAGATCACCTTCGCCTAAGCGCGCAACACAAGCGATTGGTATGCGATGTGACAAAGGGACTGTCCCTTTGTCACATTTTTTGTATGAGGGGAGGTGCTGATATGGATGAGAACAAGATGGAATGGCGCGAGTATGCGCGCTATGCCGAGATGTCGGTCGAGGAGTTGGCGCGCGATTGCGAGGTGCAGGTGTTTCGCGCGACAGGTCCGGGCGGACAGGGCGTGAACACGACGGACTCTGCGGTGCGCATGAAACATGGGCCCACGGGAATTGTCGTGACGGCGCGCGAGAGCCGTAGTCAGTTTCAGAATCGTGCGAGCTGCCTGCGTAAGCTGAGGGCAGAGCTTGAGCGTCGTGGCCGTCCGCCGCGGCGTCGCGTTAAGACCAAGGTGCCACAGCGATCGCGCCAGCGCAGGCTCAATGACAAGCACTTCAACGCCATTAAAAAGGCCAACCGTCGCAAGCCGGGCGGGGAGGAATGATCTCCTCAATACGTTGCGGTGAAATAGGGACTGTTTTGCGGCTTTAGCTGCATAAACAGTCCCTATTTCACCGCAACTTAGGTGGGGTTAGCGGGTGGGGCGCCAGACGTGGAGGGCTCCACCGAGGACGTCGACCTCGATGCGCGAGGCGACAACGGGCTCGCCGTCGGCCTGGATGGGGTAGTCGGGCTCCTCGAACGTGAGCTCGGCATGACGGCAACGACGCATGCGAACCGGCGGCAGCTTGGTATGGTGGCCGTCCTTGGCCGAAAGAAACATAGGCAGGGCAACCGCGCGAGGGACAGGGCCGCATGCGTAGCAGACGTCGAGCATGCCGTCGCAGGGGTCGGCATCGGGGCAGATGCGATAGCCCGAACCATAGGTGGGGCCCAGCTGAATCGCCATGATAATCGCCCTTACGCGCTCGGCGGGCGCGCCGTCAAAGCTGACGGTCATGGGGTAGTTGCGATAGCGCAGGCCAAACTGCTCAAGTCCCGAGAGGGTGTAGAGCGGCGCGCCCGTCAAACCGGTCTTTTTGCGCAGCTCGGTGGTGCCAAGGCCGATAGCAGCATCGATGCCGATTGAAAGCGTCTGGTCATAGTACTCAACGGAACATTCGCCGCTACCGCTTGCGGGGTTCCATGAGCGAATCCGCCCGATGTCCTGACGCTGCAGCTCGCAGGTGAGCAGCGCGCCAAAATCCTTGCCGGAGAAATCTTCGATGCCGAGCGTTTGGGCAAAATCGTTACCGGAGCCCACGGGCAGGACGGCAAGGGCGGGACGGGCGTCCTCATTCTGCGTCATGAGTCCATTGACGACCTCGTGGATCACGCCGTCGCCGCCGAGTGCGATAACCGTGCGGTAGCCCTGAGCCTGTGCGGCAAGCTCCTTGGCATGCCCCGCGCGTTCGGTCAGCACCAAGTCAAACTGGGATGCGCGCGCGGTCATGTCCAAAAAGCGCTGCAGGCGCTCAGCGACCTCGCGCGCCGCACCCGACTGGGCGGCGGGGTTGGCGATGATGAGCGTGCGACCAAAATCAGTTGCGTGCATGGGGCGACTCCCGGCGTGTGACATGACGGTGCGGTCGCGCTCAGGTCGAATTGCCCCCGATTGTGGCTGCACGGTGATTATTAGATCTACTCTATCAGGTCGTTGTGGCGCTCGATAGCCTCCGCTACCGTACCGCCCTCATCCACAATAAGCGAACGACGCTTGGGTGAGATAATGCGCTGGGCGGGGTACACGCCGCGGTGTCCGCCGGCGAGATAGCTGATAAAGGCCACGATGACAAAGAACCCGGCGGCCGTGCCGTGGAACAGGTCGATGGCCATCATGCAGGTGGTGATGGGCACGTTGAGGCCGGCGCAGAACACGCCGAGCATGCCGAGAGCCGCCAGAAAACTGGGGTCGAGCCCGGTAAGGCAACCGATCCAGCCACCGAGTGCCGCACCGATGCCAAACAGGGGCGTGACCTCGCCGCCTTGGAAGCCCGCGCCCAGGGTAAGCGCTGTGACGACCAACTTGATGGCTGCGTCCGCCAGGGTGGTGTTGCCTGCAAATCCGGCGCCGGAAAGCCACGTGGAAAGGCCGGCGTAGTCCCAGGCGTCGAGGAGGGCATAGGTGGCCAAAACCACGAGTGCGCCGATGAGTGCGCGAACAAGGTAATTGGTGATAAAGCGACCGTACAGGCTCTTGACGGTTCGAACCGACCAGGCAAAGAGACGTGCCGTCAGACCGAAGATGATGGCGCTGATAACAACGATGACGACCGTTGTGGGCGTCATAGCGGGAACGCTGGCGATGACATTCGCTTCGTACTCGGTACCCAGGGCAAGTGATGTAAAGTAGCCGGTAAACGAGGCGACCAGGCAGTAGATGCCCGCGGTGTAGTCGATCTTGCCGATAAAGCACATCTCCATGCCAAAGAAGGCTCCGGCGAGGGGTGAACCGAATACGGCGCCAAAGGCCGACGAGATGCCGGCGAGCATGAGGTCGTGGTGGTCATGCTTTTTGAGGTGGGCGAGGCTCGAGATGTTGCTGGCGATGGTGCCGCCAATCTGCACCGCGGCTCCCTCGCGACCGGCCGATCCGCCCGTTAGGTGCGTGAGCGTTGAGCAGATGAAGGTGAGGACGGCCATGCGCATATGGATGAGGCGGGTGCCCAGAGCGGAGTCGATGACCAGGTTGTTGCCGCGCTTGGCGGCGAGACCGTGGTTCTTGTAGACCCACGCGGTGGCCATGCCCACGATGGGGAGCAGGGCGTACACCCACGCATGGTGTTCGCGATAATCGGTCGCGATATTCAGCGAGGCCAAAAACGCCCAAGCGGCAACGCCCATGGCAAGCGAGACGATGACGACGAGTGCGAGCAACTTAGCGCTCGCGAGTAGGTTGCGGGCGTTGCGACGCGTGTCTGCAGCCAAGAGATGCTCGGAGCGGGTAAGTTGATGCCTGCCTGCCGTGATGACGTCGTTCAGGGAGAAAAAACCGCCATCGTCGAGCGGCTGGGAATGATCCTGCGCCTCGTTTGCGCTTTCGGGTTTGTCGGTAAAAGCCATACGTTCCTCTTTTAGGTTGCAACGCAAGCATTATAGAACGCGGTAAACGCGACGAGCTGGTGGGTTGGTTTCCATTCTGTTTCGCTGCTTGTGGCCGACAGGTGTATTTGCGGGTACAGGCAAAGTCGCGGTCGCGCGTCGGGGGATTATACTGAGACAAGCATAAAGAATCGGCGCCCCTGTTGTGCGCCGTGGCATTAAGAGGTGCATATGGCAGAGAAACTCATTCCGTTGGAGGACGCGCAGTCGATTGTCCTGTCGCACGTTGCTCCGACCGATCTCGTCGAGATTCCCGTGTGGCAGGCGGCTGGTTTTCCCTTGGCCGAGGATGCTGTGGCCGATATCGACATTTCACCGTTTGCCAACAGCGCCATGGACGGTTATGCCGTGCACGCAGCTGATCTTGCTGCAGCCACCGGTGACACTCCGGTGACGCTCTCCGTCGTAGGGCACGAGGCCGCGGGCCATGTGTTTGAGGGCGCTCTTGGTCCGGGCGAGACAGTCCGCATCATGACGGGCGCGCCGGTGCCCGAAGGTGCCGATGCCGTGGTGAAGTACGAGATCGTCGATGTGCTCGACGGTGACGGCAACGAGGGCTCGCGTGTGAGGTTCTCGGAACCGGCCAAGGTGGGGGAGAACGTTCGCTCTGCCGCCGAGGAGGCCCATGCCGGCGATGCTGTGATGCACGCCGGCGAGGTCGTGGCTCCGGCGGGCGCGGGTCTGCTGGCAAGCGCCGGATACGCGAGCGTGAAGGTGCACGCCGCCCCACGTGTGGGCATTATCTCGCTGGGCACGGAACTGGTCGCACCGAGTAAGGTACCGGCGCGCGGTCAGATTCGTGATTCCAACTCGTCGGCGTTGATGGCCGAAGCGCTCGATGCCGGTGCCGAGCCCGTGTTCTACGGCATTGCGCCCGATGATGAGCAGGCGATTGCCGAGCTGGTGCATCGTGCCGTGCAGGAGTGCGATTTTGTCATTACGAGCGGTGGCGCCTCGGCGGGTGATTACGATTTCGTGACGGCGCTCGTCCGGCGCGAGGGCGAGGTGCTGTTTGACCGCATCTCGATGCGTCCCGGCAAGGCCATCACGTTTGGCTTGCTCGGAGGTAAGCCCTACCTGGGGCTTTCAGGCAATCCGGCCGCGGCGTATGTAGGCTTTGAGATGCTTGCCCGTCCGGCGATCCGCAAGATGCGCGGCTTTGCCGAGGGTGCGCGCCCCGTGCAGCAGGCGACGCTCACGCACGGCGTGAAAAAGCGACAAGATCGTCGCTTCTTCGATCGCGCCACGGTTTTGCGCGACCCCGAGACCGGTGAGCTGTTGGTGACCGAGGCCAAGACGCAGAATTCGGCGCTGCTCGGAACTATGCAGCGCGCGAACTGCCTGTTGCGCATTGACGAAGGACCGTGCGAGTTTGTGGCGGGAGATGTCGTGGACGTTGTTCGCGTCGACCTGCCCGAGGGCGCCGTGTTGTAGGAGGAATGCTATGGAGCTGAAGATATCGATCGTGACGTGCTCGGATACGCGCGATCTTGCCCAGGACGAGGCCGGAGCCGCACTCGAGGAACTTATCGGGGCGCAGGGCTGGACGGTCGCCTCGCATGTGGTCGTGCGCGACGACGTCAGCGAGATTGGTGATGCCATTGTGGAAGCCGCCGATGAGTGTTACGCCAATGTCGTGCTCACCTGCGGCGGAACTGGGCTTTCGATGCGCGACGTGACACCCGAGGCGACGCGTGCCGTCTGCGACCGCGATGTGCCGGGTATTGCAGAGGCAATCCGTGCGTACTCGATGACCAAGACGCGCCGCGCCATGCTCTCGCGCGCTATTTGCATGCAACGAGGTCATACACTTGTCGTAAACTTTCCCGGTTCTACGAAGGCCGCCCGCGAAAGCTGGGAGGCCATAGCAGACCAGCTGGAGCATGCGGCCCAAATGACGGCGGGCGGCGGACATACCAACTAAGCGGTTTACCTGCGGCGGGGCGACCTTATCGGTCGCTCCGCTTTTGTTTTCCGCCGAAGCGACGCCAAGTTGCACGGTAACTTGAAACTATATTCTCTGGGGAGAATAATTTCTCACAATCATTATTCGCAACAAAGTATAATCTGATTGCAGATTAAAGCCCGCGGTGGGGTGCCCGGGCACAAGGTCCGAAAGGGTTGAATATGTTCGATATGGTTTCACGCCGCGGTTTTGTCTCGCTCTCTGCTGCCGCTGTCGCCGGCCTTGGCCTTGCTGGCTGCTCGGGCAACAAGACGTCCGAGCTCGCTGGTTCCGATGCCGGCTCCGCCAAGTCTTCCTCTAAGAAGAAAGCTGTCGAGCTGCAGGTCTTTGCCGCCAACTCGCTCGAGAAGGCCCTGCCCGAGGTTCAGGGGCTCTACACCGAGCAGACCGGCACCACGTTTGCCGACACGCAGTTTAAGGCGTCTGGCGACCTTGTCGAGCAAATGCGCGCCGGTGCCGCCGTCGACGTGCTCATCACGGCCTCCAAGGGCACCATGGACGACGCCGAGGCCGCTGAGCTCGTCGACACCGACATGCGTGAGGACATGTTCGTCAACGACCTCGTGATCATTCGCGCCGAGGGCTCCGACACCAAGGTCGAGGCCATTGCCGACGTCGCGAACCTGGACGGCAAGATCGCCATTGGCGACGCCAAGACCGTCCCCGCCGGCAAGTACGCCAACCAGGCCCTGGCCTCCGTGGGCCTCTACACCGGCACCGAGGGCGACGACGGCGAGTGCGCGCCCGAGCTCGCCGACAAGGTAGCACTGGCCGACAAGGTCGGCACCGCTGCTTCTTACGTCTCTACAGGCGACTGCGTGGCCGGTTTTGTCTACAGCTCCGATATCTTCCGCTACGACGGCATCGAGGAGGCCTTCGTGTGTCCCGAGGATTCGCACAAGCCCATCGTGTACCCGGGTGCCGTTGCCGAGAGCTCCGAGCACGCCGACGAGGCCAAGGCGTTTATCGACTTTTGCCTGACCAACAAGAAGGCTCAGAAGATTTGGGCTAAGTACGGCTTTGAGCTTTCCGCGTAGTGCGGCTTGGCGCGATAATTCCATCGTTTTGTGTTTCACTCCGTCCTTGTATTCGCTTGGAGCTTTTCGTGCTTAATAGATTCCGCATGCTTGTCGCCTGTGCTTTGACCTTCGCGCTTTGCTGGGTGCCAGGATTTGCGTTTGCTGGAGACGCTGAGGACGGGGCCCAGGTTGCTGCGACCGCTCATGGGCTTTCCTATGGGATCGAGGGTTTTGAGCGGTTGGCCAAGGGGACCGCTCGTGCCATGGAGGGCCAGCCTGAGGGCTACCGGTTTCCCGTTGACGAGGACGTGGACCTTGTAGTGGCGCCTGCTGTCGATCGCGTTGTGGTGTGGATATCGCCCAAGGCGGTCGAGAAGTATGGATTGGATCTGCAGGACAACGAGTGCGTATCGGGTCTCAAGGCCCTCGTCTGCAAGCTCGACAGCGCAAACTGCATGGGAGGTGCGCAGCTGGGGGACGTGGATCTTCCTTGGTATGTCACGGCGGAAACAACGTTTGATGCCGGTGGGTATACCTATGGCTTTGACGAGCGCGGTGCGGATGGGGACCGCTATGTGGTGATTGCATCAGCCTCGGGTGATGCCAAGGGCGGTGCGCGTTGGCTTGATAGCGCTCAAATGGTAGAAGCGTCGTCTGTCGTGCTGCGGGATGAGCAGAGGCCCTTGACCTCCCTGGCTTCCTTTTTGGGCGACATCGACTATCGCCCGTTTTGGGTGTCCATTAAAACGAGCGGTCTTGCCCTGCTGATTTCCTTTGCGCTGGGCCTGTTCGCCGCGTGGAAGACCATGGGTACCTCGAGTCGCATCAAGGGCCTGCTCGATTCGGTCTTTACGATTCCTATGGTGCTGCCGCCCACGGTCTGCGGCTTTTTGCTCCTCATGCTGTTTGGCCGCTCGACCGGGGTGGGCCGGTGGCTCATCGCGCACGGCATCTCGATCGTCTTTACCTGGCCCGCGGCGGTCATTTCGGCCGTCGTTGTGTCGTTTCCGCTGGTCTACCGCACGGCGCTCGGAGCCTTCGAGAGCCTCGACACGCAGATGCTCGACGCCGCGCGAACCTTGGGATGGTCCGAACGTCGCATCTTTGCCAAGCTCATGATGCCGCTCGGCTGGCCCTCCATCGCCGCCGGCACGGTGCTCGCCTTCGCGCGTGCCATGGGCGAGTTTGGCTGCACCCTGTTCTTTGCGGGCAACTACGCCGGCATTACCCAGACCATCCCCATCGCCATCTACTTTGAGTGGATGGGCGGCAACACGTCGGTGGCGCTCTTTTGGGTCGCCGTCGTGATCGCCTTTAGCTTCTTGGTCATCCTGTTTATCAACATGTACACGGCGCACTCGCAAAAGTATCGCGAGCGGGGCCTTTCCCGCGCGGAGCGCAAGCAGGCCAAAGATCTCGCCGGACAGGGCGATTCGCTCGACCCGGCGGGTGGTGATGCCTTGCGTATCGATCGCGAGGCGCTGGCCGAGCTCATGCGCGATGATGCCGCTTTGCAGGGAGGTCGATAGGCCATGTCGCTCGTTCTGGATATCAAAAAGCGCTATCCCGGGTTTATGCTCGACATGCAGCTTGAGGCCGGCGAGGATCGTGTGGCGCTGCTCGGTGCCTCGGGTTGCGGCAAGAGCTGTACGCTGCGCTGCATCGCCGGCGTGGAGACGCCCGACGAGGGCAAGATCGTCGTCAACGGCGTGACCTTTTTTGACTCGGCGACGGGCATCAACCTGTCGCCCCAGGAGCGAAAATGCGCCCTGCTGTTCCAAAACTATCAGCTGTTTCCCAACATGACGGTGGCCGATAACGTATGCGCCGGTGTAAAGGATGCGGGCGACGCCGCCGCGCGCAAAAAGCTCGCCGAGCGCTATCTGGGCATTTTCGGTCTGTCCGATTTTGCCGACCGCTATCCCGCGCGACTCTCGGGCGGGCAGCAGCAACGCGTGGCGCTTGCTCGCATGGTGGCGGCGCATCCGGGCATTTTTATGTTCGACGAGCCCATGAGCGCGCTCGATTCCTATCTTAAGAGCGCCCTTGAGCAGAACATGCTCGACCTGTTCGATGTGTGCAACCGTACCGTGCTCTACGTGAGCCATGACATCGACGAAGCGTGCCGTCTGTGCCAACGCATCTGCGTAATGCATGACGGGCGCGTCGAGGAGATCGGCTCCGTCGAAGATGTGGTTCGCCGACCCCAAACCTTGGCCGCGCTGCGCTTGACGGGCTGCAAGAATACAAGCCGGGCGTGCAAGATCGGCGACGAAGAAGTTGAGGCCCTCGACTGGGGCATGACCTTTAACGTGGGTCGCGAGGTTCCCGATGATGTGGCGTACCTTGGCATTCGCGCAAGCTACTTCCATGTTGACAATCGCGCTGAGCGGGGCCGCAACAGCTATGACTTGCACGTGGCCCGTGTGAGCGATTCGCGCTTTGAGCGGCTGGTGCTGCTGGACGTGCCGCGCGTCGATGCGCCCACACGTCTGCAGTGGAAGGTCAACAAGGTGGGCGTGCCTGTCGACGAGCTGCCACAAGCAGGCGAGACGCTGCGCATGCACTTCGATGCGAGTAGGATCCATTTGGTTTGTCGATAGCGCCGGGTAATGCCGTCGGGGATATAAGCCTCGGCGGCTTTGTCTTGCCGTTCGCCGAATGAGGGATGACAAACTCTTATCAATCAAGATAATTATTTATTAAACGACGGCACACGATGCTGTCGTACGAATGTCAACGGTGTTCGCATGGTCGATGACCGTTGATATAGTTGACCTAAACTTGTAAGGGAGGGTGCGCACATGCCGCAGACGACATACATTCGCCGCGTTGCCGCGCGCGCCCTGTATATGGCTCGGAGTCGCATATGAGCAGGTATGTTCACGGCTCCGGGAGAGACGACGCACAACTAAATAATCGACCGCAAAGCAGGTTCCCTAAAATTCCGGGTTTGAGCACGGCCGGGCAATCGTCGCCTGTCGTGCATCGATACCGCTGTTATCCGTTTTTGGTTCGAGAGGGGAACCGTCATGGCTGAAGAATTTGATTTCCATCCGATGTGGGAGAGCCTCGGCATGAATCTTGCCGACCACGACATGCTGTTGGGCGCCGTGGGCCAGATGTACGGCGATATGTTCCTGACGCAGAACAATCGCCCCAAGTCCACGTCCTACCTGGACTTTGTGGCCACCAACATCCACAGCGGCCGTATTAAGGAGATGCTCGACAAGAAGGAGGCCGGCGAGGCCACCAAGATCGTCGGTTCGTTCTGCGTCTACGTGCCCGAGGAGATCGTACTTGCCTGTGACGGTATTCCCGTGGGCCTGTGCTCGGGTGCCGATTGGGCAACCGATAAGGTCGAGGAGCACCTGCCGCGCAACACCTGTCCGCTTATCAAGAGCTTTGCCGGCTTTAAGCTGGGCGAGGTCTGCCCCTACATTGAGTCGAGTGACCTGGTGGTAGGCGAGAACACCTGCGACGGTAAGAAGAAAGCCTACGAGTTCTTTGCCACGCAAAAGAACATGTACGTCATGGATATTCCCAACGTGCACGACGAGTCGACGCTCGTGACCTGGAAGGGCGAGGTCAAGAAGCTCGCCGCCAAGATCGAGGAAGAGTGCGGCGTTAAGATTACGCCCGAGCGTCTGAAGGCTGCCATCCACGCCGTCAATGAGAAGCGTCGCGCCCTGCAGCGTCTGGCTGCGACCCGCGCTGCCGACCCGGCGCCCATCAGCGGTCTCGACAGCCTACTGACCGTTCAGGCCGCCTTTATGGACGACACGCCGCGTCTGACCGGAGCCATCAACGATATGGCGTCTGAGTGCGAGCAGCGTGTCGAGGCCGGCGAGGGCGTGGCGCCCAAGGGGACCAAGCGCATCCTGTACACCGGCACGCCCATGGCCGTGCCCAACTGGAAGCTGTTCAACCTCATCGAGAAGGCCGGCGGCGTTGTGGTCGGCGAGGAGTCCTGCACGGGCTCGCGCTACTACAAGGACCTGGTCGACGAGTCCGGCGAGACGGTCGACGAGATGCTCGACGCCATCGCCGAGCGCTACTTCAAGATCAACTGCGCCGTTTTTACGCCCAACGATCAGCGTATGAAGGACATTGTCCAGATGGCCAAGGACCTGCATGCCGATGGCATCGTCGACGTGGCCCTGCAGTTCTGCACGCTCTACGAGATGGAGTCCTTCGCCGTGGAGAAGGCCGCCGAGGAGGCAGGCATTCCGTTTATGCACATCACGACCGACTACGCTGGCGAGGATGCAGGTCAGTTACAAACCAGGATCGAAGCTTTCTTGGAGACCATTTAGGACTATCCGCCCCGGCGGCTTTCCCGGGCACCCGATCTTGCCGTTCAAACCGTCGCTTGTGTACCAAAGTACGCGGCGCTCCTCTTTTACGGCAACCTCGGGCACCTGGGAAAGCAGTTTCCTTGGTTGGTTAAAAGGTTTAGGAGTTATATGTCGGAAAATATTGAGCAGCCGTTGCCGTCCACGTTTGAGGAGTTCAACGAGCAACGCAAGGCGGCGTTTATTCGCGTCAAGGATTACAAACAGGCCGGCAATCGCCTGGTCGGCTTTTTGTGCAGCTATACGCCGCTCGAGATTATCGATGCCGCGGGGGCTGCGAGCGTGGCGCTGTGCGGTACGTCCGATGAGGTGATTCTCGAGGCCGAGAAGGTGCTGCCGGCAAATCTTTGTCCGCTCATCAAGTCGACGTACGGTTTTGCCTATTCGCAAAAGTGCCCGTTTACGTACTTTAGCGACATGATCATCGGCGAGACCACCTGCGACGGCAAGAAGAAGATGTACGAGCTACTCAACGAGCTCAAGCGCACGCACATTCTGCATCTTCCGCAGGGTCGCGATCGCGCCTACGAGCGCGAGGGCTGGTACGAGGAGTGCCGCCTGCTCAAGGAGGAGCTCGAGGGCTTCTACGGCATCACGATTACCGACGATGACCTGCGCGCTGCCGTCCGTCGTCGCAACCGCTTGCGTGCGGCCCAGCTCGAGATGTTTGCGCTGCAGGCCAACCAGCCGGCGGCCATGAGCGGCGTCGACCTGATGAGCACTATGTTTGCCGGTACGTTCAGCTTTGATATCGAGGCCTATACGCAGCAGCTGGAGCAAAAGGTTGCCAAGCTGCGCGAGGCCTACGACGCGGGCGAGCGCCCGGTTGCGGCGGATGCCAAACGCATTCTGATTACTGGCTGCCCGGTGGGCGGCGTGATCAACAAGATCGGTCGCACCATCGAGTCCAACGGCGGCGTGGTCGTGTGCATGGACGACTGCTCGGGCGAGCGCACGGCGGCCATGATGATCGACCCGGATGCTCCCGACATCCTGCGCGCCATCGCCGACCGCTACCTGGACATCAACTGCTCGGTCATGACGCCCAACGACGGTCGCATGGGAAACACGCTGGCTATGTGCGAGAAGTACCATGTCGATGCCGTGGTAGAGAGCGTGCTGCAGGCCTGCCACACCTTCAACGTTGAGAGCGCGCGCATGCAGGAGGCTGTCGAGGGTGCGGGCATTCCGTACATGAAGATTGAGACCGATTACAGCAATGGCGACATGGGTCAGATCGAGACACGCATCGCCGCCTTCATCGAAACGCTCTAGCTTCCTCAGGCACCGGATCTTGCCCCTCAAACCGTCGCTTGCGTACCAAAGTACGCTGCGCTCCTCTTTCGGGACAATCTCCGGCACCTGAGAAACCTAGAGCTAAGGCGCCTGAACGCGCCGCTATCTTTGATGTTTAGATTGGGAGAGAGCCATGATAGGGATCGGGATCGATATCGGGTCTACGGCGGCTAAGGCTGCTGTGGTCGACGGGGAGGGTTCGGTGGCGTGGACGTGCGTGCAGCCAACCGGGTTCTCCTCGGTCGATGCTTCCGAGCGGCTGCGCGAGGCACTGGCAGCGGCTGGCTATGACGTGACGGGCGACGATGTTCGCGTG
>ERZ780190.2560-NODE-2560-length-13465-cov-3.277181_pt1 | contig 13465 bp, 14 predicted proteins | sample MGYA00510980_ERZ780190 | MGnify/ENA primary metagenome ERZ780190 (study PRJEB29588, sample SAMEA1972188) | human gut metagenome | biome: human gut; feature: human-associated habitat; material: faeces | place: Denmark | collected 2008/2010 ... | reverse complement strand
CCAAACAACCGAGCATGACACGGAGAATCCGCTACATTTTCCACCGCATTCAACGTTCCCATCAGATGAAATGACTGAAAGATGAATCCCACATGATCCCGCCGGAATGTCACCAATTGTTCTTCATTTAACTTTTCAATATGCCTTCCCGCAATGATGACCTCTCCCTTTGTCGGTTTTTCCAGCCCCGCCAGCATATTCAATAAGGTAGATTTACCCGAACCGGAGGTACCTACAATCGCACAGAATTCGCCACGGTACATCGTAAAATCAACGCCGTTCAGCGCGTATACCTTCGTCTCGCCGACGCGGTAGACTTTATATAGATTTTTTACCTGTATGACAGGTTCCCGTTTCCGAAGTTCATTCTTCCCCGGCACTTTCCGCTCTTCCATCAGCCTTCTCCATTTTCTAACTTATTTCATGCTCCTGAATATTCCATCGAAATCCATTCCTGACAACCTGGATTTATACAAGTTTCAACCATTGCAATTTCAGTTCTTCTTTCTACATTATACCGGATTTGTTTCAATTCTCCTACCTTATTTTTCTTAATGTTCCTTACGCTTTTCTTACCAGATTTTTCTCCCTGTCTGACCGTTCCTTACGCTAATCCATTTTGCCCTGGAAAGTCATTTTTATTTCCTATTTCATCGCAGGTAATCTTCCAGCCGTCATCACATTGTCCATATTTTCTATCCCCCCTATTCATATTTTTTATATCACAGATCATTAAAAGCTATAGCAATCCATCTGGAAATGTTTTATAATAGTTGGGAAAAATATGCTAATACGAATAGAGAAGGAGAATCAAATGAGACATTTGCTGAATCCACTGGATTTTTCCGTTGAGGAGATCGACCAGCTTCTGGATCTCGCTTCCGATATCGAAGCCAATCCAGCCAAATATGCACACGTCTGCGACGGAAAGAAAATCGCGACTCTGTTTTATGAGCCAAGCACCCGTACACGCTTAAGTTTTGAGGCTGCTATGCTGAACTTAGGGGGACGGGTTCTTGGCTTTGCTTCTGCCGATTCAAGCTCTGCTTCCAAGGGCGAGAGTGTGGCAGATACCATCCGCGTTATCTCCTGCTTCGCAGATATCTGCGCGATGCGCCACCCGAAGGAAGGTGCGCCGATGGTTGCTTCCCTGCACTCTTCCATCCCGGTTATCAATGCCGGCGACGGCGGTCACCAGCATCCGACGCAGACCTTGACCGATCTGATGACGATCCGTTCTTTAAAAGGACGCCTGAACAATTTAACAGTCGGTCTGTGCGGCGATTTGAAATTCGGACGCACGGTTCACTCCTTAATCAATGCGCTGTCCCGCTACACAGGCATCCGTTTCGTCCTCATTTCCCCGCCGGAACTGCGCGTCCCGGATTATATCATTGAGGATACACTGAATGCAAAGGGAATCGAGTACAAAGAGGTTGAAAACCTGGATGAGGCGATGCCGGAGCTTGATATTCTCTACATGACACGTGTCCAGAGAGAGCGTTTCTTCAACGAGGAAGATTACATCCGTATGAAGGACTGCTACATTCTCGACAAAAAGAAGATGGAGCTTGCCCGTGATGATATGTTTGTGCTCCATCCGCTTCCGCGTGTCAATGAGATTTCCGTTGAGGTGGACAACGACCCGCGTGCCGCTTACTTCAAACAGGTTCAGTACGGCGTATACGTCCGTATGGCTCTGATCATGACTTTACTGGAGGTGGAAAAACCATGTTAAATATCAGCGGATTAAAAGAAGGTTTTGTTCTGGACCACATCCAGGCAGGACGCAGTATGGATATTTACTTTAAACTGGGGCTGGACAAGCTGGACTGCCAGGTGGCTATCATCAAAAATGCGCGCAGCAGCAAGATGGGACGCAAGGACATCATCAAGATCGACGGCAGCCTTGATCTGGTAAATGTTGATGTGCTCGGCTACATCGATCACCGTATCACGATCAACATCATCAAGGATGGAAAAATCGTAGAGAAAAAAGATGTCAAGATGCCGAAAAAAATCACAAATGTCATCCACTGCAAGAACCCGCGCTGCATTACCTCGATCGAGCAGGAGCTTCCGCATATCTTCTATCTCGCGGATGAGGAAAAAGAGGTATACCGCTGCCAGTACTGCGATGAGAAGTATTCGCTGTAGATTCTTCTGAATATATCAAATGAATATCAAAAAAGCCATGAACGACTTTTCTGTAGATTTACAGATCATAAGCGATTTCATGGCTTTTTATTATTTTCCAGATTATAGATTCCAAAAGTGCCTACCCTTGAACATCTTAATTCCAGAACTCTGTCTTACCTTCCAGCCCGATACTCTCAGCCTTGAAGCACGGATTCTTGCCTTCCTTTTTCTGCGCCTGGTAATCGTCCAGACATTTGAGCGCTGTATTTCCCAGAATCACGATAACCGGCAGGTTGATGATCGCCATGATACCCATGAGGACATCCGCGAGATCCCATACCAGACCGAACTGGAGCTGTGCGCCGATGAAGACAACTACCACCGCAAACAGGCGGAACACGTTCATTTCTTTGTTTTTCAGCGTACGGCGTGCGATGTAGTTGAGACATCCCTCACAGTAGAACAGGTTGCCGAGCAGTGTCGTAAATGCAAATAAAAGAAGTGCAAATGTAATGAAATACGGTCCAATCACGCCAAATACCGTTCCCAAAGATTCCTGTACGAACGGAGCGCCTTTCAGTTCTTCGGACGGAACGATACCGGTGCAGAGGCACATCATCGCTGTTGCCGTACAGATGAGGATTGTATCGATAAAGACGGAAAGCATCTGTACCAGTCCCTGCTTAACCGGATGGCTGACATTAGCTGCTGCCGCCGCGTTCGGTGCAGAACCAACACCCGCCTCGTTGGAATACAGACCCCTCTTGATTCCCTGCATCATGGCAGATCCGGCAAATGCACCAAAGATTGCCTGAAAGTCAAATGCTTCCCTGAAAATCCTTGCAAACACATCTGGAATATATCTGATATTGATCACAACCACGATCACGATAAAGACAGCTGCCATAGCCATGCTGTAGGAACCATTTTTGATATGTTTTTTGCTGATGGTGCCTACCAGCTTTTTCGGATCCGGTTTATGTTTCTTTTTGCCGGAGTCCTGTGCTGTCTCCGGTACGGCTGCCTCGCCTTTATTTTTCTTAAATTTCTCACTGAATTTCATTTCCCTTCACCCCCTAGTTCCAGCGTCTCTTCTGAATGGACTGCATGGTAAGGAACAGGCAGATCGCAATAACAGAAATAAAATAAACGATTCCTGTCACGTCAAACACGCCGTTTGTAAAATTATCATAATGTCCGCTCAGGTTAAATACGTTCAGTACCTTCTGGATACCACCCTGGAAAATACTGGATTTTACAACGTATACGATCACAAGGGCAATCTCTCCCACAGCTCCGATCACTACAGAGATCAGGACATTTTTGATCATGGTATAAATGATGATAGCGATCGCCACGATCAGAAGTCCGAATGCCACTGCGGTTGACATGGAGGTCTGTGAAAAGAATGAGGAAATTCCGTTCATCATATAGAAGGCGAACAGGAATACAAAAGTAAGTACTGCTGCAATTACCTGGCTTTCTGTAAGTGCTGACATAAATACACCGATCGCCAGATTTGCGCATCCCAGAAGGAAAAATCCCAGGATCCCGGTGTATGCGGAAGCATAGGAAATCGTTCCGAACTTACTCATGATCAGAGGATAAACGCACATGATCACGACCGGAATGGCAAACACAGCTACCAGTGCAAGATATTTTCCAAATACGATATCCCACACAGATATCGGCGCTGTCAGAAGCAGCTGATCTGTTTTTTGTTTACGTTCTTCTGCAAGTACACGCATGGAAAGGATTGGCACACCGATCAGGAACACAAAGGTCAGTGCGCTTAAGGTAGTTTCAAATTTTGAATAGCCGCCTGAAAGCTGATATGCGGAAAAATAAATTCCGGTCAGCACCAGGACAAAAAATATGAAGAGATATCCAACCATGGAGGTCAGATAGCTTTTCAGTTCTCTTTTAAAAATTGCTGTCATGACTGATCCCCCTCTTTTTTATCTGAAGCTTTCTCCGTTTTCTCAGATTTTTCTGTTTCCGAAGATTTATCTTCTACCGGTTTCCACTGTGAGCTTTCCGGTTTTCCGGCGGATTTTTTCTCTCCTTCGGTAAGCTCAAGGAATACATCCTCAAGGGAAACTCTCTTAACCTGCATCTCGTAGATTGGACAGTTCGCTTTTGCCATAGCGTAGAAGACTTTTTCACGGATATCCACATTTTCCTGAATGGAAAGTTTTGTTTTCCACAATTTTTCATCGCTGTCATAGGACATTTCCACTCCGGTTACGCCTTCGATTGTTTCCAGAGCTTTTCGAATCGTGTCTTTCTCGCCTTTTACCTTCATAAGGAGGCTGTTGGAGCCTGCTGCCAGACGTTCCAGATTATCCGGTGTATCGCTGGCTACCAGCTTTCCATGGGAAATGATCAGAACATAATCACACACTGCTCTTACCTCGGAAAGGATATGGGAGCTTAGGATAACCGTGTGCTTCTGCTTCAGGCCTTTGATCAGGTCACGGATCTCGATGATCTGCTTCGGGTCAAGTCCTACTGTCGGCTCATCCAGGATGATCACTTCAGGATATCCTAGGATTGCCTGTGCAAGACCCACTCTCTGGCGATAACCTTTGGAAAGGTTTTTGATCAATCGGTCTTTCATATCAACAAGTTTGATCAATTCCATAACTTTTATAACCTGTGCATTGCGGTCAGCTTTCGGAATTTTTTTTAATTCAGCAGCAAAATACAGATATTCAGATACTGTCATATCAAGATATAAAGGTGGGATCTCTGGAAGATATCCGATACATTTTTTTGCTTTCTCAGGTTCTTCCAGAATATTGTGACCATTGATGATAACCTCTCCACTCGACGCACCGATATATCCAGTCATAATATTCATAGTTGTAGATTTACCGGCTCCATTTGGACCCAAAAATCCATAGATTCGCCCTTTTTCAATGGTAAATGACAGATCATCTACGGCGAGATGTGTGCCATATTTTTTGGTAAGATGTTTTACTTCTATCAAAATATTGTCCTCCTTTTTGCGATAACTCTCATCATTATATGAAGAAAAACAAATCAAACTGTGATAAAAGTCTGAACAGTTTGTGTTAAAAATGTGGTAATTTTGTGAAGTGTTTTATGGAGTATATAGTATACAGAATAATATGAAAATGTTTCATAAAAGATGCATAGAATGGCAAGGATAGGCTTGCATAATCACGTATAGTTTCGTATAATATAAAAGTAAATTTACAAGAAAACTTGACAGAAGACAGTTGAAGAATGTATACTTTGAGAATCAAACTAATTAGAGTGTGAAGGAGAATCATTATGTTAGAGAAGATGAAAGAGATCATTGCAGATCAGTTAGGTGTAAGCGAAGATGAAGTTACTTTAGAAGCATCTTTTAAAGAAGATCTGGATGCTGATTCATTAGATTTATTTGAATTAGTTATGGCATTAGAAGAAGAATATGATGTTGAGATTCCATCTGATGATCTTGCAGAATTAAACACAGTTGGTGATGTTATCAACTACTTAAAAGACAAAGGTGTAGAAGACTAAAGAAATTGTAAGATTGGCTTATAACATTCCTGTTATAAGTCAATTTTTTGAAGAAAATATTTTGAACATCAAACTAATTATAGATTATTTTATAGATCAACGAGGTAAAGATAATGGGTAAGATCGTATTTATGTTTCCGGGACAGGGAGCGCAATATGTTGGAATGGGAAAGGATTTTTATGATTCTTTTGCATGCAGCAAGGAGATTTTCGACAAGGCGAATGAAGTTCTGGATATTGATGTAAAGAAACTTTGTTTTGAAGAGAATGAAGATATCAATATTACAGAGTATACACAGGCAGCGATGGTAACTGCAAGTGTTGCAATCTTAAAGAAGATCGAAGAAATGGGATTAAATCCTGATCTGACAGCGGGATTAAGTCTTGGAGAATACTGTGCACTTGTAGCATCTGATGTGATGAGCTTTGAAGATGCAGTGAAAGTCGTAAGGCAGAGAGGAATTCTTATGCAGGATACTGTTCCAGCAGGAGAGGGTGCGATGTCAGCGGTTCTTGGAATGAAGAAAGAAGCGATCGAAGCAGTTTTACCAGACGTTGAAGGAATCGTTACGATCGCAAACTATAACTGTCCTGGACAGATCGTTATTTCAGGAGAATCAAAAGCGGTTGCAGAAGCTGGAGAAGCGTTGAAAGAAGCAGGAGCTAAGAGAGTTCTGCCACTGAAGGTCAGTGGACCATTTCATTCTCCAATGTTAAAACCAGCTGGAGAGAAATTGCTTGATGTATTAGCAGATGTTGAAGTGGATGATCCAACAGTTCCATACGTATCCAATACAACAGCAGAATTTATCACAAGTAAAGATGAAGTTAAGGAATTGCTTGGAAGACAGGTTTATTCTTCTGTATGCTGGGAACAATCTATTGAGAAGATGATCGCTGATGGTGCAGATACATTTGTAGAGATCGGACCAGGAAGAACATTATGTGGATTTATGCGCAAGATCGATCGTAATGTCAAAGCGATCAATATTGCGAAAGTAGAAGATTTAGAGAAATTAAAGGAGATCATGTAATCATGTTAAGTGGAAAAGTTGCAATCGTAACAGGTGCAAGCCGCGGGATCGGAAGAGAAACGGCACTGACTCTTGCAGGATATGGAGCAACTGTGATCGTAAATTACTGTGGTTCCAAAGATAAAGCGGAGGCAGTTGTAGAAGAGATCACAGCAGCTGGGGGAACAGCAAAAGCATATCAGGGAGATGTATCCGATTTTGATGTGGCGAAAGAGATGATCACTTCTGTAAAGAAAGAATTTGGGTCTATTGATATTCTGGTGAATAACGCCGGAATCACAAAAGATAACCTGATCATGAAGATGAGTGAAGAAGAATTTGATAAAGTCATTGAAGTAAACTTAAAAGGTGCATTTAACTGCATGAAACATGTTTCAAGAATCATGTTAAAACAGAGATCCGGACATATCATTAATATGTCTTCTGTATCTGGAGTTATGGGTAATGCAGGACAGGTCAATTACTGTGCATCAAAAGCAGGAATCATTGGTATGACAAAATCTCTGGCAAGAGAATTAGGTTCCAGAGGAATCACGGTCAATGCGATCGCTCCAGGATTTATTGAGACAGAGATGACGGATGTACTGTCAGAAGATGTGAAAGAGAATTTATTAGGAAGTATTCCATTAAAGAGAATGGGACAGACAAAAGATATTGCAGAGACAGTTGCTTTCTTAGCATCTGACAAGGCAGCATATATTACAGGTCAGACGATCAGTGTTGACGGTGGAATGGGAATGTAAAGGAGATTTTATATGAAGAGCATGAAACGTGTCGTTGTAACTGGTATGGGTGCGATCACACCGATCGGAAACAGCGTGGAAGAATTTTGGAATGGAATCAAAGAGCAGAAGATCGGATTTGCACCGATTACATATTTTGATGCAACAGAATACAAAGCTCATCTGGCTGCAGAAGTCAAAGGTTTCAATGCCAAAGATTATATGTCACCAAAAGCAGCAAGACGTATGGAATTATTTTCACAGTATGCTGTAGCTGCAACAAAAGAAGCAATCGAAGATGCGGGACTTGATCTTGAGAAAGAAGATACAACAAGAATTGGTGTATCTGTTGGATGTGGAGTTGGAAGCCTTCAGATGATCGAAACAACAACAAGAACATTAGATAAAAAGGGTCCGAACAGAGTGAAACCATTAGCAGTTCCAATGATGATCTCTAACATGGCTGCAGGAAATGTTTCTATTGCATTTGGCCTTCGCGGAAAGAGTATCAACGTTGTTACAGCATGTGCGACAGGAACACAGTCTATTGGTGAAGCATATAGATCCATTCAGGTTGGAGAAGCTGATGTAATGGTAGCCGGTGGAACAGAAGCTGCAGTATCAGAAGTTGCAGTTGGTGGATTTGCAGCGTTAACAGCTTTAAGTGGATCTGATGATCCGAAGAGAGCATCCATTCCATTTGACAAAGAGAGAGATGGATTTGTCATTGGAGAAGGATCAGGAATCGTTGTTTTAGAAAGCCTTGAACATGCACAGGCAAGAGGAGCAGATATTTTAGCAGAAGTTGTCGGATATGGTGCAACAAGTGATGCATTCCATATCACATCCCCATGTGAAGATGGAGAAGGTGCAGCAAGAGCTATGGTATTTGCAATGGATGAAGCAGGAATCACACCAGATAAAGTTGATTATATCAATGCACATGGAACAAGTACTCATGCGAATGACTTATTTGAGACAAAAGCAATCAAGAAAGCATTAGGAGAACATGCATATGATGTGAAGATCAGCTCTACAAAATCTATGATCGGTCATGGACTTGGAGCAGCTGGTGCGATTGAATTTATCACATGTGTTAAATCAATTGAAGAAGATTACATTCACCCAACTGTAGGATTAAAGGTTCCAGATGAAGAATGTGATCTTGATTATACATTAGAACCAGTAACAGACCGCAAGGTAAATTACGTTATGAGCAATTCTCTTGGATTTGGAGGACATAACGCAACACTTCTTGTGAAGAAATTTGAGGATTAATTTAGAAGGAGACTGACATGGAAGTTAAAGAAATGAAAGAATTGATCGCTGCAGTATCTTCTGCAAATGTCGATGAATTTGAATATAATAACGAAGAATTTTCAATCAGAATCGCTAAGAAAAAGGCAAAGATCGCAACAGTTGATGCATCTGTTGCAGGGGTACCAGTACAGAGTGCCGCGATCATGCCAGAACAGAATGAAGAACAGACAGAAGAGATTCTCTATGGAGATGAGATCAAAGCCCCACTTGTTGGTACATTTTATGTAGCACCATCAGAAGGAGCTGAGCCATTTGTATCTGTCGGTGACAAAGTCAAAAAAGGACAGGTAATCGGAATCGTTGAAGCAATGAAACTGATGAATGAAGTGGAAAGTGAATATGATGGAACAGTTGCAGCTATTTTAGTTGAGAATGGTGAGATGGTTGAATATGGACAGCCATTAATGGTCATCCAGTAAGAAAGGCAGAATATTTATTATGGTAATGGATATTAAAGATATTATGAATACGATTCCTCACAGAAGTCCATTTTTATTAGTGGACCGTATTGAGGAGATGGAAGAAGGAAAACGTATCGTCGGTAAAAAATGTGTGACATATAATGAACCATTTTTTGCAGGACATTTTCCACAGGAACCAGTGATGCCTGGGGTACTGATCATTGAAGCATTAGCACAGACTGGAGCTGTATGTGCACTTTCTGCAGATGAGTACAAAGGAAAGATTGCATTCTTAGGTGGAGTCAACAAAGCAAAATTCAGAGGAAAGGTTGTTCCAGGAGATGTGCTGACATTAGAAGTTGAGATGATCAAAGTCAAAGGACCAGTCGGTGTTGCACAGGGAACAGCAACTGTAGATGGTAAGAAAGTGGCATCTGCAGAGATTACATTTATGATTGGATAAGAGAGGGTTTCTTAAATGTTTAAGAAGATTTTAATTGCAAACAGAGGAGAGATCGCAGTGCGTATCATCCGTGCGTGCCGTGAGATGGATATCATGTCCGTAGCAATCTGTTCTGAAGCAGATAAAGATGCACTCCATGCCCAGCTGGCAGACCAGACGATCTGTATCGGACCAGCACCTGCCAAAGACAGTTATCTTGACATGGAACGTGTACTTGGGGCTGCAATGGCAGTCGGAGCGGATGCAATTCATCCGGGATTCGGATTTTTGTCTGAGAATAGCAAATTTGTAAGAATGTGTGAAAAATGCAATATCACATTTATCGGACCATCCGCAGAAATCATTGACCGCATGGGTAACAAATCCGCAGCAAGAAAGACAATGATGGATGCTGGAGTTCCAGTAGTTCCTGGTACAAAAGATGCCGTTTATGAGGCAGAAGCAGGGCAGAAGATCGCAGATGACATGGGATACCCAGTTATGATCAAAGCTTCCGCAGGAGGTGGTGGAAAGGGAATGCGTGTCTGCTATGACTCTGAAGACTTCGTACATACTTTTGAGACAGCGAAGTTAGAGGCAGAGAATGCATTTGGCGACGGAACGATGTATATTGAAAAATATATCGAAGATCCACGCCATATCGAATTCCAGATTCTTGCTGATAAATACGGAAATACGATTCATCTTGGAGAAAGAGACTGTTCTATTCAGAGAAGACATCAGAAACTGATCGAAGAATCACCATCCCCTGCGATCAGTGACGAACAGCGAAAGAAGATGGGTGAGATCGCAGTCAAAGCAGCAAAAGCAGCAGAATACTACAGTGCAGGAACGATTGAATTCTTACGTGACAAACATGGAGATTTCTATTTTATTGAGATGAACACAAGAATTCAGGTAGAGCATCCAGTGACTGAATGGGTTACAGGAATCGATCTGATCCGTGAACAGATCCGTATCGCCGCAGGAAAACATCTGACTTATACACAGGAAGATGTACATGTTCATGGACATGCGATCGAAGTGAGAATCAATGCGGAAGACACAGAACATGACTTCCGTCCAAGTCCAGGAACTGTAACAAATGTACATTTTCCAGGAGGAAAAGGAGTGAGAATTGATTCTGCATTATTCGCAGGATATCAGATTCCACCATACTATGATTCTATGATCGCAAAACTGATCGTATATGATAAAAATCGTAAGTTGGCACTTCGCAAACTCCGTAATGCATTGGGAGAACTTGTATTAGAAGGCGTGAAGACAAACATTGACTATCAGTATGAGATCATCAATGATGAAGATTTTATCGAAGGCAATGTTGATACAGGATTTATTGAACGTTTTCAGAAGAAACATCAGTCTGAAAATGAAGCTGAATAAAGAAAGTTAAGGTGAGTATCATGTCATTAAAAGATATGTTTAAGAAAAGGACATTATCACCTCAGGAGATCAAACAGGCAGAGCGTGTACGAAAAGCAAAGGACACGCTCCTTGAATTTCAGGCACCAGAAGGATTATTCCAGAAGTGTAACTGTTGCGGAAAGCCTGTATACAATGAGGATTTGATCGAAAATGATTATGTATGTCCAGTCTGTGGCAATTACTTTAGAATCCGTCCAAAGACAAGAATTGCCATGGTATTAGATAAAGATACTTTTGAAGAATGGGATGCAAAGATGGATACAAGCGATCCACTGAACTTCCCAGGATATAAGAATAAATTGGAACGCCAGCGCTCCGTAACGAATCTTGATGAAGCGGTCATCACAGGAAAAGGAAAGATTCTTGGAAAAGATGTTGTGATCGCAGTCATGGGAGCAGATTTCATGATGGGAAGCATGGGAGAAGTTGTTGGTGAGAAGATCACACGAGCAGTTGAACGTGCAACACAGATGAGATTACCGATCATCATTTTCACATGCTCTGGTGGAGCTAGAATGCAGGAAGGAATCGTATCTCTGATGCAGATGGCAAAAACATCCGCAGCATTGAAACGCCATGATGAAGCAGGATTATTATATATCACAGTATTAACAGATCCTACAACTGGAGGTGTTACAGCAAGTTTTGCAATGCTTGGAGATGTTATCTTAGCAGAACCAGGAGCATTGATCGGATTTGCGGGACCGAGAGTTATTGAACAGACGATCGGGCAGAAGTTACCAGAAGGATTTCAGAGAGCAGAATTTTTGTTAGAACATGGATTTGTAGATAAGATCGTAGAGCGCAAAAAATTAAGAAAAGTGCTGGTAACGATCATAAGGAGTTGTGAATATGAGCAGTAATTATACACCATGGGAGAGAGTGCAGATTTCAAGATCCGCAGAACGCCCAACAAGTCTTGATTATATTTCTACGATTTTTGAACGATATATGTCCTTACACGGAGACCGTTATTTTGGAGATGACAAAGCGATCGTTGGTGGATTAGCCTCTATTGGAGGAAGACCAGTGACAGTCATCGGACAGCAAAAAGGACGCTCAACCAAAGAAAATATCAAACGAAATTTTGGAATGCCATCACCAGAAGGATACAGAAAATCCCTAAGATTGATGAAACAGGCAGAGAAATTTCATCGTCCGATCATTCTCTTTGTAGACACACCAGGAGCATTCTGTGGATTAGAGGCAGAAGAAGGCGGAGTCGGAGAGGCAATCGCAAGAAACTTATTCGAGATGTCAAACATCAAAGTACCGATTCTTTCTATCATGATCGGAGAAGGAGGAAGTGGTGGAGCCTTGGCTATGGCTGTTGGAAATGAAGTGTGGAGTATGGAAAATTCTACATATTCTGTACTGTCTCCAGAAGGATTTGCAGCGATTCTTTGGAAAGATGGGAACAGGGCTTCCGAAGCTGCTAAAGTTATGAAGATCACAGCGAACGATCTAAAAGAATTAGGTGTGATTGAGCAGGTGATCGAAGAGCCAGAGCCTGCAAGTATTGACAATATTTTAGATATTTCTGAACAAATGAAAGAAATGATCCTTGGATTTATTGAGAAATATGATAAGATGACACCAGAAGAACTGGTGGAACAGAGATATCAGAGATTTCGAAAATTCTGATTTGTAGTGGTTGCATGTATGAGTCAGAAAGAAGATAAGAAGAAATATTTATAAGAAAAAAAGGGTGACACTCTGCATTTTTGAAGGCGATTTGTAAAAAACGCATTCAAAAAGTGCTCATGTTGTCACCCTTTTCTCTACTTATATTCCTAAGTATATTCTTAACAGTCCAAGTATCAGCAAGTGGACAGGATAAAATAAATAATTGATCAGCTTATTCTGTTTTCCACGTTCTCCGTTATACGTAAGTACCAATCCAAATCCAAGAAGTGCCCATGGTTCTTTATACATGGATAAGAAATTAAATGGAATTGCAATAAGTTCCCTTCCATGGAAAATATAATAAAAATATCCAATTAAAATCGCATGATAATCATAGTCAAGGCTGAGAATGGCAGCAATCAGGCACATGACCGCCAGGATCACAAATGACAAGAGAAACCATAATATCTTAGGAAACTTCTCCATTTTCTTTTTCAACACGTCGATCATCCAAATTGTAACAAGTACAAGTGCTAACGTAAACATAATGTTATTCCAGTTTGGTTCAAAAAATTGCTTTGTTGTAAACAGATCAAAAGGAACTTCTGAAATTACCCCGAATACTAATAAAGTTGCAAGGTATTTAGCTCTGCTTCTTGTTTTAAAAAAACCTTCTACAAGTAAAAATGCAAAGATTGGGAATGCAATTCTACCGATAATGTCAAATATGTCACTAACTGTATTCAATCGGCCACCATTTAAATTTGGATAGATCAATGCCTTATTTGTGTGGTCGATCAG
>ERZ780190.2559-NODE-2559-length-13467-cov-2.975470_pt1 | contig 13467 bp, 14 predicted proteins | sample MGYA00510980_ERZ780190 | MGnify/ENA primary metagenome ERZ780190 (study PRJEB29588, sample SAMEA1972188) | human gut metagenome | biome: human gut; feature: human-associated habitat; material: faeces | place: Denmark | collected 2008/2010 ... | reverse complement strand
GTTTCCGAAGGGCATGTAAATCAATCATCAGAGACAACAAAATTTAGAAATCACCAAGAACGAAAATGCGGCAAGGCAATTACTATAGTTCTCGGATGGCAGAAATCACTCTTTGGTGACTGCAAAATGCAATATAGTCATCGACATAATAAGCAATATGTTGTTCTTGCAGCAACTTCCGGTATGGGAAGTTTCAATAAATTAATTCATACAAACAGATCCAAAAGGACGTCCATCGAAGAGCACGAAGGACATGGAGTTAAAATCCTTAAAGAAAAAGTATAAAGCGAAAGGTTTTGCGGCAGGATGCTCGCGTGAAGTCATCGCACGAGGCGCTGAGCAGCTTGGCTGGGAATTGCCAAAACTATTGGAGATGACACTGCAGGCAATGGCGGCATCCGAAGACACGATCAATGCGGAGATGGCTGCGATTGAGGCGGAAAAGTAGTCCGCACAGATGCAGTCATAATTTTGCAAGAAATTTGGAATAAAAATATCACAAAGTTGTGATATGAATTATAAAAACAGCCTTTTTTATTTTGCTAGGATAATTATCAGAAGCAGATAAAGGAGGCTATTTTTTATGGAACGAGAAAACAGTCAGAGGATGATACCTAGGCGAAGAGGAAACGATCAGAAAAATATCCATATGCGAAGAAGGAAACACAGAAAACATAGATTTTTGAAAGTGCTGGTAGTTATTTTGACGGTGATCGTAATGTGGAAATTGATAGGAAATGTGGGAAGCTGGGTCAGACAGTGGCAGTTGGATGAGGAATATGGCGTGTCTGCACAAAATATGTCTATTCATGATGCGAAGGAGAAGGCACCGCAAAAGCTCAGTACAACGCAGATTAAGAAGAGACTGCACAGCTTGGCTAAGAAGGATTCAGCCTATCAAAATATTTATGACAATCGGGATAAATATCCCACCGTGTTGTTGCGTTCCCTTTGTAATAATGCGGAGATGTTGGAGTTTGTGAAAGGTTATTTGTCAGCAGATGGCTTTGCACACGGCCATTTGACGAAGAAAGAATGTAAGGAAAAGATACCACTTTTGCTGCAGTGGGATCAAAGATGGGGATATGTTTCCTATGGAAGCAGCGACATTGCGTTATCCGGTTGTGCACCCACCTGTTTGTCAATGGTGATCGTGGGTTTGACCGGTAATCTTAAGGCAACGCCGAATAAGATTGCGAAGTATGCACAGGATAATGGGTATTATCTAAAAGGAACGGGAACGAGTTGGAGTCTTCTTACTGAGGGAGCTTCTCATTTTGGTGTTGTGGGGCGCGAGATCAGTTTAAGCAAGGAAACTGTTTGTGGTGTCCTAAAACAGGGACAGCCGGTTATCTGCAGTGTGGGGAGAGGAGATTTTACTACAGAGGGGCATTTTATAGTATTGACGGGAATGAAAGATGGCAGAATTAAGGTGAATGATCCAAATTGTATACGCAGAAGTTGTTTATGGGAGTATGAGATATTGGAACCGCAGATCAAAAATTTATGGGCGTATCATGGATGAAAGATATTTGCAGAAGCTATTTGCTTGTAGTACAATGACCTCAAATAAGCAAACGAAAGAGGGGAATAGGCAGATGGCAGAGAGTATTTTAGTGGTAGACGATGAGCAGGAAATTGCCGATCTGGTAGAGGTATATTTACAAAATGAGGGGTATACAGTGCATAAGTTTTACAATGCAAAAGATGCTCTGAATTGTCTGGATAATACCACGATCAGTCTGGCGTTATTAGATGTTATGCTTCCAGATATGGATGGCTTTTCGCTTTGCAGACAGATCAGACAGAAGTTTTATTTCCCGATTATCATGTTGACGGCAAAAGTGGAAGATATGGATAAGATCATGGGTCTGACGGTGGGCGCTGATGATTATATTACAAAACCCTTTAATCCGTTAGAACTTATGGCACGGGTCAAAACACAGTTACGACGATATACGCGCTACAATACGGCAGGTGTTACGCAGGAGCAGGATGAGGAGATTGATATACGAGGTATGCACATATCAAATATCAGTCACAAGTGTATGCTCAATGGACAGGAAATTACATTGACACCTTTGGAGTTTGATATTGTGTGGTATTTGGCAAGAAAACAGGGAAAGGTTGTTTCTTCCGAGGAATTGTTTGAAGCCGTTTGGAAAGAAAAATATATGGATAACAATAATACCGTGATGGCGCATATTGCCAGAATACGGGATAAAATGCATGAGACGGCACGTAAACCAAAGTTTATAAAAACGGTTTGGGGGGTAGGATATACCATTGAGTAAGAACATAACATTGGAGGCGAAACAAGGGGAGCAGCATGATCATAAAGCGATGCAGTTTTTGATGCAGTATGTAGTCACGCTGGGAATATGCATAGGCGGTTTGGTAATACTCGTGGTATTATCAAAATTGGTGTTATCCACGAGAATATGGTATCAGACAGATCCTTATTGGCCGATGCTACATTGGTTGAATTTACATGTGATCTCAGTCTGTGTTGCAGCTAGTGGAGCAATCTGTCTTATTGTGACGATTTATTATTTGTTCCGTGCTTTCCGGCAGATGGATGAAGTCGTGGAAGCAGCAGGAAAGTTAGTGCATCAGCCGGAACAGCCTTTACGGTTGTCGCGTTCTCTGCAGGGGGTGCAAAATGAGTTGAATCTTGTGCGGGAACAGGCATTGCGCAATGAGATGGCGGTGAAAGAGGCTGAGCAGAAAAAGAATGATCTGATCGTATATTTGGCGCATGACTTAAAAACACCACTTACTAGTGTGATCGGGTATTTGTCATTGCTTCGAGATGAGCCGCAAATATCGGAACAGTTGCGACAGCGGTATACAGGCATTGCGTTAAATAAAGCAGAACGATTGGAAGAACTGATCAATGAATTCTTTGATATTACACGTTTTAATCTGTCGGTCATGACCCTGGAAAAGGAAACAATCCATCTGAGCCGTATGCTAGAGCAGATTGCCAGTGAGTTTGCACCGATTTTGCAGGAAAAAGGTTTGACACTGGAGCTTGCAATAGAAAAAGAGGTCGATCTGTCCGGAGATCCGGATAAATTGGAACGCGTCTTCGATAATCTGCTTCGCAATGCGGTCAATTACAGTTATCCGAATACAGTGATCCAGTTGTCGATGGAGCAACGGAAAGAAGAGCATAAAGTATTGCTTCGTGTACAAAATCATGGGCGGACGATTGCAAAAGAAAAATTAGAGCATATTTTTGAACAGTTTTTTCGTGTGGACGCGTCAAGATCCTCTGCAACGGGTGGGTCCGGACTTGGCTTAGCGATCGCCAGACAGATCGTGGAGATGCATCATGGACAGATCCGGGCAGAGAGTGTGGATGAGATGATAGTGTTTGAGGTGGAATTGCCAATATAAAGAGCATTCCTTTGGGATCGGAACGGTCGTTTCAGTACTTGGTGTTGGAAGAGTGATCGCCGCATTTAATCATTTCTTTATGGAACGCATGGTTGCCGCAGCAGGTGTAGAATGAGGGGAAACAGGACATGTAAGATGAAGTATGAGTGAGATCTTTCGCACAGCATATGTGCATGTACGAAATGCGGGAGTGTTATGGATTGCGCTAGGATAGTAGAAGAATTGTATTTCAAGGAATAACGTGGTAAAATATGGCTAAATACAGGTGGCTGTGATTATGGGGATCCGGTTTGCCTAAGGAACGATAATTACGATCTTAGAAGTAATAGATATAGAGGGACAGAAGATGGAAAAAGTAAAGAATATTATTATTCGTGTTACGGATAAACTAGAAGAGAGTTGTGTACTGGGGGCTATCAGGCGGGCGATGATCATGATGATCCCGCTGTTGGTGGTTGGCTATATGTCGGCAATGTTTCTTAATTTGCCGATTCCTGCATATCAAACGTTTATTACAACGTTGTTTGGAGGACGTGTTACTGAAGTGCTGCAGTGCGTCTATTCAACAGTTAATGACTTTTTCTCTGTATTTTTGGTTGTAGCAACAAGCGTGAGTTATTCGATCATAAAACAGAAAAAGCAGGGAATATATGAAGGTACCGGGAATATTATTATTCTTGTCATTATTTCTTTGGCAGCATTTGCCGGGTATTCCGGAATACAGTATGATGATTTTTCTATTACGAAGTTTAGTAATATGTATGCGTTTAGTGCATTGCTGGTTTCCTTGGTTTCGAGTGAGATGTATTGTGTGCTGAAAAATAGTGGGCTTTTTCGCTTGAAAAAGCAAAGAACGAATACGGATAGTGTTTATGAAGAAGCAATTGAGGAAATTATTCCGGCAGTGATCATTGTTGGCAGCTTTTCTTTATTGCATCAGTTCTTTCGTGTGTGTTTCGGAGTAGATGGTCTGCAAGAGTTGATGGAGAGGATGTTTAATTATATTTTAGGACCTTTGCAGAATGGTTTGGGAGCGGGGCTGATCATTGTTATGCTGACACATGGATTGTGGTTTTTTGGTATTCATGGGCATAATATGTTGGACACAGTCATCAAACAACATTTCGCAGATGTGACAGCAGGGATTTTTAGCAAAACAATGCAGGATGTATTTGTACTGCTTGGCGGAACGGGAGCTATGCTTTGTTTGGTCGTGGCACTATTGCTTTTTGCTAAGAAAAAGGGTACTCGTAATCTTGCGTGGATGGCGGCACCGACAGTTGTATTTAATATTAGTGAGATCGTGTTGTTTGGTATTCCGATCATATTAAATCCAATTTTTGTTGTGCCGTTTATGCTTGTTCCACTTGCTAATTTTTTGATAACTTATGCGGCAATTTATTCGGGACTGGTACCGCATCTTGTTAGTGAAGTGAATTGGACAACACCGATTTTCCTAAGTGGCTATCAGGCAACCGGTTCTTGGGCGGGAGCAATACTACAGATGGTATGTCTGGCGGTTGGCGTATGCATCTATATGCCATTTATTCGATTGTATGAGGAGCAGAGTGTTCGTAAAATGGAGCGTGATCTTAAGCTGCTCGTTCAGGAAATGCAGCGTGAGGAAGAAAATAATGCAATTATGACACTGACAAAACGTGAGGATGAAATAGGACATGTAGCACGAAGTTTGGCGATAGAACTTGTAGAGGCGATACAACATCAGGAATTGTACCTCATGTATCAGCCGCAAGTAAATTGTGAAGGTGTGTGTGTTGGTATTGAGGCGCTGATTCGTTGGAATCATCCGGAACTTGGTTTTATTTATCCGCCACTGATCATTGAATTGGCAAAAGAAAAGCATGTATTATATTTGCTGGAACAATATATTTTTGATACAGCGGCAGCTACCGCAGAAAAGTTAAAACCATATGCAGGAGAGGAATTTAAGGTATCCGTCAATATCACCAATGAGTCTTTAGAGTGGGGGGGGCATTGAACAATGCATTGATGATACGGTGGCCAAATATGATATCCCGAGCGAGTGGTTCTGCTTAGAGATCACGGAGCAGGATGCGCTTTCCTCCTCCATTGATATTGCAGATAAGATCAAAAATATTAAGGCAAAAGGACATAAATTCCTGATTGATGATTTTGGAATGGGACATACTTCATTGACATATTTACAGACAAATTATTTCGATGTAGTGAAATTGGATGGATCATTGACTAGAGATGTTTTATGCAATGAGAGAAACAGTGACATAATCGGTTCCATTGTGTATCTTAGTAAGTCATTGCATTTTAAGATCATTGCCGAATATGTAGAGGATGAGAATCAGAGAGATGAGTTGAAGCGGCTTGGCTGTGATGCGTTCCAGGGTTATCTTTACAGCAAACCATTGGAGGAAGATGCACTTCTTACATGGATGGAAGAGAGACAGAACGTGTGAATTGAATTTTCAGGAAAAAGGTAGTAGATATGTTGACATCATTAGCGTTTATTTTTCTGGTAGGACTGGCGATGGGATCCATCTGCCAAAAGTTAAAGCTGCCGGCAAGATCATTTTGTCCGTAGCGGTGCTCGCCATTATCATTACGGCACCGATCGGAGCAATCGGCATTGACTGCAGTTACAAAACTCTGCTGGAAAAAAATTAAGATAACTCAAACTTGGGCATACGGACATTTCATGGTTTGAGAGTACACGACTAGAAATGAGGCAAAGAAAAAATGGCAAAACAGAAAATGGATATGCTGCATGGTTCTTTATGGGATAAATTGATCCTTTATGCATTTCCGGTAGCAGCAACAGGAATTTTGGAGCAGCTTTTTAATGCATCCGATCTGGCGATCGTCGGTAATTTCACTGGGGATGCCAAGACTGTCTGCGTGGCTGCGGTTGGCGCTAACAGCCCGATCGTTGGTCTGCTGCTCAACCTGTTTATCGGAATTGCGCTGGGAGCAAATGTTATTATCGCCAATGCGATCGGGCAGAAAGATGAGGCGACGATCCATAAGGCGGTACATACTTCTATCATCATGTCGATATTGGGTGGTGCATTGATCGCATTAATAGGAGAGATATTCATTGGATCGCTGATGCATTTGATGAATATTCCGGATACCGTATTTCCTTATGCGTTGACTTATATTCGCATTTATCTACTTGGAATGCCCGTCATTTGTTTATACAACTTTGAGGCGGCGATCTTCCGAAGTATCGGAGAGACGAAGATTCCGTTGCAGGCACTGGCAATTTCGGGTGTGCTTAATGTGGCGTTAAATCTGGTTTTTGTCATTGTTTTCAAAATGACGGTAAATGGTGTTGCAATCGCAACGGTCCTTTCCAATGCGATCAGTGCCATTGTGTTGTTTCGCAGACTATGCCGCACCGATCATGTGATACGGATCAAACGAACGGAATTTAAGTTTGATGCAGGAGTTGCCGGTCGTATTTTGCGGATCGGTCTTCCAGCGGGAATCCAAGGTGCGGTGTTTGCAGTTGCCAATATCGTGATCCAGTCTGCAATCAACAGTTTGGGAACGATTGTCATGGCAGCATCCAGTGCGGCATTGAATATAGAGATCATTGTATACGATATTATGAATTCGTTCAGTCAGGCGTGTACGACCTTTACCGGACAAAACTACGGAGCCGGTGATCTGAAACGATGCAAAAAATCACTGTATCTGTGTATTATTGAGGCAGCGGTTGCCTGTGCGGTATCCATTATGTTGATCCTGTTCTTTGGAAAGAGCCTGCTTGCATTATTTAATTCGGATCCAAGGGTTGTAGAGATTGGTTATACCAGATTGCTGATTATTTTTTCTGCATATACATTCAGTATGTTGTACGAAAATATGTCTGGTTATCTGCGTGGATTTGGGCTGTCGCTGGTACCTGCGATCTTAACGGTATTTGGCGTGTGCGTGGTACGATTGGTCTGGATCTATACGGTATTTCCGGCACATCGAACCTTTACCACGATCATGTTAGTATATCCGCTCAGCTTGGCAACGACAGCGGTTTTGATCTTCATCGCATTAATGGTCTATCGCCCATCAAAGCGGTATCAAAAATAATTATAAAAATAGAGATAAGAGAGGCGGAGTATCCGCAAGTATGAGGAAAGGGCAGTGATGTTAGCATGTGGTTATTGTATGCGGTAGGTTCTTCCTTTTTTGCAGGAATAACATCTATTCTTGCAAAGTGTGGAATTAAGAAAACGGATTCCGATGTAGCAACCGCGATCCGCACGATCGTAGTCTTGTTATTTTCGTGGCTGATGGTTTTGATCACCGGGACGGGTGGTCAGACCACACAGATCAGTGGCAAGACATTTCTGTTTTTGGTACTTTCGGGATTAGCGACCGGAGCGTCGTGGCTATGCTATTTTCATGCGTTGCAAAAGGGTGACATCAATAAAGTTGTGCCGATTGATAAAAGCAGCACCGTATTGACGATCTTGTTAGCACTTATTTTTCTGCATGAGGGCATTACCGTTCCTAAGATCATTTCTGTTGTATTGATCGGTGCGGGTACTTTGTTGATGATCGACAAAAAGCAGGATAGTAAGGCGCAGGCTACAGGCAAAGAATGGATGATTTATGCGGTATTATCAGCAGTATTTGCAAGTCTTACCGCCATTTTGGGCAAAGTCGGCATAGAAGGTGTAGATTCTAATCTGGGGACGGCAATCCGTACAACGGTTGTGCTCGTTATGGCTTGGCTAATGGTCATGGTCAAAGGAAAATGGCAGCAGATAAAGACGGTCGAAAAAAAGGAATTTGCCTTCGTGATGCTATCGGGACTGGCAACCGGCGCGTCGTGGCTGTGCTATTACCGCGCACTCCAGACAGGACAGGCAAGTGTTGTTGTACCGATTGATAAACTCAGTATTTTGGTGACAATCGCATTTTCATGGATCGTCTTTCGGGAAAAACTTTTCGGTAAAGCAGTGCTTGGACTTATCGGCATTGTAGCGGGAACACTGTGGCTGGCATTACTGTAGGAGGCTTTTCAGTTTTTCAACCTGTGCGGTATATGTAATAAATGGTTTACTCATATGTACCTCGCTGCAAAATGTTTAATATTCTTTGACATAATAAGCAATATGTGACCCGATGGCGGCTCCGGATGTGCGAAGCTTGAGTAAATATATTGGTAGAAGTTGAGAGACGTCATATCGGGAACATGGACATTTTCACAGGAATTGATTATAATAAAAACATTAGAAATAATAATGCTATACGGAGGACAAGCAGATGTGCGATACGATACAAGAGAAATGCGAGAAGGCAGTAGCCAAAAAACATAGCGGTTATAATTGTGCGCAGGCGGTTGCCTGCACTTTTTGCGAAGAGGCAGGCTTAGATGATGAAACGATGAGAAACCTCATGCAGGGGTTTGGCGCAGGACTGGCAACGATGGAAGGAAACTGCGGTGCAATCGCCGGAGCGGTGGCGGCAGCAGGAATGATCAATAAGGATCAGATGAACACTTTTCAGGATGCGCGTTTGATCATGCAGCAGTTTATGGAGCAGAATGGAACGGTTATCTGCAAAGAACTGAAAGGAATAGAAACGGGACATGTGGTCCGCGACTGTGATGACTGCGTCAGAGATGCGGTTCGCTTTTTGGAGGAAGCATTACAGAAATGATAAATTCGATCAATGAGAGGCGGAGTATCCGTAAGTATCAGGAAGGGAATGTGATTTCTTGCTGCTTCATAATAAGGGAAAAAACAAATAATGGTGAACAAGAAAGGAATGGTGAATTATTATGGAGAGAATAACAAGTTTTACGATAGATCATGATGTATTGGTTCCGGGCTTTTACATTTCCAGAAAAGATGGAGATATTACAACCTATGATCTTAGAACGAGAAGACCGAACAAAGGAGATTATATGAGCAATGCGGATATGCATTCTGTAGAGCATATGTTTGCGACCTATATCCGTAATTCAGAAATTGCGGATTCGGTTATTTACTTTGGACCGATGGGATGTCAGACCGGATTTTATCTGCTGGTCAGAGATGTAGAACCTAAGAAAGTTTTTCAGATCACGAAAGAGGTGTTATCTCAGATCATTGCTCATGAAGGAGAGGTATTTGGAGCATCTGCGGCAGAGTGTGGTCATTATGAGAACCTTGATCTGGAGATCGCAAAGGAAGAGTGCAGAACTTATCTTGCTGTTTTGGAAAAACAGACTAACATGGAATTTTCATATCCAACAAAATAAATACGGTAAATTTTCGCTTGCGGCAAAGTGATAAAGCGCCTGTAAGTGTGCGAATAAAGAAAGGAATATACGATGAGAATAGGTGTGATCGGTGCCATGCAGATTGAGATCGACAATCTGAAGAAGTCACTGGAAAATAGTACAACAGAGGAAATCAGCAGTGTTCAATTTGTCAAGGGTAATATTGGAGAGGTAGAGGTAGTTGCTGCAGTGTCCGGCGTAGGAAAAGTGTTTGCGGCAATCTGTACGGAAGCCATGATATTAAAATATCAGGTGGATATGGTGGTCAATATTGGTGTTGCCGGAACGCTGTGCAAGGAGCTGGGCGTGATGGATGTTGCGTTAGCAAGTCAGGTGGTACAGCATGATATGAATACTTCTGCTTTGGGAGATGATATTGGTTTGCTTTCCGGAATCAACCAGATTTATATTCCAAGTGATGAGAAGATGACAGCATTGATGGAACAATGTATTGCTGAAAAAGAAATTCATTACAAGGTAGGAACCATCGCTACCGGAGATCTGTTTATGCAGGGAGAACGGCAGAAAGAGAAACTTCATCAGCGATTTGATGCGATCGCGGCAGAGATGGAAGGTGGCAGCATTGGTCATGTTTGCTATATGAACCATGTCCCATTTACCGTACTTCGCACAATCTCCGATGGTGAGGGCGGAGCGATGGATTATGCTCAGTTTGCCAGGAAGGCAGCCAAGTTGGGCATCGAGATCGTTATTGAATTTATTAAGAAAATTATTATTTCATAAGGTGACGCGATGAATAAAATCAAGATGACCGAGGTGACGCAATGAATAAAATCAAGCTGACTGCACTTCCATGTATATGTGTAGATGTTTTTGATGGGATTGAAATGATCAGACCGGGCGGAGAAGCGTTAAATTTTGCTGTTCATGCTTCACGTTTTACGAATATAGATGTTACGCTTCTTGGTGTTATCGGAAAAGATAAATATGCAGAAGTGATAATGGATTCAATAGCAAAATTTGCTATTGATAAAAAACATATACGGATTGATGAAAGGCATCAGACTGCAAATAATATGACGTATCTTACGGAATCAGGCGATAGGTATTATAAAGATGATTCTTGGAATGGTAGTATTCTCGATAATATCGTGCTGAATGATGACGAAATCAAAATCTTATCAGAATCCGATGTGGTATTTGTTCATTTTTGGGCCTCGTGTCTTTCACAGGTAATCGAACTGAAAAAAACACATGGCTTTAAGCTTGTGGTGGATTTTGATGTATATAGAGATTTTGCTGATATGGAACGCTTTGCTCCGTATGTTGATTTTTTTATGATAAGCGGATCGGAAGAACTTCTGCCGATGTTTAAGGGGTTATCGAATAAATACAACTGCCTGTTCAATGTGTCGCTTGCAGAACATGGAAGCGTTACATACTTTAATGGACAGGAATACAGAGTGCAGGCTGTAAAAGTTGAAAGTATAATAGATACCACAGGATGCGGCGACAGTTATCACGCCGGCTTTGTTTGTTCATATATGCTTGAAAATGATATTAAAAAGGCAATGAATGTCGGATCTGAAATTGCAGCAGAAACCTTAAAACATTACGGTGGATTCTGAATAATCAAAAACACAACTTCCAGTTTATCAAGTTCCCAAATTTTCAAGCGAACTACTTCTAGAACGAGAACTTGCGAAATATACAGCAATGAGAAAAAGAAATTCGAACTCTGTAAAAAAATAAAATCGGAATGGGAGGACAAGCATGCCAATCAGAAAACTTCAAAAAACAGATATCAACCGTGTTGCTGAAATATGGTTGACCGCCAATCGAAACGCACATGCTTTTATTCCTGCTGCATACTGGGAAAGCCATCTGGATTTCGTAAAAAACATGCTGCCGCAAACAGAAGTCTATGTATATGAAACAAATCAAACCATACAAGGTTTTATCGGGATAAACGGCGAATCAATCGAAGGGATTTTTGTTGCAAATGAAATGCAGTCACATGGCATAGGTAAAATTTTGCTGGATTATATGAAGGATAAAAAAGTCAGATTACAGTTAAACGTATATCAGAAGAATGTCAGGGCAATGTCTTTCTACCAAAGAGAAGGGTTTACTATTCAATGTGACCAGATAGATGAATTCACTGGCGAAAAAGAATATGTAATGAACTGGGATTCAAAGTAGAAATCAGATGAATAAAGTGTGTAAGTTACCGGTAACATGTAATGATTCTACAGTTTAACCGAGACATCGTGGAGGACTGATGCAAATATTCCCTGCACGCCCTCCTGTCCTGCTTTTTCATTACACCCTATTTTTCTGAAACAATAAACTGTTCTTCTTCATCTTCACACAGTTACCGGTGTAAGTAAACTGTGCCAGCATCCACACTAACGCCAGAACCACCACTGCCATCATTCCGGTGTCAAAATAGAGATTTGCAACCATCACAACGATCAAAATCAACGGGATTGTTCGGTTAATTGTCACGTATGCCTTATAAGCACTCTGGTAGATCACCTCTTTTTCTGCCTCATCGCAGCTTTCCAGCCACTGTTCCTGGAATTTTGTAGAAGAAGGATCCCCTTTCTTCTCCGGGTGTGTTTTCTGGAGCAGCTTGACATACCGGATCTGCCAAAAATAGAGATATACATAAATAGCAATAAATATCACACATGCCACAAGGAATGAATACGCATGGTTCTCTGCCTCAATATATTTCATGGAATAACCGAAAGTCAAGAAGAAAATACTCAACACCTGTGAAAGTACACTCAGATTCGTCGCAAAAGCTCCAACTTTTTCTTCCTCATATTCCAACCGATCACATTCTTCATCATCCGCCGCCGGCTGACACACGCAGATTCCTTTCAGTTTCCGCATACAGATTTCCTCCAGCAACACAGTCACTGCAAAAATGACCCCCAGAATTGGAATCAGCATGCTTCTGATCTGCTGCAACGCCCAGGCACTGTTCAATATAATTCCACGTGACAGTAATACAAAGCGAAGCATTCCTGTTCCTCCGCCGATCACACTGCCAATCACACAGGCGATCGCAATAATCTTGACGCCTCTAAGATAACTGTTGACTTTCATTTCCTGTTTCATGACTCATCCTCCTCATACTGAAAAATATCTTCCACCTGAACCCCACAGATTTTTGCCAGCTTCAATGCCAACGCCACTGACGGTGAATAGTCCCCCCGCTCGATTAAACTGATGGTCTGTCTTGATACTCCTGCCAGCTTTCCAAGCTCAGTCTGATTGATACCGAGCCTGGAACGATATTCTTTTAACTGATTAAGTAATGACATATGCATTTACTCCTTTGACAACTTTTCTTGTCATCTTCACTATAGCATTGACAACTATCCTTGTCAATATATTTTGACAATTTTACTTGTCATTTAAGAACAGGTACAAAAAATACGCATGCAGGACAACTCCCACATGCGTGTCTTCTTCAATAATACAATGAAGGAATGTTTTATTCCAGCCGCTTTTTAAAATATCCCTCTGCACAGTAGATAGCACCGCAGGGATTATGAGCCAAAACACGATCCTTGGCCACCAGTGTCGTGACCATTGCATCCGAATATTTATAAAACATCGAGTCATGTCCGACGCACAGACCGATCTCAATGTTAAACTCGGTCTGCTGCTCGTTCAACAGCTTTGCCTGTGCGATGGGGTTGCACATGGCCTCAAATTCACCCGGATGTATTTTGACCTCTTCCGGAATACCGACTTCTTCTTTTGAGATGCCGCCCGTCTTGCAGATGACTGACACTACCTCAAAGCCCTGTGCCCGGAGT
>ERZ780190.2555-NODE-2555-length-13476-cov-5.023769_pt1 | contig 13476 bp, 8 predicted proteins | sample MGYA00510980_ERZ780190 | MGnify/ENA primary metagenome ERZ780190 (study PRJEB29588, sample SAMEA1972188) | human gut metagenome | biome: human gut; feature: human-associated habitat; material: faeces | place: Denmark | collected 2008/2010 ... | reverse complement strand
GGAAACTCGAAGTCCCGGAAGCAAGGTATTCATCATTTTTGATGTGCGAAGTTTGAGTAGGGTATACAATACAGCCAAAAATTGTGAATGTAAAAAAACTTTACATAGATTTTACATAAGATTTATTTGGACTTTGCAACTACTATGTAAAATGTATGTAAAAATAACGCACCAGAACCAGATAACTTGTGTGCGTGGAAATGAGGATAAGCATGGATATATTTGGCGTATTGACAATGATAGGCGGGCTTGCTTTGTTTTTGTATGGAATGCATGTGATGGGAGATGGGCTTGCCAAGACTTCCGGTGGTAAACTGGAACAGATTTTGGAAAAATTTACCAGTTCACCGATGAGAGCGGTGCTTTTGGGTGCCGGTGTGACGGCGGTGATCCAGTCGTCATCGGCAACAACCGTTATGGTGGTTGGATTTGTCAACTCCGGGATCATGAAACTCAATCAGGCGGTTGGCATTATTATGGGAGCCAATATCGGTACCACGGTGACATCATGGCTGCTTAGTCTTACCGGTATTCAAGGTGACAATTTATTCGTAGAATTGCTCAAACCAAGTTCGTTTACGCCGATTTTAGCAATTGTTGGTGTTAGCATGATCTTATTTGCCAAGTCGAGCAGACCGAAAGATATTGGAACGATCATGATCGGTTTTTCGGTATTGATGTTTGGTATGGACACGATGAGTGAAGCAGTGAAACCACTTGCAGATGTGCCAGAGTTTACAAGACTGTTTACGGTATTTGAGAATCCGATCTTAGGAGTGATCGCCGGAACGATATTAACGGCTGTGATCCAAAGTTCTTCCGCATCGGTAGGTATTTTACAGGCATTGTGTCTGACGGGAGCGGTCAGCTATTCCTCGGCCATTCCGATCATCATGGGTCAGAACATTGGAACTTGTATTACTGCATTGCTTTCTGCGGTAGGAGCCAACAGAAATGCAAAGCGAGCAGCGTTAGTACATTTTTACTTTAATTTAATTGGTACGATTTTGTTTATGGTGTTGTTTTATCTGTTAAATGCGTTCATCGGATTTTCCTTTATGGGTCAGGCAGCAGGTGTCATGGGTATTGCCATCGTGCATACGTGCTTTAACGTATTAGCAACTTCATTGCTGCTTCCATTTCGGAGTATTCTGGTGCGCCTGGCAACTTGGACGATCCCGGAAAGTGCCGAAGAGAAGCAGATGGAGACAACGTTACATGTGTTGGATGAGCGTTTCTTAGAAAAACCGTCTTTTGCAGTTGCACAGGCCAAAACAGCGGCATTGCAGATGGCAGAGGATGCCAGAAATTCAATCAGATATGCGATCGACCTGTTTGAACAGTATGATGAAGAACAGGCAAAAAAAGTGGCAGAGCTTGAGTCGACCGTGGATCATTACGAGGACGAGATCGGAACCTATTTGATGAAGATCGGAAATGCGGAGCTGTCGGATGAGGATTCACAGTCGGTATCGCTTATATTGCACTGTATCGGTGATTTCGAGCGTATTTCCGATCATGCCTATAATATTATGGAATCGGCAGAGCAGTTCCATAATATGAAGAAAAAGTTTTCCGATAAGGCAAAAAAGGAGCTGCGTGTTTATGAAGCCGCAGTAAAAGATATTGTAGATATAACTTTTGATGCGTATGATCGGTCAGATATTATCAAGGCGAGTCGGGTAGAACCGTTAGAAGAAGTGATCGATCGCTTGAATGATGAGATCAAGAAAAAGCATATAAAACGTCTGCGTAAAGGCAAATGCACGATCGAACTTGGTTTTGTATTATCGGATCTTACGACTAATTTTGAACGTGTGGCAGACCATTGCTCCAACATTGCGGTATGTTTGATACAGACGCAGGCAGACGGTTATGAAATGCATGAGTATTTGGATAAATTGAAAGAGGATGAAGATCCGTTCTTTGGACAGATGTTTGAAGAGTACTGCAAAGAATATCGGTTGCCATCATAGTGCACAAAGGAAAGGTTTGGTGAAAGACAATGGCACATATTTATATTGTAGAAGATGATGTGAATATTCGGGAGATCGAGGCGTTTTCCCTCAAAAATTCCGGATATACCGTAGAGGAATTTGGTTCTGCCAAGGAGTTTTGGAGCCGCATTTATGAAAAGGTACCGGATCTGATCGTGTTAGACGTGATGTTGCCGGATGAGGACGGATTATCTATTGTCAAAAAGCTGCGTCAATGGGCAGAATCCCGTTATGTTCCCATCATTATGGTGACGGCCAAAACAACAGAATTAGATCGTGTCAAGGGGCTGGATCGTGGTGCAGATGATTATCTTACAAAACCGTTTGGCGTGATGGAGTTGATCTCCCGCGTAAAGGCATTATTACGTCGAAGCATGCAAAATCATGAGATCAAGCAGATGAAGGTTGGCGAGATCGAACTTAACGATGAGAAACGTCAGGTTAAAGTGTCGGGAGAGCCGATCACGCTGACTTATAAGGAATATGAACTATTAAAAATGTTAATGAGCAATACAGGGATCGTACTGCAGAGAGAGGACATTATGGTGCGTATTTGGGGCATGGATTACGAGGGAGAATCCCGCACCTTAGATATGCATATCAAAACACTGCGCCACAAACTGGGGGATGCAGGTAAAAAGATCCGAACGGTGCGTAACGTAGGATATCAATTGGAAGAGTGATAGGAGATAATGAACCATGCGAAAACGAATTAATTGGCTTTTCGTATTGTTGACGATAGTGGCAATCATAGTAACGACTTTGCTTGCCACTATTGTCAATTATACAGTACTGAAACAGGAAGTGATCGATGATCTGCGTATTTATGCACAGACCTTAAAAAAGACGGTGTACGCAGATCAAAAAGCGGAAAACGGTCAGGTTAAGATCGCAACGCCTCTTCGTATTACTCTGGTAGATACAGACGGAGCGGTATTGTATGATTCTGAGGCAGATGAAGCATCGATGGGGAATCATAAAAACCGCGAGGAGATCAAGGAAGCTCTCAAATATGGCGAGGGAAATACGATACGTCATTCAGAGACGATCGGAGACAATACGATTTATTATGCGGTGCGTTTGGACAATGGTAATATACTTCGTCTGGCTAAGAATAGCAGTAGTATTATAGGAATTTTAATGTCAGCACTGCCGATCATGTTATCGTTTATATGTATCGTTATCATTGTATGTATTTTCGTGGCGCATTTTCTCACGAAAAGTATTGTGTCACCGATCGATGAACTTGCACAGCATATTAACGATTCGGATGTGACGAGTGTGTATAAGGAACTTCGACCGTTTGTGCGAAAAATACAAAAGCAGCACAAAGAGATATTGCAGACAGCAGAGATCAGACAGGAATTTACGGCAAATGTCTCGCATGAGTTGAAAACGCCGCTTACTGCAATTTCCGGTTATGCGGAGTTGATCAGTCATGGGATGGTGCAGGGAGATGATGTACTCGCTTTTGCTGCTAAGATCCATAAAAATGCAAATCGGCTGTTGTCGTTAATTAATGATATTATCCGTTTGTCGGAGCTTGACTCGACCGGACCGGAACTTCTGTTAGAAGACGTTGATCTGCAGACGGCAGCAGGGCGTTGTGTGGAGCTGCTACAGATGAGTGCACAGAAGCATCAGGTGCAATTGACGACGCAGACGGAAAGCTGTGTGATCCGAACAAACCTGCAGATGATCGATGAATTGATGTACAATTTGGTGGACAATGCGATCCGATACAACAAAAAGGATGGATCGGTGTGCCTGAACGTTGGAATGGCAGATGAGTATACCGCATATTTGGAAGTGAAAGATACCGGTATAGGTATTCCAAAAGAGCATCAGACTCGCGTGTTTGAACGTTTTTACCGAGTGGATAAGAGCCGATCAAAGTCAACAGGCGGTACGGGTTTAGGCTTGGCGATCGTAAAACATATTGTTGTGCAGCTTCATGGTACTTTGTCTCTCAAGAGTGAACCGCAGGTTGGTACACAGATACGAATAGAATTACCAAAGTCGCTGAGTTGATTACAGGATTGCCGGAGTTGCCGGGTTCATAAATTGCCGAAGTCACCGGGTTAATTATTGACAAATTTACGCAATATAGTACAATGAAAGGTACTGTGGCAATTTTGCACAGTACCTTTATGAATTATTAGATATGTCGGGCGTACGGACAGCAGTGATTTGGTTGTCAGTGAGACTTTAGGCATAAGCCGGCAGTGATCAGTTTGTGAACAGTCTTTGCAGAAAGTACGCACAGGAACGGAGGAAGTTATGGCAGAAATGTACAACCATCACACAGTGGAAAAGAAATGGCAGAAGGTATGGGATGATGAGAAAGCGTTCCATACACCAAACGATTATACGAAACCAAAGTTTTATGCGTTGGTAGAGTTCCCATATCCATCCGGACAGGGACTCCACGTAGGACATCCAAGACCATATACGGCATTGGATATCGTCGCAAGAAAACGTCGTATGCAGGGCTACAATGTACTTTACCCAATGGGATGGGATGCTTTTGGTCTTCCAACAGAGAACTATGCGATCAAAAATAAGATTCACCCTAAGATCGTAACGAAGAATAATGTAGCTCGTTTTAAGGAGCAGTTACACTCTTTGGGATATTCTTTCGATTGGGATCGTGAGATCAATACGACAGATCCGGAATATTATAAATGGACACAGTGGATCTTCTTAAAGTTATTCAAAGAGGGTCTTGCTTATAAGAAGGAAATGCCGATCAACTGGTGTACATCCTGTAAGGTTGGTCTTGCTAACGAAGAGGTAGTAAATGGCGTATGTGAGCGCTGTGGTTCTGAAGTTGTCCGCAAAGTAAAGAGTGAGTGGATGCTTAAGATCACAAATTACGCTGATAAGTTATTAGAGGGACTGAATCACGTGGACTACATTGACCGCGTTAAGACTTCCCAGAGAAACTGGATCGGACGTTCCGAAGGTGCAGAGGTTGACTTTAGTATTGCCGGCAAAGAAGATAAACTCCGTGTTTATACGACCAGACCGGATACGTTATTTGGTGCTACTTATATGGTAGTATCTCCAGAGCATCCGATCATTGATAAATACAAGGATGAGATCACAAACTGGGATGACATTGCCACGTATCGCGAGATGGCAGCCAAGAAGTCTGACTTTGAGCGTACAGAGCTTGCTAAGGATAAGACCGGTGTTGTGTTAGGTGGTTTCAAGGCAATTAATCCGATCAACAATACAGAGATCCCAATCTGGATTTCTGATTATGTATTGATGACTTATGGTACCGGTGCGATCATGGCAGTGCCTGCACACGATGACCGTGACTGGGAGTTTGCGAAGAAGTTCGGACTTCCAATGATTCAGGTAGTAGAGGGCAAAGAAGGTCCTGTTGATATCAATGAAGCAGCATTTACGGATGTAGCAACCGGACAGATGGTAAATTCAGGATTTCTGACCGGATTAAGCGTAGAAGAAGCGAAGGAAAAGGTAAAAGATTTCCTGACAGAGAATAAGATCGGTAACCGTAAAGTAAACTATAAATTGCGTGACTGGGTATTCTCCCGCCAGAGATATTGGGGAGAGCCTATTCCAATCGTACACTGCGAGAAATGTGGGTACGTTCCACTTGATGAGAGTGAGCTTCCACTGCTGCTTCCGGAGGTAGACAGTTATATGCCAACGGACAACGGTGAGTCGCCACTTGCGGCAATGACGGATTGGGTAAATACAACATGCCCATGCTGTGGTGGACCGGCAAAGCGTGAAACAGACACGATGCCGCAGTGGGCAGGATCATCCTGGTATTTCCTGCGTTATACGGATCCACACAATACAGAAGCACTTGCCAGTCCGGAAGCATTGAAATATTGGCTGCCGGTTGACTGGTACAATGGTGGTATGGAGCATACGACCCTGCATTTGCTGTATTCCCGTTTCTGGCACAAATTCCTGTATGATCAGAAAGTTGTACCGACACCGGAACCATATCAGAAGCGTACGTCTCACGGCATGATCCTTGGTGAAAACGGTGAGAAGATGAGTAAGTCCAGAGGAAACGTTGTAAATCCGGATGATATTGTACGTGATTACGGTGCAGATACACTGCGTACGTATGAGATGTTTATCGGTGCGTTTGACTTGAGCGCTTCCTGGTCTGAAGATGGTGTGAAAGGATGCCGCCGTTTCTTAGAGAGAGTTTGGAAGCTGCAGACACTCTTGACAGAAGGTGATGAGTATTCCGCAGATATGGAGATCAAGATGCATCAGACGATCAAGAAAGTCAGCGGTGATTTCGAGAATCTGAAGTTTAACACAGCGATCGCGGCAATGATGTCGTTGATCAATGACTTCTATAAGAAGAATTCGATCAATAAGGCAGAATATAAGACACTTATTACATTGCTCAATCCGGTTGCACCGCATATTACCGAAGAACTTTGGGAAATCGTTGGGGGACAGGGCAGATTGTACCAGCAGTCTTGGCCGGAGTATGTCGAAGAGAAGACCGTAGAGTCTACTGTGGAGATCGCTGTTCAGATCAACGGTAAGACCAAAGCAACAATTTCTATTGGCAAAGAAGATCCGAAAGACGATGTGCTTGCTAAGGCAAAAGAAGCTTTGGGTGATAAATTGAGTGGTAACATTATCAAAGAGATTTATGTGCCGGGGCGTATCGTTAATATTGTAGCAAAATAACATGCAGCAATGAAACGATCGTTGCGAAATAGTATTTTATGATGTTAATAGTCCATTTCCTTGGCGGAACGGTGGTTAATGTTTTGCCTTGGAAATGGGCTTTTCATGTTTGGAAGGAGGAGCGTTATGAATATTGCTGTATTATTTACCGGAGGGACGATCGGGAGTACGTTAGCCGGAAATGTGATCGGTACGAAAACCGGAGCAGCGGATGGTCTGTTAGACACGTTGTCTTGTGTAGAACGAGATGGTCATGTGGAAGAAATCACCTATCAGGTATATCATCCGTATACACTTCTCAGTGAAAATAGTACCGGATTAACGATCGCACAGTTGGCTCAGAGCATCCGAGAAGTGGTCAGTGAGGCGAAGTATACAGGCAGTGCAAAGGTGGCGCTAGGGAACAAAGGGGAAGCAGAAGATGGAACATCCGTATTTACGGGACTGGATGGAGTGATCATTATGCATGGCACAGATACGCTGGCATATTCAGCGGCTGCGATGGGCTATCTGTTTGGCGATTGTGACATTCCGATGGTTTTTGTGTCCAGCAACTATGTATTGACAGATCCAAGAGCCAATGGTGCTTATAATTTTCAATATGCTGTGCAGTTCTTAGCATTTGACTGCAAGCAAAAAGGTGTGTATGTTTCGTATCAGAATGGGGATGGGATCCCAAGGATTCACTTAGGAACAGCGATCATTGGACATCAGCCTTACAGTGATGAAGTGTATAGTGTTGGTGGTATGGAATACGGTCATTATGAAAAAGGCACCAAGTGTTTTGTCGCCGGAAAAATGTACTATGCATGGAACAATACAGAGAGGCTTACCGATAGACCTTCCCTGCAGGCACCGGATCACTGGGATGCACCGATCGGGTTGATCTACCCACATCCGGGGATGCGTTATCCGATGAACTTTGACGGAATACAGGCAATTTTGCATCATACGTATCATGCCGGCACGATCTGCAGTGAAACACCAGAAGCGGATAAATTCTTTTATGAGGTGGCAAACCGGAAAATCCCCATTTTTTTATGCGGCATGGATGCGGACATGGTTTACGAAAGCACATACGTCTATGAAAAATACGGAATGATCGTATTACCGATGGCATCGCCGGTAGCAATGTATATGAAACTGTGGCTTCTGCTATGTAGCGGATACTCAGCAAAAGAATGGATGACCAAACCGATTCCGGGCGATCTCCCCAATTTTAGTATATGACGCAAACTTCGCATACCCTCAACAGTCTTTCACCCACATATTGCTTATTATGTCAAAAGCTGCTATACATTTTGCAGTTCCCAGAGACTGAATTCTGCCATAAGGGATCTATAGAAATTGCCTTGCCGCATTTACGTTTTTAGTGATTTCTAGATTTTGTTGTCTCTGATGTATGATTTACATGCCTTACGGAGAACTCGAGGTCCCGGAAGCAAGGTATTCATCATTTTTGAAAGGGACTTTGCGCTCGTCGTTACTTATGTCTCGTATTTCAGAGACATTAAGTAACGTGACGTAGCGCATCGTAGCGAAAGCGTCCCGTCCAAAAATGGATGATACCTTGCTAAACCGGGACATCTCAGACAATCCTTCAGGCATGTATTCATCAGAGACTTAACAAAATAAGAAATCACATAAAAACTCTGCGTTCTGCGGCAATTTTCTTAGATCTCTTATGGCAGAACAATTAAGTTTATCGACTGCAAAACTGCTAATTTGCTGCTGACATAATAAGCAATATGTGGTTAGAACATAACAGTGGGTATGCGAAGTTTGGGGGTGAGATTCGTAAAATGTTATGTTTGCTCTTGACATTTTGGCAGAATGATACTAATATATTTTTTAGATGTTGTTAGCAGTCATAAGGGTAGAGTGCTAACAAGGACGGACGCATCTGGCGGTGATGCGGCGGATCAGTGTCTCGGCGCACTTGACACAGGGTTCGTTTTTTATAGGAAAGTGTGCAGAAACGAGGATTATTATGCAGAGCAGAACAGGTAGCTTATCAATTGAATCTGAAAATATGTTTCCAATCATTAAGAAATGGTTGTATTCTGACCATGACATTTTTCTTCGTGAGTTAGTCTCCAATGGCTGCGACGCCATTACTAAGTTGAAGAAGTTAGAAATTATGGGCGAATATGATATGCCGGAGGATTACAAGGCACAAATACAGGTCGTTGTTGATCCGGATGCTAAGACAATTTCTCTGACAGATACCGGTCTTGGTATGACGGCAGATGAAGTGGACGAGTACATCAATCAGGTTGCTTTTTCCGGTGCAACGGATTTCTTAGAGAAATACAAGGACAAAACGAACGAAGAGCAGATCATAGGTCACTTTGGACTGGGATTTTATTCTGCGTTTATGGTATCTGACAAAGTTACGATCGACACGTTGTCTTGGCAGAAGGATGCTACACCGGTTCGCTGGGAATCGGAAGGCGGTATCAATTTTGAAATGTCAGACGGCACAAAAGATACTGTTGGTACAACGATCACCCTGTACCTTTCCGAGGACAGCTTAGAGTTTGCGAATGAGTATCGTGTCAGAGAGATTTTGGACAAATATTGTTCCTTTATGCCGGTTGAGATCTTCCTTTCTAAAGCAAACGCAGAGCAGGAATATGAAACGATCGATGCAGCCGATGTTCGTGAAGATGATGTTGTTGTAGAGACGATTGTAGAGGAAGCGAAGACGGAAGAACGCGAAAATGAAAATGGCGAGAAAGAGATGGTCGAGGTCAGCCCTCGTAAAGAAAAGGCAAAGATCAATAAACGTCCGGTTTCTATTAGCGATACGAACCCACTTTGGATGAAACATCCAAATGAGTGCACCGATGACGAGTACAAGGACTTTTACCGCAAGGTATTTAACGATTACAAGGAGCCGTTGTTCTGGATTCATTTAAATATGGATTATCCATTTAACTTAAAGGGTATTTTGTACTTCCCTAAGATTAATACAGAATATGAATCAATTGAAGGCACAATTAAGCTTTATAACAATCAGGTATTTATTGCTGATAATATTAAGGAAGTTATACCTGAATTCTTAATGCTTTTAAAGGGTGTTATTGATTGTCCTGATTTACCACTTAATGTTTCACGTTCTGCTCTCCAGAATGATGGTTTTGTCAAAAAGATTTCTGATTACATTACTAAGAAAGTTGCTGACAAACTTTCCGGTATGTGTAAAACAGATAAAGAAGAATACGAAAAATACTGGGATGATATTAGCCCGTTCATTAAATTCGGTTGTTTAAAAGACACTAAGTTCTGCGAAAAGATGTCTGATTATGTTTTATTCAAGAATCTTGATGACAAATATCTTACATTTAAGGAATGTCTTGAAGAAAATAAAGATAAACATGAAAATACTATTTTCTACACAAACGATCCTGTTCAGCAGAGCCAGTATGTAAATATGTTTAAGGCTGAAGGAATTGATGCTGTTGTATTAAAAGATGCAATAGACCAGCCTTTCATTTCACAGCTTGAGCAGAAAAATGAAAATGTTAAGTTTGTAAGAATTGATGCTGACTTAAATGATTCATTTACTGAAGAAATAAGTGAAGATGAGCTTAAAGATGCTACTGAAAAATTAACAGAAACATTTAAGAAAGCTTTAAATCGTGATAAGTTAGATGTTAAAGTTCAGAAAATTAAAGACGAAAAAGTTTCTTCAATGATTACTGTTTCAGAAGAAAGCCGTCGTATGCAGGATATGATGAAGATGTATGGTATGTCCGGTATGGACCCTGCAATGTTTGGTGGTTCAGGTGAGACATTAGTATTAAATGCCAACAATGCTCTTGTTAAATACATTTTAGCTAACCCTGAAGGAGAAAACACTGATATTATGTGTAAGCAGTTATATGACCTTGCAGTAATTAGTCATACACCGCTTAATCCTGAATCAATGACAGCATTCATTGAAAGAAGTAATAAGATACTTGAAATCTTGTCAGAAAAATAGTGAAGATGGTTTAAAGTCCGGTTATAACTGATAGTTTGAAGTCTGGTTATAATTAATGGTTTAAGCCACTTTAAATTACAAAATAAGAATGTAGGAATTATGGCCTATAACAATGTCGGAAACCTACATTCTTATTTTTTATTTTATGACATGTTGGTACACTTTTCCACGGAGGTGTCCACTCCCAACTCTCCAATATATTGGACGATTTACAGTACAAGAGAACATTTTTATTCCACTTTACTTCAACTCATATTTTTCAAATATTTCATATACTGCCTGGTTATACTTGTATAGGTTCTGGGCTTTTCTAATTAGTTTCGCACACTTATGCGAATCATCAAAGTTAAGTGACATATATGTCCACATTTCTTTCATTTTAAACAGCAAATGCTTGTCTGCTTTCATTATTTTTTCAAAATCATTATATAGTCTGTCATGATATGCCTCTAGCATTTTTTTAGTCAACTTTTTCCCACCTTTGATTTCATTAACAAGATTTGGGTTTCCAATAAGTCCTCTGCCTATCATGATGTTTCCAATTTTCATTTCTGAATCATCATTTATTTTCTCAATAATTCTATGATAATTCTCCACTGTGTTTATATCTCCGTTATAACAAACTGGATTCTTACTGTTTTCCAAAGCATACTTAAAGGCTTCCATGTTTGGAGTTCCCTTGTATAGTTGCTCTCTTGTTCTTGGATGTACTATCAACTGGCTAATTGGATATCTATTGTAAACTTCAAGTATATTTTCAAACTCATCCGGCTCATACATTCCTATTCTTGTTTTTACAGATATTGATAAATTATGACCTTCACTGGTCTTATTCTCTAACCAGTTGAATGTTTCATCAAAAAATCTGTCCATTGCTTCCGTATCTTTTAGGAAACCTGCCCCTTTGTTTTTAGACACAACAGTGCCTGAAGGACAGCCGGCATTCAAATTAATTTCTTTATCATAGCCCAATTCAATTAACTGATTTGCTGCCTTTATAAAGTAATCTGCCCGATTTGCCAGGATTTGTGGCACCAAATTAATCCCTTTATTATTGTTTTCCGGCAAAAGATCTCTTATTTCTTTTCCTTTTAATCTATCGTTAATCGATGGGGATATGAAAGGTGCATAGTACTTATCCACGTCATCAAACAAATCATTATATGCGTTTCTATATGTAAATCCTGTTACACCTTCAAGTGGTGCAAAATAAAATTCCATGTCATTCTCCTTACTTATCTATTAATCCTTGCACAGTATATCAAAAGTATGTTTCAAAAACCAGTAGTATGTGGTATAATTTTATAGGTTTTATGCGAATTTATTTATATTTATGCACAAAACCGCTTTAACAAAAATAATTAAAAGCGAGGTTATACATATGAAATTATGGGGCGGTCGATTTACTAAGGAAGAAAATCAGTTAGTTCACAACTTTAACGAATCCCTTTCTTTTGACCAGAAATTTTATAAGCAGGATATTCAGGGAAGTTTAGCACATGTTAAAATGCTTGGCAAACAGGGAATTATTACTACTGATGAAATGAATGATATTATTAAAGGGCTTGAAAGCATTAGAGTTGATCTTGACAACGGAACTCTTCAGTTTGATAACAGTGAGGATATTCACAGTTTTGTAGAAGCACATCTTATTGAAAGAATTGGCGATGCCGGCAAGAAACTTCACACAGGACGTAGCCGTAATGATCAGGTTGCTCTTGACATGAAACTTTACACAAGACATGAAGTTGAAGAAATTAATGATTTGTTAAAAACACTTCTTAATTCTTTGTTGAAGGTTATGGAGGAAAACACAGGAACTTTTATGCCCGGCTTTACTCATTTACAGAAAGCACAGCCTATTACTTTGGCTCATCACTTTGGTGCTTATTTCGAAATGTTCAAGCGTGACCGTAGCAGATTAGATGATATACATAAGAGAATGAATCTTTGTCCACTAGGTTCAGGTGCTTTAGCAGGAACTACTTATCCTTTAGACAGAGAATATACTGCAAATCTTCTTGGTTTTGATGGTCCAACTCTTAACAGTATGGATTCAGTATCAGATAGAGATTATTTAATTGAATTTTTAAGTGCTCTTTCTACTATTATGATGCACTTAAGCAGATTCTGTGAAGAAATTTGTATTTGGAATTCTAACGAATACCGTTTTGTTAATATTGATGATTCATACAGCACAGGTTCAAGCATTATGCCTCAGAAGAAAAATCCTGATATTGCAGAGTTAATCAGAGGAAAAACAGGACGTGTTTACGGTGCTCTTGCTTCTATCCTTACAACAATGAAAGGTATTCCTCTTGCTTATAACAAAGATATGCAGGAAGACAAAGAGTTATCTTTTGATGCAATTGATACAGTTAAAGGATGCATCATTTTATTTACAGGTATGATTGATACAATGACATTTAACAAAGATATTATGGAAGCAAGTACAAAGAACGGCTTTACTAATGCTACTGATGCTGCTGATTACCTTGTAAACCACGGAGTACCATTTAGAGATGCTCACGGAATCGTTGGTCAGTTAGTTCTTTTCTGTGAAGAAAAAGGAATCGCCCTTGATGATATGACTTTAGATGAATATAAAGCTATCAGTCCTGTGTTTGAAGATGACATTTATGATGCTATAAGCTTAGAAACATGCGTTGATAAGCGTACAACAATTGGTGCTCCGGGACCTGATGCTATGAAGAAAGTTATTGAAATCTATAAAGAATATTTATCAAAATAAAATTGATTTTTCTAATACGTTTGCAAAATAATAATATTAGA
>ERZ780190.2540-NODE-2540-length-13554-cov-4.884140_pt1 | contig 13554 bp, 9 predicted proteins | sample MGYA00510980_ERZ780190 | MGnify/ENA primary metagenome ERZ780190 (study PRJEB29588, sample SAMEA1972188) | human gut metagenome | biome: human gut; feature: human-associated habitat; material: faeces | place: Denmark | collected 2008/2010 ... | reverse complement strand
GATATAGCACTTTTATTATAGCTTTTTGTTCTCCAAAAATCTACCATAAAACTTTCTTGAGTTTCCGCATAAAATACTATAGTTTAAAACGACGTTTACAATCGTAACAGCGCCTATATTTTCTGGTATTGCAGCGATTTTATTTTTTGAAACTGTCAAAAACAGGATTATAATGCAAAAATGGGAAGTGAGAAATGCCCACTTCCCTCTAACTTCCTGTTTTACCTTTCTTTTTTTACAAATAAGACTCTTTATTCTTCCATAGCCGATGCATCACCGCCCATCGGATTCATGCCTCCCTGGCTCTCTGCATAGCCGGACGTCTTTCCTTCACTCGCAGCACCTGCTGTGACAACAAGATCAATCTTCTCGCTCTCGTCAGAAGCTTCGGCATACTTGCCATCTCCCATTGCTGTCAGGGAAATCTGGTAAGTACCCTCGTCCAAGGTCAGTTCTTTTTCACAACTATAATTCATGAATGGTCCCATCTGTGTTCCTACAAGATCATCCTTTGTAATGGTTTCTGTAGAAGCAATATTTCCTTCTGTATCATATACGTTTACTGACAGATCCGTAAATTTTTCTGATTCATTATACAATGTCAGTGTATCTGCAAATAAGGTGACTTTTACAGTTGTTCCATCTTGTGTATACATGAATTCCGGTGCAGTCAGTTTTCCGGATACTCCAAACTCAACAACAGATGGGTCCGGATTACTTCCACTCGTCATAAATGTATTTAATTTTGCATGATACTCGCCATATGGAAGTGTACTGATATCCACATTTCCTGTAATCTCTCCTGTTCCTGTGAGACGCTGGGATGCCGTTACATAACTGTCACCTTCATTTCCTTCATCATCAACGCTGTAAACCCAGATAGTATAGTACTCTACCCCATCTTCTCCGGTAAATGAGAAGTCTCCTGTTGCTCCATCAAAGACAAGCCCTGCTTCATTGGAAAGTGCTGCGGATACTGTGTCTGTTTCATTTACTGTTCCTGCTGTGCCTGCTGTTCCGGCAGATGTACCTCCCAGAGTCGGCATTGCAAAGGAAAGTCCCATAAGTGCAATAGAAAGGACTGCCATCACATACTGACCGGCTTTCACATTCTTTATCTCTTTTTTCTTAAAGCTTACAAGTCTTAAGAATACCGATACGATCACACCGGCTGCGACACCATATGCAATATTTTGTGTAAATACAGTCATTACAACAGTTGTACCGTAAGCAGCCCATTCTTCTGCAGAAGCATCTGCCATTTTCTTAACACTCTTTAACATCATAAGACCGAGTACGAGCATAATAGCATCTACGATCTGAAAACCTGCTTTTATAACATTTGGAAATACGAATCCCGCATGACCATATTCCGGTACACTTGCTGTATAAGTAGCCAGGATCACAAATGGGATCCAGGTAAACATGGCAATGAAATATCCGATCGCACATACAACTGAAGTCAATCCGGTTTTACCACCATCTGCACTTGCTGCAGATGACTGTTTTGCAACTGATACCGGAGCAGCTCCAAAAATTGGTGCGATCACGTTGGTAATTGCATTTGCAAGTAAAAATTTACCAGCTGCTGTTTCGTAGTTTACTTCTTTCTCATCCCCTGTTCCCGGAATGATCTCTCCATTCTCCTCAGCACCTAATACAGACGCTTCCGATTCATATACTCCGAGGAATAAGAACATGAGTATTCCGCGAAGGAATAAGCCTGCCACATTACCTCCAGACGCAGTAAATGCGGAAAAATCAGATCCACTCTTAAAGACATCTGCAATACTTAACTCTCCAAGACCTACACCAATGGTATACATCTCACCTAACTTATCCGGATTCACACCAACCCAGATACGATTCTGTGTAAATACATAATTAAATGCGATTCCTCCTGCCACTGCTGCAATCAGAAAGAAAACCAGTAATGTCACATAAAGTCCGGTAAATACAGGTGTCTCTGCTTTTCTTTTCTTATTGAAAAGAACAAATGCAAAGGCGATCAGTCCTGCAAATACGCATAATCTCATATATGGGGCGATTGTTGCTCCTCCCATGGCATCACCTGATAATGCTGCAAGTCCCATACCACTTATGATTCCCATCTTATCAAGAGCAACATAAGCAATATACAGTCCCATTGCTGCAGGAAGTGCATTTCTCACACTATCCGGAATCAGATGAAATACAAATTTGCGTGCAACAGGGACCACCATGATAACCAGATAAATGACTGCTGCCACAAAAGTAACTGCTAAAAGATTCGCATAAGTCAATCCTGAGTCTACACCAAGCATGGAAATTAAGATTGTGCTCATTCCAAGGCTTGATGTCTGGACCAATGGAAGGTTGCATAAAAGTCCCATGATCAAGGTTCCAACAAATGCTGTAATGGTTGCTCCAAGATAAATTCCACAATATGGAATATTACCGGAATAAGCTTCCATAATAATCTGAATATTCATAAAAAGTGCGCATACCGAAATCAGAAATACAGATATACCAGCTTTTACCTCCTGACCAACGGAGGTTCCGCGGTCAGAGAGATGAAAGAATTTTTCTAACATTTTTTACTCCCCTTTCTTTTTGCATTTTGCAAGCATCGGTAAGGTGAACTGTTTGTGTACGCCCAAAATATAAATCAATACGATCAGTGCTACACATACGATATCAATTGCAACCCATGCGATCTTCCATGTATCGTTATCGGAAGAAACTGCATTAGCAGCTGCACTTGCTGCTCCGGCTTCATTTCCGGTTGCTACCATCTGATAGAACAGGCGGTGCATATTCTCACGCAGCATATACTGTCCGTAAAGTGTATCGGTTGCTCCGGTACCCTCGACTACTGTATAAGTATCTTCATCCACACGGTCATCACGTGTTAACATTGCAACTTCACTCGCAAGACAAAGTGAAGGCGGGTTGTATAAATCTGTAAATCCAGGACCGACACCATCTGTGATCAGATATCCTTCAAATCCCCATTCATCGCGGAGAATATTGTGGAATAATCCATAATGTCCCCAACTCATACCAATGCGGTTTAAGCATGCCATAATACCAAGTGCACCGCCTTCTTTAACTGAAATCTCATATGGTTTTCCATAAATCTCACGGATTGCCTGCTCACTTGCCCAGGTTAAAACACCATTACGGTTTGTATCCCCATCGTTTAATACAAAATGTTTAATGTAAACCATGACACCATCATTCTGAAGTCCTGCTACAACCTGCGCACCAATTTTTCCTGCAATAAAGCCATCTTCAGAATAATATTCAAAGTTACGTCCGCCAAATGGGGAACGGTGTGTATTCATTGCCGGTGCATACGCTCCAACATATCCACCTAAGATTGACTGATGACCATATGCTTTTCCTTCTGCATAAGCAAGATCAACATTCCATGTTGAGGCGATCACAACAGCAGATGGCCACCATGTTCCTCCGGCAATATTTCCGTTTCCGGCCTCACCCGGTCCATCAACTACACTGTCTGATACTTTTCCAACAGATTCAACTGCCGGTGATCCCCATCCAGAGTTACCATGAACATTGATACATTCTTCCAAAGATAACTGATCCAACAGATCATTCCATTTTGGATCATCATAAGCCAACGCTTTTCCATCTTCATCATACATATCAGCCAATGTATAATTCGTTTCCTTGGAATCAAATGTGACTTTGTAAGACTCATCGTTTAAGTCGAGTCCATCCGGTGTTTTATCCATATAAAACGACTGCGTTCCGGCATGAACATATAACGTCTCTGTTGCAGTTTCTTTTACACCATTTTTGTAATATTCATAGGTATAATCTATGCTTCCCATATTACGGAGTTCTACGGCTGCCTTCTGTCCTGCTCCCAGTTCTTCACAGGCTTTATCACCGTTTAAGTTGGATTCATGTAATTTGATGGTATCCATACCTGTTGCGAAATCACTTCTGGAAAGATATCCATCTAACATATTGCCATCTCCTGCAGATACATCATCTAACTGGTTAACTGCTGCCACTTCATCAGAGTCGCGTTTTCCATCATGATCATCGTCATATACATAGCTTTCAGAGATAGATGCTGTTGCTGACTCAATCACGTTATGTGCATCTTGGGATACATCAAACTGATAATCTCCTTTTTCTAATACATAGCATCCATAACCACAGTAATCATAGCTTGCAAGGTCATCTGTGTTGAATGTAACAGTAACAGTCTCACTCTCACCCGGTTCGATCACATCTGTTTTTGCAAAACCAACAAGAACTTTTGCAGATTTTTCCATTCCTCTTCCCTGGATACCGCAATTCTCATCCGTATTGTATGGAGCTTCCATATATAATTCTACAGTCTGTTTTCCTGCGTAATCTCCTGTATTTGATACTTTTACATCCACGCTGTTTGTTCCGTGGAGCTCCAGTGGAATATTCGAAGATTCGATCGTCTGTGTAAAACTTCCATAAGATAACCCATATCCGAATGGGAACTGTACGACGCTGTCATATCCACCTTCCTCGTCTCTCGCACCACCTTCTGATGCATCACGGTCATCATTTTTATAAACTGCATTTTTAAATGCATCGGAATCAAAATAACCTTCTGCATCTGCTGTCTCATAATATCTGTATCCGACGTAGATACCTTCCTCGTACTGATAGTATCCGTACATTTCCGTATCCGCCATGTTGACATAACGGTTATTATCTGTGTTGTAAAAAGAAGGTGCTGTACTTAAATCATAAGCATATGTATCAACCAGTTTTCCTGATGGATTTGCAAGCCCTGCAATGATATTTGCCACACCGGATAAACCAGCTTCACCCGGATGTCCAATCCAGAGGCATCCTTCCACACCATATTCTTCGGACTCTAAAAAGCCAAGTTCCATTGCTGCCGAAGAATTGATCAAAACGATTGTATGTTTAAAATTCTCTTTGCAGAATGTTAACAAGTCTCTCTCATTCTGGCTTAATTCCAGATAAGACTGTCCCGTCAATGTGCTGCCATCCCCGTCAAAATCCATGACCGGAGAAGCACCTTCTGCACCACTTCTTGAAAAAGTAACGATTGCATAATCACTATAATCACCAATTAAGCTTTTTGCATGAGATTCATAAATTTCTTTTGAAAATTCATTGACCGTCTGGTATCCTGTCCAGTTAGAACTTGTAATACCATCATAGAGTGCATCTGCTCCTCTTGCACCGCCGCAGGCTTCTTTTAACCAGTCCCACATATCGGCATTCACATCAAGTCCTGCTGCTGTCAGTGCATCATTTAACATGACAGTGTTCACATCATCTGCACCACCTGCAGAGCCTGTACCACCTTCCACATAGTTATAGGACATCGCACCAAGAATGGTTACTTTTGCACCCGTGACCAGTGGCAATACATTATTTTCGTTTTGCAGAAGAACGCTTCCTTCCTCCTGCAGCTGTGTTGCTACGGATGTACCTTCTTCAAAACACGCTGCGGAATCATATTCTAATGATGATTCATCCACATTATTCGTCCCCTGACCTAGGTACATGGAAATATCTGCCTGCATACGTGTGAGCACAATATTTACAATTACGAGTAAACATGTCAACACTGCTATGACAGATACTTTCTTTTTGCCAGCAATAAACTTCTTTTCTGACATCTTCCAATCCTCCTCTTAATATTTACTTTAGGAAGCAGGTTTCAAAATCCTGGGAGTGATCAATCACAGCATATTCGTTGCCTTGCAGGCCTCTGCTGTAAATAAAAAAACCATGCTTCCCTTGAAAATAGAGTAGCATGTTTTTTTTAAATCACTTATTTTAAGGCACGATTGGTATTTTTTACGGCATGATTGGCGTAAGATCTTCTTTCATCTCATCTGGTACTATGGAATAGGTAATAAAATCTGCAACACAAATGCAGTATCAATCTGCTGGCATACCACCGTACCACCATATTTTTCCGCTGTATGCTGCATGCTTTTTAACCCAAACCCATGATAACCCTTATCTTTTTTGGTTGTGACAGGAAGTCCGTCCACAAATTTTAATTTTCCTTCACAGTGATTCTTTACCCGGATCATTAACAGATTCTTTTCATTGAATACAGAAACCTGAATAACACGCTTTTCTTTGTCTGTAAGCTTCATCACACTCTCAACTGCGTTATCGATCGCATTGCCAAACATCGTATACAGATCTACCTTATCAATAAAATCCAGATAACTTCCGTCCGCCATACAGGTCATAATGATCTGATGCTCCTCACAATAGAGACTTTTCTCTGTAAGAACCGTATCCAGTACCGGATTTCCTGTTTTTACCACGGAATCATAAATCATGACGGAATGTTCCATCTCCTTTAACTGGCGGTTAATCTCCTCATCATCTTTCATATGACGGATAGCTGCCATCTGATGCTTCAGGTCATGACACTTCTGATTGATGAGATCGATATTCTCCTGTGACAGACGGTACTGATCCTGCTGTCTGTACCAGAGCTGCTGGATCATTTCAAGTTCCTGTTCCATACACTGTTTTTTCTCAAAACTGTTCTGTAAAAGTAAGACACCGATCGCAGAAAAGCCAAGGATCAGTCTGTAAATTGTAATCATTCTTGACATGGTTTCCGGCTCAGATCCAAGCAGCCAGAAAATCAGCTGATAATTTGACAACACGATAAAAAGACACCATACCATAAGTGTCATCAACATTTTCTGTCTGGAAACCCGGTATTTTCCACCGGTCTGTAATTCAGGAGCAATTTTCTTCTTCACCAGCAGTCCGGTTGCCACAAGTATGAAAAGAAATATCGGAAGGGTTCTTGTAAAATAATGAAAATGATCATCTCTTCCCTGCAGCACCACTGCAATTGGCATCGTGATCTGCACTACGACAGAGGTAAATAAGTAAGACCATGTGGTAAAATAACAGCTTTTTTTAATAGAATTTTTCATTCCAAACATGGAATACAAAAAAACAGATCCTATACAGAAGAATACTTCCCATGCTGTTGATGCTGTTGTAAAATCAACCAGATACCATTCCAGAACTGTAACCGACAGAAAAATGATCACCAGCAAAAGCACCTTCCACACAATTCGCTTCCCAAATTTGCTGCCTGATGTCAGCATATATAAAAAGGTTATACCGGCGACAAGCATTTCAAACATCGGTCCACTAAAAATCATTTTATCAAACACTGCTGCCACCTCCTACATATGCTGATAATGCGGCTATGAATCCTTTTCTTTTCTGTCTGCTGATCGGTATCTGTTCCCCTTCTACATCCACATAATCCCCCACAATTCCATTGATATGAGAGAGATTGATCAGATAACTGACATTACACCGTTCAAAATAATATTCCGCCAGTTTTTTCTCCATGTTTTTCATTGTCTCACGAATCTTGATCACTCCGTTTTTCGTATGGATCAGCATATGGTGCTTCTGGCTTTCCAGATAATAGATATCGCCCACCATTACTTTGACGAGTCCATCTTCTCCTGGGAAAAGCAGGGAATCATTCTTTTTTCTCGATAATGTGCCAATTGCTTCTTTTAATTCCATCTCAAAGCTGTAGTAATTGACCGGCTTTAAAATATAAGAACGAGCCCGGACCTGATAACCTTTGATCGCATACTGTGCCATATTTGTGATAAAAATAATAATGACATCCCTATCTGTCTCTCTGATCTTTTCCGCTGCTGACATTCCGTCTAATCCCGGCATTTCAATATCCATGAGAATGATGTCATACACCGGTTCATAGTCGAATACAATCTGCTTACCATCCGTAAAAATATTTAATTCAATAGAAACTCCATTTTCCCTCATGAAGCGTGCAATATATTCTTTCAGTGTATCAATATATTGACTGTCATCTTCTACAATTGCAACTTTTATCATTTGTTCCCCCATTATACTTCCTGCAGATGACTGTCTGCCAGTTCTGATATGTCAATGCTTTGACTCAATCTGCTTTCTGTATTTATTCATATGTGGATTGCTCCTATCACGTTTTCATAACAATGACAGCAAAAATCTACCATCCCATCCCATATGTCACATACTCTTTCAACCGGAAGATCAGATACAGTGGTATGCTCCACACATGTGTATCTCCATCCAGATTGTCACCAACATTTTTCAAAGAAGTCTTGACTGCCATCCTCGGATGGTATCTGTTGCAGAAAATATGCAGGCTTTTTGCTTTTGTATTGTCTGCGGATTTTACCTCTATAGGGAGAAGCATTCCTTCATAATCCGTAATAAAGTCCATTTCCGCATCTGCTTTCGTTCTCCAGAAATAGCTTTCAATTCCCATGCATTTTAACTGCGTCATAATATAATTTTCCGTCAATGCACCTTTAAAATGAATGTAAGATGCGTCCCCCTCTAATATTGTTCTATAATTCACATTGGATTTTCTGCGGAGTAATCCCACGTCTGAAAGATATACTTTAAAATACGTATTGTCTGCCATTCCTGACAATGGCGGTTCCGGATTGGATACTAATTTTAGTTTATAGGCAATTCCGGAATTCACAAGCCATTCCAATGCATCTTCCAGATCTTTTGCCCTTGCTCCCTGTTTTACATGTGAAAAAATGAATTTATTATTATCCCTTGCAATCTGAGATGGGATAGAATCCCAGATTAGTTTTACTTTGGTCATAGTATCCGGTGTTGTGTGTTTGCCAAAATCATCTGCATAGTCCTTAAGGATTCTATCCTGTACTTCTTCCACTTCCCTGTAATCGTGCGTATCTACCCAAGTCTGCACTGCTTCCGGCATTCCTCCGATAATATAATAATTTTTCAGGAATTTTTCCATTGGTACTGTATATATCTCCGGCACTTCTCTCTCAAATGCAAGCCTGCTGCTCCCACTGATATAATTTTCCCCACCATCTGCCATGACAAATTCTTCAAAGCTCATCGGGTACATTTCCATACGGTCAACTTTCCCTACCGGGAAAGAAATTCCTTCTTTTCTGAGTGCGACACCAAGCAGAGAACCTGCTGCAATGATATGGAGTTCTGGCATATTTTCACAGAAATATTTCAGCGACTGTATTGCCCGTGGGCAGTCCTGTATCTCATCAAAAACAACCAATGTCTTTCCAGAAATAATTTTCTTCCCATAAATTACATTTCCAAGTTCATCCATGATCCGTTCCACATTGAAATCATAATCAAAAATGCTTTTCAATCCGGTATTTCCATCAAAATTGAAGTATGCCATTTCCTCAAATTCTGTTCTTCCGAACTCTTTGATAAGATATGTCTTTCCACACTGGCGAACGCCTGTCACTAACAGTGGCTTTCTATTTTTCTTTTCTTTCCATTTTAACAATTTATCAAAAGATTTACGCTTCATTCCGTCACCTCACTCCAATTTCTATTTTTATTTTATCACATCAAAATCAGATTATCTATTCAGAATTGCATTTTTCAACCGAATAAATGTAATTTATGTGCATTTTTCGACCGAATAATATTCTCGATGAATTTTTATATAATTACGCTGGCAATCAGTGCAAAAAATCGGTACTTCTACTGCAAAAAAAGCAGGATGAGTACAAGAGAAAACCTGCTTGATTTTCCGTAGTTTTATCCACAACGGCTTGATTTTTCATATATTGCCATAAACAACTTAAAAAAATGTCCAAAATATAAGGAATCCTATTCCTTTTTGATGTAAAATTAAGTCACCACAACAAAACTGTACTAAACAAAAAAGAGGAGGATTCCCTGTGGTTAATTTTACATCAAAAACTTATCAAATGAAACGGGAGAGACCCGCAGGCTCTCCCCCGCCTGTAGGCTTCTCAAGTTTCTACAGAACGATCACTGAGCTTAGAAAAATCCTGCTTTTTCTTTGCCGTAGCCTTCCTGACAGCCCAGTCGAAATCTTCCCTGGTAACAAAATTCGGCAATCGAATAACAGAGATCCACTTAAAATCTTCCTTACGAGCATAATCAATTCCGGATACTCCATCCTGACACCAGAATCCCTCTAATGGTGGCACCACATAATCGAAATATCCGTCAATCTAATGGTCTTCCTTTTTACTCATTTTTATCGTAAATGCAATTCCGTACAGAATACGACAACTATCCATATCCAGTCTCACATTGACATGATGCTTCGTTTGGACAATAAACACACTGTCTCCACATGATAGCTGTGACCGAACATATCACACGGGCAGATTCGTTTCAGGACATACCCATTCTCTCCAAAATACTTCAAGTCTCTTGCCAGCGTTGCTGGATCGCAACTGACATACACAATGCGTTTGGGCTCCATCTGAATGACCGTTTGTAATAATTTTTCGTCACATCCCTTTCGCGGTGGATCGAGCACGACCACGTCACTGCGCAATGTCCCTCCGCTCTCACGATATTTTGCCGGTACGACCTCTTCTGCTGCCCCGGCAAAAAACTCTACGTTGGATATCTCATTCAATGCTGCATTTTCACGTGCATTTTTTACAGCCTGTTCTACGATTTCAACACCATATACCTTGTCCGCTTTTTGGGACAAGAACAAGGAGATCGTTCCAATGCCGCAGTACAGATCCCAAACCGTTTCATCCTCATGCAGATCAGCATACTCTAATGCCTTATCATAAAGTTTTTTCGTCTGAATAGGATTTACCTGATAAAACGACTGCGCAGAAATACGATAGCGTAAGCTGCCGATACAATCTTCTATATAATCCTGTCCATAAATCGCTTTCGTTTCCCGGCCGAGAATAACATTTGTATTTTTATCGTTGATATTTATGCAAATGCTGACAATCTGTGGATTCGCTTCTCGCAGTACTTCGATCAATGCTTCCTTATGCGGAAGTCTGGTTCCATTAATAACCAGACAAACCATGATCTGCCCGGTGCTTTTGCCGGAACGGATCAATATATGCCGCACAATTCCCTTCCCGGTCGTTTCATCATAAGCACGAATGCCATATTGCTTCATAAAGTCAAGCACGGTGTCTATGATCAGTTGGCTTGCCGGATCAGCAATCGCACAATTGCGGCAGGAAATGATCTGATGCGTACGACCGGCATAAAAACCTGCGACCAAATTTCCCTCTTTGTCATAACCAACCGGGTATTGCGATTTGTTGCGATAATAGTATGGGACTTCCATTCCCATGATTGGTTCCATAACAACCTCATTTTTGTCTATATCAATCCCGCCGATGCGCCGGAGACAATTCGCCACTTTTTCCTGCTTCCACTGCAACTGCTTTTCATAGCTGCAGTGCTGCAACTGGCATCCACCGCACGGTCTTGCCACCGGACATTTCGGTTCAACGCGGAACGGCGACGGCTGTATAATTTCTAACAAACGCGCATATCCAAAATGCTTTCTCGTTTTCATTACCCGTACTCGGACAATATCTCCAACCAATGCGTCCTTGACAAAAAGGGCGTACCCATTTGCACGCCCAATTCCTTCACCTTCTGTTCCCATGTCAATTATTTCCAGGGTCAGCTCGTCATTTTTGTGACAAACCGCCTCTGAAAAGTCTTTTTTTGTTTTTTTTCCCATGCTACTATCTATTCCTTCCTCAGCCCATATCTTCTTAAGACCTTTCACAACCTTCTCTATTTGCGTTTCTGCAAATATCCTGAGCTCTGACGTACATTGGAATCTACAATTCGATTAAATCCAAGCCATTCCATCGTTGGATCCGCTTTATCAAATAATTCCGTCATTGTCTCCATGCGCGCATCAATATTGTCCGCAAAATTAAGTGCCATCGCCTCTGCCAACGCCGGTTTTTTAGGAGATCCATATTCTAACTCACCATGGTGCGCCAAAATGCAGTGACGAAGCTCCGTTGCCAATACCGGTGGGAATCCCGGAATCTGACTGCTCCATTTGCCGATCAGCTCAGCACCCAAGAAAATGTGTCCCAAAAGCTGACCTTCATCTGTGTATTCATTCGTCGGAAAGTCAGACAATTCATATAACTTTCCAATATCATGAAACATCGCTGCAGTGATCAGAAGATCATGGTCTAAGATTTCATAATTCTGCGCAAAATACTCGCACATTTTTGTTACACCGAGCGTATGCTGTAACAGTCCGCCAATAAAACCGTGATGCACCGATTTGGCAGCAGAATGCTGCTGAAACTCCTTAGCGATCTCTGTGTCATCCACGAACACCATCTCTGCAAGTCTATGTAAATGTGGCTCTTTAATCCCGTCAATATGCTGTTTCAGCTGCTCATACATCTGAGGAATGTCGTATTTCGATGCCGGAATATACTCTTTCGGATCATATTCTCCCTCCTGCGCTTGGCGAATACGATTAATGTTTACCTGTCTGCTCCCCTGAAAAGTCGTAACCATACCATCTACCATAATAAAATCCATGCTGTCAAAATCGTTGATCGCATTGGTGAGTTCCCAAACTTTTCCGTCAATAATCCCCGTTTTATCTTGCAAGAGCAAAGAATAATAAGTCTTACCAGCCTTTGTTTTTAATACCTGCTTGGATTTGCACAAATAAATGCCAAAAAACTTATTTCCCTCTTGATATTCTTTGATGTATGTCATATCTTTTTCATTTCCTTTCTGTCCTTGATCTTATCATATAGAGAAAATGTTAGCATATTTGACCGTCCGCGTCCAGTCCAAATCTATCAAAAAGAGGCTGTATATGAACCATCTGCAGTTCATACAACAGCCCCTTTTTGCTTTTTTATTCGTCTTCGTAACGATCTCTCAATTTCTTTAGTGCCTTTTTTTCAATACGTGATACATAAGATCTGGAAATTTGATAAATTTCTGCAATCTCCCTCTGCGTTTTCTGCTCTTTTGCCTGTATGCCGTAACGCAGGCAAAGTATCTCTTTTTCTCGTGGTGTCAGGGTTTGTTCCATATATTGTTCCAACTTACCAATATGCTCTTTTCTCGTCAAACGGTCTGCAATATCCTCTTCCTCATATTCCAATACATCAAACAGATTGATTTCATTTCCTTCCTTATCCGAACCTATGGTATCAAACAAATATACATCACGCGCTGTCTTTTTTACGGAACGAAGATACATCAGTATTTCATTTTCTACACATCTCGCACAATACGTTGCAAGCCGAATCTTTTTGTCTTCCCTAAAACTGTCCACTCCCTTGATCAGCCCAATCGTTCCAATCGAAATAAGATCCTCCATTTCTACCCCTGACTGCTGGTACTTCTTGGCAATATAGGCAACCAAGCGCATATTCCGCTCAATCAATTGATTACGCGCCTGCCAGTCACCTTCCTTGCATTTTTTCAGGTACTCTTTTTCTTCTTTGGCGCTGGGAGGTTGTGGAAATGATTGCATTGTCGCACTTCCCCTTTCACGCTATCCATATATCTTATGCAGCGCACCAAAAGGAAGTGCCTTTCCACATTTTACAAAAATGCTATTTACTTAAACTTCGCACATCCAAAACCACTGTCAGGTCACATATTACTTATTATGTCAACAATAAATATGATATTTTGCAGCCGACAAACTAACTTGTTCTGCCGGCAGCGAACTAAGAT
>ERZ780190.2531-NODE-2531-length-13593-cov-3.020018_pt1 | contig 13593 bp, 10 predicted proteins | sample MGYA00510980_ERZ780190 | MGnify/ENA primary metagenome ERZ780190 (study PRJEB29588, sample SAMEA1972188) | human gut metagenome | biome: human gut; feature: human-associated habitat; material: faeces | place: Denmark | collected 2008/2010 ... | reverse complement strand
GCCGCGCGTCTCGCGGGGCAGGTAGTCGTAAATCTCCCAGAAGTTCTTGCCTCCCGAGCGGGCGATCGCTTTGTTGACGTTGCCCGGGCCGCAGTTGTAGGCGGCGATGGCCAGCGACCAGTCGTTATAAATGGCGAAGAGGTCTTTCAGGTAGCGGCAGGCGGCCTGCGTGGCGCGGTAGGGGTCGCGGCGTTCGTCGACCAGCGAGTTGATTTCGAGTCCGTAGCTCTTGCCGGTCGTGGGCATGAACTGCCACAGCCCGACGGCGCCCATCGGCGACACCGCCGTGGGGGAGAGCGCCGATTCGATGATCGGCAGCGCGCGCAGCTCGACGGGAAGGCCTTCGCGGAGCAGCTCCTCCTCGATGATCGGGAAGTAGTACTGCGACATGCCGAGGATGCGGCTGATCGTGCCGTAGCGCGAGTTGGTGTAGCGGTTGATGTAGCCCTTTACGATGCTGTTGTAGGGGAACTGGATCGGCGACGCGAGGTCGAGCAGCCGCCGGGAGTAGACCGAGTCGGGCGTGCTGTCGGCCACCTCGGTGGAGTCCTCCAGAATGTACTGTTTGAAAAATTCGCTGAACGCGTCCTGCCGCTGGCGTTCGCGCCATGCGGCCAGCAGCGAGTCTGTCTGTTCGGGGGAGAATCCCAGCGTCATGTCGTTGACGACGGGTTCTTCGGCCGGGGCGGGTTCCGGCTCGGGGACGGGAACCGGTTCGGCCTCGGGAACGGGCGCCGGGACGACGGTTTCGGTTTTGGCTTTCTTGTCGCGTTTCTTCTTGCGGGGGCTGCGGTCGAGGGCCGACGCCGAAGCGGCGACGGCAAGGAGCAGCGCTATGGTAAGGAGTTTCTTCATCGTCTAAAATTTCAGGCTCAAATTGAAGCCGAACACCGGGCGGTTGCCCCCGAGGGTGGGGACGTAGGTGTAGTCGACCAGCGGTTCGAGGTTCATCGAGAGGTCGTCCGAAATGTCGTAGTCCTTGAGGTGGGCGTCGACATGCGCATCGACGATCTGCAGGACGTACAGCGCACCCGAGAGGATGATGCAGAGGTCGCGGTTGCGCCGGTAGTTGTTGCGCAGGTTGCGGATGAACGAGGCCGAATAGCGTCCGTGGAACTCGTCGGTCGGCCCGTCGGGGTATTTGTCGGGATTGCGGTCGTAGTCGCTCAACAGATTGTAGGCCTTTTTGAAACGTTGGTAGCCGCGGTTGTTCCAGTCGATGCAGTAGATCATCGAGGCGAATCCGCCGATGACGAAAGGCACTTTCCAGTAGCTTTTGTTGTAGATCTGTCCCGCTCCGGGGAAGATGCAGGCCAGCGTGGTGGCCTTCTTGACGCTCGACACGTCGTTGGTCGAGTAGCTCACGGCCGCGTCGCCGATGAAGTAGATGTACGAGGCGATCGTGATCCCCAGGTAAACCTGACGCCGCGTGTTGCTGCGGATCATCTTGGACTGGAGGGCGTCCAGCTCGGGCGTGCGCGAGAGGTTCACGTCGGTATAGGATTCGAACTGGCGCTTGAGCGGCTTGTAGGTCTTGTTTTCGTGGATGTACAGTCCCAGTCCGGTTCCCACCAGTCCGTAGAGGATCGGCAGTTTCCAGTACTGTTTGTTGTAAATCTGTCCGTAGCCGGGGACCACGGTCGAAATCCAGCACACCTTCGAGAGCGACATCGAGTCGCTCATAAACCAGCCTTTTTTGTAGACCTTGCGTTTGGTCGTGGTGTCCACGCCCCGCTGTGCGGCGTCGAAGCGCGCCAGGGCCAGCGAGTCGAGGTAATGCAGGTCGTCGGAGCGCAGGTCCGCGACGGCCGCCGAGTCGGCGGCGTATTCGGCGGCGGCGATCGAGTCGATCTGCCGTACGAGGCCCGCCAGGCGCAGCGAATCGCGCCGGCCCTTGAGCGAATCCGGTTTTTCGAGCAGTCCGCCGCGGACGACCGTGCGTGCGCCGCGGTGGAGCTGCGCCCCGGCGGGCAGTCCCAGCGAAAGGGCTGCGACCAGGAGCAGGAGTCTGAACCGGATTGTCACCATATATTTTAATTAGGAGCGTTTAGCAAAACGTTCGATGAACTGTTCGATGTCCCTGTCGTCCGTGAAGCCGATGACGATTTTGCCGCCGCCGTTTTTCGCGCGTTTGATCGAAATTTCCTGCGAAAAGAACTTTTCGAGCTGCTCGACCAGTTTCAGGTAGCTTTCGGGATACTCTTCGTCCTCCATGTTTTGTGCCGCTTCGGCGGGCTGCTCGGTGAGCGTGCGCACCAGCTCCTCGGCCTGACGGACCGAAAGGCTCTTCTTGAGGATCTTCTTCAGCGTGCGGAGCTGCAGCTCCTGCGGGGCGCCGGCGATGGCCTTGGCGTGTCCCATCGAAATCAGCCCCTCCTTGAGGGCCAGCTGCACCTCGTCGGGCAGTTTCAAGAGACGCATGTAGTTCGAGACGGTCGAACGTTTCTTGCCGACCTTTTCGGAGAGCGCGTCCTGCGTGAGGTTGCACTCGTCGATCAGGCGCTGCATGCCCAGCGCGATTTCGATGGCGTTGAGGTCCTGCCGCTGGATGTTCTCCACGAGGGCCATGGCGTGCAGGTTCTCGTCGTCCACCTCGCGGATATAGGCCGGGAGGGTGGCCACGTCGGCGCGCTGTGCGGCGCGCCAGCGGCGTTCGCCGCTGATGATGATGTACTTCCCGTCGCCCTGCCGCTTGACCGTGATGGGCTGGATGACCCCCAGCGTGCGGATCGAGTCGGCCAGCTCGTCGAGCGCCTCCTCGTCGAACTGCGTGCGCGGCTGCGTGGGGTTGGGTATGATGTCGGCGATTTCGATTTCTGCCATCTGGCTCATCGGTTTGAGCTTGGCATCCACGGGATCGCTGCCGAAAATGGCGTCGAGTCCGCGTCCTAATCCCTTCTGTTTCATATCGGTATTCGTTTATTTGCTGCGTTTGCGGTTGCGTTTCAGAAATTCCCGGGCCAGGGCCAGGTAGTTTTCCGAGCCGACGGCCCCGGCGTCGTAGAGCATCACGGGTTTTCCGTGCGAGGGCGCTTCTCCCAAACGGATATTGCGCTGGATTATTGTGTCGTAGGCCAGGGGGCCGAAGTGCTCGCGGACCTCGCTCACCACCTGGTTGTTCAGGCGGTTGCGCATGTACATCGTCAGCAGGAAGCCCTCGATGTCGAGGCCGGGGTTCAGTCCGCCCTTGACCTTGCGGATGGTGTTGAGCAGTTTGGAAAGCCCTTCCAGGGCGAGGTATTCGCACTGCACGGGGATCAGCACCGTGTCGGCGGCCGTGAGGATGTTGACCGTGGTGTAGCCCAGCGACGGCGAGCAGTCGATGAAGATGTAGTCGAACTTTCCGCGCACCGAGTCGACGATGCGTTTCATCACGTGGTGGGCGTTTTCCATCTTCGGCAGTTCGGTGTCGGCGGCCACCAGGTCGATCGACGAGGGCAGCACCCAGAGGTTTTTCACGTCGGGACTTTGGAGAAGCACTTCGTCGGCCTGTTTCTGTCCGGCGATGCACTCGTAGATGCCTTCGAGGTTGATGTCGAAGCCCAGCCCCGAGGTGGCGTTCGCCTGCGGATCGGCGTCCAGCAACAGGACTTTCTTGCCCAGCAGGGCCAGCGAAGCCGCTAAATTGATAGCTGTCGTGGTCTTGCCCACGCCGCCTTTCTGATTGGCCAATGCGATTACCTTTGCCATGTTTGAATTCGGTTTATAAGCAGGCAAATTTAGTGAAATTAAATGGAAATCCATAACCGTAGCGGAAAAATGCTTATCTTTACGGTCGGAATGAATTGATAGCTATACGATACTATGGAAGAAAAAAAATCGCCGGCTTCCGCGGCGGAGTCCGCAGCTTCGGGACAGCCGGCCGCAGTCCCGGCGGCGGAGCTGCGTCCGGGCCGCCGGAAATTCCCGACCGTGGGCGACCTGTTCGCCATGCTGGGTATCGCCTTCGGGGCGCAGATCGTCGTGGGGACCGCAGCGATGGTCTTCCTGCTTTTCGCCGGGCACGGGCTTGATTTCAAATCGCTGGAGCCGGCTGCGCTGGGCAAGGTGATGGCGGCGCTCTATTTCTGCTCGATGTCGATCACGCTTGCCGGCATCCTCTGCTACCGCCGCGCGCGCGGCGGTAGCGGTCCGTGGGCGCGTTTCTCGGCCCGGGGGCTGAATCCCGCGCTGTTGCTGTGGGCCTTCGTGCTGATGTTCGCCGTCGGCGTGGTGCTCGAACCGCTGCTGCGGCTGATGCCCGAACTGTCGCTCGAAGTGGGCCGCGGATTCTGGACCATCCTCTCGCTGGTGATCTTCGCTCCGATCTTCGAGGAGCTGATCTGCCGCGGCGTCGTGCTGGGGTCGCTGCGCGGTAAGTTCGGCGTGACGACCGCATGGCTCGTCTCGTCGCTCTTCTTCGGCGTGCTCCACGGCCAGCCCGTGCAGGTGATCAACGCCACGGTCATCGGCCTGGTGCTCGGCTACGTTTACCTGGCGACCGATTCGCTGTGGTCGGTGATGATTCTCCATGCGCTGAACAACGCCGTGGCCTATCTGGCGCTGGCCACCGGGCACGGCAATGCGCTGCTGATCGACCTGGTGGGCAGCCGGACGCTTTACGTGCTGATTTACATCGCGGCGCTGGCGCTCTCCGCCGTGTCGGGCTATATGATGCTGCGCACGCTGCGGCCCATGAAGGAGGCGGAGAAAAATCCGTCCGCGGCGTAATAATCCGGCTCCGCACTGCGTTACTTACAAGTAAAAAACGTATCTTTGCCCTTCGGAATATGAATTTGCGAGCGAAAATAGCGGTCGCGGCGGGTGTGCTGCTGCTGGCGGGATGCCGGGAGCTGCCGCGTTATTTTGCCGGCGACACGACCATTGCGCGGGCCGGCGGCAAGGACCTGCGGCTGGGCGACGTGCGGTCGGTGGTCCCGCAGGGGCTTTCGGGCGACGACAGCGCGGCCTTTATGAAGGTTTACATCGACCGCTGGGTGCTCAAGCAGCTCAAGCTCCAGGAGGCGGAGACGCTCTTTTCCTCTTCGGCGGGCGACATCGACAAGATGGTGGAGGAGTACCGCCAGGCGTTGCTGATCCGCCAGCTGGACCAGCATTACGTCGACCGTTCGATCGACACGGTGTTCACCGCCGACGAGATTGCGGCCTACTACAACGCTCACAAGGCCGATTTCAAACTCGACCGCACGATCGTCAAGGGGCGCATCGTCCGTTTCGGCGAGGGGTACCGGCAGGCCGCGAAGCTCAAGACGCTGATGGGGGCCAGGTCGGAGGCGCAGCAGCAGGATTTCAGGGACATCTGCGAGAAGAACGATTTCACGGTGGACGATTTCCGCGACCAGTGGATTGATTTCCCGGAGTTCTTGAGCTACCTCCCGACGCTGCGTTCGCAGAGCTACGATTCGGTGCTGGCGACTGCTGCCGTGCAGGAGATGCGCGACAGCCATGCGCACTATTATTTCCAGATTGATGCGGTGCTGCGCGAGGGCGAGCCGATTCCGCTCGAACGGCTGCGCGGAACGATTCGCCGCATCCTGTTCAACCAGCGCAAGGGCGAGATCATCCGCGCGCACGAGGAGGAGCTTTGCGCCCGGGCCGCGGAGATGGGCGAGGTGAAGATTTTCGCCGACGAGAAACCGAAGAAAGACGAATAAAAATAAAACGATAAACGAAACCAAGATGTTGAAAAAAGCTATGATGGCCGCGGCGCTCGCCCTGTTGTTCGCAGGCGCCCTTGCGCAGAAACGACAGGTGATGCTCGACAAGGTGGTGGCCGTGGTGGGCGGATCGTCGATCCTCTACTCCGAGGTGGACGACTATGCGCGCCAGCTGACGGAACAGCGCCGTCAGGAGGGTTACACTTCCGACCGCGACCCGATGAACGAGGCGCTCGAAGCGCTGATGACCCAGAAGCTGCTCTACAACCAGGCCCAGATCGACTCGGTGAAGGTCAACGACGCCGACATCATGGCGCGCGTCGAGGAGCAGGTGCAGCAGATGGTCGAGGCCGAAGGCTCGATCCCCCAGCTCGAAGCCAAGCACCACATGCCGATCTTCAACATCCGCGAGATCATGCGCCAGCGTTACGAGGAGCAGGCCTATGCCAACTCCATGCAGACCGAGGTGGTCGACAAGGTGTCGGTGATTCCGGGCGAGGTGGAGCGTTTCTACAAGTCGATCTCGAAGGACAGCCTGCCGCTCGTCGCCGACCAGTATGTCTATGCGCAGATCACCAAGTTTCCCAAGTCGATGACCGCCGCCAAGCAGCGTACGCGCGAACGGCTGATCGACATGCGCGAACGCGTGATCACGGGCAAGGCCAAGTTCGAAAACCTCGCCCGCATGTATTCGCAGGACCCCGGCACGATGATGCGCGGCGGCGAGATGGACCCCTCGACGCTCGAACAGCTCGACCCCGCATTCGGCGCGGCGCTGGAGAAGATGCGCCCCGGCCAGATTTCCGAGGTGGTCGAGTCGCAGTTCGGCTTCCACATCATCCAGCTTCTGGACAAGCGCGGCCGGCTCTATCATTTCCGCCACATCCTGCTGCGTCCGGTCTACACGACCGAGGAGCTGGGCGGTTCGCTCAATACGCTCGACAGTCTGGTGAAGGTGATCCGCAAGGATTCGATCACCTTCGAGAGGGCTGCGCTGCTCTATTCGGACGACGCGCAGTCGAAGATGAACGGCGGCATCGTCTCGAACCACGACATCCTGGAGCGTTTCAACGCCTTCGACGCCAAGCTGACCGTCACGAAATTCCTCAAGGAGGACTTCGGCCGTTTCAAGAGCCTCGATGACTACAACGCCCTGAACCGGCTCAAACCCGGCGAGATTTCGGAGGCCTACCTCACCGAAGACATGCTCGGCAACCAGATGGCCAAGATCGTCAAGCTGGTCGAGGTGATCCCCACGCATACGGCTTCGCTCAACGAGGACTACCTGCGGCTCGAAGAGATGGCCTTGCAGGACAAGCAGGAGCGGGTCTTCAAGGAGTGGCTTTCGAAGAAGATCGACGGCATGTACGTCTACATCTCGCCCGAATTCCGCAACGGGGAGTTCGAGAACAAACACTGGGTGAAATAGGCCGTGCGCAGGCTCTTGTCCATAGCCGTAGTGGTGCTGGCCGCCGCCGTGGTCGCGGCGCGCAGCGGCATGCAGGCGCCGGAGCCGGAGGGCGAGAAAAAGCTCATCGACCTCAAGTCGGACCTGATGGGCCCCATCGCCCCGGGCGATTCGGTGGTTTTCCTGGTGGGGAACTTCGCCGCACAGCACAACGGCGCCGTCATCACGTGCGACTCGGCCGTGCGTTACTCGGACATGCGCATCGAGTTCTTCGGCAACGTGCTCATCAACAAGAATACGACCTACATTTACGGTGACCGGGCCGAGTACGACGGCGAGCTGAACGAGGCGCGGGTCTACTCCGACATCGTCAAGGTCGTCGACGGCGACGCCACGCTCTACACCTATAAATTCCTGTTCAACACGAAGAAGAATATCGGCAAATTCGCCGACGGCGGGGTGATGCTCAACCGCGAGAACCTGCTCGAATCGGTCCGCGGCTACTACTATGCCGACACGAAGGAGCTGATCGCCGTCGACCGCGTCGAAATGCGCAACGACGAATACGAACTCAAGGGCGATTCGGTGGTTTACAACATGGCTACCGACAACGCCTTTTTCTTCGACCGCACCAACATCTGGAACAAGGACGGCGACTACCTCTATGCCGACCGCGGTTCCTACGACAAGGCCGATACGCTCTACATCGTGACGCGCAACGGCTATATCCTGACCGAAAAGCAGGAGATCTGGAGCGACAGCCTCCATTACTACCGCGCCGAGGACCATGTGATCCTGCGGCGTGATTTGCAGCTGGACGACGCCGAACACAAGGTGATCGCCTTCGGCGACTACGGCGAGTACTGGAAGGAGCCGGGAAATGCGTTCCTCACGCGCCGGCCCGCGGTGGTGAGTTACGACCTTTCGCAGGGCGACTCGCTTTTCATGCGCGCCGATTCGATGTACCTCTTCACGATCAATGAAAACGCACTGCGCCGGGCCGCCGCTGCGGCCAAAGCCGATTCGCTGGCGCGTCTGAAAACCGATTCCGCCCTTCTCGGGACGCCGCACCACCCGGCCGGGGAGCTTCCCGAAGGCCGTCCTGCGGCGGATTCGCTCGGAAGTCCCCGCGTTCCGGCCGTCGGTCCCGGTTCGCCGGAAGACGCCGCAGGGCCGGATTCGCTGGCCCGGCGGGAGGTTCCCGATTTGCTGCTGGGCGTTTCCGTCCCGGATTCGCTGGCCGTTCCGGCCGTCGATCCGCTCGACACGCTGGTCGGCGATGCCCGGAAAGCCTACCTCAAGGAGCAGGCCGCCAAGTTGAAGGCGGCCCAAAAAGCCGCTGCGGCCAAGGCCAGGAAGGAAAAACTGGAGGAGATCGCCCAAAAACGCCAGGATAAGACGACGGCCAAACTGCTGGCCCAGAAGGAGCGGGAGGAGCGGCGTCTCGCTGCGCGCAAACTCAAGGCCGAGTCGAAACTCCGCGCCCGTCAGGCCCGCGCCGCCCGCAAAGGCAAGGTGATTCCGGTCGATTCCACGGCCCTGCGCGAGATCGACTCGCTGATCGCCCGCAACGACCGGGAGATGGATTCGCTGCTGTTGCAGATGGCCGATTCGCTGGCCGCCGACTCGCTGGCGATGCGGATTCCGGCCGACTCGGTCGATTCGCTCACCGACTCTGCCGACTCGGTTTACCGCCTGATGAAGGGTTTCCGCAATGTGCGCATTTTCCGTTCCGATTTCCAGGCCGTATGCGACTCGATGACGGCCATCAGCACCGATTCGACGATCCACCTCTACATCAATCCCGTGCTGTGGAACCAGGGCAACCAGATCACCTCCGACGTGATGGACATATTCACCGAGAACCAGCAGATCACGCGCGCCGAGTTCATCGGTACTCCGATGATGGTCTCCCAGCTCGACACGGTCCATTACAACCAGGTGGCGGGCAAGCAGATGACGGCGAGGTTCCGCGACAATCAGATCTACCGCAACGACGTGAACGGCAATGCCCAGACGATCTACTACATGCAGGACGGCGAGCCGCCCCAGATCACGGGCATGGGCGTCATCGAGAGCGGCGACTGTTCGTTCTATATCGAGGACAAACAGGTCGTGACGATCGTCTACCGCAAGGACCCCGACTGGAACATCTATCCGATGGACAAGATTCCCGCCGATCAGGAGCTTTACCTCAAGGGGTTCAAGTGGGAGGGCGCGCGGCGTCCGACGCAGGGGGCGGTTTTCGACCGCAGGGTCCGGCCCTCGCAGCGCGAGGAGAAGTCGCATCTCGCACATCCGGATTTCCCGCTTCTGAAAGCCCTCGAGGAGCGCAAGAAGCAGCTGATCGAGGAGCGCCGCTGGGCCGACCGCAACGATCAGGTCGATGCCGCCACCGTGGAGTGGATGCGGGCGCTGGGCTTCGAGGTGGGCCAGCCTCGGGAATCGGGACCCAAGCTCTGAAAAATTGGAAAAAGGTGAAAAGACGCAAAAACTTTTCACCTTTTTTGTGCTATTTTTGCAGCCGGTTAGCCGTTAATGTCTGTTTTCCCATGAAGAAAAGTCTGATCGCCCTGGCATTCGGGACGTTGGCGCTCGGTATGGCGGAGTTCGTGATGATGGGCATTCTGCCCGACATCGCCCGCAGCCTCGGCGTCTCGATCCCCGAAGCGGGGCACCTGATCTCCGCCTATGCGCTGGGCGTCTGCTTCGGGGCGCCCCTCACGGTGCTGGTGGCCCGCACGCGGCCGCTGAAACACATCCTGCTGGCCCTCACGGGCCTGATCATTCTCGGCAACGCCTGTGCGGCGCTTTCGCCGAACTACTGGACCCTGCTGGCCATGCGTTTCGTCTCGGGACTTCCCCACGGGGCCTTCTTCGGCGTGGGGTCGATCGTCGCCGAGCGCGTCGCCGACAAGGGCCGGCGGGCCGAGGCCGTGTCGATCATGGTCGTGGGCATGACCGTCGCCAACCTCTTCGGCGTGCCGCTGGGAACCTATATCAGCGGCGTCGTGACGTGGCGCGCCACGTTCGGGATCGTCGCCGTGTGGGGAGCCGTGGCCATGCTGCTCGTGAAATTGTGGGTTCCGGCTCTGCCCGCGCTGCCCGATACGGGGATGAAGGGGCAGTTCCGGTTTCTGAAAAGCGCCGCTTCGTGGCTGGTGCTGGCGTCGGTGATGCTGGGCAACGGCGGCATCTTCTGTTGGTACAGCTACGTCAGCCCGCTGATGGTCCACACCTCGGGGTTCCGTTCCGAGGACCTGACGCTGATCGTCATGCTGGCCGGTTTCGGCATGTTTGCGGGCAATATCGTCGGCGGTCACTATGCCGACCGGTTCACGCCCGAGCGGGTTGTGCGCTTCACGCTCGGCACGGCCTGTCTGGCGCTCGTCGGCATCTTTTTCGGGGCGCATGTCCGCTATCTTTCGCTGGCGCTGATGTGTCTGACTACGGCCTGCCTCTTCTGCGTATCGTCGCCCCAGCAACTGCTGATCCTCGAAAATTCGCGCGGCGGCGAGATGCTCGGCGCGGCGCTCGTGCAGGTGGCTTTCAACCTGGGCAACGCCCTGGGGGCCTACGTCGGCGGCCTGCCGATCGGGCACGGGCTTGGCTATGAATATACGGCGCTTCCCGGCGCGGCTTTCGTGCTGCTGGGGATGACGGCCGCCATGATCTACATCCGTAAATATCCCCGGCATGAACAGCGATAACAGCGAAGAGATCTTTCCCGTGGTCGACGCGGCGGGGAACGTCGTCGGCAAAGCCACGCGCGGCGAGTGCCACGGCGGGTCGATGCTCCTGGTGGTGCACCTCCATGTTTTCAATTCGCACGGCGAACTCTATTTGCAGAAACGCCCCGCCTGGAAGGACATTCAGCCCGGACGGTGGGACACGGCCGTGGGCGGCCATGTGGACTACGGCGAGACGATCGCCGAAGCCCTGCGGCGCGAGGTGCGCGAGGAGCTGGGCATCACGGATTTCGTGCCCGGGGCGGTTGCGGTCTATCCGTTCCGCTCGGAACGCGAATACGAACTGGTCCATGTCTTCCGCACGGTCTACGACGGCGAGATCCGTCCGAGCGGGGAGCTTGACGGCGGGCGTTTCTGGTCCCCGGACGAAATCCGCGAAAACCTCGGACAGGGTGTTTTCACACCCAACTTTGAAGGCGAGGCCGGATTGATTCTCGGGTGATTCCGTTGTCCGCGCCGGCGTCGTTTCCGGTTTTTCGGCCGCCGCTGCGGTTGAGGCCCGAAAGTTGATGCGGGTACGGGTATGCAGACACTTCTGAAACGTTGGACGCACGCCCTGCTCGAATGGCTGGGCCTGACTTCGGCCACCGGCGATGCGCTCGACCGCTGGGCGGCTTTCGTGCTCGTGGTGCTGGCCGCCGTGGTTTTCGACCTGCTGCTGCAACTGGGCATCGTACACGGGGTGCGGAAACTCGTGGAGCGCACCCGGGCCAAGTGGGACGACACGCTTTTCAGCGTTCCGGTTCTCCGGCGCATGTGTCATATTTTGAGCGCCATTCTGCTGGCCGTCGTGCTCCCGGTGGTCTTCGAGGAGAAATCCACCGGGCGCGTCATCGTCCTGCGGTTCATGGAGGCCTATATCGTCTTTTCGGTTTTCCGCTTCGTCAACGCCCTGCTCTATGCCGCCTTCCACATCGCTGCGGCGCGTCCCGCCTGGCAGAACAAACCCATCAAGGGCTTGCGGCAGACGGCGCAGGGCATTGCGCTGCTGATCTGCACGATTCTGATTGTTTCGATCCTGCTCGACAAGTCGCCCGCCATCCTGCTGACGGGACTGGGCGCCTCGGCGGCCGTGCTGATGCTGATTTTCCGTGACAGCATCCTCGGCTTCGTTTCGGGCATTCAGCTCGCGGCCAACGACATGCTCAAGGTCGGAGACTGGATTTCGATCCCCAAGTACGGGGCCGACGGCAACGTCGAGGAGGTGTCGCTCACGACGGTCAAGATCCGCAATTGGGACAACACGCTCGTCATGCTGCCGCCCTACCTGCTGACGACCGATTCGTTCACCAACTGGCACGCCATGCAGCTTTCGGGCGGGCGGCGCGTGATGCGCTCCGTGGCGATCGACATGACGAGCGTGCGTTTCTGCACCCCCGAGATGCTGGACCACTACCGTACGATCGACCTGATCCGCGACTACGTCGATCAGACCGAACGCCGCGTCGAGGAGTACAACGCCGCGCACGGCATCGGCTCCGGGGAACGGCGGATCAACGGCCTGCATCAGACCAACCTCGGGGTTTTCCGGGCCTATCTGGTCCGCTACCTTCGGAACGAGGTTCCGGTGAACAAGGATATGACGCTGATGGTGCGGCAGTTGCAGCCCACCGAAACGGGGCTTCCGATGCAGCTCTATTTCTTTACCGATACGGTCGTGTGGGTGGATTACGAGGGGATTCAGTCGGATGTCTTCGATCATGTGCTGGCCGTGATTCCCGAATTCGGGTTGCGGGTCTTTCAGAATCCGTCGGGGGAGGACGTCGCCTCGCTGCGCAATGCCTTTTTTCCAAACGCGCAGACACCCTCGCAGACACCCCCGCAGGCGTCACCGCAGGCCTCCTCACAGGCCGCCCCGCAAAATGCGCCGCCCCTGCATGCATCCCGGCCGGCCGCCCCGCAAAGGCCGCAGGCGGAACAGCCCGCCCCGGAGGAGGCTAAAGCACCAGCATCAGCATCACCTGAATGATGATCACGCGCAGGAACATGCACACGGGATAGACCGTGGCGTAGGATACGGAGGGGTTGTCGCCTTCGATCGTGTCGTTCACGTAGTTGAGCGCCATCGGGTTGGCCATGCTGCCGCACAGCAGTCCCGAGACCGATCCGAAGTCGACCTTCAGCACCCGCAGGGCGAACAGCCCCACCAGCACCACCGGCACGAACGTCAGGGCGAATCCGATGCCGAGCCACAAGGCCCCCTCGGGGCGCATGACGGTCTCGAAGAAGTGGGTTCCGGCATCCAGCCCGAGGCATGCGAGGTACATCGAAAGGCCCAGTGCGCGCAGCATCAGGTTGGCGCTCTGGGTGGTGTAGGTGATCATGTGGAGCCGGGGGCCGAACGTGCCGATCAGGATGCCGACGATGATCGGGCCGCCTGCGAGTCCCAGTTTCACGGGAATCGAAATCCCGGGGATCGCCACGGGAATGCTTCCCAGCGTGAGGCCGAGGATCAGGCCGATGAACACCGCCGCGAGGTTGGGTTCGTTGAGGCTCTTGACGGCGTTGCCGAGGATTTTCTCGACGTTGCGGATCGCCTCTGCTTCGCCCACCACGGTCAGACGGTCGCCCAGCTGCAAACGCAGGTCGGGGGTGGCCAGCAGCTGCACGCCCGAGCGGTACACGCGGCTGATGTTGATGCCGTAGGTGTTCCGCAGGCGCAACTGCGAGAGTTTCTTGCCGTTGATTTCGGGGCGTGTCACGAGGATGCGCTGCGAGATGAGCTGGCTGTCGACGGAGTTCCAGTCGATATTTTCCGTGTTCCAGTCCTTGGTCTCCT
>ERZ780190.2527-NODE-2527-length-13634-cov-3.490095_pt1 | contig 13634 bp, 10 predicted proteins | sample MGYA00510980_ERZ780190 | MGnify/ENA primary metagenome ERZ780190 (study PRJEB29588, sample SAMEA1972188) | human gut metagenome | biome: human gut; feature: human-associated habitat; material: faeces | place: Denmark | collected 2008/2010 ... | reverse complement strand
CTTCTGCAGCTTCTTCCGGTTCCGCATCCATAACTTCCTGGAACTTGTCCAGAATGATCGTCTGGATCCTGTCACGTGTTGCAGAATTGATCGGATGTGCAATATCACGATATTCTCCGTCTGTTGCCTTACGGCTTGGCATAGCGATAAATAACCCTTTTTCTCCTTCAATCACCTTGATATCATGTACTACAAATTCATCATCGATCGTTATGGAAACAACCGCTTTCATCTTTCCTTCTTTTGCTACCTTCCTCACACGCACGTCAGTAATATTCATGATACAAATTTACTCCTTTCGATTTACCGAATCTATCCGGCTGTTTTATTTACAGTATATATCTGTCATTTTTCTCCACGACGATCTTCACTTCACCGTCGCCGCAGTAATACGAATTTGCACGAATAGTATCCCGGCTTTCAACAATGCAGTTCTCAATATGAGTATTATCTCCCAGATATACATTGTTTAAAATCACAGAGTTCTTGATCACGCAGTTATTTCCTACAAATACGTCTTTAAAAAGAACGGAATTCTCCACCGTACCATTGATAATACATCCGCTGGCAACCAGGCTGTTCTTCACCTGTGCTCCCGGATTGTATTTTGCAGGAGGCAGATCATCAATCTTTGTCTTAATTGTCGGTTCCTGTTTGAAGAAATAGTTTCTGATCTCCGGTTTCAGGAAATCCATATTTGTCTTATAATATGCTTCTGCTGTGGAGATATTGCTCCAGTATGTGTCAATCTTATATCCATAGATTCTCTTAAGATTCTTGTAGCGGATCAAAATATCCTTTACAAAATCATGTCTGCCTTCCAGCGCAGCTCTCTCGATCAGCTCGATCAGCTGTCTTCTTCGGATAACATAGATACCTGTTGAAATTGTATTATAAGAAGAAACCATTGGCTTCTCTTCAAATTCCTCAATCCTGCAGTCCTCATTCATACGGAGAACACCAAATCTCTCAATCTCACTGGGATTATCGCAGGTAGTGCATACTACCGTAACATCTGCACGTTTCGCAATATGATATTCAAGAACCTTGTTGTAATCCATCTTATAAACGCAGTCGCCGGATGCGATCACTACATATGGTTCATGACTGCTTTTAAGGAATTCCAGATTCTGATAAATAGCATCTGCTGTTCCCTGATACCACAGACTGTTCTCTTTTGTGATCGTAGGTGTAAATACAAAGAGACCACCCTGTTTTCTTCCGAAATCCCACCATTTGGAAGAGCTTAAATGTTCATTCAGAGAACGGGCATTGTACTGTGTCAGAACAGCAACTCTCTGAATATGAGAACTCGCCATGTTGCTCAGTGCGAAGTCGATACTTCTGTAGCTTCCGGCAATCGGCATTGCTGCGATTGCCCTCTTATTTGATAATTCTCGCCAGCCAAAATAATACCTATCGCTCTCATTATTCGTCACCGTCCTTTGCTGTAATTACCTGTCCGCCGGCCAGCTCACCATCAGGATAATCCTCAGGAACAGTTATACCTGAGATTGCTGTATTCTTTCCGATCCTTACATTATCCGGGATCACGCTGCGTTCACCAACCGTAGCAATTCCAAATGCATAAACTGCAGGTTTCAGCACATTCGGAGCTTCCTCACCACATCCCAGTACAACATTGTTTCCAATAGTAACATCCTCGGCAATAATAGCCTTATCCATCTGTACGCCCTCACCAATGGTAGAATTGCGCATGATAATGGAATCACGGATCACGCTGCCTTTTCCGATCACAACATTTGGTCCGATCACAGAATTATGTATTTCCCCGTAAATTTCTGCACCCTCACCGATCAGACATCTGTCTGTAACCGCATCTGCCGAAATATACTGAGGCGGGATAATATCTCCCTTTGTGTAAATCTTCCAGAATTCTTCATAGAGATTAAATTCCGGAATAATATCGATCAGTTCCATATTGGCTTCCCAATAAGAACCCAGTGTTCCTACATCCTTCCAGTATCCATTGTATTCGTAGGCGAAAAGTCTTTCACCTTTCTCCTTGCAGTATGGAAGAACATGTTTGCCAAAATCACAGCTGTTCTGATCCTTCAGAGACATCAGTGCTTCCTTTAAAGCAGGCCAGCTGAAAATATAAATTCCCATGGACGCCAGATTGCTGCTCGGATGCTCCGGTTTCTCCTCAAACTCCGTAATGCGTCCTATGTCATCTGTTACCATGATACCAAAACGGCTTGCTTCCTCAATAGGTACCGGCATACAGGCAATCGTCACATCCGCTTTATTCGCTTTATGGAAATCAAGCATTACTTCATAATCCATCTTATAGATATGGTCACCGGAAAGGATCAGTACATAATCCGGGTTATACTGCTCCATATAAGCCAGATTCTGATAGATCGCATTGGCAGTTCCTGTGTACCATTCACTGCTTGTGCTCTTCTCATACGGAGGAAGGACTGTGACACCACCTTCATTGCGGTCAAGATCCCACGGAATACCGATACCGATATGTGTATTCAGGCGGAGAGGCTGGTACTGTGTCAGCACACCCACCGTGTCAATTCCCGAGTTAATACAATTGCTCAGTGGAAAATCGATGATACGATATTTACCACCAAAAGCGACTGCCGGCTTTGCAACCTTTTCTGTCAAAACTCCTAACCTGCTGCCTTGCCCACCGGCCAAGAGCATGGCAATCATCTCTTTCTTAATCATGCGATCACCTCTTGTATGTTATGATTATTCCATTATAGCATACTTCACTGTATTAGTGAACATTTTTTACAATTATTTTAGCTGTATTTTACTTTTTTTATCGCTATTGTATATTATAAATTGGTAAGACTCATCATTTTTTTCATTCCTCTGGTAATTTTCAACATTTTTCGATGTTATTTTCTGGTTACTTTTATATTCCGGAAAAAACCGCTTTTTTAGCCAAAAGAACCACTTTTCAATTGTTTCTGTTGGCGTTATAATAAAACAGACAAAAGAGCTACGAAAATAACATATATATAAGGAGATTATTATGTATCAGATAGACTTTCATAAACCGCTCCATATTCATTTCATCGGGATCGGAGGCATCAGCATGAGCGGTTTTGCTGAGCTGTTACACGATGCCGGCTTTACCGTAAAGGGCTCCGACGCAAACCGCAGCAAAATTACAGAGCATTTACAATCCTTAGGGGTGGAAGTATTGTATGGTCAAAAAAGCAATAACATCACTTCCGACATTGACTTTGTCGTATACACCGCCGCTATTCATCCGGACAATCCCGAATTTCGCGCCGCCAAAGAAATGGGACTTCCTATGATGGAGCGTGCCGAAATGGTTGGACAGGTCATGAAAAACTATGCGAATGCCATTGGCGTTTCCGGTACACACGGCAAAACAACAACAACTTCCATGCTGACACATATTTTCTTAGCCGCCAAGAAAGATCCAACGATCTCCGTTGGCGGTATCTTGGATGCGATCCACGGCAATATCCGTGTCGGCCATTCCGAGAATTTCATCACCGAAGCCTGCGAATACACCAATAGCTTTCTGAAATTCCATCCAACGGCAGGTATTATTTTGAATATTGACGCAGATCACCTAGACTTTTTTAAGGACCTGGATGACATTCGCCACTCTTTTCACCGCTTTGCAAAGCTCTTGCCAAAGGACGGTGTACTGATCATCAACTCCGATATCGAAAAGCTTGATGCGATCACAAACGATCTAGACTGCCGGATCATTACATTCGGCTTGGAAAATCCTGCAGATTACGAAGCAAAGGATATTACATTCGGCGAAGATGGCTGCGGTTCTTTTGAATTAGTTCGATTCGGCAAAGAAACCGGCATCCGCGTTCGTTTGTCAGTAATCGGAAGACACAACGTAGCCAACGCTTTATCAGCCATCGCCACTGCAGAATATTATGATATTCCTATGGAGACGATCCAAGAGGGACTCCTCGCCTTCCACGGCACGGAACGTCGTTTCGAACAAAAAGGATCGTTCCACGGAGTCACCGTGGTCGATGATTATGCACATCATCCTACGGAGATCAAAGCAACGCTGCAGGCTGCTGCCAAGTTCCCACATAAGCGTCTTTGGTGCGTATTCCAGCCACATACATACAGCCGCACCCGAGCATTGCTGCACGAATTTGCAGAGGCGCTATCCCTCGCAGATAATGTTGTGCTTGCAGACATATATGCCGCCAGAGAGGCTGATCCCGGTGATATTTCTTCTAAAACTCTACAGGAAGAAATGAAGAAATTAGGCAAAGATGCTTATTACTTCCCGGATTTTGAACAGATCAAAAAATTTTTATTGGAAAATTGTATCGACGGTGACTTGTTAATAACTATGGGTGCCGGAAATATAGTAACTGTTGGCGAAGACCTGGTCAAAGAATAGTTATCCACATTATCCACAATGTGACTGTGCATATCTCTGCACAATCCGTTGTGGATATTTTTTACACAATTAACAGCAGATAAATGTTGAAAATCCGCAATCTTGATCATTTTGATACGAGTTATCCACATTATCCACAATTTAGTCCACAGCTTGAATGTGTATTTGTGTGCTATTTTCTTTCCAAAGAAACTGTGTTAAAATACAATTCGCACGGAAATATAACGTGTAATTTACTTTACATATACGGAGGCTGCAATGGATCATATATTACTTTGTACTAACCATATACCGCCGATCACAACGATATATAACAGCTTTATTGAAGATTATATGCCAGCTGCCAACGGCAGTTACGTTAAGGTGTATCTCTACATTGCGAAATGTCTGCAGGCAAAGGAAAGTAATTTTTCCATTTCCTCTCTTGCGGATCAATTAGAAAATACAGAAAAAGATATTTTGCGGGCGTTAATGTACTGGGAGAAAAAGGGGCTTATGTCCTTAAACCGCGACAAAGCAACCGGAGAGATTTTAGGACTCGAAATGCTGATCCCCTTTGCGGAACGTGATTTCGACACTTATGAAAACACCGCAAAAGAATCTGCTGCATCGCTAGGCGTAGATTCTGATCTCTCAGAAACCGGTGCGCTCAATAGACGCAATTCTGATCTCTCAGAAACCGGTGCGCTCGATAGACGCAATTCTGATTTCTCAGAAACCGACGCAGCGAATACATCAACTTATGAATCATCCGGAACCGACGCTCCTTCTAATGTCAATTCCGATGTTCACAGAGCAAGCAATTCCGCGCAGGAGAACAATTCCTCTGCCGTGAAACCAATTCAAGTTCCTCCGGAACAGATTCAAGAATTGTCCGCCAACGAGGATTTCGTATGGGTATGCAATGTTGTCGAAAGCTACCTTGAACGCCCAATGAAACCAACCGAAATACAGCTTATTACCTATTTGTATGGTACACTGCATTTTTCCAGAGAACTGATCCTGCATCTCTACGACTACTGCATTTCTATGGGGAAGACCGCCTGCAATTACATTCAGACAGTCGCCCTGTCATGGCACGAGCAGGGGATCAAAACACCGGAACAGGCACAGAATGCTTCTGTACGATATCTGGCTTCCTACAATGCTGTTTCCAAGGCTTTAGGACTTGGTCGCGGTCTTGCAGAAATCGAAAAAAAATATGTGGATCATTGGCAAAATGACTGGAATATGGATCTTAGTGTGATCTTAGAGGCCTGCAACCGCACTGTGCTTAAGCTGCACCACGCAGACTTCAAATACACCGAAGGGATTTTGTCTCATTGGAATGAGCAAAACGTTCGCACATTACAAGGTGTAGAACAATCAGATCTGCACTATGCACAGACCAAAGAGCAAAAAGAAAAGAAGAAACCTTCCACATCCGGTAAACAAACACCGCGCAATCAATTCCAAAATTTCAAGCAACGGGATGTCAGCAGCGAGGAATTACAGGAATTGGAGCGCAAATTACTTATGCAATAGTACGATCTGATGACAGACCGCAGCACATACCATCACGCAGCAACCAGGAGGAGACGCCATGGGAATATCCAACACACAATATCGCGATATCATGTTTCAATATGATCAGACGCGAATGAACAATCAGCGCATACTGGATAAGCGGTACGAAACACTTTTTGCTGAAATTCCGGAATTAGAACAGATCCAACACGATATTATGGACTTATCACTGACGCAGGCGCGCAAAGAATTGTTTCAGACCGAACCGGACCCAAAGAGCGAAGCTGAATACAGCGCAAAACGCGAAGCATTGCTGTCCCGCAAAAAGGCACTGCTGTTACATCACGGCTATCCGGAAGATTATCTGCAAAGCATTTATACCTGTCCGGACTGCAAAGACACCGGCTATCAGAACAACGAACCTTGTCACTGCCTTAAAAACGCTGAGATCAAGGCTCTTTATGAAAGTTCAAATCTTATGGACATTCTGAATCATGAGAATTTTGACACCTTTGATGATAGTTACTACGATGACACCATCGTCAATGAAAATCTTTCTCTAACAGCCCGCCAAAATATTCGCAAGGTAAAAACGGTCTGTCTAGACTATATCAAGCACTTTGATGATTCCTATGACAACCTGATATTCTATGGTTCTACAGGCGTCGGCAAAACCTTTCTGACGCACTGTATCGCCAAGAAACTTTTGGATACATCTCACACGGTGCTTTACTTGACTTCATTGCAGCTTTTTGATATTTTAGAGAGGAATAAGTTCCGTCATGAGGATATTTCCACTTCAAACGAACAAATTGCATATATGCTGCAAAGTGATTTGCTCATTATAGATGATCTTGGGGCAGAATTGGTCAATGGCTTTACGTCTTCTCAGCTGTATTATTTTATTGAGGAGCGCCATATCAACCATAAGTCAACCATCATCTCGACCAATTTATCGTTTCAGGAATTACGTGACCGATACAGCGAGCGTATTTTCTCACGTTTTATCGGTTTTTATCATTTCTTCTTAATAATTGGAGATGATATACGTCAGAAGGCTAGATTAACTGCCAAATAACATGATAACAATTATATAAATTCATACGGAGGACATTTTACTATGAAACGACATGACAAGTTAGCAGACACACTTCCTGTTGGTACCCTTGGTATCTTGGCGCTGGAGAGCAGCCACGACATGGGCAAACGAGTAAACGATTATATCGTTGACTGGCGAAAGGATCGCGCTGCACAAAATGCTACCGCATCTACCTTTGCAGGATACAACCGGGATTCTTTCTTGATTGATTCCGCCTGCCCGCGTTTTGGTTCCGGCGAGGCGAAAGGCATCATCAACGAATCTGTGCGTGGAGATGATTTGTATTTATTAGTTGATGTCTGCAATTACAGCTTAACTTATACCGTTTGCGGACACACGAATCACATGTCACCGGATGATCATTATCAAGACCTTAAGCGTATCATTGCTGCAGTTGGTGGCAAGGCACGCCGCATCACTGTGATCATGCCTTTCTTATATGAAAGCAGACAGCATCGACGCAGTGCACGCGAATCCTTGGACTGCGCAATGGCATTGCACGAATTAACACAAATGGGTGTTGAAAGTATTATCACCTTTGATGCACATGATCCTCGCGTTCAAAACGCAATTCCTTTGAATAGTTTCGAAACCGTTCAGCCTACGTATCAATTCATCAAAGCACTTCTGAAGAACGTGCCGGACCTTAAGGTTGATGCAGATCATTTGATGGTAATCAGCCCGGATGAAGGTGCTATGGGACGTGCTGTATATTACGCAAACGTTCTTGGCATCGATATGGGTATGTTCTATAAACGTCGCGATTACAGCCGCATTGTTGACGGACGCAATCCGATCATTGCCCATGAGTTCCTCGGCTCTGACCTGCAGGGCAAAGATGTTATCATCGTCGATGATATGATTTCCTCGGGTGAAAGTATGATCGATGTTGCAACACAGTTAAAGCAGCGCAAAGCAAATCGTATTTTTGTTGCTGCAACATTTGGTCTGTTTACAAACGGCATGTCCAAATTTGATGAAGCACATGAAAAAGGCTTGATCGATAAGGTTCTCACAACAAACCTTGTATATCAGCCGGAAGAAGTTTTGTCTAGAGACTATTATGTCAGCGTAGACATGAGCAAGTATATCGCCTTATTGATCGACACCTTAAACCACGATCAATCCATTAGCGGTTTATTAAACCCTGCAGAACGTATTAATGCCATTTTGGAAAAATATGGACAGCGTTAATTAAAGCATAAAATTGAGAAAAGCAACAACAAGTTTCCTTAAAACGCTTAGACCGTAAGGTTTGAGCGTTTTTTTACAAATCGTTTTGAAAATTAAGATTTTTTTTAGAATATGGACAAATTCTGTCCACATTTACATGCTATTATGTATACATAGAAATCAAAGAGAACAGATTTCAAGAAAAACAGTGAAATCAAAAGAAGCATTTGATTTCTACCAAACTAGCCGACTGACTTATGTTTGAGATAGATTCTTTTTCATTTTTTTCATTGGGCCTGTGGTAGCTCCCTCTGCCACAGGCCGACTCCTTTTTAAACCCAGATCATTCTAAAGTAATTCGAGCGAGGCACCTTAAATCAAGTGCATCGCTGCCATTTCTCTCTTTAAGATCTCCTTGTTAGCATCTTCCATCTCTGTCAAAGGTGCGCGTAATGAACCAACGTTTTTACCCATCATATTCATAGCAGCTTTTACCGGGATCGGATTTACTTCACAGAACAATGCATCACACAACGGAAGTGCATCAAGCTGCATCTTGGCACTCTGCTTCACATTTCCATTCAAATAATTCATAACCATCTCATGTGTATACTTCGGTGCAACATTTGACAACACAGAAATCACGCCTTTTGCTCCCAAAGAAAGCATCGGAATTGTCTGATCGTCATTTCCGGAATACAGATCCACATTACCATCGCACAGGTGCAGAATTTGCGCTACAGCGCTGATGTTACCGGAAGCTTCTTTCACACCTGCAATATTGTCTACATCTTTAATAAGTGTAGCGATGGTCTGTGGTGTCATTCCGCAACCGGTACGGCTTGGTACATTGTATAAAATGATCGGTGCCGTGATCTCTGACGCAATCTTTTTATAATGTGCAATCAAACCATTCTGTGTTGCCTTGTTGTAATACGGAGTTACAACAAGCACACCCTCTGCTCCTGCCTCAGAAGCTTCTTTGCTAAGCTGTACTGCTGTTGCCGTGCAATTAGAACCGGTGCCGGCAATGACCGGAATACGGTGATTTACACGCTCAATCGCAAAACGAATCACATTTGCATGCTCTTCTTCAGATAAAGTTGCAGACTCTCCGGTCGTTCCACAAATAATAATCGCATCCGTTCCCTCTGCAATCTGCCACTCCAAAATCTCATCTAATTTGTCGTAGTTTACCTCCAAGTTCTCTTTCATTGGTGTGACCAAAGCCACGCCTGCTCCTGTAAAAATTGACATAATTTCCTCCATTCTGCTTTCGCTATTCCCAAATCGGGGTTCTGATTTTTAGATATTGGTTGTCGTTTGAGCATTTTCCCACCCATGCACTCACAGTTACCTTTTGCAAATGCCATTTTACGGGAAATTCGAGTTACCCAGCTAACAAAAAGAGGTGATACACGGGATGTATCACCTCTTTGAAGTATCTCTTCAAACCGATAGCTCTCCATCCTCTTGATGACAGTCATGTCGTTATTCACGCCATGCCCAAGAAATCTTGCTGCAGGACAAGCTTTCTTTCGGCACTGTTCCCTTTCTGATCTCATCTACTGCGCCTGACGCATCCGAAATCCTACTCATGAAGAGTGCGACCTCTATCTTTTTTACATATATGAGAATATCACTATCCTCTGCTTCTGTCAACGCTAACTTATGCTTCCTAGCACTAACTTATATTTCCCAGCATTATGCTGTCAATGCTAACTTATGCTTCCCAACAGTATACCGAGCAAAAAACCTCATGCTCTTTATTTATCCCACTGAGCAATAATTTCCTGTACCGCAGCCAAAAAACGATCCATTTCCGCATCCGTTCCAATGGATATTCGCAGATAATTGTCAATGCGCGTATTGGAAAAATACCTGACAAAAATGTGCTGCTTGCGCAATTCTTCAAACAAATGTGTAGCTGGGACAGTTTTATGTGTCGCAAAAATAAAATTTGTCATCGAATCTCCAAACGTAAAACCAAGCTCCGTAAGTGCCTGTTTGGTGCGCTCTCGTGTTGCAACAATCTTCGCTGTAGTCTCCTCAAAATAATCCTGATCTGATAACGCAGCAACGCCAAGTGCTACGGATAAACGAGTCATCGGATAACTGTTAAACGAATATCGAACGTCGTTCATTGCCTTGATCAATTTCGCATTACCGATTGCATGACCAATACGCATTCCTGCCATAGAGCGAGATTTTGAAAACGTTTGTACTACCACAACATTTTCATACTCGTCCACCAGCGGAAGTGCTGTATAACCGCTAAAATCTGCATATGCCTCATCAATTATAACAACAACATTCGGATTAGCTTCAATGACTGCGCGCAAAAACTCCTCACTTTGACGAATACCCGTCGGTGCATTTGGATTGGCTATCACGATACCGCCATTTTCGCACTGATAATCTTCCAATCGAAGTGCAAAGGCATCGTCCAAAGCCGGACGCTCATACGGAATTTGAAATAATTCTGCCCATACATCATAGAACGAATATGTAATATCCGGGAACAAAATCGGTTTACCCGAATTAAAAAATGTCAAAAACGCAATAGCAAGTACATCATCGGATCCTACTCCTGTATACACCTGATCTGCCTGCACATGATATCTTTCTGCCAGCGCATTGACTAAGTCTGTCGATGCCGGATCCGGATATAATCTCAGGCTGTCGAGTTCAAACTTCTGCAGTGCTTCTGCCACCTTTGGTGATGGCGGATATGGATTTTCGTTAGTATTCAACTTAACCATGTCCGGCAAATTAGGCTGTTCGCCCGGAACATACGGCTCTACTTTGCGAAAATTATCTTCCAATCTACTCATGTCATACCTCTTTTCCGTCTATTTCTGTCGTCCGCTTAGAATTGTTACACTTATTTACTGATAACACTCAGCCAGCTTCTTAAATGCCGGGAGCGAGCGCTCGATCATCGCATGATCCACACAATAAGCAATCCGCACATAACCAGGACACATAAATGCACTTCCCGGAACCATTAAAATATGGAACTCTTTTCCTTTGGCAACAAATGCCTTATCATCTTCCTTAGCCTTAACCCAAAGATAAAAAGCCCCTTCCGGTTTAGCACACTCAAAGCCATACTCTGTCAGAGCATTGTAAAGCAGCTTTCGGTTGGCATCATAGGCTGCAACATCCGTTGTCGCATCCAGACATTTTGATACTGCAAGCTGCATCAAAGATGGTGCATTTACAAATCCTAAAATACGATTCGCAACATTTGCTGCACAAATAACATTTTCAAAATCATCTACCTCATCCGGAATCACAAGGTAACCAATACGCTCACCCGGAAGAGACAGAGATTTACTATAAGAATATCCTACAATTGTATTACGATAATACTTCGTCAGATATGGCACTTCTACGCCATCATAAGCAAGCTCACGGTATGGTTCATCTGCAATAAGATAAATCTGCGTTCCAAACTCTTTTTGCTTCTCCTCCAATACTGCTGCCAATTTCTGAATCGTTTCTTCTGAATATACTACACCGGTAGGATTGTTCGGATTATTGACTATCACTGCTTTCGTCTTTGCCGTGATCTTTTCTTCAAACTCTGCAAGTTTCGGCTGAAATGTCTCTGTATCAGGTGACACTTCGACAAGCACACCGTCATAATTGCTGACATAACTTCTGTATTCTCCGAAATACGGTGCAAATACGATCACTTCATCTGCCGGATTCAGCAAAGATTTTAAAATAACATTTAATCCTCCTGCCGCTCCGACAGTCATGACGATATTTTTTCCTTCAAATTCTGTGCCGAACCGTTCGTTCAAAGACTGCGCCACCGCTTCGCGCACATCCGCATAACCTGCGTTACTGTTTGTATAACCGTGAAGCGCGATCGGATCTTCCTCATTCAGAAGTTCGATGATCGCATTTTTCACCTCTTCCGGCGCCGGAACGTTCGGATTGCCGAGACTGAAATCAAATACGTTTTCCGCACCGTAAATCTTTGCGAGACGGTTTCCCTCCTCGAACATCGCTCGGATCGCAGAACTGTTTGCCACCATATTTTCCATTTTTTTTGATATCATAGCTGTCACTCCATTTCTTTTACAATTCCTTTTTCCTCAAGAAAAGCCGGTCTATAAGAAAGTTTCGCCTTGCGAAGTCCCTCGGCTCCGGTGTCCTCCTCACGATTCACATATTCATACTCCATACATTCATGCTGTACAAACTGCTGATTGATCATCGGATACGCCCCGTCTACTTCCGCAAACGCTTTTTCAATATGCACGACAAATGTGTCGTCGCTGACCGGTTCTCCGACTGTAAAGGCTACGATCTTTCCGTCTGCTTTTAAAACGCCGCCTTTTAATCCCAACTCTTTATATAAGCGCAAAGAATTCAGCGTCACGCACATCTCTGCATTTTTTTCCGGATCATCTTCACATCCGTTTTTATTTCTCCATTTTAGAGCCATCTGGAAGCAGTCTTCCACATTATCGTCATTTAACGGCTCATAGCTCCAATCCGGATAAAGAGCCTTGAATTTATTGATATGATTCCGCTTCCCATGAAGCTTTTTTCCTGCCAGAGAAGCAAGTTTCTCCGTCTCATACACATAATCTGCCAGATCTCGGTTATACTCGATAAAAAACTTTTTCGGATACCACTTGTCAAGCTGTGCAAACATATGCGGCGTTACATTATACAATATAAAAGGAACGTCTTTCTCTTTGCAATATTCCATAAGAAATTCAAGCGCTTTCTTAACATTCTCCGGTTCTCCCGCCGGATAAGTAAACGAAAGATTTTTCCCGCTGTCTCTAAAAACAAGTGTATCTTCGATGATTGCATACTGTACTTTGTAATGTCTTGACCATAGATATACATTCACAAATGTTCTTTCACAGCTTCTGCTTTGAGCTTTTTCAAAATAAGAGGAAATAATTTCTTTATCTTCCAGTTCCGGCCGTTTAAACGTAGGTTCTGTCATAAATCTTATCCCTCCATTTTTGCAAGCTTCGCTGTTTGATCTGCTGCTATCAGACTGTCGATAATTTCATCCAAATCTCCGTTCAGTATTGTATCTAACTTATGAAGAGTCAGCTTGATCCTGTGATCTGTTACACGTCCCTGCGGGAAATTATATGTTCTGATCTTTTCGGAACGGTCTCCCGTACCGATCTGACTTCTTCTAGCCTCCGCTTCTGAAGCCTGTTGTTTTTCCAATTCCAGATCGTAGAGTTTTGAACGAAGCAGACGGAATGCTTTTTCTTTATTTTGAAGCTGAGACTTCTCCGTCTGGCTGTAAATTACAATTCCCGTGGGATAATGAGTAAGACGGACTGCGGAATCGGTTGTATTGACACACTGTCCTCCGTTTCCCGACGCACGCATAACGTCGATACGAATATCTTTCTCATCGATCACTACGTCAACTTCTTCTGCCTCCGGCATGATTGCAACGGTAAT
>ERZ780190.2519-NODE-2519-length-13661-cov-5.135234_pt1 | contig 13661 bp, 8 predicted proteins | sample MGYA00510980_ERZ780190 | MGnify/ENA primary metagenome ERZ780190 (study PRJEB29588, sample SAMEA1972188) | human gut metagenome | biome: human gut; feature: human-associated habitat; material: faeces | place: Denmark | collected 2008/2010 ... | reverse complement strand
AAAAGGCGTTCATAGCCGTAGCAAGCAGTGTCTTCGTATATACAAAGACCATTTTTGCGTTGCAAAATGCTTGTTGGGAAATCCCAAACCCTTGAACTACATCCGATGGATGCAGGCTACGCGTTTTTGCAAAACGCTCTTTCAGCACACCGCAGGAATGCGCAGCCATCACGGAACTGTGATGATTACAGGGATTGGGATTGCATCCCAACAAGCGAATGAACACAGCAGAATTTTAATTCTGCGTGCGAATTTAGCCTTTGTGCGCACAAAGGCTCTGCTTGCCACGGTTATGGTTCTGCGAATGCGATTGAGAAACTTTTCATTCGCATTGCAAACCGGGTGGCACTTTTGTATAATTGGTTCAATGAACACACGCATAAAATCGGAGGGACTGTCCGATTAAAAAATTCTAAAAACGCCCTATTGTAGGCCACTGGGAGGAATAGCATGAACAAGCAGCAACTCGCATCGAAAATCTGGGAATCTGCCAACAAGATGCGCTCTAAAATCGAAGCCAACGAGTACAAGGATTACATTCTGGGCTTCATGTTTTATAAATTTCTGTCGGACAAGGAAGTTAAATGGCTGAAAGAGAACGACTGGACAGACGAATATCTGCCGGATTTGACCGAAGACGATGCCGAAACGCTGGATACCGTTCGGAAGAATGTCGGCTATTTTATCGCCTATGAAAATCTGTTTTCCACATGGATCAGCAAAGGCAGCGACTTCAAGGCTGACGACGTAACGGTGGCATTACAGGCATTCAGTCGACTGATCGACCCGCACCACAAAAAGGTGTTTGACGGTGTCTTTGCTACGCTGCAAACCGGCCTGTCCAAACTGGGTGAAAGCTCCGGTGCGCGGACAAAGGCCATTCGCGACCTGATCTATCTCATCAAAGATATTCCCATGGACGGCAAGCAGGATTATGATGTTCTCGGCTTTATCTACGAATATCTGATCAGCAACTTTGCAGCAAACGCAGGCAAGAAGGCCGGCGAGTTCTACACGCCGCACGAAGTTTCGCTGCTCATGTCTGAAATCGTGGCGTACCACCTGAAAGACCGGGAAGCGATCAAAATTTACGACCCCACCAGCGGTTCCGGCTCACTGCTGATCAACATTGGTCAGTGTGCCGCACGGTATATGGGCAATGGCAACAACATCAAATACTACGCACAGGAGTTGAAGGAAAACACCTACAACCTGACCCGCATGAACCTTGTCATGCGCGGCATTCTGCCCGACAACATTGTAACGCGCAACGGCGATACGCTGGAGGAAGATTGGCCGTACTTTGAAGAAAACGACCCGGTCAACACCTACGACCCGCTGTTTGTGGATGCGGTGGTATCAAATCCCCCATATTCGCAGGCGTGGAATCCGAACGACAAAGAGAACAACCCGCGCTTTTCGGATTACGGCCTTGCCCCCAAAGGCAAGGCAGACTACGCCTTTTTGCTGCACGACCTGTATCATATCCGCAATGACGGCATTGTGACCATCGTTCTGCCCCACGGTGTTCTATTCCGTGGCGGTGAAGAAGGTACAATTCGCAAAAATCTGATTGACCACAACAACATTGATGCAATCATCGGTCTGCCCGCCAATATTTTCTTCGGCACAGGCATTCCCACCATCATCATGGTGCTGCGGAAGAATAAAAAGGATTCGGACGTTCTGATTATTGATGCGTCTAAGGGCTTTGAGAAGGACGGCAAAAACAATAAGCTGCGTGCCTGCGACATCAAACGCATTGTGGATGCTTACAAGGAACGCCCGGAGAAAATCGAAAAGTTCGCACGCAGAGTATCCCGTGCGGAGATCGTTCAGAACGATTACAACCTGAACATCCCCCGGTATGTGGATTCCTCGGAAAAGGCTGAGAGCTGGGATATTTACGCTTCGATGTTTGGCGGCATTCCCGAGGCCGAACTGCAAGACCTGTCTGCCTACTGGACAGCATTCCCGCACCTGAAAGCGGCTCTGTTCAGCCCGGACAACGAAGCCTATTGCCGTCTGAATGTGGCCAATTTGAAGAACGCTGTTCTGTCCCACCCGGATGTGGTGGCGTTCAAGACCGCTTTCCAGAATGCTTTCGGTGACTTTGATGCCTACTTGAAGTCCGCACTCATCGACGGCATGACGCAGCTGAATGCTGCCGGCGAGGAAGAACGACTGAGCCGGGAGATCTTTGCACGGCTGGCAGGAATTCCGCTGGTTGACCGCTATGCAGCATATCAGCTTTTGGACGACGACTGGAAGAAAATCGCCATTGACCTTGAAGTCATCCAGACCGAGGGTTTTGCCGCAACCAAGCAGGTAGACCCCAACATGGTGCTGAAAAAGGATGCCGAGGTACAGGACGGCTGGGTGGGTCATGTGCTGCCCTTTGAGCTGGTGCAGAGCGTTAAAATGCACGAGGAAGTAGCAGCACTGCGGGCAAAGGAAACCAGACTTTCCGAGATCGCCGGAGAATATGAAAGCCATCTGGACGAACTGAGCGAGGAGGACAAGGAGCAGAACTTTGTGAATGACGCAAAGGACGCCTTTGTTGCCGCTGAAGTCAAAAAGGCCATCAAAGCGCGGGAGGTAGAACCTGCCACCATGAGCATTCTGAAGGATGTGGACGCGCTGTTTGCCGAGGAAAAGACCCTGAAAAAGCAGGTCAAGGACGACAGCGCCGCCCTCCACCAGCGCACCAAAGGCGTGATTGAACGCCTGACCGATGAAGAAGTGCGTGACCTGCTGCACCGCAAGTGGATCTTGCCCCTGATGGAAAATCTGAACAGCCTGCCGGATGCCGTTCTGGACGATTTTGTGAAGCAGTTGGATGCCGTCTGCAAGAAATACGAAACCACCTTTGAGGACGTAGAGAGCCAGATTGCCGATACCGAGCACGAATTGCTGGGGCTGCTGGACGATTTGCAGGGAAATGAATTTGACATGAAGGGCATTGCAGAACTCAAAAAGTTGCTGGGAGGTGAATGATTATGCAGGATAACGAGAAGAAACCTGCCCTCCGGTTTAAGGGTTTTACTGACCCTTGGGAACAGCGTAAGGTTAGAGAAGTGACCGACAGATACGATAATTTACGTATTCCTGTTGCCGCAAGTTTACGAGTTGCGGGAACAACTCCTTATTATGGAGCAAACGGAATACAAGATTATGTTGAAGGATATACCCATGATGGCGAGTTTATTCTTGTCGCAGAGGACGGAGCAAATGACCTCAAAAATTATCCCGTAAAGTGCGTAAAAGGGCGTATTTGGGTAAATAATCACGCCCACGTTCTTCAAGGAAAGTGCGCTTGTGCAGATAATCAATTCCTTGCCTATGCAATAAGTCAGGCAGATATTGAATCACTTTTGGTAGGTGGAGGCCGTGCTAAACTCAACGCAGAAACACTAATGGACATTGAGTTGCTGTTGCCAAGCAAGAACGAGCAAATACAAATTGGGCATTATCTTGCTCGGCTCGACCACCTCATCACCCTTCATCAGCGTAAGTATGAGAAGTTAGTGAATATCAAAAAGTCCATGCTGGACAAGATGTTCCCCCCAAATGGGGCATCTGTACCGGAAATTCGCTTCAAGGGTTTTACTGACCCTTGGGAACAGCGTAAGCTGGGCGAACTTAGTTGCTCTTTTGAATACGGCTTGAACGCAGCAGCTAAAGAATATGATGGTCAAAATAAATATCTCCGAATTACAGATATAGACGACACCTCTCGACAATTTGTAACGACGGATATAACATCACCTGATATAAACCTTACAGATGCCGATAGCTATAAGCTGTCCGATGGAGATGTCCTATTTGCTAGAACTGGTGCGAGCGTTGGAAAAACATATCTCTATAAGAAATTTGACGGATTAGTGTACTTTGCTGGTTTCCTGATTCGAGCAAAAATTAAAGAAAGTGTAAACGCTGGATTCATATTTCAGAATACGCTAACACGGGGTTATGAACGATATATCGCAATAACATCTCAGCGTTCTGGACAGCCGGGAGTTAATGCTCAGGAATATGCGGAATACCAGCTGATGCTTCCTGAACTATTTGAACAAGAGAAAATTGCAAAATTGCTAGAGGCGTTAGACACCCTTATCACCCTTCATCAACGTAAGTTGGAAAAGCTGCAAAACATCAAGAAATCTTGTCTTGAAAAGATGTTTGCATAAAAATAAGTGGTGCAATTTGCCCATAATCAGAAGATGGACGTATCGGCGTTTGTTGTTTGGCTAAGGAGCAACGCAATTTCTCTTGCCCGTTCAGAATATGCAAAACAGGCTGATGAATAAAAATCAAGGCAATGTCAAACGCTTGGAACTGCTGTGTTTTAAAGCTATCGGGAGTCAAAAATCAAAATTTGAGCCGAATACGCAAAACCGAAAGTGAAATTTTCAGCGAACATTCGGTAGGCGGTGGAAAATAGCTGCTGAAAGTGTGCATTTGCTCCTACTTGGGAACAGCGTAAGCTGGGAGAAATAGCTGTAGAAAAACTTTCTAACGGCGTTATGAACCATCCCGCTAGCAATGCTACGGGTGTACGACACATTAATGTGATTAATATGTACACCCCTGACAAAATACATTTAGAAGATTTAACGTTTAGTTCTTATGACGGCGATGTGATTCAAAAATGTAATGTCGAAATCGGTGATATTTTTCTGACGCGTAGCTCACTAAAGCCAGAGGGTATTGCCGAAGCGAATGTTTTGCTCGATGATGGAAGATTTATTTATGACGACCATCTTATCAGATTGAAAATCAACAAAAACGAATACGTTCCATTGTTTGTAAAAATAAACCTTGGCGTACCGTTCATTAAAGTGCAATTTATTTCAAAATCTAAGACGACAGCATTTACGACTATTGGACAAGATGATATTAGCGAATGCGTTGGACTTTTTCCTGAGAAAGAAGAACAACAAAAAATAGCGATCTTTTTCCACAATCTTAATACCCTTATCACCCTTCATCAGCGTAAGCTGGAAAAGCTTGTACAAATTAGAAAAGCCTTCGCAGAGAGGTGCTTTTTGCAAAGTCGAAAGGAGCTCGTTATGGCGTTTACAAAAGAAGCCGATTTTGAAGAGGCGGTGGTAAAGCTCCTGATAGAACGTGGCTGGAAAGATGGTGTGCTGAAGAACTACACCGAACAGCAGCTGATACAGAACTGGGCGAACATCCTTTTTGAAAACAACCGTGGCATTGACCGACTGAACGATTATCCGCTGACGGATGGCGAGATGCAGCAGATCATGGAACAGGTCATGAACGCGAAAACGCCGATGAAGCTGAATAAATTTATCAACGGCAAAAGTGTGCTTATCAAGCGTGACAATCCTGACGATAAGCTGAATTTCGGCAAAGAAGTGTCCCTGAAAATCTATGACCGTCTGGAAATTGCAGCCGGACTTAGCCGCTACCAGATCGCAGAGCAGCCAAAGTTCCCCACCAAGTCCAAAATTTTGAATGACCGCCGCGGCGATTTGATGCTGCTCATCAATGGTATGCCGGTCATTCACATGGAACTGAAAAAGAGCGGTGTTTCCATCAAACGGGCTTGCAGCCAGATTGAAAAATACGCGGCAGAGGGCATTTTTACGGGACTGTTCTCGCTGGTGCAGATTTTTGTGGCCATGAACCCGGAAGAAACGGTCTACTTTGCCAATCCCGGCCCGGAAGGACAATTCAACCCCAGCTACTATTTCCATTGGGCGGACTTCTACAACGAGCCGATGAACGACTGGAAAGACGTTACAACGGCACTTTTGTCTATCCCGATGGCGCATATGTTGGTGGGCTTTTATACCGTTGCCGATGGTTCCGATGGCATTTTGAAGGTGATGCGCAGCTATCAGTACTACGCTGCCAGCAAAATTTCGGATGCCGTTTCCAAGGCGAAATGGGAGAATGACCAGCAGCGCGGCGGCTACATCTGGCACACCACAGGTTCCGGCAAGACCATGACTTCTTTCAAGTCCGCTCAACTGATTGCATCTTCCAAGGATGCGGACAAAGTGATTTTTCTGATGGACCGAATCGAGTTGGGCACCCAGAGCCTGAAAGAATACCGCAACTTTGCAGGGGAAAACGAGGAGGTGCAGGCTACCGAGAACACGGATGTTCTTGTGGACAAGCTGAAAAGCACTTCGCCGTCCGATACGCTCATCGTGACTTCCATCCAGAAGATGAGCAACATCAAGGATGATGCACAAAACAAGCTGAACCCCAACGACATTGCGCTGATCAACGCAAAGCGGTTGGTTTTTATCGTGGACGAGTGCCACCGTTCCACCTTTGGCGATATGATGCAGACCATCAAGCATACATTCCCGAAAGCACTGTTCTTTGGTTTTACCGGTACGCCGATCCAAGGCGAAAACCAGAAGAAAATGAGCACCACCGCCACCGTTTTCGGCAACGAACTGCATCGGTACAGCATTGCAGACGGCATCCGGGATCACAACGTGCTGGGCTTTGACCCTTACAAGGTGCTGACCTTCAAGGACAGCGACTTGCGGAAAGCGGTCGCACTGGAAAAAGCAAAGGCATATTCTGTGGACGAAGCTCTGGCCGACCCACAGAAGAGCAAGGTGTTTTATAAGTATCTGAATCTGCCGATGGCAGGCGGAAAAGATGCGCTCGGTGAGGAGATAAAGGGCATCGAGGATTATATTCCCAACACCCAGTATGAGGGCGAAGAACACCAGAAAGCCGTGGTGGAGGACATTTGCGAGAACTGGCAGACCCAGAGCCGCAACAGCAAATTTCATGCCATTTTTGCAACCTCCAGCATCCCGGAAGCCATCCAATATTACAAGCGGTTCAGAGAAGCCGCACCATGGCTGAAAGTCACCGCACTATTTGACCCCAACATTGACAACAACGGCAAAGGTATCACCAAAGAAGAAGGGCTAAAAGAGATCGTAGAAGACTATAACGCCCGCTATGGACAGGACTTCAGCATTCCAACCTTTGCCAAGATGAAAAAGGACATTGCGGCACGGCTGGCGCACAAATCACCCTACCAGCGCATCGAGCGTACCCCGGAAAAGCAGCTTGATCTGCTGATCGTGGTGGATCAGATGCTGACAGGCTTTGACTCCAAGTGGATCAACACCCTGTATCTGGATAAAATGCTGCAATACGAAAATCTGATTCAGGCGTTCTCCCGAACCAACCGACTGTTTGGCGATGACAAACAGTTTGGCACCATCAAGTATTACCGCCGTCCGCACACGATGGAGAAAAATATCGCAGATGCGGTAAAAGAGTATTCGGGCGATAAACCGTTCGGTCTGTTTGTGGACAAACTGGACAAGAACGTGGAAAAACTGAATGCTCTCTATGCGGAGATCAAAGATCTGTTTGTGTCGGCGGGCATTGAAGAGTTTTCGCAGATCCCTGCGGATATGGCAGAGCGCAAAAAGTTTGCCGACTTGTTCCAGTCCTTCAACGAAAATCTGGAAGCAGCCAAGGTACAGGGCTTCGAGTGGGATAAGCCCATTGTGATCATCAACGAGGATACAGATGAGAAAACGGAACTTCATGCGGACTTTGACGAGAGAACGTTCAAAGTGCTGGCACTCCGCTATAAAGAGCTGTTCACGCCGAATCCGGATGGCAGTGAAAATGACCCGGACGATGACGTTCCCTATGCGGTGAACAGCTATCTGACCACCATTGATACTGCTGACATCGACACGGATTACATGAACTCCCGCTTTGAAAAGTACCTGAAAATTTTCTATCAGGAAGGCGCAGAAGCGGAAGCCATACATCAGGCTGAAACGGAGCTGCACAAGACCTTTGCCACCCTCTCGCAGGAAGAGCAGAAGTACGCTAATATTTTCCTGCACGACATTCAAAGCGGCGCAGTGGTTCCACAGCCGGGAAAGACCTTGCGGGAGTATATTGCCGAGTACATCGCCCAAAAGCAGAACGACCAGATTCACAAAGTAGCTGAAGTTTTCGGCTTGGACGAAAAGAAGCTGCGGGCATTCATGCGTGCAAACATTACCGAAGCCAACATCAACGAGTTCGGACGTTTTGATGACTTGAAAGCCACTGTGGACAAGGCAAAAGCAAAGGCATATTTTGAAGCAATCGAGGATACAAAGCTTATTCCGCCCAAGGTGCCTGTCAAGTATGATAAACTCTTGCGCGAGTTCATCGTAAGTGGCGGATTTGATTTGAAAATGCCAAAAGAATCATAAAATGGGTGCAAAATCACCCTGCTGACCAAGAGCCGAGGCGCGTCCTCGGCTCTTTTTTCGCGCCAAAATCCCAAAACACACCTACTTGGGAACAGCGTAAGATTTCTGAATTGGCTGAGAAAACCTATGGTGGGGGAACGCCTACAACATCCAATGAAACATTCTGGAACGGTAATATTCCGTGGATACAATCTTCGGATATCGTTGACGGCAAGCTGATGGGTGTAGAGCCACGAAAGTATATAACACAGACCGGTTTGAATAGTTCTGCAACACAACTTGTACCAAAAAATTCAATCGCAATTATCACGCGCGTCGGTGTTGGAAAACTCGCATATATGCCGTTTTCCTATTCCACAAGTCAGGATTTCTTGTCGTTGAGCAAGTTGAATACGGAGCCGTTTTTTACCGTTTATCTTTTGTTGAGCGACTTGGATCTACAGGGAAAACTCAACTGGGACTGGATGATTTTGCTGATTGCCAAAACCGGCATCCGCTTTTCCGAAGCATTGGCGATCACTCCTGCAGATTTTGATTTTGCCCATCAGATGCTGTCCATCAACAAAACGTGGGATTATAAAGGAAACGGCGGATTTCTGCCAACAAAAAATAAATCGTCTGTCCGTAAAATTCAAATTGACTGGCAGACGGTGATTCAGTTCGCAGCACTGGTAAAAGACGTTCCTGAAGATAAGCCGATTTTCGTGTTCAAGGAACACGCCTACAATTCCACTGTTAACGATGTTCTGGAACGGCACTGCGACCGGGCCAAGATCCCGGTCATCTCGGTACATGGTCTGCGGCATACCCACGCTTCGGTGCTTTTGTTTGCAGGGGTATCCATTGCAAGCGTAGCAAGGAGGCTGGGGCATTCCAGCATGACAACCACGCAGAAAACCTACCTGCATATCATTCAGGAACTTGAAAATCAGGACATCGACCTTGTAATGCGGTCACTCTCTGGATTAAGCTGATAAAATAATCAACCATCGCTCGCGCTGGTGAAGGATGATAAGAGAAAAGCCAAACCTCAAGCTGTACAGGATGTACGGTGAGGTTTGGCTTTTTGGTATCAGCTGCTCTTTTGATTTTCGTTCATAATTCTTCTGGCTCGTCCGCGCGTGGTGTCCTCAAAGGTTTCATCCTCGCTGAATCGCAGCCAATAGGGGTCTTCCATCAGGCAGGCGTTGGTGCGTTTGACGATTTCCCAAGCATTGTAATCAGGCAGGCCCATCATTTTCAGGATTTCCTTGCAGTCCATCCGATTTTTCGGAAAGATTCGTTTCTTTGCCCAAACCACCACATCAACCAATGGAACTTCACGTTTGTCACCGATGAAAAGGTTCAGTGGGAGGCTGTACTGCGGCACGTCCTCATTTGCGCAAAGAGACTGCCCATCTTCGCTTAGGTGTGCAATTTCTTTTTCATCCATCATCAATTTCAGATAGGCCATTTTATCACCCCATGGCGGCTTTCAGGTAGTGCAGACGGTATTTCAGGTATTGACGGATCGCAGATGCTCTTTTTTCGCTCAACAATGCAAGAATAGGCGAGATGGACTGAATGATTTCACTATACAACTCGTTCAAGTCACGCGTTGGCAGCACAGGCTCATCGATCATCTTGATTTGCTGGGCATGGTGACTGCGGAACGGTTTGGCTTTGTCGAACTGATAACGGAGCTTCGTGTCAGTCAATTCTTCATCCGTTGCCCACGCAAGCAGACTACCGCCATTGTCGTAAATAGGCGGAGCATAATTTTTTCCATCCCGGACGATCACATCAAAATTGTTTTCGTGGCGGTCTTCGTTGCCGATAAAGGCGTCAAATGCCAGCATTTGATAAAGCCACTTCTTACCATATAGTTCTATCGCATACTGGAACAATGCTTCCGGTGAAGCGGCTCGACCGCTGGCAAGGAAATGGGCATCAGCCAAGTCTGCAAAATGATACAGCTGTTCATCGTCCGTTATGAACTTGGGGCAGACGCTGACCACATCGCAGGAATAGGTCTGAATGTCGGGAAAGAGTTTGGCAGGCATCAACGTATATTCTACATGGGGCAAATTCAGCACCTGCGCAATCAGCGATGCCATCACCTCAGAATACGGCTCATACCCAGCGGTTCCGGCCTCTGTGATGGAGTTGCCCTTGACCATAACAAGCTGATCATCTACATGATACCAGCCCTTTGAGAGCATTCCACGGCTCGTCCGTGTTTCACGCTTTTCAACCAACTGGATTCTTGCAGGGACTTCAATTGGGCTCATGGTATCACGCTCCTTTGCCCCATTATACCATGTTTGGATGGATAGACAAGGTAAACTATGGTCAATAGCAAAAATCAAAACATCAAATTGTTTTTTGAAATTTGAAGTAGAAAAGTCAAATCAAATATGAAATTTCGATAGAAACATTAAATTTTTCGCTCAATAAGTGAAATGAACGCTCAAAAAAATGAAATCCAAACCACAAAAGTGAAATTTGATGGTTGAATACTGAAAAAGTGTTAAAAAGATTTTAATATTCTAAATTCGACTTGAACTGGTTTTTGCATATCGTCCTTGCAGATAGCCCTTGGAGATGTTCTCACCTTTCCGGGGAGAAAACTCGGTCAGAGCATAAACATCGGTCTGCATGGTCTTTTCGTTCTTCTCTGCAAACCAAATCTGATCGCGCCGCAGCAATGTCAGGTCGAGAAGTCCGGTATCGTGTGTTGTGAAGATGAGTTGTGCATGGTTTGTATTGATAGCGGCATCCTGCACCATCTCGATCAGATGCCTTGTCAGCAGCGGGTGCATACTGGATTCGATCTCGTCTACTACCAAAACAGACCCGGATTCCAGTGCGGTGAGCCACATTCCGATGCGGGAGAAGAAACGCTGTGTGCCGACCGATTCCAGCCCAAGAGGAAGCCAGAATCCCTTGGAGGTGCTCTCCCCGGAATCCAGCGTGTGCAGGGCAGAGATGATCGGTTCTTCCTTGGAGCCTGTAATGCGGATGTCCTTGATACCGAGGTCTGCATACAGCATTTCATGCAGGATACGGCTCTTTTCAGAGCCGCCCTGCCGGATGGCAGATAATGTAGCATCCAGCCGCATTTCGGTTCCCATAAAGCCTGTCAGTTTTTCAAAGAACCACAGATATGCCTTTTCAGTCTGGGGGCAGTTCCACTCGTTCGAGCTGGACAGATAAAGGCGATTTTCAGCAGTTCGTCCAGAAAGCGTAAGCTGTTCTTGGATGTTTTCACGAAATTGGTAGCCATTTCCCTCTCTGGAAAAAATCAAGGCTTCTCGGCCATTCGGCCAGTGATAGAGATATTCGGTCAGGACTTTGGACTTGTCAAACGAGAACCCATAGGCATACTTGATGCCGCCATAAAAATAGATGGCTTCAAAGCTGGTCGGCTGTGTGGGTTGGTCAGTGAAAGCAAACGGCTCCTGCGGAAGGAACTCGCCCTTCAGCAGCTTGGCATATCGGCCACAGACCATTTCCCGCATGAGCAGGAGAGCATGGAGAACATTGCTCTTCCCGGCTGCATTTGCGCCGTACAGTGCCAGCACAGGCACAAGCTGTTTCTTCTCGTCCGGCGAAATCAGGCAATCAGACAGACTTTTATCCGTAGATGCTTTCAAGCTGATAATAGCCGTGTCCTTGATGGAGCGGTGGTTGGTGACTGAAAATTGAAGCAGCATCGCGATTCCTCCCAGATGATTTTCTGAATCTAGTGTACTCTATTCTGGGCAGAAAGTCAAATTTTGATTTTGAAATTTGCAAATATTCCGCAAAAATCAAGAATAAAATCCAAAATGTCGGCTTTTGATACCGTTCAGATGCTATCAGGAATCATTCTGCATACACGACTTCCCTCACCACCACCTCCTCCGCCTGCGCTTTCAGCCTATTCATGTGCGCCACCCAGAGAAGCTGTGCGCGCTCTTTGTCCGGCGCGGGGTACTTGTCAATCGCAAGGGAAGTTGGTTGCACATAGATTGACACCATATTTGCGATATACAATTCGCAGTTGTTGCCAACGAATCAAAATGCGATAGGCCGTGAGACCAGTGCCAGGGTTCGACTCCCTGATGCTCCGTCAAAAACGCCGCAGGACGATGAGTTCTGCGGCGTTTTTCATTGCATATTTTACTTTCCCGCCAGCAATACCGCCAGCACAGCCTTCTGGACATGCAGTCGATTTTCTGCCTCGGTGAAGATCTCGTCGGCGTGGGCCTCGAAGACGGCAGTAGAGATCTCCTCGCCGCGGTGAGCGGGCAGGCAGTGGAGCACCATGCAGTCCGGCTTTGCGGCTTTCAGGAGACCGCTGGTGAGCTGGAAGCCTGCAAAGTCCCGCAGACGGCTCTCGCTCTCGGAGGTGCCGGGGGCAGCGGTATTCCAGACAGCCGTCACCACGACATCGGCGTCCTTGACGCCTTCGGCGGGGTCTTCCAGCAGGCGGAACGCACTGCCGTACTTATGGGCGAACATCAGCACATCTGCCGCCGGGCGGTAACCGTGGGGGCAGACGCAGTCTACCTTCATGCCGGAGAGCAGGCCGCCCACGATGAGGCTGTTGGCCATATTGCTGCCGTCGCCGACGAAGCAGAGCTTCTGGCCCGCCAGCGCACCCCGGCGCTCCCGGATGGTCATGAGGTCGGCCAGCACCTGACAGGGGTGAGCATAGTCCGTCAGGCCATTGATGACGGGGACGCCCGCAAACTCAGCGAACTCTTCCAAATCGCTCTGGCGGTAGGTGCGCCAGACAACGCAGTCATAATAGCGGCCCAGCACCCGGGCGGTATCCTTGAGCGGCTCGCCGCGGCCGGACTGCAGCTCGGTGGCGGCATTCATGTAGTTGCCGAGGCCGCCCAGCTGGTAGACGCCCACCTCGAAGCTGGTGCGGGTACGGGTGGAGTTTTTCGAGAACATCAGCGCGACGCTCTTGCCCTTGAGCAGAGGTTCGGTGCCTCCGGCCTTCTGCTGAGCTTTCAGCTCATCGGCCACATCAAGGATGTGGGCCACCTCGTCAGGGGTGAGGTCGCTCATTTTCAGCAGATGCTTCATGCCTGCTCCTCCGTTTTGCTGGGGTCCATCTCCGCGAGGACGCTGCCCAGAATATCCAGCGCCATCTCCACATCGTGGGCGGTCAGAGTCAGCGGCGGCAGCAGGCGGAGGCGGGTCTTTGCGGTAAGCACCAGCAGGCCCTTTTCGCGGCAGGCGGCCAGCACGTCAGCGGCCTTGATGCCCTCGAGGAACTCGATGCCGACCATCAGGCCGATGCCCGAGAGGCTCCTGACGCGGGGCAGCTTTTCCAGACCGGTGCGCAGCTGGACGGCCCGCTCGTTGACGTTGGCGAGGAAGCTGGCGTCCATCCGGTCCACGACGACATTCGCACCGGCGCAGACCACCGGGTTTCCGCCGAACGTGGAGCCG
>ERZ780190.2512-NODE-2512-length-13691-cov-4.334922_pt1 | contig 13691 bp, 7 predicted proteins | sample MGYA00510980_ERZ780190 | MGnify/ENA primary metagenome ERZ780190 (study PRJEB29588, sample SAMEA1972188) | human gut metagenome | biome: human gut; feature: human-associated habitat; material: faeces | place: Denmark | collected 2008/2010 ... | reverse complement strand
TGATTGTAATCATTGCCTCCTTGCAGAACAATTTCTTTACCATGCGTACAATGCTCAGCTATACCAACTCCTTTACGCCGCTGATCCTGCTGGCGATGGCGGGCGGATCGCTGCTGGCCCGCCTGTTCCGGCTCCGGCGGGCGGTGCGCCGCACGATCGTCATCGAGGTCGGGATGCAGAACGCTGCGCAGGCGATCGCCGTCGCCACCTCGCCGCTGATCTTCGACAGCGGTGAAATGGCCGTTCCGGCCATCGTCTACGCCCTCGTGATGAACGTGGTTCTGCTCTCGTACCTGAAACTGCTGCCGAAATGTACCGATGAAACGGCGTCGGAAGGCGCCTGACCGAGTATCTTTGCCGTATGAAATTCCTGAAAGTCGCTGTTTTGTTTTTCGGCCTGGCCGCGGCGTTTGCCGTGCGGGCGCAGGGCGGGACCTATCCCGTCAGCGGGCGGGTGATCGACCGTTTGAGCCGCCGCCCCGTGGCCTATGCCGCCGTGGTGCTGGCCGGGCAGGAGCAGAAGGGAGCCTCGACCGACTCGCTGGGGAGGTTCCGCATCGAGCGCGTGAAGCCGGGCATCTGGCGGCTGGCGGTCTCGTCGGTGGGCTACAAGAGCCTCACGACGCCCGAATACATGGTCTCGGCCGCCACGCCCTTTATCGAAGTCGAGCTGGAGGAGGATGCCGCGCAGCTGGAGGCCGTGACGGTCCGTCCGTCGCCGTTCCGCGTCACGGCGGAGAGTCCCGTAAGTTTGAAGGTGATCGGCCTGCGGGAGATCGAGAAAAGCCCCGGCTCGAACCGCGACGTGTCGCGCATCGTGCGCTCGTATCCCGGCGTGGCCTTCTCGCCCGTGGGGTATCGCAACGATTTGATCGTGCGCGGCGGCGGGCCTGCGGAGAACAAGTTCTACATGGACGGGATCGAAATCCCGAACATCAACCATTTCGCCACGCAGGGGGCGACGGGCGGTCCGGTGAGCATCGTCAACGCCGACCTCGTGCGCGAAATCAGTTTTTATACGGGCGCTTTTCCCGCCGACCGGGCCGGGGCGTTGAGTTCCGTGCTGGACTTCAGGCTCCGCGACGGCAATGCCGAAAAGCAGACCTTCAAAGCGACGTTGGGCGCCTCGGAAGTGGGGTTGAGCGGCAGCGGGCACATCGGCGGCAAGACGACTTATCTGTTTTCCATCCGCCAGTCCTACCTGCAACTGCTGTTCAAACTGCTGGGGCTGCCCTTCCTGCCCAACTACATCGACGGGCAGGCGAAAGTCAAGACACGCCTTTCGGAGCGCGACGAGCTGACGGTGCTGGCCCTTGCGGGATTCGACAACATGCGTCTCAACGTCGACGAGAAGGGGGAGGACGCCGAATACCTGTTGAGCTACCTGCCCCGCATCCGGCAGGAGACCTTCACGGTGGGGGCTTCGTGGCGTCACTATGCGGGCCGCCACGTGCAGACCGTGACCTTGAGCCACAACTACCTGAACAACCGCAACCTGAAATACCTGCGCAACGATGATTCGTCGGAGGACAACCTGACGCTCCGGCTGCGCTCCGTGGAGCAGAAGACCACGCTCCGGGCCGAGAACCGCACCTATCTGGGCCGCTGGACCGTCCGCGAGGGCGTCGAGGTGAATTATTCCGACTACACGAACCGCACGCTGCAACGGCTCTATACCGACAGGACGCAGCTGTCGGACTACCGGACCCGGCTGGGAATCGTCGGCTGGGGGCTGTTCGCCGGGGCCGAATACGCCTCGGCCGACAAGCGGTTCACCGCCTCGGCGGGCCTGCGCGCCGACGGGTGCGACTACTCGGGACGTATGGCGCGGGTGTGGCGTCAGCTGTCGCCCCGGGCCTCGGTCTCCTATGCGGTAAGTTCCGGCTGGTCGGTGAGCGGCAGCGCGGGGCTTTACTGCCAGCTGCCGCCCTACACGGCGTTGGGATTCAAGGAGGACGACGCGCTGGTCAACCGATCGCTCGATTACATGCGCGTCGGGGTCTTCAGCGCGGGTGTCGACTGGCGGCTGCGCGACCGGCTGATCGTCTCGGTCGAGGGATTTTACAAACGCTACGGCGATGTGCCGCTGTCGGTGGCGGACGGGATTCCGCTCTCGTGCAAGGGCAACGATTACGGCGTGGTGGGCAACGAGAAGCTGGTCTCCTCGGCGCAGGGGCGCGCCTACGGCGTCGAGGCGATGGCCCGCTGGCAGATTCCGGGGCGAGTGAACGTCGTGGGGTCGGTGACCGTGTTCCGCTCGGAGTACCGCAACGACCGGCAGGCCCCGTGGATCGCCTCGGCGTGGGACAACCGTTTCGTGGTCAACGTCAGCGGAACCTACGACCTGCCGCGCCACTGGAGCTTCGGTGCGAAGTTGAGCGCCGTGGGCGGTGCGCCCTACACGCCCTACGACGTGGAGCGTTCGTCGCTCGTCGAGGCGTGGGATGCGCAGGGACGGCCCTACTACGACTATTCGAAATACAACGCCGGGCGGCTCGACGCCTTCGCCCAGCTGGACGTGCGCATCGACAAGGTGTTCTACTTCCGCCGCTGCATGCTGGGCGTCTACATCGATCTGCAAAACGTTGCGGGCGGTCGTTTGCGCCAGCCCGACGTGCTGATGTCCACGGGGGAGATCGAAAATCCCTCGGCTCCGGCGTCGGAGCGGCGTTACCGCATGAAATACCTCGAACAGGTGAGCGGCACGCTGCTCCCGACGCTGGGCCTGACGGTCGAGTTTTAAGCCTCCGGCGTCCGCCGGGCGTTCCGTTTGTCCATTGAGAAACTGATGATGAAGGGGATCGCGAGGAAGACCGCCGTGCCGGTCACCACCAGCCACGTGTACGTCGCCGGACTGCCCACGGGCAGCTGCGAAGGCGGGAAGAAGGTGACGATGAACGAGAACAGCACGGCGAGGAACCCTACGCCTCCGATCAGCCACATGCCCGTGTTTCCGCCCGGCACGCGGTAGCTGCGGATGAGCTTGGGTTGCGTGTAGCGCAGGCGGATTCCCGCGGCGTACATCATCATGTACATGATCAGATACAGTCCCACAGTCAGGGCGCTCAACAGGAAGAACGCCACGCTGACGTCGTCCATCACGATGTAAAGCGACGAGAGGAGCGTCACGATGCAGCCCTGGATAATCAGTATGTTGAGCTGCACGCCGTTCTTGTTGGTCTTCTGGAGGAAGCAGGGCAGAGCGCCGTCCCTGGCCGTCCACAGCAGGCCGCGGCTGGGGCCCGAAATCCACGACATCACGCCCGCCAGCGCACCGAAGGCCACGAGCAGTCCCATGACGTTCGAGAGCCATCCCACGTGGTAACGTTCGAAAGCGATCTGGAAGGTGGTGAACAGCCCCGACTGGAGGTTGATCTGGTCGTAGGGGGTGATGATGGCCACGGCCAGCGCGCCCAGCGTGAACAGTCCGAACGAGATCAGCGCAGCGAGGAACATCGCCCGCGGGAACTGCGTCTGGGGTTTGGCCAGTTCCGGAGCGTGCACGGCGTGCACCTCCACGCCGGCGAACAGCAGCAGGATGCCCGCCAGGAACGCGATGTCGCTCATGCCCGTGATGTGGGGGAAGAGACGCGGGTGGACGTGCTGCGCGGCGTCGACGTTGACGATCTGCGAGACGCCGGCCGGAATCTCCTTCAGGGCGATTTCGTTGCCGCCGGCCATCCAGATGACCGCCATCACGATCACGACGACGCCCGGGAGCACCGTGCCGATCAGAAATCCCTTCGAGGTGATGCCCGAGATGGCCGACGTGCCGCGCAGGGTCACCAGCGTCGCGCACCAGTACATCGCAATCGAGAACAACCCGACGTACAGCCCGTTCTGCGCCAGAGCCGGAACGCCGATCATGTAGGCGATCGACGCGGCGGCGAATCCCAGTACGGTGGGATACCAGACGACGTTCTGAATCCATTGCAGGAAGATCGCCGAGAAGCCCAGGTGGCGGTTGAAAGCCTCCTTGACCCAGGTGTAGACGCCGCCGCCGCGGTCGGCGAAGGCGCTGCCCAGTTCGGCGCCAACGAGGGCCGCGGGAATCAGGAAGAGGAACGTCGCGAAGAAAATGTAGAAGAACATCGTCAGTTCCTCCTGGGCCATCATCGGGAGCCCGCGCAGGCTGATGACGGCCGCAGCGGTCATCAGCGCCAGCTGCGTCGTGGTGATATTTTTACGTTTTGCCATGGTGGGTAGGTTGGATTTTGCTGTTTTCCCTCGTCGTCCGCCGCACAGTTTTCGTGCCGGAGCGCATTGCCGCCCCGTGAAATCGGCAGCCGGAGCGTTGCAAAGAACCGATCGGAACACCGGGCGGCTTTTTCGTACCCTGCGCACGCAGAAACGGCGCGCCCGGCATGCGGATGCAAAAACAGCAGGGAATCTCGCGATTGCCTGCTGCCCCCGGAGGTTGCCCTCCTAAAACTACTAACCCAAACTTAAATAAATGAAGAAACCTCACTGCGGTTGCTGTGCCGCAGCTGACCGGAATAAGTACAAAGCGCGTGCCGAACCTGCAATCGCCGTCCGCCGCAGACCGTTTGGTCGATTATCGGGACTTGTAATGGAATTTTCATCGGAATAATTTTGTTTTTATTTCTTTTATTGTTTTATTTGTGACGGATATTCAATGATAATAGCTATAAAAGAAAATATATAGCATCCTGATATGGAAGATGAGAAAGATATTTTACGGCGGATGAGCAGCGGGGACAGTGATGCCTTCCGGCTTGTCTTCCTGAAATACGCCCCGCGTGTGGAGGCCTTCGCCATGAAGATGCTGAAGAATATCCACGAGGCGCAGGACGTGTCGCAGAATATCTTCACCAAACTGTGGATGCAGCGCCGTGAACTGGCCCAGGTTCAGTCGCTCAACGCTTACCTGTTCCGCATGACGCGCAATGCCGTGCTGGACATCTGTAAGCACAGCCGGATCCGGATGCAGTTCGAAAACAGCGCCCGGGTCGACGGACAGATTCTTTGCGACGACGTTACGGAACGGATCGACACGGCCGAACTGTCGCGCCAGATCGAAGCCGCCGTCAGCAAGATGCCTGCCCGGAGGTATGAAATCTACCGCCTGTCGCGCGAGTGCGGCAAGAACAACCGTGAAATTGCCGAGGAGTTGAATATCAGTCCCAAAAGCGTTGAAAACCAGATTACGAAAGCGCTCGGCAGCATCAAAAAGGAAATTTCCTGAATTTTATTTTCATTTCGGCGTAGGGGTGTTGCGCCGCTGGATCGTCTAGTATGTGTAAGAGGATGACAGCGGACTGCGGCGCCCCGGCATTTTGCCGCACGATGCTTCCCCACGGAAAAAAGCCATGACTAAAAAGACCAAGAACATAGTTTCCGATTTCGCGAACAACGACATGCCCGCCGAGGTGCAGGAGCAGTTCCGCTGCTGGCTGGACGAGCATGCGGGCGGCGAGGCTGCGGAGGAACAACTGCTCGAGGAGTGGAACGCGGCGAAGCTCGGCCCGGTGAACGGCGCTGCCTATGAGCAGTCGTTCGAGCGGCTGATGCAGTCGATGCCGGCGGCTTCGTCTGCCGCGGCTCCGAAAAAGGGCCGCATTGCCCGTCTGGCTGCATCGTGGCGGCGTATGGCGGCCGTTGCAGCCGTCTGCGGGGTGGTGCTGGGACTCGGCGCCCTCGGCGCCCGCCTGTTCCTGAAACCCGAAAACGGGGTGTTTGTGGTTACGGGCGAAGACAGCAAGGGCCGCTTCGTGCTGCCCGACGGTACGCAGGTCTGGCTCAACTACGACAGCCGCCTCTACTATCCCGAGTCGTTCGACGGCAATTTGCGCTCCGTACGGCTCGAAGGCGAGGCGCTCTTCAACGTCGTGCGCGATGCTTCGAAACCGTTCCGTGTCCGGACTTCGCTGATGGAGGTCGAGGTGCTGGGGACGGTCTTCGACCTGAAATGTTACGAGCACCTGGACTATGCCGAGTTGGTACTTGTCTCCGGCTCGGTCAAAGCCACCTGTGCCGGGCAGTTGCCCGTCACGCTCTGCCCCGACGAGCGGCTGGTCGCCTATCGCAATTCGAAAAAGATCGACTACCAGGCTGTCGATGCCAATAATTACAATAAGTGGATGTTCGAAACGCAGAAACTCGATGAGATGCGTCTCGACGCCGTTTTCGTCAACCTCGAACACCGCTATAACGTCGAGTTCGACATCGCGGACGATGTCGGGCTCGAGGCGCGGCTTACGCTTTCGCTGCGCAGCGAGCCGCTCGAGGAGATTCTGGATGCCATCGCACTGGTGGTTCCGATCCGTTACGAATCCTCCGGGGGAACAATTTTCATAACACGCAGATAGACCGTTTTGTACGATGTCCTCTTTGGGACAACGTGGGATAACTTATTTGTTGCCGAAATGTAATATGTTGATAATCAATATGATATAAAACTAACTCTAAAACTTTCATCGCTATGACAAGACCTTTACGCATTCCTGCTTTCGATTATTAGGCCTTCTCCGGCGGCCGCAACCGACGGTTGTCCGGAACGTGTGAACCTTTTTTCGTGCATTCAAAAACCTTATTGCCTTGAAACTTCAAACTTCCATTCAGAAACGGGCGTACCGTGCCCGTTGCGGTCTGCGGCGTGTCCTGCCGGTTTTGCTGGCGTTGGTGGTCGCTACTGCTGCCGTTGCAGTGCCTCCTTCCTCTTCGCGCGACGGTAAACTGACGCTTAACGTCAAGAATATTACGGTAAAAGAGCTGCTGCAAACCATCGAAAAGCAGAGCCGCTACACTTTCGTGTATAACATTTCGGATCTCGATCCCGCCCGCCGGGTCTCGCTCAGCGTGACCGACGCCTCCGTCGAGGCGGTCATCGCGCAGGCGATCCCCGAGGTGACGGCTACAGTGCGGGGAACACAGGTCGTGCTCGTGCGCAAGGCGGCCGACAAGGCCCGTCCCAATGTGAAAATAACCGGTACGGTGCGTGATGCCGACGGCGTGCCGCTCGTCGGTGCGACGCTGATCGTCGAGGGTACGACCCTCGGTATGAGCACCGGCGCCAACGGCGAATATACGCTGAATGTTCCGGCAAACGGCAAAATTGTCTGTTCCTATCTGGGTTACGATTCGGTGACGGAGACGGTGAACGCCCGTACGCGTATCGACTTCCAGCTCCGGGCGGCGGCCAACAGCATCGAGGACGTGGTGGTGACGGCCCTCGGTATCACCCGTAAGGAGAAGAGCCTCGGCTATGCCGTCTCGAAGATCGGCTCCGACGACATCACCAACAATGCCAGCGGCAGTTGGCTGAGCGGTATGGCCGGTAAGGTTGCCGGTCTGAATCTCGACCAGTCGGCCGCAGGACCCGGCGGATCGGTCCGTGTCACGCTGCGCGGCGAGGGCTCGCTCTCGTATAACAACAATACGGCTCTGTTCGTGGTCGACGGTGTGCCCATCGGCAGCGGTATGGATTCCAATACGTCGTCGGGTTCTTACGAATCGGACGACGCCCCGATCGACTACGGCAATGGCGCCGGTGACATCAATCCCGACGACGTGGAGTCGATCTCGGTGCTGAAAGGCCCGGCTGCAACGGCGCTTTACGGATCGCGCGCCGCCAACGGCGCCATCATGATCACGACCAAATCGGCCATGGCAGGGCGTCTGGCGGTGAACGTATCGAGCAACACGACCATTGACACCCCGCTCTCGCTGCCCGAATTCCAGAACACATACGGGGCGAACGGCCAATACAGTTGGGGCGACAAACTCGCGTCGAAGGCTCCCGATTACGCCGAGAAGTTCTTCCGTACGGGCTGGACGACCAACAACTCGATCTCGATCAACGGCGGCGCCGAAGACCTGCGAGCCTACTTCTCCTACGGCAACGTAACATCCGGCGGCATCACCCCTGAAAACGACTACTCGCAACACACGCTCAACGCCAAAGTCGGTTTCGACCTTTTCAACGACCACATCAAGGTCGATTTCAACGCCAAATACGTGAACCAGCACATCTCGAACCAGCCGGCCGGCGGTTTCGTCTTCAACCCGCTCGTCGGCACCTACACTTTCCCGCGCGGCGGCGACTGGAACGGCTACAAAAGCAACTTCGAGACCTACAACGGCGAGCTCAACGCCAACGTCCAGAACTGGGTGACTACCACCGACGAGACCAACAGCAACCCCTACTGGCTGCTCAACCGCGAACGCCCCGTCGTCGAACGCAACCGCTACGAATTCGGCGGATCGATCAAATACCAGATCATCGACGGACTTTCGCTCACGGGCCGCATGCGCTACGAGCGCGCCGACGAACACTACGTACGCAACCACTACGCGTCGTCCTACGGCAATAAATACACCTACGGCAAAATGGACGACAACCGCTACTTCAGCGAACAGCTCTATGCGGACCTGCTCGCCCAGTACAACCATACGTGGGACGATTTCTCGCTCAACGCCACCCTCGGCACCAGCATGATGCAGACACGTTCGAACAACGTGAGCCTGCTCTACGAGCAGAGCAAGTTCGTCGCTCCGGGCAACGGCGGCGCCTACTATCCCAACATCTTCAACCCGTCGAATTTCTACATGAACGGCACGACCATGGGACTGGAGCGCAAACGGCTCAACTCGGTCTTCGGAGCTGTCACGTTCGGCTTCAAAGAGGCGCTCTTCCTCGACGTGACGGCCCGTAACGACTGGTCGTCGGCCCTCGCTTACACCGACGGCTACTCGTTCTTCTATCCTTCGGTGGGCGCCAGCCTTCTGCTCAACCGTTTCGTGGACATGGGCCGGAATATCGACCTGTTCAAATTCCGCGGTTCGTACTCCATCGTCGGCAACGACGTCCCCGTCTACAAGACCAATCCGCGCTATACCTACGGCGACCAAGGCGCCATCAACCCGCCCGAATCGGTGCCGTTCCGCACGCTGAAACCCGAAAAGACCCACTCGTTCGAGGTCGGTTTCGACGGAGAGTTCTTCCAGCACCGTCTGCACGTAAACGCCACCTATTACAAGACCAACACCAAGAACCAGTACTTCGAGGTGACGCTGCCGTGGGAGAGCGGTTACAAATCGCAGTTCGTCAATGCGGGCAACGTCCAGAACCAAGGCTTCGAACTGACGGCCGGCTGGTTCCAAGACTTCGGCAACGAATTCACATGGTCCACCGATCTGAATCTCTCGTACAACGACAACAAGATCATCGAGCTTTTCGACGGTATCCAAGACGGCGTAACGGTCTCCAACTTGGGCGGCGCCAAAGTGATCCTCTATGAAGGCGGCCAGTATGGCGACCTCTACGTCCGCACGCTCAAACGCGACGAGAGCGGCAAACTGGTGACGGAAACCCCCGAAGGCGCCGACTACCAGATCCCCGTAAACGGCGGCGAGCAGAATTCCGACCTGAAATACATGGGCAACATGAACTCGAAGTGGAACATGGGCTGGAACAACACGTTCCGCTACAAGGACCTGACACTGAGCATGCTCATCGACTTCCGCATCGGCGGCAAGGTCGTTTCGATGACCGAGGCCACACTCGACGGATACGGCGTATCGGAACGCACGGGCCGGGCGCGCGACCGCGGCTACGTGATGCGCGAGGGCATCAAATTCTCGAACGTCAAGGCTTACTACGACGTGGTGGGCGCGACAAGCTTCAACTCGGTCTACAACGTCGAGGATTACGTATACGACGCGACCAACGTCCGTATGCGCGAGATTTCGCTGGGCTACACTTTCCGTAACCTGTTCGGCCAGTCGAAGAACCTGACCCTTGCGTTCATCGCCCGCAACCTTTTCTTCTTCTACAAAGACGCCCCGATGGATCCCGACGTGTCGATGGGTACGGGCAACGGCCTGCAAGGCTTCGATGTCTTCAACCTGCCGACCACGCGCAGCTTCGGTCTGAACGTGAAACTGAATTTCTAATCAAAAGCGTTTACACATTATGAAACTCAAGAATATTCTTAGAAACGTTACCGCAATGGCGCTTCCCCTCGCACTGTTGGGAAGTTGTACGGGAGATTTCGAAGAGCTGAACACCAATCCCTACGAGATCGACCCCGAAGAACTGCCGTTCGAAGCGCAGTTCTCCACTCCCCTCTCGTTCAGTTACCCCACCCACCAGAACCTGTTCCAGTACTGGACCTCGTTGTCGATCGACAACTACGGCGGTTATTTCGAGGTGCCGCACAGCAACTGGACGATGGCGCGTTACGACCTCGCCCGCGGGTTCTGCGGCGGCATGCACGAGAACTTCATGCAGAAAATATTCAACAACACCCGCCGGCTGATCAAACAGTGCGACGCCGCCGGACAGCATGACTTCGCAGCCGTAGCCCGCATCGTCGAAGCGTATAACCTGCTCCAGTATACCGACACCTACGGCCCGGTTCCCTATTCGTCGGTCCTCGCAGCGGACGAACTGGCCGAACGCCCCAGCAGCTACGCCTACGACAAACAGGAAGATATCTACAAGGCGATATTCGCACAGCTGGACAAAGCGCTCGAAGGACTGGATACGGAGACCGCAGGTCTCGCATCGTTCGACTGCTGGTGCAACGGCGACCGCACGCTCTGGAAGAAGATCGCCAACCAGCTCAAGCTGCGCATGGCGCTGCGCATCGTCAAGGTAAACCCCGTCGATGCTGAAAAATACGCCAAGGAAGCCATTCAGGCCGGAGTCCTCGAAGACAAGGACATCCTTATCAACAAGTCCTACTCGAACGAACTGCGCCGCATGATGGACTGGCTGGATTCGGGCATCGGTTCGTCGATCGTAGCGTTCATGAACGGCTACAACGACCCGCGCCGCCCGCTCTATTTCACCACCAACGTCCGCCATCTGGTCAAGAAGACCGCCGAACCGACAGGCGAGAAAGACCAGAACAACGAGGACATATACAACGAAAGCGACATCCTGATCCGCAAGGGAGCGCAATACATCGGAGTTCCCGTAGGCTGCGAATTGGGCAATAAGAACGGCGGCAACGACAACCAGCGCGTCTACTACTCGTTTCTGGCCGGCGGATATGCGACGCCGCAGCCCATCATGTTCGCCGCCGAAGGCTGGTTCCTGCGCGCCGAAGCCAAACTTCGCTGGACCGACGCCGGGCAGCAGAGCGTAAAGGAACTCTATGAAAAGGGTATCGAGGTTTCCATCCGCAACCAGAAGAGCTACCGACAGTCCGACGCCGCGGCAGCATGGACCGAGAAGAAACTGACGGCCCCCGACTGGGCGGCTATCGACGATGCGGCTATCAGCAGCTACATCAACGACGATACCTCCTCACCTGAGGGTTATACGGACCCGTGGAAGCCGGAATACAACTCCGATCCGACCACCAGTATCACGGTGAAGTGGGACGAAGGCGCTTCGAATGAAGAAAAGCTCGAACGCATCATCACCCAGAAATGGATCGCCAACTTCCCGCTCTCGACCGAAGCGTGGGCCGATTACCGCCGCACGGGCTACCCCAAACTCTTCCGTCCGAAGCAAAATCTGGCCCCCTCGATCATCGACACGCAGCTCGGCCCGCGCCGCCTGCTGTACAACGAAACGGAACTGAGCTCCAACACCGTCGAGGTGAACAATGCCATCCAGCTGCTGAAGGCTGAATCTTCCGAAGTGAAAGGCGACGGCGACACCGGTGGCACCCGTCTGTGGTGGGACCGCAAGGACAAAGGCAATTTCTAACCCCGCCGATCCGTTTCACTCATAAACCGGGACTCCGTCGTATAACGACGGAGTCCTTTTTTCCATCCGACACATCCGAATCGGGCTCCGGCGCATTTCCGACCACTATCATGCGGCATACCATTTTTTCATGCCCCCGAATGGCTCGTACCGGAAACGGACAGATGATTTGCAAATATCAACTATTTTGTATTCATTTGTAATGAAGATAAAAATTAAGGTTAAAAACTTGTTTTAGTTGTAGCGGTAGCGACAGAGTTGTGAAACACCGTCGCTACATTTTTATTACCGGAAAATAGGCTATATATCAATTATTTTTCGTAATTTGCAGAAAACCATTTTAATCTTATTGCCCATTCGTCATCAAAGCCATCTAACACGGTAACAAGAAATAAAAGGGAAGAAGGTACGAGGCTCATAACCTCGTGCCTTCGTTTTGTATTTAGCACTTAAATCGAATATTTTTGCAAGTTCAAAGAAAATTCCTACCTTTGTTTTTGACAAGGGTTATTTGACAAGATGATTACGCAAAGTAGCGAATTTCGCACATTCTCCAAATCGTTACTAAAACCCCTGTAAAATCTTCTTAAAAGTCTGTTTGTCAGATTGATATATTTATCAACTGATTTATTAAAATAAGCAACAGCCCCACGCCTATATCCACGAATGGATATGACGCGAGAAGATGTCGGCCTACTCCTTCTTCAGATTGAATTTCCTACGTTCACTCTAAAGGAATAAACTTACACTTTCCGTGTTTGTCGTATGTCCCACAAAGATAGACAAGACAAACTAAAAAGCAAAACATCTTTTCGATTTCTCGGAACTGTTGCAGATTGAATTATAAAGAATAAGCCGAAAGATGTCTCCTCTTTCGGTAAATCAAAGGACAAACTTGGTCGCAGGGTATTAAAATAGCCCCCTCGTCCAAGTCTGTCCTTGTCGCTGGTATTTGACAATGATATTCCGCATTTCTTCCGTCAGCAGAAAATTGATAGGTTTGCCCGTTTTCTTGCGAACGTATTGCACCCGACCGTCCCGTACATTCCCGTATTTCAGCAGGGCGATGTCTGCAAAGTTAATCCCTGCTCCGAAATAGCTGAACACGAAAATATCCCGTGCTAATCGTTCGGAGGGATAGCCTTGCGACAAATCGAGTGCAATAACCTTGCGCACGTCCTCTTTCGCAATGGCCCGTTTCTTCGTCCGCGTATCGAATTTGCTGACTTTATAGGCATCGAACGGGTAATAATCCCGTTTCACCAACTGCAATTCTACCGCCTTGTTGAACACGCTACGCAACGTCCGAAAGAGTTGGCTGATGGTCGTATCACCGCAACCGCTCGTCCGTAACCAATTCTCGTAACGACGCAACCACACGGCGTCAATGTCGCTGAACGGGATTTGCAACCGCTGCCCCGTGAATTTCAGCAACGATGTACGGGAGTATTTGTAAACGCCTGCATTGCCGAGTTTACCGCCGCGTTTCATGTCGTCAATCAGTTTATCGTACAATTCGACCACCGTAGCGCAACGGACTTGGTTATGAAAATGGGACACGAGCGTTTCCACCGTGTATTCACGTTGCTGGGAGGTCATTTCGACAATCAAATCGTTGTATTCCGCCGTTTTTGCGGCTATCAGCCGTTCAATTTGCTCCTTGTTGGGACAATTCCGTTTGGGCTTGCTTTTCTCGAAATCCCAAAATTTTTCGTGCAGGGAAAGGCCGAGCGAAACGTATTTGCGTTTGCGGTCTTTCGTAACTCGGAGCATTAAAGGAAGCGTTCCGTTTTTGAGAGGTTTGTACTTGTAACAAATGACCTCAATGTTTGCTTTCATGCGTCATTTCGGTTGACACATTGGTTAACACAAACGGGCAAAAAACGTGTAAACCGACCACGGAGGCACACAAAATAAAAACGACCTACATTGCTGTAAGTCGTTGATTTTCAATTGTGGGAGCTGAGGGATTCGAACCCCCGACCCTCTGCTTGTAAGGCAGACGCTC
>ERZ780190.2506-NODE-2506-length-13702-cov-3.906060_pt1 | contig 13702 bp, 13 predicted proteins | sample MGYA00510980_ERZ780190 | MGnify/ENA primary metagenome ERZ780190 (study PRJEB29588, sample SAMEA1972188) | human gut metagenome | biome: human gut; feature: human-associated habitat; material: faeces | place: Denmark | collected 2008/2010 ... | reverse complement strand
CCCGCCGCGCCCAAAAACAACAACGCCCTGCTCATCGGCATTATCGCCGTGCTGGTCGTCGTGATTATCGCGCTGGTCGCATTCTTTATGATCGGACCGTTCAACAAGAACGCCGACGATTCCAAGGGCACAACCATCGAGAAGGTCAAGATCGACCACGATGACGACGATGTGTCCGTAAAGGGCGACCCCAACAAGCTTGACGATGACGATGACGCCCACGATGCCGCCACCATCAGCGAGCAGAACGTCTACGACCAGCTGAGCTCCTACTACAGCAGGCTCTCCGATCTTGATCAGCAGGTTCGCGACTGCGCTACCACGTTTAACACGTACTATCTCAAGGATGACCGCGGCTCGCGCCAATCAGCGATGCCGCCGAGGCGCTCGAGGATCAGATCGGCGACCTGAAGGACGAGGTCGAGGACCTGGACGTTCCCATCGACTCGCAGAATTACGGCTCGTGGAAAGACATCATCACGCTCTACGACGATCTGGAGAACCGCATCGACGTGATTTGCGATGCCTGGGAGATCAGCCTTGAGTACTCCAGCCCCGCCAACCACAAGGACGAGATCGTGGCGCCGCTGGCGCGCGACAACGTAGCGGGCACCAACGACAACAAATACCGTCTGGACTTTGAGGACCGCTACCCCGGCGCCGCACCCGTCGAGGTGAAATAATCCCAACAACTAATCAAAACTTGCGGTGAAATAGGGATTAATTAGGCCTTTTGCCAGCAAAAACAGTCCCTATTTCACCGCAACTTAGAAGTGGGACCGAGCGCGCAAATGCAAATGCGCGCCCGGCCCCACCGTGTCTATATGTGCTCGGATATGTGCTCGGCTACTTGTCGGCAGCGGTCTTTTTGGTAGTCGACTTCTTGGCCGTCGTCTTTTTGGCGGTCGTCTTCTTGGCAGCAGTCTTCTTTGCCGCCGTCGTCTTCTTGGCCGTGCTCGCCTTAGTCGTGGCCTTGCGGCCGCGGGCGGGCTTCTTCTCCTTGGTCGGGCAGTCCATGTTCACGCAGATGCGCCACGGACCGCGCGCCGTGTTGACCACCACGATGGGGGCGCCGCACTCGGGGCAGGTCTCACCCGTCGCCTCGAGCTTACCGCGCGCCGGCAGAGGATAGCTCACGCCGCAGTCATCGTAGTTGGTGCAGCGGATAAAGCGCTTGCCGCTCTTCTCACTCTTGTGCGCGATCAGGTCGCCATGACGTCCGGCCTCGGCACACACCTTGCACTCGCCCACCTTAAGGTCGGGCTCGTAGTTGGTGGGGCACGTGGGGTTCACGCAGATCTCGAAAGCCTTCTGACGGAACGGCTGGCATTTAATGCGCGGCGCGCCGCACTCGAGGCACACGGCCGCCTCGCCCTCGAGCGGGCTTACCTTGACGCCGCTCGGCACCGGATAGGTCACATCGCAGTCGGGCCAGCCCATGCAGCCGATAAAGCTGCCGCGAGTCTTGGCGCTCGTCTTCATAACCAGGTCCTTGCCGCACTTGGGGCAAGCTCCCACGCGCGCATCGGCCGTGACGGCGTCGCTGATGGCGTCGCCCAGCTCCTGCGTGTGTTTGAGCAGCTCGTCGAGCACGCCAGCCAGCAGCGCGCGCGAGTGCATCACGACATGCTCTTCGGTATCCTCGCCGCGCTCCACACGGGTCATGTCGCCGTCGAGCTCGCTGGTCATATCGGGGCTCGTGATGCGCGGGGCAAACTGCGACAGTGCATCGATGATGGCAATGCCCAGCTGACTCGGCTCCACGGGATCGTTTTTGAGGTAGCGCACGGCATACAGGCGCTCGATGATGCTCGCGCGCGTGGACTTGGTGCCCAGGCCGCGCTTCTCCATCTCCTGCACGAGCTTACCCTGGCTGTAGCGCGCGGGCGGCTCGGTCTGCTTGGCCTCGAGCTTAATGTCGAATACGTCGACCGTATCGCCCTGCTCAAGCGGCGGCATCTGCTCGTCGCGTTTAAGGCCATACGGGTAGGCCTCGCGGAAACCCGGGGTCACGAGCACATCGCCCGAAGCCACGAACGGCTCACCGTTCACATCGAGCTCGAGCTTGGTGTTCTCGATGGTCGCGGGACCCATGAGCGTCGCCAGGAAGCGGCGGGCGATGAGGTCGTAGAGCTTGCGCTGGCCGCCGTCGAGCGTGGACGGATCGCCCTCGCCCGTGGGGTAAATAGGCGGGTGGTCGGTGGTTTCGACTTTGCCGCGCGTGGGCTTCATGGGGCCGGCGAGCACCTTTTTGCACACAGGCGCCAGCGCCGGGTTGATCTTTGCCAGGTCGCTCACCACGGCGCCCAGATCGAGCGTCGCGGGGTACACGGTATTGTCGACACGCGGGTAGCTGATGAGACCGGCCATGTAGAGGGACTCAGCGATGCGCATGGTACGCGCAGGCGAGATGCCCTCGGCCGCGGCGGCAGCCTGCAGCGAGGTGGTCGCAAACGGCGTGGGCGGCTGCTGCTTGCGCGAGCGCTTGGTCACCGCGGCGACGGTTGCCGTCGCAACGCCGTCAACATGGCCGTATGCCGTCTCGGCAGCATCCTTGTCGGTAAAGCGCGCCGTCTTGTGCGCGATCTTAAAGCGATCGTCCTCGGCAGCGCCCTGCGCGGCACCCATGCCGCGAATCTGCCAATAGTCCTCGGGCACAAACGCCATGCGCTCGCGCTCGCGCTCGACCACCAGGGCAAGCGTCGGCGTCTGCACGCGGCCGGCGGAGCGCACGTTACCAAAGCCGCCAAACTTGGCGAGCGTCAGGTAGCGCGTGAGCACCGCACCCCAAATGAGGTCGATGTGCTGACGGCTCTCGCCGGCGTCGGCCAGGTTCTGGTCGAGCGAGACAAGGTTATCGAAGGCCTGCGTGATCTCGGCCTTGGTAAACGAAGAATACTGGGCGCGGGCGACCGGCAAGTCGGGCGCCACCTCGCGCACCTTGTTGAGGGCGTCCGAACCGATCAGCTCGCCCTCGCGATCGAAGTCCGTGGCGATGATGACGCTGTCGGACTTCTTGGCAAGGTTCTTGAGCGAGCGAATGAGCTCTTTCTCGGCCGGCAGCTTAATGACGGGTGCCCAGGTGAGATAGGGCAGACTCTCGAGCTTCCAGCCCTTGATGGAGATGCCGTCGGCAAGAAACGGCTTGCGTTTGGTGTCGTAGGGCGGGCGTGCCAGGCCATCGGGCATGTCGGCCGGTAGCATCTCGCCGTCCTCGGTAACCGAATACCAGCCCAGCTTTTTATCGAACAGCACGCTGTCGCAAAAATCGGGCGCAAGGATGTGACCGGCCAGGCCGATGGTCACGCACTCCTCGCCCTTCCACTCAAAACGGTAGATTGCGGTGTTGTACACCTTGTCCTTTTTGGGTTTGCCCGTGGACAGACGCTCGGCAATCTGACGCGCGGCGTCGTTTTTCTCTGCGATGATGAGCTTCAAAAGAGGCTCCTATCTCGTGTCTCTGCGGCTACGCCCGCCCGTATGGCGGCCGATTTACGCCCTTGCTTGCTCGATCTGCCCGATGAGCCAATCGCACCAGGCGTCCATGCCCTCGCCCTTGCGCGCGCTCACGGCAAACCGCGGCGCCTGCGGATTGAGGTCATCGAGTGTCTTAGTATACCTATCCATGTCAAAATCGAAAGCCGGGGCCACGTCGACCTTATTGAGCAGCTGCGCGCCAGCGTGCTGGAAGATGCCCGGGTACTTGATGGGCTTGTCGTCGCCCTCGGGCACCGAGAGAATCATGATGGACAGGTTCTCGCCCAAGTCAAAGTCGACTGGGCAGACCAGGTTACCCACGTTTTCGATAAAGATGACGTCGATGTTTTCCAGACCCACAGCCTGGTCAAACGCGTCAACGGCCTCCATGATCATGTTGCCCTCGAGGTGGCACAGGCCGCCCGTGTTGATCTGGATGGCGGGCATGCCGGCTTCCTTCATGGTGATGGCGTCGACATCCGAGGCAATATCGCCCTCGATGACGGCACAGCGCAGGCCGGCCTTGTCACGCAGGCGCTCGTTGGTGCCCAGGATCGTGGTGGTCTTGCCCGAACCGGGGCTCGACAGCACATTGATCACATAGGTGTTTGTCTCTTTAAATCGCTGTCGCAGCTGATCTGCCAGGCGCTCGTTGCGCGACAGAATCGGCGACGCGATATCAATCGTTTTCTCAGCCATACTCGGCACTCCTTACTTTGGCCCCTTTATACCCCATCACCAGATGGCTAGCGGACTAATCGTCGGGGGTTTCGATTTCGATACTTGCGATATCGAGCTCGCGGCCGTGCAACAGACGCACATTGGCACCACCACACTGGGGACAGCGGCAATGGAAGCGATCGTGCTCAAAGACCTCCCCGCAGTCCAGACACTCGCTTTGTGGATGGACTTCCTCCACGGCAAGCTCGCAGCCTCGCGTGAGCGGGTCCTCATCGCGAAATGTCTCCCACGCAAAGTCGAGCGCCTCGCGCACAACTTCGGTCATATCCCCGATACGCAGCGTTACCAAAACGGCGCGCGAGGCCCCCGCCCCACGCGCCGCGCGAATCACTGTATCGAGTATGCCGTTGACAATGCCAACCTCGTGCATACCGATTTACTCCTCGTCGTCCTCATCGTCCGAGAACAGGTCCAGACGGCTCACAAACAAGCCCTCCTTGCCCTCGCGCGCGGTAATGACCACGCGGGCAATGGCGAGCGAAATCTCGTAGAGCGAGAGCAGGGCACCATACATGAGGCCCAGCGTAACGGGCGAGCCGTCGGGCGTAATCACAGCCGAGCCCACAAGCAGGCCCACGTACACGTAGCGCCAGGCGCCGCGGAAGGCCGCGTAGGACACGATGTGGAAGACGGACAGGTAGAAGATGATGAGCGGCAGCTCAAACGCCACACCAAAGCCGATCATAAAGAGCAGCTCCATGTTGACGTAGTTCTCCAGGTCGGGCAGCGCGGTTGCGACGGCAGAGGTCTCGCCGATGAGCCACTCAAAGCCTGCCGGGATAATGATGAAGTAGCAAAAGATTGCGCCCAGGAAGAACAGCACCGTCGAGGCGAGCACCGTGGGCACGACCCACTTGCGCTCGTTGGGGCGAAGCGCCGGCAGGAAAAACGCCAGAATCTGCCAGATAATCATGGGTGTGCACATGACCACGGCCATCTTGATGGCCAGCGAGAAGCGCAGGCCAAATCCGCCGAGCGTGGTGGTGATGTAGAACTTACCGTCCGGTACAAAGGAGCGGATGGGGTCTTCCAGAATGTCGAGCACCACGGGCGTGGCGAAATACAGCACGATAGCGGCGGCAAACACCGAGACGACCACGATGGTCAGGCGGCGACGGAGCTCTCCCAGGTGATCGAAGAGCGGCATGCGCGCAGGTCCGATAGGCATTACTCATCGCCTCCCTTCGGGGCATCGGCGGCAGCGGCGTCGTCCTCGGCCTCGAGCTCGCGAGCGAGCTGGTCGACGACGGCCTTGCGCTTGCGGGGACGACGGGCGTAGAGGTCAGCCGTCGTGGGCTCTGCCGGCTCGGGCTCGGGCTCCGGCTCTGCAGCAGGCTCGGGCTCGACGACAGGCTCGGCGGCAGCGGCAGGCTCGGCACCCTCGGCCTCGGACTCCTCAGCAGCACCCTCGCCCTCGGCGGCACCCTCACTTGCGGCTTTCTCGGCAGCAAGACGGGCGCGACGCTCGGCAAAGGTCTCCTTCTTTGCGGGCGCGGCCGTCTCGACGGCATCCTCGTCCGCATCGGAATCGTCATCGACGGCAGCCTTCTTGGGCTTGACCGGGGCCGACGCGGCTTCGCTTACCGGATCGATGATCTCGGACTGAACAACGGCCGTCATCTTTTCCTGCGTCTCGCGGAACTGACGGATGGCACGGCCGATCGTACGGCCCATCTGTGGGAGCTTATCCGGGCCAAACAGCAAAAAGCCGAAGACCACGATAATCGCGAGCTCACCCTCTCCAATACCAAACACACATACCTCCAAGGCTCGATGTGAGTCGAGCCCGCACCGCGCCATTCGGCCGGAACTCGTCTATTCATTCGGTCAAGTATAGCGCCCGGACGCCAAAACGTCCGAGCGCATCACAAACATATGCCAAACGGCACGCCCTTTTGGGGGCAAAGATTATGCAGCGGTGATCGAAATCTCTTGGTCGACACCCAACAGCTGAACCACGCGCATCACCGGGGGCTGCACATTGGTGCAGCTAAAGCGCTTGCCGTGGTCGACCGCGTGGTGTGCGGCGCCCACGAGCACGCCAATGCCCGTCGAATCGATGTAGCTCACCTGGGCAAAATCGAGCTCAACGGCCTCAGTGGGCTGCTCGAGCGCCAGGTCGATGGCATTGCGCAAGCTATCGGCGTTAGAGATATCGATCTCGCCGGTTACCTTAATGGTGTAGAGCTCTGGCGTGGGGTTGGTGGAAATACCCAAATCCATGTATACGCTCCTTTACGTATCGAAAGTGCGGATAGTACGGGAAGCCGCGCGTTAGGCGCGCTCGGCACGCGCAAGCTCGGCAGCGACGAGCTTGACGGCCAGCACCAGCACATCGAGCGCGGCCTCCAGGTCCTCGACCGTGGGATAGCTCGGCGCGATGCGGATGTTGGTGTCGCGCGGATCCTTGCCATAAGGCCAGGTGGCACCAGCCGGCGTGAGCTTGACGCCCAGCTCGGCGCAGAGCGCCGCAACCTTCTGGGCCGAGCCCTCGGGACCATCGAAGCTCACAAAGTAGCCGCCGCGAGGATGCGTCCAGGTAGCGCAACCAGTATCGCCCAAGCCCTCGGTAAGCTTGCGCTCGACAGCCTCAAAGCGCGGGCGCAGGAACTCGGCATGCTTTTTCATGTGCTCCTTGACCGCCTCGATGGTGGGAAGGAAACGCACGTGACGCAGCTGGTTGAGCTTGTCGGCGCTGATCAGACCGGCCTTCAGGCGCTTGGAGAACTCGGCGATGACCGCGGGGCTCGCACCGATAAAGCCGATACCGGCGCCCGGAAAGGTGATCTTGGACGTCGATGCAAAGGCCACCACGCGATCCTCGGTGCCCGCCGCGCGAGCGAGGTCAAAGATGTTGGCGAGCTCATCGGTCTCGTCGTACAGGTCATGCACGCAGTAGGCGTTGTCCCAGAAGATGCGGAAATCGGGCGCGGCCGTGGGCATCTCGACCAGGCGGCGCACGGTGTCCTCGCTAAAGGTGATGCCCGTGGGGTTGGAATACTTGGGCACGCACCAGATACCCTTGATGGAATCATCGGCGGCAACGAGGCGCTCGATCTCGTCCATATCGGGGCCGTTGTCGGTCATCGCAACGGGGACGTTCTCGATACCCAAGTCGGCGGTGATGCCAAAGTGGCGATCGTAGCCGGGAACGGGGCACAGGAACTTGACCTTCTTGCCGTCGTGCGCGGCCTCGTAAGCCTCCCAAGGGTCGCTACCACATGAGCCGCAACGCCAGAACATACCGGCGATATCGTGCTCGATCAGCAAGCTCGACGAGCCCAGCACGAGCGTCTGCTCGGCGGGGCAACCCAGGAACTCCCCCGCTAGCTTGCGTGCCGAGGGAATGCCCTCAAAGCAGCCGTAGTTGGAACAGTCGACATTGCCGTCGTGCAGATCGGCATCGGCATTGAGGATATCGAGCATGGGTCGAGAGATGTCCACCTGGGAGGGCGACGGCTTGCCGCGGGCCATGTCGAGCGCCAGACCTTTGGCCTTGACCTCGGCGACCTCGGCCTTGAGCGCCTCGATGGCGGCCTCGAGTTCGGTGGTTTCCATCTTCTGGTAGATCGTCTGCATGGGATGCGACCTTTCGCGAAGCGGTATGTTGCAGTTCGTCTAAGTATAGACCGCCACCGCCGCAACGGTATGAAGCCGTGATAGATTAAGTCCATCGCAATGAATTACGACATCGCCGCGCGCATGCTGTGGTGCGCCCAAGGAGGCACTATGGAATACGGATCGATCCAGGCCGAGGAATTCGGCGACCTGCAGCGCCTGGTCGACGGGCTGTTTTACGACCGCCACGCCATCGACCGCCTGGATCTAATCGTACAGGCAGAAATCTTGGACCTGGCGCCCGACCTCATGGAAATCGTCAACCTGCTACCGCCCGGCTATTACGACCGCCAGTCACTTTGCGACCAGCTCAACTCCGCCTTGGCCGCCCACGGCTGGGGCGCCATCTACGGCACCGTGGAATAAGCCTCGAGGCCGGCGATTTGGCCCGTTTCCCGACCTTGGCGAGGCTTGTTTTAGGGCTTGTGGCCAAAAAAGGGCAAATATGAGTACTGTTACCCTTTTAGTAGCAGCGATTCTTGGTCGAAATCGGCAAAACTCGACTTGAAACTCCCCAATCACCGTCAGCTAGCGCCAAATTGGAAGTCGATGGTCACTCATTAACGTACAGTTCTTATAACTTTGTTCATTATTTTCCGCACCTAAAATGAAACGCCGTTTGTGACAGTACTCACAAACGGCGTTTTTTGACCACTGGCGTGTCTGGCAGGCGGCAAGCACCACCCGAATCCGCATTTTGAACGCGCCCGAATCGGTTCTGGAGCCGGTTTTCGCGCTCTTACTCGTCCTTGGGCGCGGGGTGTTTGCAGATCACGCTCATGTAGATCATGCCGATCACGGCAGCGGTGACCGAACCGGCAAGGATGGCGGCCTTGGCAGCCAGGACCTCGAACTGGGCCGTTGGGAAGGCAAGGCCGCTGATGAGGATCGACATGGTAAAGCCGATGCCACCCAGAATGCCCACACCGGCAATCATGTGCCAGTTGACGTTGTGCGGCAGCTCGCAGGCCTTGAGCTTAACCAGGGCGAACGTCATGCCAAAGATGCCGATCGGCTTGCCCAGCAGCATGCCAAAGTACACGCCGAGCGTCACCGGGTCGGTGAGTAGCGTGCTCATGTCCACGCCCACTAGGCGAACCTGTGCGTTCACGAACGCAAAGATCGGCAGGATCACAAAGTTGACCGGCGTGGAAATCAGACGCTCCATGCGGATGAGCGGCGGGGTCACGCGGTGCATGACGCGCTCGACCTTAGTGGTCGAGACGGTAAAGTCATGCTGGCCCAGGATGTGCGCCTCGTCGTCGTAGCGGTCATCGAGCAGCGGCAGGCACTCCCCCAACCAATCGGTAAGGCTGTCGAGCTTAACACCGCACTTGGCCGGGATGGTAAAGGCCAAGATGACGCCAGCAAGCGTGGCATGTACGCCGCTCTTGAACATGCAGAACCACAACAGCAGGCCCAGTACCGAATACGGGGCAAGGCGGTAATGCTGCGTCTTGTTGAGCCACACGAGCGCGCAGGTCACAAGCGCGGCGGCGCCCAACCAAAACGGATTGGGGCTCTGACCGTAGAAGATGGCGATGGCGGCGATGGAGATGAGGTCGTCGGCGATGGCGAGCGTCGAGAAGAACACGCGCACGCCGTTGGGCACGCGATTGCCCAAAAGCGACAGCACGCCCAGCGCAAAGGCAATATCGGTTGCCATGGGGATAGCCCAACCGTTGTGCGCGCCGGCATGGTTAAAGATGAGGTAGATGCACGCAGGAACGACGACGCCGCCCACGGCCGCCAGCATGGGAAGCATGGCCTGACGCGGGTTCTTGAGCTCGCCGACCGTCATCTCATACTTAAGCTCAATGCCCACGAGCAAAAAGAAAATCGCCATGAGGAAGTCGTTGACGAAAAGCTCAACGGTGAGACCGGCCGTAAGGTTGCCCAGGCCCACATACAGCGGGGTCTCCAAAAAGTGATGGATGGCCTCGTAGGCATCGGTGTTGGCACAGATAACGGCGGCGATGGCAGCGATCACCATGACGGCGGCGGAAATCGTGCCGTTCTCGGCAATGCGCTCCCAAATGTCGTGACGCTCAAAACGCTTGCGTTCACGAACGTTAAACAGCTGCTCGGGTGCTGCCATGGGCGGCTCCTTTCACGGGAAGGTTCCCGTCTTAAAAAAGCACGGCCCGCCCAGATGGCGGCGCCGCGCTCCGACGTATTACGCTTGCATCTAGCCTACCCTGCACGACAAGCACGCAGGCGTGGCCGAAAAGCGGAACCACAGGTTGAACATTATTTGCTCAACGGCACGAGCACGCCTGTCCAAGAGACGACGCGGCGCCGTGCACAAAAAACGACCGGAGCGCGGGGCTTCCGCGATCCGGTCGTCGGTGTTAGGTCAAAAACCTAGCAGGCAGCCATGATGGGGGCAGCGACCTGCTTCTTACGGGAGAGGACGCCCGGCATCCAGACGCCGTCGTGCTCGTCGGCAATGCCCAGGCCCTTCTGAGCGGCCTCGGTCTCGCCCTCGAGCAGGACCTGCGAGCCCTCCTCCATGATGTCGGTGATGCACAGGACGATGCCGTCGGCATCCTTCTCGGCGGCATAGGCGCGCATGGCCTCGCGAATCTCGTCGATCATGCCGAGCGCACGGCTCTTGTCGACGGTCTCGTACTGGCCGATGAGCAGCTTCTTGCCGGCGGGCTCGAACATCTTGATGTCGTTGCCGACCATCTCGGCTGCGGTGAAGGAGCCGGACGGACGGGTAAGGAAGACCTCCATGCCAAACTTGACCGGATCGACGCCCACCTGCTCGCCGAGCTTGGCGGCGACGGCGCGGTCGACATCGGTGGTGGTGGGGCTCTTGAGCATGAGCGTGTCGGTCATCATGGCCGAGAGCAGCAGCTTGGCCTGGACGTCGGAAAGCTCAACGCCGAGCACGCCGGCGAGCTTGGTGACGATGGTGCAGCTGGAGCCCCAGGGCAGGCAGATGTAGTGCAGCGGGCCGGCGGTCTCGAAGTCGCCGATGCGGTGATGGTCGACAACACCAAAGACCGTGGCGTCCTTAAGGTCGGCGACGGACTGGGCGGACTCGTTGTGGTCGGTGAGGACGACGAGCTGACCGGCCTCGACGGACTCGATCACGCGGGGCTCGGCGATGCCGGCGTCGGCGAGCAGCTTGGCGGACTCGGCCGGAAGCTGACCAAGGGCGCAGGCCTCGTAGGTGTTGCCAGCATACTCAACCTGATTGAGCAGCTGGGACAGGACGACGGCGCTCATGATGGCGTCGTTATCGGGGTTCTGGTGACCAAAGACAAGAACGTTTGCCATGGATATCCTCCACTTGATATGTGTACTTGGACGTAGCTATGGTAGCACGCTGGCGCCGAGCCTTCTGAGACGGAAGGGCCGCGGCATATTTTGTGGCAGGTATGGGGGCCAAGGCTGTCCCTTTTGCACCATGTTGGTGCAAAGTAACCTGACCCCCTGCACCAGCTATTTACCGGCGGCGCGCAGGGCTACGTAGGCGGCACCGATGATGCCGGCGTCGTTGCCGAGCGAAGCGACCTTAATGGGCGTCTCGCGCGAGGCAGAGAGCGCGTACTGCTTAAAGTGCTCGCGAACCTTGTCGAGGTAGACATCGGCCGAGGCGGAGGCACCGCCGCCGATGAGGAACATCTCGGGATCGACCACGTTGGCAATAAGCGCCAGTGCGCGGCCGAGATAGTCAGCCATGGTATCGGCCGCGGCCAGCGCAAGCTTGTCGCCCTCGCGGCAAGCTTGGAACACGTCCTTGGAATCGGAGGGGCCGGTGAGCTCGATGGGCTCGACACCCGCTTTCTCGCACTCGGCAAGGTAGTTGCTCACCACGCCGGTGGCGCTGGAATACTGCTCCAGGTGGCCATGGCCGCCGCAGCCGCAGGTGCGCTCATCAGCCGGGTTCAGGCACATGTGGCCAATCTCGCCGCCAGCACCCACAACGCCCGATACCACGTCGCCGTTAACGATAACGCCGCCGCCCACGCCGGTACCGATGGTGACCATCACCACGTTCTGCACGCCCTTGGCAGAGCCGAGCCAGGCCTCGCCCATGGCAGCGGCGTTGGCATCGTTCTCATACTTAACGACCGCATCGGGGCAGTGCTTCTGAATGGCGACCCTCAGCTCGGGCAGGTTAATGGCAATGTTGGCCTTGACCTTGGCATCGCCCGACGCCGGAATGGGGCACGGAACGGCCAGGCCAATGCCTGCCACAAAGGCGCGCGGAATCTGCGCCTTGGCGACCACCTGGTCGATAGCCTCGGTCACCGCGGCAAAGCCCGCAGCGTCAACGATAGGAGGCGTGGGCACGCTGGCCTTGGCAAGCAGGTTGCCGTCCTCGTCGAACAGGCCCTCCTTAACCGAAGTGCCGCCGACGTCGATGCCGATGTAGTACTGCTTAGGTTCCATGGGAGCCAACCTTTCTCGTTTAAACATTGCCTGTATGGTACCGCTCCCAAGGCAAAAACCTACCAAAAAGGGACAGGTTTGTTTTGGCAGGTTTTATCTGGAAAAACACGAAGGCCCGCCCAACAGGTCGCGCAGGCCTTCGCCAAATACAAAGGCGCCGGGAGACGGAAAACTCCCAGCGCCCGTGAAAGGGACTGAATTGTCTGTTGGACCGCACGATCCGTCGCAGCGATAACGCCAGCTAGGCCTTACGAGCCTGCAGCTGCTTGTGGACCTCGATGAGCTCCGTGGCCATGACGCGCATGGTCTCGGTGCCTGCCATCTGGTCCTCGGCATGCAGCAGAATCAACGGGGCCTCGCCGTTACGCTCGCCGTTGGCCTCCTTCTTCAGAAGCCCCATGTGAACATCGTGGCCACCGTTATAGGCCTCGTCGCCCTGCTTGATAAGCTCCTCGGCGGCGTCAAAATCGCCCTCCTTGGCCTTTTGCACGGCATTGATGTACATGCTCTTGGCGGTACCGACGTAGCTGATGATCTCGAAGCAGGTCATCTGCAGTTCGTTCATATCCTCCATGCGGAGCACCTAGCCCATCACGCTGACGCAGTGGTCGATGATGCCGGCAGCGTTCATGCGGCCGTAGTCGACCATGTTGATGACCTCGACCGGAAAACGACCGGCGGCCTCCTTCTCAAAATCGCCCTTGGTGTAGCCGATCTGCGGACCAAGCAGCAACATGTCGCACTCGTCCAGGTGATCGTGGGCCTCGTTCATGGGACGAGCCTCGACCTCAATATCCAGACCACGGTTTGCAACCTCGGCCTGCATCTTCTGGACCAGCAGGCTCGTGGACATGCCGGCATTGCAGCAGAGCATGATCTTCTTCATGGTTTCCTCCTTATAACTGCGCGGCGCGCAGACGACAACTGGTTGTATTCCTTGCGGCTATTGTGCCCGCTCCCCTGTATCTTTACGCAAGGGAGAGAGCCGCGGGCACCGGCACCGCGTACCGGCGCCCGCAAAGGTGAAAGGGACGAACGTTAGGCGTTCTACTCGGCGAGAGCCTCCTGCTTGGCGATTGCCTTCTCGGAAATCTTCATAAAGGGCAGGTAGACGGCCATGCCAGTGACAATCTCGAGAGCCTGCCACACGCCGGCGCGCCAGTCAAAGCCCGTAGCGAGCAGGGCATTGATGACGGGAGGCATGGTCCAGGGCACCTGGGCGATGCAGGGGCTGATGATGCCTGCGCAGGTAAGGCCATAGGTGATGCCGATGAACAGATCGGGAAGAAGGACGAACGGGATCATGAGCGGCAGGTTGTACACGATGGGGTAACCGTAGATAACCGGCTCGTTGATGTTGAACAGACCAGGCAGGATAGCCATCTTGGAAACGGTCTCGGAAGCCTTGTTCTTGGAGAACAGGAGCGTGTCGAGCAGAAGCATGAGGGTGCAGCCCGAG
>ERZ780190.2505-NODE-2505-length-13711-cov-28.224443_pt1 | contig 13711 bp, 11 predicted proteins | sample MGYA00510980_ERZ780190 | MGnify/ENA primary metagenome ERZ780190 (study PRJEB29588, sample SAMEA1972188) | human gut metagenome | biome: human gut; feature: human-associated habitat; material: faeces | place: Denmark | collected 2008/2010 ... | reverse complement strand
CGTCAGGGCGCTGTCCGATAATCAATTCTGTATATGGTGATGCAACAAATTTTAAAGAAACATCGCCGCTGAATTCATAGCAGAATAAATCCGCCGGAGAAGAAAGCAGATGCTCGTTGGTAAGCAGGCTGTTTAAGGTTAAAAATACGTAAGGCTGAATGAGTGTGTATCCGGTGTGCATGTGAAAAACTCCAATCTGTAAAATTAATTTGTAAAAACGGATTTATAAAATTTGCTTTGCCGCCGTAGTGGGGAATCCTGTCCCGCAGTACGGAAAGCAAGTAAATATCCGCAAAAACTTAAAAATAGGTGGTGTATAAAAAAATAATAAAACAAAAATTAAAAAAATCAAGAGAAAATGTCCGATTTTTTCAATAATGGTTTCCCAATTTCCAGATAAGCAGATTAATAACCATAAGTAACAAAAAAGTAACTTAGGCAGAAAAATGTATGTACTTTTCTTGCAAAATTATTTATTCAGGCCATGAGTCTTTCTAATTTTTTTCAAAAATACATATCCAGCGAGACATGCAATAAATTCTGTTATAGGAAATGCCCACCATATAAGTGAAACTCCTATCTGTCCGTTTCTTACAAAAATGGAGAATATCCCGGCAAGCGGTAATATAATGACAAGCTGTCTAAGCAGTGAAATCACAAGCGATTCAAGACCGCCGTCCAACGCCTGATAAATGCCCTGATAGGCGACATTGATTCCCGCAAAAATAAAACTGATTGAAATAATCCGCATTGCACTGATAAAATACGTTCTTGACTGTCCCGCATTAAACAGCGTGGCAAATGCGGCCGGAAAAATTTCTGTAATAAAAATCCCTAAAATCATCAGTGCCGTCGTGTATATCAGACCATATTTGATTCCGTCCCGGATTCGTTTTTTACTTCCCATTCCATATGCATACGCTATGATTGGCGTAATGGCATCTCTTAAACCAAATGCTAAGAACAATACAAACTGCTGGACTTTATAAAACAATCCGTATGCAGTCTGTGCAGAAGGACTGAACTTCAAAATCAGATTCATGACATACACCATGACAGACATCAGCGCCTGTGCAATGATTGCAGGCAGACCTATTGAATAGATTCCTGCAATCGTTCTGCCATCCGGTTTCATGAATTTTATTCCATGTTCAAATTCCCTATTTAATTTCATATGAAAAATAAATAACAACCCTGCTGATACAATCTGACCGATTACCGTAGCATACGCAGCGCCCTCTACGCCCATTTCAGGAACGGGTCCGATACCATAAATCATTACCGGATCCAGAATAATATTGACCACAGCACCCACAACCTGTCCGATTGTGGAATAAAGGGAACGCCCTGTTGCCTGTAACAGCTTTTCAAATAATGAAAAGAAAATAATTCCAAAAGAAAGCACACAGCATATTCTTAAATAACTTGTTCCCATTGCAATCACTTCCGTGTCAGCCGTCTGTGATGAAATATATGCCTTCACTCCAAAAATGCCAAACAACAGACATACCGCACAAATTATCACACCTAAAAACAGACTGTTTCCGGCGACTTTCGCGGCTTTTTGTTTTTTTCCCTCTCCAAGAGTTCTTGCAAGAAGCGCATTCGTTCCCACACCGGTTCCGATTCCAACTGCCACCATAAGCATCTGTACCGGAAATACCAGTGTCAGCGCATTCAAAGCCGCTTCACTCCCCACTTTCATATTGCCGACAAAAGCACTGTCCACAATATTGTAGACTGCCTGCAGTGCCATGGATAAAATCATCGGTATTCCCATCTGCACCATAAGCTTATTTACCGGAATTTCTTTCATTTTGTTACTTTCTGCCATTTTAATCCTCCTTGTTTGCGAAGCAAATGCGACTGCTCTTTGCAGGAGCAGAGGATTTGTCCTCCTTGTTTGCGAAGCAAATGTCTGCTATGTATGCTATGCCCAATAGCTTGCATAGCATGCGCCCTTTGCAGGAGCAGAGGATTTGCCTCTTTGTTTTTTTGCACAAAAAAAGTGTGTAGTTACCGCATAAGCTGGACTTACGCTGATAAGCTACACACTTTTTAATGGCGTTATAGATTTAAAATAAAAAAACGAGCAACAAAACTGGATTTACGCTCGTCTGCTACTCGTTCAAGGACTATTATATTTCTGATTTTTAAAAAAGTCAAACAAAAAAGTTTTTATAAAAGAGCTTATTTTTTGAAAAAATGAAAATCACAGCAGTCACCGCCGTAACCTAAGGTTTTTGTCCGCGTAAAACCTATTTTTTTCAAGCCGCCGTATGTCACATCATCGACATCACAGAACAGGCGGCACAGATTTTCACAGCCGTTTTCCACGCAGGCGGTGTGCCACAGGCATTTTTTAATCGTAACATCATAATAATCATTTCCATATGCCTGCGTACTTTCTTGCAAATCGGTTGTACGCATAATTTTAAGAAAGATATTGCTGTAAATGGCATAAAATCCCGGTACTAATTCCATTTTAGCCGTTGAAGCGTGTTTTTTTGCTGCTACTTTATCAAGCATATATTTTCTCATATACTTATATACATCTTCTTCTGAAAAGCCTTCCTCAGACAAGCACTTATGCAACGCTATGCGTGGAAGTATCGTCTGGGCAAGGGTTTTCATCTGATTTTCGGGTTTATTTTTTGTATTCTGAATCAATGTATCCAGCATTTTTTCCTGCCTGTCAGATACTGCACATCCCTTTTTATTTCCGAATTCTTCAATTAAAAATGCTTTTATCTGCTTTTGCTGTTTTATTTTCATCGTTATCACACCCCTCTTTTTGTAACTTCTAAAAAAATTCTGTACCATACCTGTATTGTATCATAAAAATAACGGCACGGTATATTCATTTTAAAAATATACCGTACCGCTATTTTACTCTATTCTACCGGACCGCTCCATGAAGAAAACAGTTTTGCATGGCTGTCTAAATCCGCCGTATTTACGGTTATCTTCCCGTCTGCAACCGTATATTGAATATTCATCGGATTACAACCGCCCGCAGTGCCGCCTACACTGTCCATTTTAAATACATTTCCGCAGTTCTGACATACTAATTTGCCGCTTCTCTTCTTGAAATACGCTTTTGGAGAAGGATTGCAGGTCTGACAGGTGTTCAGTGATAATCGTGCTGAGCCGTCAGACGCATTTACGGCAATCATCTGTATATTGGTTCCGTTTGAATCATAATTTACATATAACGGATGTTCTGTCAGTGTACCGATATCTATTGCTAACTGTCCGTTTTCTACGGCAGGCGTTATGTATGACGCAGCTGCGGCGTTTTCTGTCGAAGCTGTACTTTGAGCCGCCGTATTTTTAGAACCTGCACTTTTATCTTCTGTACCCGCATTTCCACAGGCGGTCAGCGCTGTTACTGCAAGCACCAGCGGTATCAGTTTTATCAGTTTTTTCTTTCTCATGTCCTTATTCTCCTTGTTTATCAACAACATTTATTTCTCCGTAAATCATTCCCATCCAGCAGGTATACTGCACCGTGCCGGGTTCGCCGGGTGTAAACTCAATCACATTTTTACCCGGTGTAAATTCATGGGTGATTCCGTAGGTCTTTACTATCATTTTGTAATTACAGCCATTGATAACTTCTTCCGGCACATTTATCGTCCATTTTACCGGAATACCCGTATAAACGGTAATCTCAGGATACGTCCCGAAATCCAGATTGCTTTCCACATACTGAATGTTCCCCGACTGCGCAATCACAGCCGTATCCAATTCCTTTGCACCGTCAGATACCTGAGAAATCCTATCCAGCCTGATACCCGCCAGCCCCGCTCCCTGTGAAAGCATTGCAAGTCCGAGCACCACAACCAGTATCGCACCTGTCTGCATGACAAGCTTCGTGTATTTTTTCCCAAGCGCCGATACAAGGCTTCCAAGCCCCAGCATCAGCGGAACCGTGCCTAAGCTGAACATCAGCATTGCCAGTGCTCCCGATATGGGATTGCCCGAACCGAGTGCAATAATCTGCATGGACTGCATCGGGCCGCATGGCATGAGACCGTTTAACAGTCCGACAACAAACGGTCTTTTTTCCGTTCTTTTTTTCTGATTGATTTTTATGACGGACTTTCGCGGGAATCTGATTTGAAGCTTTCTCAATGCCGGAAAAATCCCCAGCATATTGATTCCCATTATCATCATAAATAATCCGGCTGTTATTTTTAATATGCCCTGTAACAGCAGCGGCATTCCACTGCCCGAACCGCCTGTCAGAATCATTCCTGCTCCGCCAAGCACAAATCCGACTGCCGTATACGAAACTACACGTCCTGCGTTGTACAGTACCGAAGGCATGATGACATTTATTCTGGATGAACTTGTATTCTCAGCGTTCCTCGAAGGAATACACTGTGAAAGATGAATCCCGCCGCACATCGCTATACAGTGAACGGATGTTAAAAGCCCTACAATAAAGAGCATGCCATAGCTCATTTGGGAATCGGCAAGCATTGACGGAACAAGTAAATTTAAAATACCAAAATGCTGTAACAGATAATACAGTAAAATAATAACCGCCAGTATTCCAATCCTTCTAACCCATTTTAAAGAATCTGCCTGCTTTTTATCGATAACTGTATAATCCAGCTTCTCAATAATCGCAGCAATACGGTTTAATGTCACTATTTCCGGATTAAATTCTATTTCAGCCTGTCCTTTGCTATAAGAAACCTGCACTTTAGAAATTCCTGCTGTATTCTTTAATTCCTGCTCTATTTTATTCTGACAGTTAATACAGGTCATGCCATCGATAATAAGAACTTTTCTTTCCATTCCCATGTTTCATTTTCCTTTAATATTACCGGTTAAAATATACCCCTGTGGGGTATTAATATCGCAGATAATTATATACACCAATGGGGTATTTGTCAACAAAATTTTAATTGCACACTGTTTTGTCCTCTGTAAATACCGGTAAAAAATCAAAAACCGCCATAAGAAACAGACAGCTTAAGGTGACTATTTCTTTGGCGGTATTTTTTATAAATAAAGGATTACTCCCGTACCTTTAAAGCTTGATTTGTGCCATACGTTCAGCATGTGTCGATAGGGTAATTGAGATGCAATCTGCTCTACAGTAAAACCATTTATGTTTAGTTTTTCATCTATTGTAAGTTCCTTGGATAACAATGCTCCCAGCAGACGGTGCAGTTCATACGTCTCATCATGTTCCGGCAGATTCTTCGCCAGTCCAAGCATGATGATATTCAGCAGGTCAAGATTTCCCTTCCATTCATAGGAACCAATCAAATCTTCCTTTGTGAGATGCACATGGCTCATGCTGCTCTCGTCCATGTTCATACATACCCAGATCGAATATACACGCTTAATGTCATCGTAACTGGAGTTCTCAAAATCACGTTCTTTTTGTGATGAAATCAGTCTGCTCACATAAAAGATTGCCCGGTTTAAGATTTCGTATCCCGTTGGCTCGTCTTTCTGTGCTTCCACATTTATGATAATCTGTGACAATCCGTCTTTCATACGCACATAAAAAACGATATCAAATCTTACCAGACCTTCATTGATCTCTTCATTTTCTGTGTTAAACCCGACCAGTCTTTCACCATTTTTTTCGCTGGCTGCATTTGTGAGTCCAGGCTCTACTGGTACCGTACTGATATGTGGTGTTCCCTCGATGCAGTCGACCACCTCTTTGGGATTCATGCCCTTAAACTCATCAACTGTTTTTACCAGTATATGTGCCAGTATACTCTTCTGTCCTAACAGACGCTTTGCACTCGTATCATACTGTGCATCCTTGTCTGTTGCTTTCACTGCATTTTTTAATTCTGTATTCACTGGCCTTCCTCCTTTTTGTAACAGATATAGTCATCCCCAAAAAGGCATCTGACCACACCTATATTATAACTTACCCATTTCTTTTATACAATCAATTTTTACATTTGAAAAAGGAACAAAAGAAAAACTCCAAACCTGTCATAGACTTGGAGTCTTGATTCCGTCCATTTTTCACATTGTCTGCACCGGTGCATGTTGTTCCTGCTCCTCATGCTCCAAAGCATCCTGCTCCGGTACATGGTCTATATTTTTCGCTGCTTCCTGCACTTTTGCCATATACCGGATTTTAATGCTGCTGTAATCAACCCCTGCCGGTTCCAGCACTTTTTTCTCTAACATGTTTAACATCGCCTCGGTGTCAAATTTTCCCTCAAAATAAAGTTCCTCATCCACCTTTATCGGTACATCCATTTCTTCCGGTGAACTGCCAAGGATCGTCCTCCAGCGTCCGGCTACTTTTCCACACATTTCCATAAAACGCTCATGGATATCCGGCTGTTCATTACAGGTCTGCAAAATCCTTTGTGCCACCTTTCTCCATGTAGGTGTCTCTATCCATTCTCCCGGTGCGAACTGGACTGCCAGCGGTCTTTTCCCTTTCAGTTCTGCCGGGGACACTGTGATAAGGCTGCTTTCCCGGATCGTATCTTTCACACTTGTATGCACCTCGCCACTCCGGTACATCTGGAGCAGTGCATCACATTTGGTGTTTACAAGCTGTAACATTTCCTCCCTCAGTTCTTCTATCAGTTGCTCATAATTCATACGCTTTTCTCCTCCTCTCCTGTCACACAATCTTGTGTTTCTTTCTATAATCGTTCTTCCGTTTATTTCCCTATTGCACACTTTTCTGTTCCTATTGTTCTGCATTTGTTTCCTATTTTTATGCCAACAATAAAACGCCCGGATCATCGGGCATTTTATTCTTACCATAAACTGGCAGGAACAACGTTTCCTATTTACTTGCTGCCATTCCTGCCGCAGCCTTACTCATATCGAATCTCCTGCTCCATGACTATGCCTGACTGGAACTGTATCAGCAGTTTCTCGCTGGATTCCACTTTGATGGTGGAGATCAGCCGTCTCACAAGGTCATTGTCGAACTCCGGTATCTGGCAGGTGCTTGTGCTTAAGTAATGGTCGATATCTTGGATTCTCTGTTCATAGCTGTCAGCCATCCGTTTCTCGTTTCTGGCTGTTTTCTGTGCCTCTTTTAAGGCATTGATTTCTTCTGCTATGATTCGGTAGCGTTCATCAAACTCCGGTGTGTAGGAACCGGTCTTTGCATTCTCCGCGATCAGTGCCACCATCTCTTCCTGCTTTTCTTTTATCTTTTCTTCGTATTCCTCAGACTCTTTTGCGGTGCTGTAGTTCCCGATGACATGGATGATGTTCTGCCGGAAGTTTTCCATAAATTCCATATCATCACTCGTGATCCTGTGGATGGCTTCCATCACCGCCCTGTTTAATGCGTTCTCTTCGAGTGTCTCGGATTCCCCGCATTTCTTCACTCCGTTGGTCAGCCGGTTGCTGCATCTCCAGACAACTTTCTTTTTCCCGTTTCTCGCCCAGGTGACTCTCCGGTACTCCTGCCCGCATTTTCCGCAGATCAGCATGCCGGTCAGTGCATAGGTGGAGGAATACCTGCTCCTCTGGTTCTTCTTCCGGGTGACAGCCGCCTTGCATAAGGATGCCCTCCGCATCATCTCTTCCTGTACCCTGTAGAACAGCTCCTTCGGGATAATCGCCTCATGGTCATCTTCCACATAATACTGCGGTACGATTCCAGTGTTCTTGACTTTCTTTTTTGTCATGAAATCCACCGTATAGGTTTTCTGCAGTAATGCATCTCCCATGTATTTTTCATTGCGGAGCATTTTGTCTATTACCGTGGAATGCCATTTGTCCTGCCCTGTGGCGGTCTTGATTCCCTGCTCTTCCAGATGCTTTGCGATCTTCCCGGTACTGTAGCCCTCCAGATAAAGCCGGAAAATCAGCTTTACGATCTCTGCCTCTTCGGGTACGATGACCAGGTCACCATCCTCGTTTTTGGTGTATCCCATGAACTTTGTGCAGTTTACGATGACCTTGCCTTTTTCAAATTTCCTCACGACTCCCCAGCGGATGTTCTCACTGATGTTGCGGCTCTCCTCCTGTGCCAGGCTGCTTAAGATGGTGATAAGGATTTCGCCGGTTCCCTCCAGTGTATTGATCCCCTCTTTCTCGAACACCACCGCCACGTTCTTTTCCTTCAGTTTTCGGATGGTCACCAGCGAGTCTACCGTGTTCCTCGCAAACCTGCTGACCGACTTTGTAAGGATCATGTCGATCTTTCCTGCAAGGGCATCCTGTATCATGGCATTAAAGTCTGCCCTCTTTTTGGTGTTTGTTCCACTCTTTCCGTCATCCGCATAGATGCCGGCATTTTTCCAGTTTTCGTTTTCCGATATCTTGCTGGTATAATACTCCACCTGTGCCTCATAGCTGCTGTCCTGCTCTTCCAGTTCCGTACTGACACGGCAGTAGGCAGCGACCTTCATTTTCTTCTCTGACAGTTTCACATTCCGGTCATACTGCACCTTGGCAGGTATCATGCTGATCTTTTTTGCTGTTTCTGCCATCTGCTCTCCCTCCTAATCCTTGTATCCGGCTGTGACACGGCTCCCATTGATAAGCTCCACTTCTGCCATGTTTCCACCATGCACCCAGATGCGTGCGATTATTTTTCTATATAAATTTTCATCAAATGTTTCCAGTTCCTTTTTTCCTGCAAGGATGTTTTTGACCTCCTCTGTCCGGAACTCCCCATCCCTGACCTCCAGTGTCCGGTAGCGTTCCTCTGCCCTTTCATAGAGCAATTTCATCAGGTCTGTTTCTGTGCGTTCCTGTTCTTCTTTCATCCGCTGCAGGTTCCGCTCCAGAACCCGGTACTGAGGGCTGACCTTTTCCTCCTGCCTGTGTACCCGGAGCAGGCCTTTGTTTCGTATCACTGCATTGATGGCTTCCACACACACCTGCTTTGCCTGCCCGTCTGTAATAAAACTGTTCCTGCAGTTTTTTGCTCTGCCAGTCACATAACTCTTGCACTTCCACTTGGCAGTGCCGCCACGCTCTTTTTTGTGGCTCGGCTGGATATGGCTGCATACTGCCCCGCATTCTGCACACCAGATGACACCTCCGAAGAGGATTCTCTCATCCCTGCCGGGCCTGTGGTCTGCCCTTCCAAGCTCTGTCCTCACCTTTTCCCGTCTGCACTGGACTCTCTCAAACAGTTCCTCTCCTATGAGCTGCGGATAGTAGTCTGTGCCAAGGTAGCTTGGGTTTTCCAGTATCCTGCCGATGGATGCATGGGTCCAGGACACTTTCCCTTTTGCATTGCATATGTTTCTCCCTTTCAGGTTCTGGGCGATCCTGCCTGCCGCCACCCCGCTGTCATAGTCTGTAAATATCTGTTCCACAATTTTTCTCTGCTCTTCGCAGATGGTGATTTTTCCATCCACAACTTTATAGCCGATTGGCATGTGCCACTGCATCCTGTCCGCCTCCCCTCTCCGTCAGTTTCAGTCCGTTGTGCAGGCAGAAGGTGATGTCGTGTTCTTTGGAGACCACGATCTTCTCCGCTGTCATTTTAAACAGTTGCTCGTCAAACTCCTCCCTTAATCCGTCCTGTTCTGCGATCAGTTGGATAAGCTGTTCGGTCCGTACAATTTCTTTTGTCCTCCGCAGCTTTCTGGTCAAAAGTGTCTTTTTTCTCCTGCATTCCGTCAGTTGCCAGCCAAGTTTATTACTGCTCTCCATAAAAAGAGCAGAGTCCATATATCCTTTCCTCATGACTTGGTTTAGGATTTGGCTCTGCTCGCTTATATCTTTGATTTCCTTATCCAGTTGTCTGATTTCCTCACTGTCCTGCCTTGCTGCCACAAGTTCCGTCAGCTCTTTTAACAGCGGCTCTAATATCGTTCCCTGATTGGTGTACAGCTTGTTCCACATGTCTGTAAAAGCCCGGTGCAGCACATCCTCCCGGATGGCTTTCAGGCAGCAGCTCTCTTTATCCTCCACATGTCCGCTGCACGTCCAGATGATTTTTTCATATGGTTTCCCGATGTAGATTTTCTGCCGCCGGAAGGTTCTTCCGCACTCTCCGCAGATGATTCTGCCGGAAAACAGGTATCTTTTGGTGTAGTCACTCTTGTTCATGTGCAGTACATCCACCCGGTATGCCATCAGGTTGCGTACCGCTTCTGCCTCCTCATGTGTGACGATTGGCGGATGGCTGTCTTTGATGAGATACTGGTTTCTCTGTCCGTTGTTTACCCTGCGGACAAATGGGAACCTTGTTTCTGTATATGTCCTCTGCTGAAGCATATCTCCCTCATAAATGGGATTTTTCAGAATGTCCTGTATCACCCCGTCCTGCCACTTTTCTGCACCCCGGATTGTTGGAATGCCTTTCTGGTTCAGTGCCTTTGCTATCACATACACTCCCATGCCGTTTAAGTAAGACTCATAAATCCACCTTACGGTTTCTGCCTCGGATTCTATGATGACTAAATTTCCATCCTCGTCTTTTCCATAGCCATACGCTGGCGTGGATATGATATAGGTTCCATCCTGAAAGCGTTTCTGTATCGCCCAGCGGTTGTTGCTTGAGATGTTTTCTGATTCCCCCTGCGCCACCGATGCCAGGATGGTAATGAACAGCTCGCTTTTTTCTGACAGCGTGTTGATATTCTCTTTTTCAAAGTAGATTCCAACGCCGATCTCCTTCAGCTTTCGGATGGTCTGGATGCATTCCACCGTATTTCTTGCAAATCTTGTGATGGATTTCGTAAGGATCAGGTCGATGTTCCCATCCTCACAGTCTGAAATCATCATCTGGAACTCATCCCTGTGCTTTACGTTTGTTCCGCTGATTCCTTCATCCGCATACACCCCTGCAAACTCCCACAGGGGGTTGCTCTCGATTTTTTCCGTATAGTACTCGACCTGTGCAGTATAGGAAGTTGCCTGTGCCTGACTGCCGGTACTGACTCTGGCATATCCGCACACTTTCAGCCTGCGTTCTTCCTGTGTATGTTTCTGCGCTTTTGCTGCCTTTATGACAGTCACTTTTTTTGCCATGCTTTTTTCTCCTTTCCCAGTATTTTCAAGGGTTTGCACTCCCTGTCAGCAACATACACTACCACATAGTCCTTTATATATCCAGTGTTATTACAGATATACTTTTGCTAATTCCGGGGAGAAAGTCTTGACATTCAAAACCCGGATTTTTTCCCATTCTTCCTCGGTTAACAGCTTATCTTCATGCATCCTTTTTAAGAGAAATTCGGCAATCTTATACCGCACCTCGTTCGCTCCGCCTTCCATCATCTTTTCCCTTTTTCCTCCCGCAATTTAAGAACGTTAAATTCATTCTCCCAAGCCAAACACTTTTGCCCAGAAGAAACACCTTTACATCATCCCGATTTCAGCCATGGTTGCAGCCTCATCTTCTTCCCGGAAATACTGTTCCGATACATCCCTGCTGACTGAAAGCACCTCTCCCGCGTCCTTTTCTCCCATCTGGATCGGGATTAAGAACGGATGGATTTCCTTACAGAATTCCTGATTGGGACAGCTATTGATAAAATAGCCGCAGGTATCTAATATCAGCCTGTCACACATATCTGTGATGACGATCTTTTCGGCTTCAAACATGTGGCTGCCGATATAATTTGCGATATTTTCTGCCGTGGTCGAGATATAGTCCTCTTTCCGCTCCCCTCCATCACTCGGATAAAGATAGGCATATCCTGCCCTCTCCGTTTCAAAAATCCTTAACATCATTTCGGTATCTTCTTTCTTCATCTCCTGTTTTCCTCCATTCCCCATTTTTCAGCTTTTCTTAACTCCACAAGAATACGGCGGAAGTTCCCCTCCGCCGCATGGTTTCTGTAATTAAGTCTTACTGCCATAATCCTTCACTTCATAAATAAAAAGTGTCTGTCCCTATTCGTCACTACTCCCCGGAACCAAAACGCCGCCAAAACAGAGAAGAAAAAATCCCAAAGCCGGCATTTCATGGGCAGTCAGTCCAGACTGTCTTTGGTCCCTGCCACTCGGACAGGCAGACATCACAGGTATCTCACCTCCACCACTGCGTGCTGGCTAATCTCAAGGTGTATCATTATAGGCCATTCCCCTCTTCGCGCCTGTCCACCACAGACAGGCTGTACCCCGGCTTTCCCGCTCGGCTCCTTAGATGCGATCTTTTTCACAGCATGGCTGGCAGAAAGAACATCTGCCCGATTGCTGCAGGAGTGTCACTGCGCCCCGGTTACGGCTCATGAAACGGCTAACGTATCTGAACTGCTGGATATGGCTGGCAGGATATGGCGTGATTCCATCCTGCGCTCGGAGCCCTGCATTCCTCTCCGGCATTTTTCAATGTGCGTTTTGTCTGCCTGTGTCGTATCCACACACGAGACATGAGAGGATTCCCGGAAGAGACCATCTGTCCAGAAAAAGTTCCTCTCATAAGGTACTCACAGAAAAACACGTTTTGAGGGGGTATTAATCAAAATATTTTTTTATTTTCTTTACCGCACCGTTTATGCTCTCCCGGATGTTCTTCTCTCCGACCCCTTCTTTCGCTGCAATCTGCCGGTATGTCATGCCCTCAAAAAAATAAAAATGCAGCCGCTCTCTCTGCACCGGGGTGAGTGACTGCATTGCTTTCTGCAGGGTTTCTATTTCCATCTGCCGGATGACCGTATCCTCTACCGATTCCCCGGTCAGCTCCACCAGATCTTCCGTTTCTCCCTCTGTATATCCGTCCTTGGTCGTATGTCTGATATCCCGCATTTCCTGTGCGTGGGCTTCTTTGCGGAACGTATCGACAAGTGCCTCGTAGACTTCTCTGGTCACATAGGTGTATTCCAGCTCACCAACTGCATCTTTATAAAAATCCTTTACTCTGATCTTGATCCATTTTGACATTCAAATGTCCTCCATTTCGTAATTTTTTTGAAATGAAGGACATCTGGCGGACCTCTGGGTTCTGCTTTACTGGAAAAAGACAATAAAAAAAGGTGCTGTTCCCATGCAAAATAAAGCATGCAAAACTGCACCCGGATGTTATCCTTATGAACTTTTCCCTTTCTGCCGCCCCCTGCAATCCGGTGCGGCATGAATTCCCCAAAACATGCCACGCCTTTCTTCTCCTAAGCCTTTTTGCGGTACTATACTTGGAAAGAAAGTGCGCTTCAATATAAGTGTAATAAGTCTTACGGTACCTGTAATAAGTTACCGTCTTGGATTGTCATCCTTCCTGTTTTCCAGAAAAAAAGTCCCTTCCGTTTGTTCGGAAAGGACTATCTATTTTCGGTATGTGACTGTATCCATAGCTGTGCTTTTCCTATAAGCATAAACAGTGCCGTGATGCAGATTCCTGTATAAACAGCGTAAGCATACAGTACCTGGCCTGCATGCCACAAAATGCCAAGCACAGCCAGTTCCAACGCTGCAATCAGCCTTGCTTTTCTGCCAAAATGCTTTTGTTCCTCTTTATCCAGTTTTCGGTTCTTGCTGTGCATGGGACTGAGTAAAAAAATAATCCCTGCGGACACCAGCAATACTGCCAGCAGCCATGCCAGCGATGTCTTACAAAACACAGCCTGTGTATAAACCGGAACCAGCAGCACCAGATTGGAACCAAGATAACAGAAAATCCTGCTGTCTGAGTGATATCCACCAGTATAGCTGCGAAGAACCATAAAAGAAAGGGTAAACACTGCCACAACCGCCAGTTGCTCTGTGAGCAGGCCGATGACCAGTGCCGTCACAACGTTTAGAAGCAGGATCATACCATTGCGTATTCCAAACTGGTATAATT
>ERZ780190.2502-NODE-2502-length-13725-cov-21.492026_pt1 | contig 13725 bp, 18 predicted proteins | sample MGYA00510980_ERZ780190 | MGnify/ENA primary metagenome ERZ780190 (study PRJEB29588, sample SAMEA1972188) | human gut metagenome | biome: human gut; feature: human-associated habitat; material: faeces | place: Denmark | collected 2008/2010 ... | reverse complement strand
AGAGATTGCAAAATTTTCAGGTTTATCCCAACAGGAAGTAGAAACTATTTCTTCTAACACATGAGAGAAAAACAAGCCGCCACATTTTTTCTATACTATCTGTCAATTTTCGCAATGCAGCCTGTATGTTTTCCCGGTAAATTAATTGCATTAATATAATTGATATGATATATACTAGAAACACCTATATTCACTGTGTTTGAAAAAGGAGCGGCACCATGGAAGCAGATTCATTAGGCAAGAAAATACGACGTTTACGCATTAACAATTGTTTATCTCAGGCTCGCTTAGCTGAAGCCGTTGATGTTTCAACAAATTATATCGGACAGATTGAGCGCGGTGACCGTACACCGAGTTTAGACACTGTTATTGCACTATGCAATGCACTGCACGCAAGTGTCGATTATGTTGTATCCGATGATATTTCCACCAGAGATGACGAAATCATGACAGATATCCGAGCACAACTTGTAAAACTAACCCCTGATGAAAAACAATATTTTTATCATATGATCGTCAGTTATATCCAATTAAAAGAAGAAAACGCCAGAGCACAGAAAAAGGAGCCTTAAGCTCCTTTTTCTATGTTTAATCCATTACTTTTTCCCCATCATAGAAAAATGTTCTCTCCTATTTTTCTCATTTACAAGCTGACTGCTTTATCTTTGTTTCCGTTTGTTTGCTTTTTCTAAATTTTTCTTATCTTCCTCTCAGCAAGCCGCTTTTCCTTTGCTAAGATAAAAATAAAAAGCGAGGAACTCTACTATGAAATTACAGGATACCCAGATCACAAACTACCTTACATTTTGCAAAACCCAAAAGTGCTTAGACGAAAAAACAATCCGCGCCTACAAAATCGACCTCACACAATTTTCTTCCTCTATGTCTGCTGAAACCTCTTTATACGATATCACTTCCAGACAATTGGAAGCCTATATTGCACACCTCCATTCCATTTACAAACCCAAAACCTCCAAAAGAAAAATCGCATCGCTCAAAGCATTTTTTCACTATTGTGAATTTTATGAATTTATTGAGAAGAATCCCTTTGACAAAATCCAGATTCGTTTCCGGGAACCCATTATTCTCCCGAAAACCATTCCTTTGCAGACGTTAGAACTTTTCCTCTCTACGATTTACACCCAACGGCAGCTTGCCACTACACCTTACCAACAAAAAAATGCACTGCGTGACGCCGCTGTCATTGAATTGCTTTTTGCCACCGGAATCCGCATTTCCGAACTGTGCAGTTTGAAACCCTGCGACGTAAACCTGAATGACAACTTTGTTCTAATTTATGGAAAAGGCTCAAAAGAACGAAAACTGCAAATTGGAAACGCTAATGTGCTAAAAACCTTAAATGAATACAAAAATACATTTTCCACAGAAATAGAAAGCTGTGATCATTTTTTTGCAAACCAGACCGGAAAGCCTTTATCCGATCAGAGCGTCCGAAGGATGATTCAAAAATATGCCGCTCTCGCCGGTATCGAACAACACATGACGCCTCATATGTTCCGTCATACTTTCGCCAGCTCCCTGCTTGATGCAGATGTCGATATCCGGTACATACAGGAAATGTTAGGACACAGTTCTATTACTACGACCCAAATTTATACACATGTCACGCTCGCCAAACAGAAAATGATACTGACGACGAAACATCCGAGAAATGGGTTTTGTATTTAAAAAAAATATGCTTGTGAAAGGAAGTGATTGATAATTATATATTATTTGATTTTTAACGGTCAAATAATATAAAAAGGAGAGTGTGAATGAGGTATAGCATTATAGTAGCGTTAGATAATAATTTTGCATTAACCAATAATTTTGTCGAAAATCTGCTTCTGACAGAGTCTCTTCAAAATGATAGTGAATTAGTAATTGTTTCTGATGGATGTGCAAACATACAAACTATAGATTATCTAAAAAAACTTTCTGAAAAATCGTTTCCTATAAAAATTATATATAATAAAACTAAATTGGGATATGGGAAATCAAATAATATTGGTGTTGAACATAGTCAGGGGGATATTCTCGTTTTCTTAAACAGCGATGTCTTTCCAATTCGAAACAGTATTCATAATCTTGTGTCTTACCTGGAAGAAAACAGAGCAACTACTGGTGCGGTACAGGGGTTGCTTATTTATCCACAGACTAATAAAGTGCAGAGTACTGGACATTTGTTTCTAGATTTACAAAATGCCCATGTTTATCAGTATAGTGATATTCATAAAGAAGTGATATATAAATGTAGTGAACGTCAGGCTTTGACCTCTGCATTTTGTGCAATACCACGCGACATTTTTATTAAAAATGGCAGATTTAATGAATACTATTATAATGCCTATGAAGGATTTGAACTAACGCTTAAAATTAATAATTCCGGGTTAAAATGCATATACTATCCTGAGGCGATTGCATACCATATTGGTGGAGGAACCCGAAATTCAATGGATATAAGTGAAACACAGCAGGGAAAATATTTTATACAAAATTGGGGAGACATAATATCTACCGATATTGATAAATATATACTACCTCAATTAAATGAAGAGATTCTCAGCAAGATGTACAGTGGTGTTATTTTAAGCCATTTAAATGGTTGGGAAAATATACTACAAAAATTAAATTTTAGCATTAACGGATATGTATACCGACCACATAGTGGAGAGGCTAATTTATATAATTTGTTCCCATATTCTTTCTTGAATTTCGGAGGAAATTACTTATTTATTACTGAGTCCATTAATGATATTTCTAAAAACTATAATTGGATTAAAAATCGTAACAATCCTAATGATATCGTTATTGATTTACACGGAAATGTTATTAAATTACAGGAGTTTTTAATATGAAAATAAGATTATTCAAAGATGAACCACCACTTTGCTTTAATCTTGAAAAATGGGGCATAAATAACATTCCAATATTACTTGTAACAGGATTGTCTGGTTCAGGAAAAACGACTTTTGCCAAGAAATATGCTTTACAGCATAAAGCAGTATGCATATCATTTGATGTTTTAAAATTTTATCCGCAATCCTCAATAGAAAGCCAGCAAATATTAAACCTTTTTTTGAAACAATATCCAGATATTCAACAATTTATTGATATTCAATGGTCAAAAACCGATAAGCAAAATAGTAATGATATTTTTTTTAATTATTATTGCAATGTGTTTTTTGATTTCATTGTGGAGTATAGTAAAAAAAATAATATTAAAGTCATTCTTGAAGGAATACAAATGTATGTACGTTTGCATCCTTCAAAAAGTGCTGGTTTACCGCTTATTATTATTAGGAATAGTTGTTTACATTCTTTTTGTAATAAATTAAGAAGAGATCATTTTAATCATAGTGGTAATAGAAATAGATGGTATTATTCTATAAAAATTATATTCAAAGACATATATATTTATTATATGATTCAATACCATTATATAAATAATTACATTGTATATCTTGCTACAATATCCTAATATGATGTAATTTATTTCAACTATAAAAATATATGCATTCAATAAAATTCTAAATGTTATAACTACATAAGTCATTACCAAAATCTTGAGTCTAAAAGATAAACGTTTTCTGGATAGTTGCATTGATTCTGAAACCATTCTACTCTCCGAATGGTTTCAAGATTTGCAAGGTTGTGTTCTAATGGTATTTTATATGTAGCACCAGCTTCTTTCACATAGGCTAAATTTTCTATAATAGCAGCTTTAGCATTTTCATATTGATTCTGTATAATGTAAAAATAACAAAGTATATAATTATATAAATATCGTTCACGCCCCTGTAACGAAATATAATTATTCAATTTTATTTTTTCAATCTCATTGATACATTCAGTCATAAAAGAAACTGAAATTCTGCTATCCCCGTTAATTCGACCAAAATCAACCATTCTACATGCAAAAAACTTTAACTTTCCCTTTACATATTCTTGTAAAAAGTTATGTTCATTTAATATATTTACTTTATTCATAAAATCTATATAATTTACATTTTCTTTTAAAATATTCTGCATAACAAATAAATCAATCTGACAAATCACAAAACGTCTGATATTTTCGGATTTTGCTTTAGAAAAGTATTGTTTAGAAATATTGAATAACCGATAAGACATTTTCGGTCTGATTGACATATTACCTCTGGCATAATCCATAATTATTGTGGCTATTTCAACTTGAAAATTAAGATTATATTTTTCTGAAAGTTTTTTTATTGCAATCAGTCCATCACTATAAGATATTTGTGCGTCCTTATACTCATCAATTAATAATTGAGTTACCATTCTTCTGTTAAAGCAAGACTCATATGTCTTTCTAAATCTCCAAATCAACTCAGGTTTCAGATGATCCATAAATAAACTTTCTAAAGTATATTGATACATTTTTGAATCTTCAATAAGTTCATCCAGGTCAATATTCCAAAATCTTTGATTTAACAAAGAAACCGCTACTTCATATTTTTCAAAGCTTGTATTTTCTTCTTTTGTTAAAATTTCCTGAAAAAATTGCTTGGCTCTATATTGATTATCACAATGAACTAAACAGTCGGCATACAAATATAAAAAATGTTTTTCATTTGCTGTCAGCTTTTTTTTGTTTGAAATATTGTCATAAAATATTTCAGCAAAATAAACGGCTGTTCCATATTCTGATTGATGAATATACTTTAACATCAGATTCTTTATTGATTTATTATAATAATTAAAATAAGTTTTTCCACATTTACAGATTAGTGAGAGTAGATAATTTGTATCCATATCGTTTTGGGTTTTATTTAATAAAAATACCAGAAAATCACCCGTCTTTTTATTATATTCCTTCCCTTTTCGTAATTTTTTATAATTACTAATCATGTAATCATGAAATGGAACCAGTAATGCCGTACCAATTTGTATGATGCAATTATTTTCTATAAGTATCTGGATATCATTCTTCGTATTTTTCTTATCAAAACCAGAATATTCATATAACAGAGCAGCCCGAAGACCTTTTTTAAAAAGATATAATATGTCTAACAAATAGTACTTGTCTTTTAGCTTCAGAAATTTCTCTTGAAAAACCAGATCTTCTTTATATAAATTGATGTATTTATCTATAAATTTTGATATACTGACCTCTTTATTATACTGATACGAATATTTAAAATTTGATAAAATTTCGTTTAACAGAAGTAAATTTGAAGGTAAAGAATTAACAAATCCATTTATTCCTGTTGTTCCTACATTAAAATTCTGCTGTATGGTTCCTTTAATATCTTTTTCGCTCAGCTTATCCAATTCATAGTAATTGCTAATGGTATCTAATAATTTTTTTTCAAATGCTGGTGTCTTAAATTCTTTTTTTCTTCCTGCCAAAACCAGAATAGTTTTACTTTTGGAAGCTAATAGCTCATTTATTAAATTATACAAAAGTGTACTTTGTGTTTTATTTAAATTATGAATGTCGTCTAATAATAAAACTCTAAAGCTTTTGGGATGTACGGAACTGATAAAATTATACTTATTAGGAAAATTTGATTGCAATTTCTCAATAACTGTCTTAGCTATATTGGAGTCAAAACAACCATTTAAAATATCATTTAATATTTTTTTATCTGTTTCAATATTAAAATTACTATTTGAATTGCAGAAATCTTTGATTTTTTCAGGCTTATAATCCCAAAAGATATTTCCATATTGTAAAAAAATTATTATTCTACAAATCAGAAGATAATTCACATTACTTTTCTCTTCTGATTCAAATGTTACCAATGTAAGATCATTATTTAAACAATAATCCAGCGATAACGACTTTAATATATAGCTTTTGCCCATTCCACTATTACCATGTATGAAAAAAGCATAATTTCCTATCGTATTATCGAAATAATCCAACACAGTTTTAATACCAGATAAAATATTTATTTGTTTAAAATAATAGATATTTAACTGCTTATTTCGTTTAATTACTAATTTTTCCGAAATACAATGATATTTATTATGATCACAGACAAGGGTAATACGAAGAACCTTATTATATTCTTTCATTGCTCTTATAAGAAATGAAACACTATTTAAGCCCGGCTTAACAAAAAAACTTTCAGGATTTTCATATTTATCAGACTTAATAAAAGAGAGCGGTGCATCATCTTCCAATTCTATGCTGCAATTTCCTGGTTGTGAGTTATAAAATATGCAGTTAAGAATGAATGTATCCTCAATGTTCATGCATACTTTGTTAAAATTGGGTCTAAAATCCAATGATATTGGTTCATAAAATGATATTTTTCTAAATTCTATTAGTTGTTCTACTTTATAATTATCAATTTCTAGTTCTTCACCAAAATATATTTTATATTTTTCAGGATTTAAAACAAGCCAATCAGACAATTGTTTACCAGTAACAAAAGAGAGCTTTATTCCTTTCATATTTGCTCCTAACGTCATTCTGGAAATCAATTCTTCTGGAATTTTACCATTGGTTACAAAGATGATAAGCTCTACATGTCCATCTATAAGACCAGATAAAATGGTTGGATCCAAATCTTTGCGTGTTAAACTAATGGAATCTTTTTTATATTTGGCTTCTCCCCATATCTTTAATAAGTCCTCTTCAAGATTATGAAAATCTCTATTTCCATCTCGAGTGCGCTGTGTTGGTTTCCACGTATATTCATTATATACGTCACAAACATAATCTAACGCTAAATCTTCAAATTTTTTTGCTGCATTTAGCCGTCCAAATTTATCATAAAGTAATTTCCAGTTTATCACTGCTAACCCTCGTAAAACACTAAATATTTAATGATAATATATAATTATCAATCATTTTTGTTCTTATCTCTATATTACCCTAATTTTCATTAATATACAAGCTATTTGTGTATATTGCATATATTTTTAACACACAATCAGTATATAAACATATACTACCAGTTACTATTTCCAAAGCAAATAGTAATCATCAGGATTAAAAATATTAGCGGTAATATAATGGATATAATATATATTATAAACATATAAGATTGACTGTATTGAAAAGGAGAAGGCATCATGCAACCAGATTCTTTAGGAAAGAAAATACGACGTTTACGAATCAACAATTGTTTATCTCAGGCTCGCTTAGCCGAGGTCGTTGATGTTTCAACTAATTACATCGGACAGATTGAGCGTGGTGACCGTACCCCAAGTTTAGAAACGACTATCGCATTATGCAATGCTTTACACGCAAGTGTGGATTATGTTGTATCTGATGACATTTCCACCAGAGATGATGAAATTATGACAGATATCCGGGCACAGCTTGTAAAACTTACTCCTGATGAGAAACAATATTTTTATCATATGATCGTAGGCTATATCCAATTAAAAGGAGAAAATGCAGCAACAAAAACTCTGCTTGCAACCAAAAAGGAGCTTTGACGAGGGCTCCTTTTCCAGTTCTATATACAATTTGAATCTGTCTCCATCTGCTTCAAAATATTTTTCAATCGATTTAGCAGATCATCATATGTCATAATATCTACAATATTCTTATGTTGTCTTTTTATTATTTCGAAATCAAAAAGCTGTTCCTTTGTCAATCCCCTGCTCCTTCCCAAAAGCAAAATTCCCTGTGGATTCACTACTTTAATTTCTAATCCTGCCGGAAGATCACCTGCAATTTTATCTCGTATTTTTTTTGCACGCGCCTCTCCTTCATGATTTAAAATGTATACATACTTCTCTATCTGAACAATCGCCCCTTCTAAATCTCTTCCAGCCACATAATTATTTCTATATTCCGTAGACGAAACAACTTTTTGGTTATTAGGCTTTTTTATTTCTAGAAGATCAACAAATCCAGAAGAATCTACCAGTATAAAATCTGGTTTTTTCGAATGACGGCCATCATTTCCAATCTCAATCTCTCGGAAACTGGCTATGTACTTAGGATAAAGCACACATATTATTTCATAAATTTTTTCCTGCCAGACCTTTTCTGAATATGGTTCAGGATCTGCAAGCATCCTTTCAAGATTCTCAAATGCTTTTCTATACATTTCGTAGCCCATCAACTTAATGCACTGATTATCGACTAATGAAAAATGAGTTTCCTTTTTCTCAAGGTATTTTTCATAAGACTCCTTGTGTTTCCACACTCCCTCTACATAATTGGATAACAGGTACGCGATCCGAGCATTCACATATTTGTTAACCTCATAAGCATTCGGAAATATTTCTACCAATCCTAGGAAAGCACTGCCTGGCAAATGATTCTCTATCCCATCATCACTTTCAACAATATAAAGCTTTTTTGAGATTAAATTATCCAGTCTCCTCATAATCGAATTATGAGGATATGTAATAAACCATTTATCTGTGATATCCAAACATCTATCTACATATATAAAATTTTCAATATTAAATACTTTCTTATCAAGGACGTAATATGCACCTTCTGTACCTGCAATCCGAAAGCAAATATACTCCTCTTCTTCATTAACCTCAACAAGATTGTCTTGAGTCACCCAAAATGTTCCCTTAATCAGCGTTCCATACGCAATGTTCCTCACAACCTCATCAAAATTAATGCTTGGGGAATAATACACCAGTAATCTATTTTCTTCTTTCTTTACCCTAATCGTTTTTTCTGACATTTACTTTTCCTCGACTACAACTAATATTAAACACTGGATTTCATCAAATTCTGTTGATCAGGCTTGTAATTCTCTACACTTATTCTATAACTATATATATTGTTTTATCAAGCCATTTGTGTCTTATTGGGTATAAAAGAATAATTTTTGAGCATAACATAGCAGATATTCTAAATTCCGTGTACGATATATTAAAATCATAAACAAAGGAGAATTTCTACAATGAATCACTTACAGAATCACATTGACAACTATCTAGTACACTGCCAAACGCAAAAACGACTAGATGCAAAGACATTAAAAGCGATTTACCGCCTTTTGAAGCAATATTTGAGTCGAAATTACCGCTTTTTTGACCAATTTTTATATCTGAAATACCACTTAAGGAGATTATTTTTTACAGAAAAACGCATTGTCTTCACAGCAACAAGAGCCATTAAAGCAATGCGTTTTAAGTCTTTGAAAAAACAATATTCAATTTTAAATATTCTTGTACTAAATCACAATCAACATAAATCTTAACGCAAAACTATAGTCAAAATTTCTATGCTGAAATCTGTAATGAATTAAAAAATAAATCGAAGTTATCACTAATTCTATATAAACAATCTTCCTCTGTAGATTGTTCTAATTCCAAACAATGATCCCATAAGAAAACTCCTTTCCAATCATCTTGCCATATCAAAAGAATCAATCCAGCATTTATTGAATTTCCAATAATAATTGTTTCTTCTGGCAATTCCTCTCCATATTCATTGTACCAACTATTTAAGCATAAACTTCTTACCTGATTAAAACCAAACAAAACATCTATTCCTATATTTTCCTTTAATTCATCGACCCAAAACGTATGAATTTCATCAATAAACTGACCTCCATTCGTATCCAATAAAAATTCTTTATAGTCTTTAGGTAATTTCATTTTTACAGTTTCTTCATAGCATATTACCTCATCAACAATTATTCCATCAAATTTTTTAAACATATTCTTTCTCCTATTTCTTTTTTAAGTTTGATATTCCACCCCTATGTCTAAATCTATCGTGCAATATCGTTTCTACCTCTTGCAATGTCACTCCATCTTCATGATGATGCCATGTTCCATCTGCCTTTTCCACTCCTGCCAGCTCGGCACTTGTCAATCCTTCTCTGCTTCCATTCGCCAGAAAATCCAGATACTTTGCTGCATCATCTGGTGACATCATGCCTGCAAATGATGTTTATCTGATATTACAATAATAATTTTTCTTACAATACATAACTTCATATTTACTGGTAATTTCTTGTACTATCTTTTTAAATTCTATGTTATCCATAAAATCCCCTTTTAATATGTGTCTAAAACCGAGAGGAGTAACCTTTTCCAAAAACTGTTTCAATTTCTTCAAGATATCCTGCTAACTGTTTTGTTCCTTTCCTTGCCAGACAGCCATGATGCATTAATTAGATGATGTGCATAAAATCATTCCGAACTCTTACATCTACTCTCTAACTCTCCAATTGCTTCACTAATATCTAAATCCCCATATTTTTCTCCAATACTTTTTATTATATTTATATATTTTCGCTTTCCTGTAAAAGCCAAAATCGAAATAATATAATCTGATATTTCTTCACTATAATATGGACTATCAATCTTAGTAATACCAGGCGGTTGAAATTCCATTGAAATAGGGGACAAATATTTTTTCCCTTGTTGAACACGAACAACCCATCCATTTGCGGCATTACTGCCCGCAGGTGCTGAAGCATCAATACCATGAATTCTTAATTGCTTCGCAACAACCATGATGGTTAATTAATAGACGTGTAGGAGTTGTAGGTTGTTGAATGTCCGAAAGTATATCCCTAATTAAAACTATTTAGTTGCATATCTTTTTATTTCACCTAAAAAATATTCACAAGCTTCAGTTTCTGTTTCAAATATTTTTAATCCACTCTTATTTCCTCGTTCACTATAATAAACCTGCCATTTATCCTCTTTTACGATACATAGTTTTTCATTAGGTAATCCACCCGTCATTATAGAATACAAATCATCCGATATTCCCAGTTGTAGTAGTTCACGTTCTAATTCTATTATTGTCATTACTTAATCCTCCTTAATATGCCTGCATCCAGTAATTCATCTACCGTATTAGGTAATAAATATTGTATCCCTCCACCTGATTCATCAAACCATGGTGCTATTTCACCAGCCTTCACATTGATTGGTTCAACAACTTCAAATACTTTCCACTGCTCTTCTTCATCCACGTTCACACGGATGGTCTCATACAGTTCCTGTACTGTTTTCTGCGAAAAATCCCTCACCATCCCAGATCACTCCATTTCTCCGTCACAGCTTCTGCTTTTATGCTCTCTGCTCCGTAAATATCTGCCTCCAGTGCTCCATCCCTGATCCTGCCAAGTATTTCCCCCACATTTCCATACAATTCCCTCAGATCATCTCCCAGCTTGTTGACTTCCTCATTATATCGTACCAGTCCATCCTCCGTCTTTCCTGCGCCTGATACTTCCAGTCTGGCATTGCCTCCGTCCGTTTCGCTGCCTGCCATAAGCTTGTTCAACGATTCCATATAGATATCCAGCATTTCCGGATCAATCTTTATTCCCGCCATTGCTCCCTCCTCTTTTAGTAAACATAACTGTCTGCTTCATCCATAGATGTAACATAATTTTCCACTGCTCTCCTGACCTGCTCCGCTATCTCCTGTGCTTCTGACCGTAACCCCTGCACTTCATCTGCAAACAGCATGAGATTTTCCGCTGTGTTTCCCTGCATAATTGCATCATCCAGCACATTTGATAAAATATCTGACAGCTCCCCCAGTTTCTGCTCGAAATCTTCTGTTTTTTCTACGATTTTCCCGGCTTCCTGTATAATTCCGTCATCATCTACAATAAGATCATATCCTAAACTCTGCATGTTCCTGTTCCCTGCCTCTCTATAATCCTGATGCCATCCTGCTGTTTCTGGCTCTTTGTTCTTCCCTGCGCCGTTCTTCTTCTCTCCGCCTTTCTTCTGCTTCCCTCCGCTCAATCTCCCGTATCTCATCCTGCATCTGCACTATGCGGTTCTGTTTGTTCCTGATATCTTCATTCAACTTCTCTATTTCCGATATGGCTTCCTGTTTTTTTCTGTTGATTGTTGCTATTGCGCCATCAAATTTTCCATTCACACTGTTATACTCTGCACCCTGAAGATATTCCGTCATGTCCTGAACATAACCTTCTACATACTTTACCTGCGGAAAATAATCTCTTGTCTGACGGATTTTCCTGCTATGACAAGAACAAAAATCAGCCATATTTTCCTGTCCCCGTTCCAGGCGTCTGTTCGTATTCTCATAAAGATTAATTTTTTCTTCCCATTCCCTGATCTTTTTCTGATCTTCCTCAATCCCTGCATTACAGATTGATATCTGACTGTAACATTCTGATTTTGTCATCTTCTGCCTCCGCAAAACTGTAGGAACTATATCCTTTTTTTATAATCTCCCGCTTTATCAATGCAACATACGCATCTTCCTGCCTGTCTGTATAACCATAGTGTATTACTGTGTGGATTGCCTGTTCCGTGAAAAACAGCTGCTTTTTTGAATCCCCAAACGGATAAATGATCCCACAATACGGCACATATTGCTTTTCCGTTTCCTTTTTCATAAACCTATCCACAATCACTGCTTTAATACTTGATACCGGCTTTTCTGTTTCCAGTTTTAATTCCCGTATATCAACCTCCACAACACTTCCCAAAGGAAGTATTTTTTCTGTAATCAATATCATTTTCTGAACAATATCAGAATAAGGCATTTTCTTAACAATTAGTTGGCTTGTCTTGATTTTGGCATATACTTTCATAAAAATATACTGTTGTAGATACCAGCCAAACTTGTAACGAAATCTTTTGTTATAATTTTATATCAATTGCTGAAAATGGCTATTTCACAGTATTTATGAGTATTTTAGCAAACAATAGTTCTGCGAAAGAATGAAATCTGTCTGTTTGCAATAAAGTCAGTAAAACCAATGATTTACCGTACCTTAGAAATAAATTGTCGGACAAATCCTTTTGTATACCTGGGGGCAAATTTCGCCATAAGGTGTCCTTTCCCCTTTAAGGTAAAATTTCTCCTAAAGGAGAAATGACAAAAAGCTATTATTAATCTCTGTATGTCATTCACTTCGTGAACAGACAGAGATTAAAATAGCTTTTTGAGTTAAGGGTTTTGGAGTCCTAAAGTATAACCATAATAAATATTACTGTAATAATTTTGACAAAAGTTCTTCTGCCTTATCCATTTCAATTAGCAATGGATTCATATAATCACTAAAAGTATCTAGATATGCCCTACACCCTCCTCTAATTACAATTTTTTTAATATCACCTTCATTTTTCAAAATTTCTTGAGCTTTAATATACCTTTCAATTAATGTATTTAAAATTGGTCTTGTAGGGTCATCTTCTATACGTATCTTTAATAATTCAATCACCTTATCAACTTGTATTTGTAATTTCTGTTTTTCATTCATATCAGCTCCTCCTATGGTTTCACTTCTCTTATACTTTTTATCCAATTCAAATCCCAATTTTCTGGTAGCAAAAATTGGTCTGCATCTCCTGCAAGCCTTGCTCCACTCATTGTGAACTGTTCTTCAACTCTTCCAATATTCAATGTAGTTCCCTTCGGAATTACTATTTCTGCTTCATACCTAAGTGTATTTTTCCATTCAGGTAATATCGCACTATCTATTTTAGTTTGAACTCTATTTAATGCAGGACTACTTGTTGCAAATGCACCTCCTGCCTCTGCATTATGTCCAAATGAGCGATACACGATAATTTCTTCATTAGTTACAACAGTTCTATAGTTTCCATCCTTAAAAGTCTTTCCTAACCAACTAGGTAATTCTTGTTTATCTATCACCCTAACTTTATTATCTATCTTGGTGCTATATATTCCAAAAGAACCACTTCCACCCTTACTACCACTCTCCAGCAAATCACCCACATTCCTTAAATCCCATACATCGTCATATTCAACCTTCTGGGATACCAGCAATGCATCTGCCTTTTCCACTCCTGCCA
>ERZ780190.2492-NODE-2492-length-13762-cov-3.330561_pt1 | contig 13762 bp, 10 predicted proteins | sample MGYA00510980_ERZ780190 | MGnify/ENA primary metagenome ERZ780190 (study PRJEB29588, sample SAMEA1972188) | human gut metagenome | biome: human gut; feature: human-associated habitat; material: faeces | place: Denmark | collected 2008/2010 ... | reverse complement strand
GCCCGGTATCATAAAACTCGGGAGGCTACCACCCTGTCATGGGTACTTTCCTTAGATAGTATCCTAACATAAGAGCTAATACTTCTGCAAGGATATATAACATTTTTTATTTGAGTGTTTGCAATGCTCTCTCAAGAGTTTTTCAAACTATAGCTATTCTGTAGCAACATTTGTCCCAATCGGGATAATACCCTCGAGAGCAGTGATTCGTTGGCACACTGAACTTGATACAATTTAACCATATTTGCCCTAGGGGTGTTCAAAGGGGGTTCATTTGAACACCCCTTGAGAAATGGCACTTGCAGGCATAAAGAAAGACGGTGCTAAGAAACAACTCCGTCTTTTTAATAAATATCATACAATTATTTTCTAAAATTCATAGCCGTGTTTTCTAAAAACCATGTCTATTTTCTTTGACATATCAATGCAATCTATTTGTTTCAGTTTTCCCTTAATCTTTTCAATCTGTATGTAGCTATTGTCTCCTATGGTTACATAATCATTGTAATATCCTCTCTCTTTTCTTGAATCAAATTGAGGAATATATATTACGCTGAATCCATCCCAATCATTATATCTTTCAAAATTACTACAATAATTTTGTAAAGCTTTATCTTGGTCTATACCTTTCATACGGCAGGTCATATAAAAATTAATTAAATCTCTATACCTATATGGTCTTTCTGGGCAAGTGCCGATAAATTTTAATCCATTGTCATATTCCATCTCTTTAAAAGCAACATGTAAATTTCGTGTTAAACAATCCATTTCATAATCTACTACCATCTGCTTGCTTTTTATTGCCGGCATACTATTATTATATTTAAATGGCTGATGTTCGCTATTTAAATACATATCTACTGCTCTATCTATTTTGCCAGCAATTAAATAAAATGAAACAAGGTTTTTCTCTTCAATAATTTTTTCGTGTAATTTGCTTTTTGTATTGTAACAATACTTTATTTCATCCTCTTTGTGTTTAACATATATTTCTGCAATTCTGCTACACTCTCCATCATATTTATCGGATAAAATATATGTCAAAAGAAATTTCTCCATCTCATAATAGTATTGGTAAATTTTCCTATTATCCCTAATTTGATTTAAAAGGTAATTATACCTATCATCATTAAAATCGTCAGGTAATTTATAATTTTGACTTGTATTCTCACTTGATGAATCTGATAGTGTTCTTAGTACAACTCCATTAATAAGTTCTATATTTTTCCCTTTAGCAAATTCATATGCTTGTTCGGTAAAATCAGATGGTGTAATTAAAATTCCTTTATTCGCTCTTTGATCCATAACCACTCCATATAGATCCCGGATTTCTGGAGCACCAACATTTCCTTGCCAGTTCTTACATTGAACAATATACCTTCCACTAAAAATCGGTTTATTATAATTGGCAACAATATCAATGCCACCATCATTTGAATATGTTGTTTGCTCGATTTCGAACCCCATATTTCTTAAAATATTGCTCACATAATCTTCAAACTCATATCCGTTTATCGTTGTAAAATCCATAAATTTCTCCTAACCGTTTGCTAATCACAGCTTTTTCAATTTTGCTTGCAATTCAGCTATTTGAGCTTCTATTGCTTGTTTCTCTGCATTTTTCTTATCAAAATCTCGTTTTTTAATTTCAATACATAAATCCGCATCCATAGCATCACAAATACGTTTTATGTCTATGAATGATAATCCTTGTTTCTTTAATGTATTATAATACGCTTGTGGTATAATACCCATTTTTTACATATCTCTGTTATGTTATCAAAGTTATTGGCAACTTGAAACAGTTTTAATTCTTTCTTTAGCCCTTCATTGTCTGTAAATTTAAACATTTATTATCACACCTTTCAGATTTTTTCTATAATACAAATCCTATATTTAGGTCTTAACAAATTAAACACACAACAATCAGTATTGTATGGAACAATCAACATACATTTTGGCAGAACGAATATAACAAAAGTTTTCACTATCCGTATACGGCAAACTGATTCTTCGTTTATCATTTCGTTCACATAATACAAAATATACATCTATGTCTATTCCATCTTGTCTAGCCTTATCTTTTAATGTTCTCACAAGATAATTATATTTTCGTGTATCCGTAATACTATATACAACTCTTTCATGCGGATTATAGCTTCTTGTAAAAATTTCCCCTGTTGGATTTTTTATATCTTGACGCTTAAAAAAACTATATGTAGGCGTGTATTCATAAGTGTATGTCATTCTTCTTTGACCGTTAGATACAGAATAATCACCATTTCGAGCTTGTCTAAGAAGATTTGATTTTATATTTTCATAGGCCCTATCGACATCATAATCAATACATCTCTTATCTTTTTCCCACTGTTCATCAGAAGCTTGTTGTGGTGTCAAAGTGTTTTCTTGAAGTTCTGCTTTAAATCCAGTAAGATTAGGATTATTGATAGGCTTTTCTTCAATATTTTTTTTAATCGGTTGTGTATTCGTATTGTTTAAAGAACTATTGCTGTTATTTGTATTATTGCCTTGCGAATTATTATTTGAACAAGCCCATACTACAAATAATGCTACTGCTATAACAACAAGTAATAACCAAGGACAATATGCAACTATTGCCATTATGCCAAATACAAGTATTGCCCCTCCTACGAATTTTAATATGGCAATTAATAAGGAAGAGTCTCCATAAAACAGCACTCCAATGATTGCTATAAATACAAAAAATAAAAATGCCATATGTCATCCCCCACTATTTTAGTTTTTTTAGTTTTGCTTGAAGTTCAGCAATTTGTGCTTCAATAGCCTCTTTTTCTAAATTTTTTTTATTATATTCTTCGTCTGGAATCCATTCCATTATCTCACCCGGTTGAACCTGTAAATATTCGCAGACTTTATTAAGAGTGTCCGAATTAATATTTTCGTTTTTTGAAAAGCGTGTGGGCATATTTTGAGAAAGTCCCGCTTTTCGTAAATCGCTCCATGTCATTTTGCGTTCTTTTAACATTTCATCAAGTTTGTAATATACAATCATTTTTTCACGTCCAATCCTTTATTTACTCATAGTATTAACACATCTATTATACCTTATATCTGCAGATTCGCATATCCATTTTATGTCATATTTCTGCAATATAAAAGGTCAAACCCGTCAAGCCCGAGGTTACTGACGAATCTGACCTTTTATAATCAAATTTCTGAATTTTTTCTTCTATTATAATATAATATGTGTCAAATCAGGATTTAATTTATCTCGTTTTTACCTTAAATCCATTCTTAAAGATGAATAGTATATCATCCTTTAACTTTACCACCACTTTCTGAACAAGACTGCTCCAAAGTCCCTCATCGAATTCCTCTACCAAAGCACCCTGCTTTTCCAATGCCCGGATGAATCCCTTGAATAATTCCCTCTGAGCCTTTTTGCTTTCAATCTGTTCTGAAATCTTGTCATAATCTGCTTTGATGGTATTGTACCTTTCGGTAAGGTCAGCATATCTTCTTTCATATTCATTCTGGTCAAGTGCCGTCCGGCTGTTCTCAGCTATAGCTGTCTGCATCTGCTCTGCAATGATTATACATTACTCCGCCCACAAATAGAGCCAAACTAGAGCCATTCGATAAAACAAATGCCGGAAACCTGCATAAATACAGGCTTTCGGCATTTCTGTCCGTTATTCAAACTCTAAAAAGGCTGACGGTTGATAGGTGTTTCTCTTTACTCTCTCTGTCCATATTTTGCCTTTCATTTGATTAAAATTTCTAATTATTTTGACTTGTTATTTTTTTGTTCTCAAGGTGTGGTCAACTTAAAGAATATTGCATCGTGGCTTACAATTTATTTGCACTGCTCATATAAAAGCTCTAAGCCCTTTTTAAAAGCTTCCGCTTTTGTCATTGAATGTGCCTTAGCAAACTCAATGAGTTTTACATGTTCCTCATCTGATAGCCTAACCGAAATTTTGTTGACCTTCGGGTTATCTATCTTTGGTCTGCCCATCTTTGCCATAACACTGCCTCCTATTAATGCCTATTATACTTTATGACCGTCAGTTAGTCAACCACTCTTGAATTGCATTTTTCTCCGCCTATTTCTTGCAATTAAATTTAGCAATTACTCTTCCAGTAATCTTTAAGAAATTATTCTGCATTACTGCTCTAACATTTATGTGAAAATTTATTTTATAAAAATCATTCTAAATTTTCAACTTTTCTTTTCCTTTTTAATATTATGAGCATAGAAACTCCGGCAAGTATAACAATTGACATACCTATCCCCAAATAAAGTCTAAAATTACCAACACCTAAATGCGAAATTTCAGGAACATTATATTTATTTCCTGCATAATCCACCAACGAGATTCCGACACTATGACTTCCATTTTCAATTGAAAATGTTATTTTATTTTTATTTGAATCATATGAATATTTAACCTTTTCTCCATCAATATATACAGTGCTTGCACTTGTATCTATCTTTTCACTTATATTGGTAATTTCAATTTTTTTCTCACCTGTTCCCTTCATCCATCCCCAATTATGAAAATATGGAGGTAAATCACATTCTGGCGCAATGTTGTCTATATGAATTTGGCCTAATTCAATTTTTTTGTCAGAATCATTTACTGTGAGATAAAAAGTTGCGTCCGTATCTTCCTGATAATGATCTTTAAAGTAATCTTTTGATAATACATATCTGTATACACCTGCACCATATACTTCTTCCTTATTTGAACATTCTATTCCAGTGTCAATACTATCTCCATCGTTACTATTTAATGTAATAGAAATATTTGAATCTTTTCTCGTAATCACAGCTATGTTTAAATTTTCAAAATTATCCGGTCTTTTACTTAAAGGTCCATCTTCGTCCTCTATTGAATACCATCCCTTCCCTATCTTTCCGTTTACTCCCGGATGACTATCCTCAATGTATGCCAATACATCTGATTTAACCATTCTAACATATGTATTTTTGTTTACCTTGCTAGCATTACCGGCCTTATCATATGCAGTCATTTGAACAGCATAAATACCATCTTCTTTAAAGTCCTCCAGTTTAAATTCTTTGCTGCTCAAAGTTTTCTTTATCGTTTCCGGTAATATACTCGAAAATTCTTTTCCCTTTTGATATTCTGGAATATATTTAACGATTTCATATTTTATGCAATCAAAGTTGGCATCATAGTATTCTACCGTTGGTGAAGCATCGTCTTTCCTTTTTTCATCATAGACATCAATAATGTTTGTTTTTTTCTTATCAACACTTTCCCCATTAATCATAAATATCTCTGGAGCTGTTGTGTCAATTTCAAATACAACTGTGCTATCTGTTTCACCTTTGTTTTCTGAAATATCAGATGGCTTCATTTCTATTTTATATATTCCGTCTCTTTCAAATTGTAATTCTATAGAATGTGTATCGCCATTATCACTCCATCCTTTTTTACTATACGCAGCATAACTTATTTTCTCTGCCCCTTTAACACTTTGATCTTTTCCTGCTTCTTTTTCAAAAACATTAATATTCATTAATTCAGGATCAAAGTTATGCTCTTTTACACTAATTGTTGCTGTTTTTTTCTTATTAAAATAATTACCCTCTTTTTGCGTACTATTATTCACAAAAGAACTAAAATTTGTAGATACGCTTGGATTAGTAGTATCCACTATAAATTCTGCCGTATATAATTCTGTTGATTTCTTTCCACCATTAGAATGTATTTTTGCTTTATGACCCACTATATCATTTGCAGACACCTGAACATTATAATCACCTTCCGGATAATCAATAGTTGCAACATAAGAATATTTGCCTTTTTCTTTAACAAATTTAGGATTTATTTTGTTATTATGGTAAGAATCCGAAATTACAATATTCAACAATTCCTTATCAAAATTTCTTTCTTCAACAGTAATATTCATTATTGCTCTTGTTTTGCTATTATAATATTTAGAATTGCTTTTAACTCCACTAGAAAAATCAATTTTAATTACAGGTGCTGTTTTATCTATTGAGAATTTCTGTGTTTTAGTATATTTTGTTTTATTCCCAGCCATGTCTGATGCTCTAAAATGTGCAACAATGTCATTATCGTCAGAGCTAAAAACGATTTTTCGAGACACCTTAACCACAAGATTTCTGTCTGTTTTAGTAACAATCCATCCATCTTCAAGTTTGTCCCCTTCTTTATATCCTTCATTGGATAGTTGTATCATTTTCTTTTCAATTTTATTGTTTTCTGCATCTACGTAGTACTCAATTGTCTTCAATCCAGATTTTGTATCCGTAATAGAAACATCTACAGAAACATTTTTAGAATATAAATTGTTTCCTAAATTATCTTTATATTTAGTCTTCTTCAATGGTTTTATATCTATTTCAGGTGCACTCTCATCTTCAATATAACCCAAAGTTGTGACTTGTTTTGATACATTACCAACCATGTCTATTGCCTTAACAAAAATCTGACCTTTAAAGCCTTTAGGTATTTCAATTTTTGCCATACCATTCACAATTGGTGAAGTTTTATTTATACTATCTTCTTTCTTCCCATTATTATATACCACCAATTTATATTCGATATGACTTAATCCGGAAGATGGCTTTTTATCAGAAGTATGAATTTTCAAATAAAAGCTATTATTAAAATAATAACCATACTTAAACTCTGTGTTAAAATCATTTGTTGTTAAAATTCCATCAGATGTTTTTCTTGAAAATTCGATTTTATCAACACTTGGATTTGTCTCATCTATATTAAATGATTTATTATTATCTACATATATATTTCCAGCATTGTCCGACATCTCTACTTTTATTTTATATTTGCCATCCTCTGCTTTACCTACCTCTTTTATAATATAATCTGTTGTAAAGTTATATGTTAAAGAAGTTATGTTCTTAGGTGATGATTTTGAATATTTAGTATCAACTATTTTAGTTCCATTAATATCTTTAACTATTTCTACACCATTAACAAATATTTTTACATACCTGATTCCTGACTGCTTGTCTTCTAAGTCGATAGAAATATTTTTGTTTTTGTTGTACCACAATTGATCGTCCGTTCTTTCACTACCGTCACTCTTTGGAAGATTTATCTTTGCTATAGGTGTAATATCTTCCTGCATAACAAAATATTTGTCTGTACTATTACCCGCTTCATCTTTAATAGAAGGAATAAATTTGCTTTCTTTCCCGTATTTATCATATGCAATTATTTCGAAGTTACTATTAAACATTTCAGAATTAATTTCAAATGGTAGTATATACTCAAATCGGTTTTCAACAGATGTCATTTTTTTAACAACTCTATCTCCGTCTTTGTAATACGCAAATTCCACATAATCAATTCCACTATCACCTTGTACATCACTTGCTTCAACTTTAAATTTTAAAGATCCATTTGAATAAATTCCTGTAGATATCAAATTTAATGTTGGTTGAAATAATGCATTGTCAATTTTATTAATTGTAATACTATTTATTTCAGGATCTGCTTTGTCTATATAGCATGAATAAATACTTTTTGAATTATTATTGTTTCCTGATAAGCTTTCAATGTATCCCACAATACTAATTTTATTTTCGCTATTCCCTATATAATTTTTTACCGGTACTTTAAGGTTTATTATCAGTTTTTCATTTACTTCCTCTATTGTTTCAGCATATTCTAAATTTTGATTATTTACTTTAAATTCAACATTTTTAATATCTGAAGCCGATTTTTTTATTGTTGCAACAATTTCTAACTCGTCATTAATATCATACCAATCTTTATTATCAATAACTTTTTTATTTGGTGCTTTCACTTCATATGAAATCTCTGGTTCACTATGATCCACATAAATTTCATATTTTTCTGACTGTTTATTTCCACAGTTATCAACAACTGTCACCGAAAAAATATGATCACCTTCATCTAATAAACTTGTGTCAATTACCTGCTTATAATTTTTTTCTTGCTTATCAAAAATCTTATTTAAGTAATTCTTTATAACTGATTTATTATCGTTTTTAATTTCATCAGTTATTGTTACTGATTTAACTCCACTTCCAGAATCCTCAACTTCAATAACAAAGTCTCCACCATTATTATTAAACCAATATTGACCATTACTATTCACAGCATTTTTATAATCCGGCTTTAAAGTAGGCGTTTCTTTTTCCATGTAATAACTGTCTTTTTTGCTACTATCAATTTCTGATATTTTTTTAATTGTTTTATAACCATTAGCATCCTTTGCATGAATAGTTAAAACATCAGCACTTATACTATCATTCACTGTATAAATATAGTATCCATTTTCTAACGCCATATTACCAATGAATTTATTTCCATCAAATAATTGTACAGCATCATTATCTTTACTCATACCTGACACTGTTGCGCCCTCTTGTGCAATATCTGTAGTTTTAACTTTGATTGTAAATGCACTACTCACCACGCAAATTCTGTCATATAATATTGCTGAAATTTCATCAAATGACTTTAATTCTGTCGTTGTTTCCTTTGTAGAGTCAATTGTTGAGGTAGTATATGGTTCAAATGAAACACTATCAATTTTTGGACCTACATTGTCAGACTTTTCTTCGTTGAATTCATTGCTTGAACAATGATATTCATTTCCTGCATTATCAGTAATAAATAAATCTATTGTATGATTTTTCCCTTCTACTTTATAAGCAAAATTAACGTTTTTCCCCGGGTTATGTATTTCGTTTCCATCTAATTTATAATCTTTTTTTTCGCCATTATCAACTTGATATTCAATTTTATCAATTCCCGAATTGTCATCTCTAAATGTACATTTAACTTCGGTCTCTACCTTTTCAACACTTTCAATACCATTGGCACTCCACTCCAGCCACGTCTTTACCTTTATTTTATTATTCTCACTTATCGGATTAATTGTATCTATTACAATCTTTTTCACATCAGCATTGTCAACACTTGTCTTTACATCCTCATACACTTCTGTTGGATGAGAAGAGCTTTTTACTCCAACACGATATTCATAGTCTGAATATGTTTTCTCTTTCGCGTCAAGTTTAATATTTTGTTGAGCTATATATTCTGATTCATTATACTCAGGGGTCACTTTGACACTGTTTACTAGTTCCTTTTCTTCTCCATTAATTTTGTATAATGTAAATGTTTGCACATCTTCACTTGAACTAATTGTTTTTATAGATACAGTTAATTCCTTGGAGGTTAATATGCAATCCTTAGAAATATTAGCAGCATTGCTAGTGTCTAAATCTACTTTATCAATTGACAAATTAGAAGTATCTTCTGCTTCTGCTTTTACTTCTATTACATACCCAATATTGCATAAATTGATAACAAGAATTAATGCTAATATCAATGATAATTGACTGTAAAATTTTTTCATGATTTCCTCTCCTCTTTTGCTTTGCTTTTATTTACTAAGTGTATTAGAAAGTGCCTTATACGAATTTCCCTCTACATATTTTCCATTTTTTATTTTCTTACCGGGACGCTTATATTTATACAAGCACAAACTTATTCCATATATTAGTGAAATCACTGCCATTATTGTAAATGTAAGCATCATCCACTTTAGCATTGGCGAATTGTATTTAATATCTGTTGATACAATAAAGTTTTCAAAATTTCCTGAAGCAATTATTATCCCTAATATTAATATCAACAAAATAAATCCCGAAATGATTGTAATGCGGGTTGGTTTCAAAACATAAAAAACAATTTTCTTTACTTCTTCATTCCAGATTTTTTCTTTTATTTTATTAATAACCTTCATTTGCTTACCTCATTTCAATCTCATCAAACAATTTCACAATATCACTTCTAGACTTTCCAATATCCTGACTAATTATACGAATAGATTCATCATGATTTAAAGTGTTTTTGAGTCTTACTATAATTGAATGGAATTCTTTATTATCCTTATTATTTAGTAAGATATTATATCCTGATACAATATTCTTTTTATTATTGGAATTGTACCCTTTAATCTCAATATTATATATCACATTAGCAATATCATATCCTAATGAATTGTTTGGTTTTTTCAGTTTTACTATGTACTTTATAATTTCTGTATATCTTCTATCATCAGCATTTACGATAATATCATCTATGTACTTTGATGTGTCATTCGTATCCTCCATCTCGCTTAACAAATTTACTAATACATTTCCTTCTGCTGAATCAATCAAATTATCATTATCCAGCAAAAAATTATACGTATCACTATATACTTTTCTTTGATTTTGAGAATTTGATGACTTAATCAAATCTACTGAAACAGATCCTAATCTCTCTATTCTGGTACTGTTATAATTAGATGTTATATTATCCCATTTTTTTTGAGAAAGATAATTAAAAGAGATTTTCAATCCGCTTTGTAAAACAATTAATATAGCAATAAATCCCAAGACTGTTCCAACCATTCCAAAAGTGTTTCTTACTTTTGTATTTTCTGTTTTAACAATTGTCGGTGAAGAATCTCGTGCAAATTCAATATCCTCTCTCAATTGCTTATACGAATGGTAATATCTATCATTATCCGGATTTCTATAATCATTATCTCGTGATCTTGTACATTTTCTAATTATTTTTTCCAGTTCCAAATGATAATGTGATGAAGTTAACGAAAGATCTCTATCACAATATGCTTCATTATTCAGAACATATTTTCTGTAATAATCATATGATCCACCCTCACCTTTATCTTTTGCAAACTCTCTGCTTTTTGTATACAATTCAAAAATATTAAGACACTCCCAGAAAGTTGCGCCAAAAGAAAATATATCACTTTCTATTGTCATCTTCCCTAGTTCCACTTTATTCTTGTCAAGTGGATATTTTGAATCATTAATTGGTTTAACATAGTTTTCCGGAGCCGCATATCCCAATGTTCCATATTGGAACATTCTTTCAATTCTTTCTTCTGTATTATAATCTGCTCCTGCAAGTTGACTTTCTATGTAGTTATGTTCATTTAATGTTCCTGACCTGCCAAAATCAATTAAAATTAATTCCCTACCATAGCGGGTAACCATTATATTGTCAGGTTTTATATCTAGATGCAATATTCTGTTCTTTTCTGTAACATATTCCATTATGTCACACAGATTAATCATAAAATTATATATTTCATTTTGATAACGAATTATACTTTTATAATCTTTCTTATAACTTTCAATTTTACTATTCTGCAATTCAGAATTAAATTCATGAAAACTAATTTTTTCCTTTAATCCATATTGCAATTCTTTGGTAGCTGTTAATTTCCAATAAACATCTCTGCAATATTCTTCTAATGACCATCCATCGACAAATTCTTCTACTACACAAAAAAATCTGTCTTTGTCTATTAATAATGGCTTGCCACCTTTAGGAATATGCTTATCTAATAATGAAAAATCTCCCAAATCCTCAATTACATCATATATTCTTACTACTGAACGGCAATTCTGTAATTTATCAAATATTTTCAAATCATTTTCTTTAAAACGTGTTAGTACATCGATTCCTTGTTCCTCATTGTCCTTTGTACTCATCCTTATATGCTTGTATTTAAATTTCAAAACACAAGACATAACAATCTTTCTGTCTTTAGATATTTTTAATCCTTTATAAACAATACTTTCTGTACCTGTTGCAATATATCCGTCTTGACTTAATCCATACGAACTATCAATTTGATATATAAAGTCTGATCCTCTCATTTCATTTGAATTCATCTTGTTTTATTTACCTCACGCTTCAATAATTTGCTTTATACTTTCACTTATTTAATTAAAATTTTGGAGATGATTGTCACTAACTACCAAAATAGAGTTTATTCAGTTAATCTCTTGCAAATGTATTCTAATGCTTCACTTTCACTATTAAAATATTTATTTGTAGTTTTGCAACCTCTTTCAGCGTAATATACATTCCATCCATGTTCATCTTTGTTCAAGTAAAAGCGCTCATCATCACGTCCTGTTCCCTCTATATTATAATAAAAATTAGGAACGTGGTTTTTTTTCATGATTTTTATAAATTCTTTTTTATCCATTATAATATCTCCCTCAAATATCCAACCTTTACCAATCTCTTAATCAACGCTTGCATTTCAATTTGAATACCCATACCTAGCATATTGAACGTAGATTCGATAGTCGATGTAGTTACATTATTAATGTCCTTAACAACAGCATACTTATGATATGCCCATAAATTATCTCTGTATGGCAATGCTCTTTGACCAAAAGGTGTTCCTACCGGAGAAGTATATTGTCCATATTTAGAACCATATCTGTCAATAATAGTTCCTTCTCAATCCCTATATTATTGATTTTCTATATATGTCAAACACATCGACATTTTTTTCTTCTAATAGTTCTTCGAATTTTTCATCACCAAACTCTTCAATGTATTCTAATTCTTTGTCGGAAATTGGCACCATATATAACCAATTAATAATTATATTTTCATATTCTATTCCTTGTAGCTTCTCCCAGAATATTGGAATAGTATAATAAATATGCTTCATTTCTAGTTCATCACAATAATCCGCGATAGCATCAATCGCCACCATTCCTGGCTTACATATGTAATTATCTTTAATAATATTAAATGCACACGACGCAACAATATTAGGAAATTCGCTGAAATCACTATTACACATTCCAATATATTCTACTCTGATTTCTCTTCCGTCACTACAAACCAAATCAACTGGAAACTTTGATAGTCCAATAGTAGAGTATGTGTTAAGCCCTATATCTGGCCTATCTTCTCCAATATAAATATCAATACTGTTTTCATTTGTGTCATCTGCAAAAGCTAACACTTTAGGTGCAAGTTTTATTTCTTTATGAAGAATTTGAAAAATATATTTTTTTTGTTGCATATTTCCTTTCTCCTATTTCTACTTTTTCTATTTTTTATAATATAATCATGGTCCTAGATATAAATCTGTTAAATCTTCGCATACGTGACTCCTATTTGATGACGGCAATTCTGGTCTATAATGTGAAGGATTATTATGTTCATCTAGAAACTGTTTCCTAGTAATTCCTCTTTCCCGTGCACTTGCTCTATGTTTTCTAAACTCATACCCAGGCTTATGTCCCATATCCCATGGTTCATCTTTACTCATTGGTCGTCCTGTTTTAGGATCGTGAACTATACCATCTGGAGATGCTTTTTCAACTTCTTCCCATGCTTTATCTCTTACACCTTTTCTGAATCCCGAAGGACGACTATATGCATCACCTGCATTATGAACAAGAATATGCATATCTCCTACATAATACGTATGATACTCATCTACTTTAAAGTTATATACCTCTGCACCATCAGCGTTTGTTTCTCTAAGTAAATTATCAACACGTACTACATTTCCACTGTTGTTTAATAATTCACTATCTATTACAAGGCTCATTGCAGGGACAAAACCTTTTCCCTCGACCCAAAATGGATGGTCTGCTGTAGTAACTATTTCTTCTTCTCCAATGAAAATATGTATCAAATCATTTGTCTTTCTTACAAATGTATCTAATACCTCTTTGTATTTTCTTTCCATCGTATCTGTATCTGCTGCTAAAACCCTATCTCCAACCTCGATGTCTTCGATTTTTTTTAATCCATCTATTGTTAATACTAAAGTTCCTGCGACAAAACACTTCATAGTTGTTGTCATACCACCGGTAAATACTGCAAGTGCCGACACACTTATTTGAAATACATTATAAGCTTTATTTGAATGTAGCTTTTTA
>ERZ780190.2491-NODE-2491-length-13773-cov-3.887228_pt1 | contig 13773 bp, 10 predicted proteins | sample MGYA00510980_ERZ780190 | MGnify/ENA primary metagenome ERZ780190 (study PRJEB29588, sample SAMEA1972188) | human gut metagenome | biome: human gut; feature: human-associated habitat; material: faeces | place: Denmark | collected 2008/2010 ... | reverse complement strand
GGGCCTCGACATTCGCATCTACGAGTCTAGCGGTCATGCCCAGCTGTCGGCAACGGCCACGGGTATCCACGTCGTGAAGGAACAGCGCCCTCCGGGTAACTCTGGGCAATAAGCGGCACTGTCGGGGATTAGACGCTTGCCCTTAAAGGTGAGCGCCCCCGGCGGTGTCGGCCTACTGCCAAGTGTGGCTAAAGATAGTATTACCTTTAGCCACACTTGTAGCAGTAGCACCCCAAGATTAAGATGAAGGAGGTGAACGAAATGAACCAGAAAACGAAGCAAAGCCGAAAGTATCAAGTGACAATCAACAACCCTGCTGAACACGGCTTGACGCGCGAAATCATTCTGGAAAAGTGCAACAAGCTCTGTCCGGACTATTTCTGCCTGTGTGAAGAAGTTGGCGAAAGTGGAACGCATCATATACACATATTTATCTACCGTTCATCGCCCATTCGCTTTCGGACAATAAAGAAGGCGTTTCCAACGGCTCACATTGAACAGACCTACGGAACAATCCCAGAAAACCGCGACTATATCCTTAAAGGTGGAAAATGGGAGGAATCAGCCAAGGCATTGACCTCCATTCCGGGTACCTTTGCTGAATTTGGCGATATTCCGACGGAAACTAAATCATCGTCCAGTGAAGGAACAACGATGGAAGATTTGCTGGACGAAGTGCAGAAAGGCAAAAGCACAGCACGGATTATCCAGCAAAATCCTAAGTTTGCGTTCCGCGTCAAGGACATTGATGCAGTTCGTCAGACGCTGTTAGCCGAACAGTTTATGCAGCAGAATCGCAACATAAAGGTTGCTTATCTCTATGGCGCACCCGGCACAGGCAAGACGCGCGGCATTTTTGATAAACACGGTGCAAAGAACATTTGTCGTGTGACGAACTATCGGTTGGGAAAAGGCGTGTCATTTGATGCCTATTACGGACAGGACGTCCTTGTTTTCGAGGAATTTGCGGGTCAGATTCCCATTGAAGAAATGCTGAACTATTTGGACGTATATCCCTTGATGCTTCCTGCTCGCTATGCAGATCGTGTTGCGTGTTTCACGCAAGTATACATAACCAGCAACATACCGCTCGAACAGCAATATCCAACCATTCAGCGCGAGCGCCCTGCAACATGGGAAGCGTTTTTGCGTCGAATCCAAACCGTTGTCCATTATGACGACAACAAAGTTACTGAAATGACAATGCAGCAATGGAAGGAGCATAACTATGACTTCATTGAAACAGACGGAAATCCACAAGGAGACGGCTCATCGCAGTGCGTTTCTCCGCTTTGGTAACGGGGTTGACCGCATCGTACACACCCCCAGTGAGTGGGTAGGCTTCATTGCCTACCTGCTCCTCATCATTTACATCGGCTTTGCAATCAAGGCCAATGTAACTATGATGCCCTCGATTGCAACGACTGCACTGTTGGTACTCTACATTTTTTCTGCGGCTATTGGTGCGGTAGCTTTTGCTATCTGGCGCGGAACCCCTCGTCATGCACGTCGTATCGAGAACAGCCTTGCCAGAATCGGTTTAACTAATTCTGCCGGTGAAGTTCCTCTGCTGATAGAAAGTCGCGAGGATACAACCCTCTCTAAAATGAGAGCTGTCACTGTTCTTGAATTCCTTGCTTGCGGTATAGAGCAGCGAGAGTGGGAGAAACGAAAAACCGCTATTGAAGCAGCTCTGAATGTACAGATTGCTAAAATCGAAGAATGTGACGGGAAACTACATATTTGTTTATATATTGTTCCTGCAACACAAGGCCTGCCGGAACGTCTTAACTGGCGTAACACAATGATGGATTACAGCTATCCTGAGTGCAAAGTAGTCCTCGGCGAAAACCTTTTGGAGCCGATGGTGATTGACTTGAATATTTATCCACACTTGTTGATTGGCGGAGGAACAGGGTCAGGAAAGACCGTTTTATTAAAGCTCATCTTGATGCAGCTGTTAATGAAGAATTGCGTGCAAGTAACCATAGCGGACTTCAAAGGCGGTATAGACTTCGGCAGCATTTGGAGAAAACATTCTAACTGTCGTATGATTTTCACCCGTGATGAATTGTTGAATTACCTTGATACGTTGGTTGATGAACTGCATCGCCGCAAGGAAATCATTGCCGCAACAGAAGGCTGCAACAATATCTACGAATATAACAACAGATGCGCGCAATACCTTGACCGCATTGTACTGGCCATTGATGAAGTAGCTGAAATTTTAGACAAAAGCGGTTTGGATAAGACCGAAAAAGAACAGGCGGTACAGATTGAACGACGTATAGCTACGATAGCGCGGCTTGGTCGTGCAGTAGGTATTCACCTCGTTTTAGCCACTCAGCGGCCAGATGCGAACATTCTCAGCGGACAAATCAAAAATAACATTAGTTATAGGGCTTGCGGTCGCGCAGACAATGTATTGTCCACTATTATTCTGGACAACACTTCGGCTGCTGACGAAATTCCGTCTAATGCACGCGGGCGTTTTATCGATAATGAAGGGACTGTGTTCCAAAGCTATTGGTTCAACGAATCTGCTATCGACTGGAGAACCTCACAGACCTAATGAGTCGCATCAACGACTATGGGACGAATATCCCACCGCACGAAGTTGATGCACTCGCGCGATTGCTTCTTCCTGAAATACAAGCCTTTTTCGCGTCCGAGGAAGGGCAGCGGGAATATGACGCATGGAAGAAGCAGCAAGAAATCAAAAACGACAACGAATAACCAAAAAAGGCGAGAACCGCAGTTCTCGCCTTTTCTCATAATATTAAGTTGATAGAAATGAAAAATCCGAACACATCGCCTATTCGAAGCAGATGGTTCGGATTTCTCTTGTTTGGTGGAAGTTAACGGGCTCGAACCGCTGACCCTCTGCTTGTAAGGCAGATGCTCTCCCAGCTGAGCTAAACTTCCACAAAATGGAGCGGCCGACGAGGCTCGAACTCGCTACCTCCACCTTGGCAAGGTGGCGCTCTACCAGATGAGCTACGGCCGCATGGCGGAGAGTTTGGTTTTGTCGCGCTCTCTCCGGGCGACGAATGCTATTATATGGCATTCGATGTAAAAAGTCAAGCTTTTTTCGCCTATTTTTTCAAAAAGTCATACGTTTACTGCTTTTCTACGGTGTCCGGCCAGTTTTTCAGCAGGTCATTCAGGTCTACTTTGTACTGTTTGCCGCAAAACTGGCAGTTGACCTCGGCAATGGGGTCTTCATCGCGCAGTTTTTCCACCTCTTTTTTGCCAAGGCTGCGGATGGTGCGCTCCACGCGGTCCAGGCTGCAATCACAGCAATAGTCAATGCGGGTGGAATCCAGCAGTTCGGGGTTAAAGCCGTCCAGCGCCATATTCAGGATATCGGGAATACTTTTACCCTGCTGCAGCAGGGTGGTAACGCCGGGCATTGCGCCGATATTCTTTTCCAGGCGGGTGATCTCATCCTCGGTTGCGCCGGGCATGAGCTGCACGATAAAACCGCCCGCGCACTGCACCGTCAGATCCGGGTTGACCAGAACGCCCAGCGCGCAGACCGTTGGTGTCTGCTCACTGATGGCAAAATAGTTGGTGATCTCCTCGGCAATCTCACCGGAAACCAGCGGCACCTGGCCGATATAGGGTTCCCGCATACCAAGGTCGCGGATCACATCCAGCGTGCCATCCTTACCCACGGCAGCGCCGACGTTCAGGTGGCCGTCCGCGCGCGGGGGCAGCTCCACGATGGAGTTTTCGACATAGCCTTTTACATCGCCCGCGCCGTTGGAAACGGCCAGAATACGGCCCGCCGGGCCGCCGCCCTTGATCTGTACGGTGACAGAATCAGAATCCGATTTGAGCATCTGGCCCATCATGGCAACACCGGTCAGCAGGCGGCCCAGGGCTGCGGTGGTAACGGCGCTGGTTTTGTGCAGCTGCTCCATTCGGCGCACAATGGCGGTGGAATCAATGCCATAGAACAGGATGCCGCCGTTTTCCGAAATGCCGCGCAGCAGGTTGCTGCTGTTTTCATTTTTTGTTTCACACATAGAATCAATGACCTCCCGAAGCAGGGGTACGGCGGTTAGGCCGGGTTGCCGTCTGCTTCCTGTGTATACTGCTTGACTGCCGTGATGATCCAGCGCTGGCTGTCCGGCCGGACAGGGCCAAAGCTTTCGCCATCGGCAATTTTGACCGGGTCAAAGCCGTATCTGGTTAGCAGCGCTTTGACGGTATCAAGCGGGTAACTGTATTCCGAGAAAGATTCATGGAAGTCTTCCCCGGTATCTTTATAGTGGATATCAATGCTGAGGTCCACGCGACCTGTCTGTGGGTCATAGCGGTTGCTCCAGCGGCAGGCGGCGTCATCCTCATCAAAATCAAAAGTCTGGCCGGAAAGCACTTTTTCATGCTTATAGGGTGTGTTCAGGTCAAACACAAAAACGCCGTCTTTTTCCATAAAGAACGCGGCTTTTGCGATGGCCTTTTCAAAGTTTTCCAGCGGACCGATGTGGTTATAGGTATCGAAAGTGGAAACCGCGGCGCGGATGGTCCCGTACAGGTCTAGCTGCAAAAGGTCCTGGCACAGCAGCATGGGGTTGGTCAGCGGCAGGCCAAGGGCATCGGCTTTGTCCCGCAGGACGCTGAGCATCTCTTCCGAAACGTCAATGCCGATCATATCGTACCCAGCCTGGGCCAGCATCAGGGTCAGCTCGCCGGTGCCGCAGCCGAAATCTGCCACAATGCCATCCTGGATGCCGTGGGCTTTCAGCTCCCCGGTCACATAGGCAAACAGTGCATCATAATCGGCTGCGCCGTTGAACTCGTCATAAAAATAGGCAAATTCCTGATACGCCATGGTTTAGGCCTCCGGTGCCAGGCAGGCATCCAGATACTGGCGCAGTTCTTCGACCCCGGTCCCCTTTTCGGCGCTGGTCAAAAATACCTGCTTGCAGCCATAGGGGGCGCAGGTGATGCGGAACTCTTCCAGCTGGGCGGTCATCTCAGATTTTTTGAGCTTATCCGCCTTGGTCAGCGCCACAACAAAGGGAATCCGGTGGAAGTGCAGGTATTCCATCATCTGCACATCGTCCGCGCTGGGGGCATGGCGGCTGTCCAGCAGCTGCACCAGCACATTCAGCGCGCGGTCCGCTTCAAAATAGCTGTTGATCAGCTCGTCCCAGCGCTCACGGTCCGCATTGGACACCTTGGCGTAACCATAGCCGGGCAGGTCCACAAAATAGGCGGTATCCACACGGTAAAAGTTGATGGTTGCCGTTTTGCCCGGCGTTGCGCTGACGCGCGCCAGATTTTTGCGGTTGCACAGCCTGTTGATCAGGCTGGATTTGCCCACGTTGGAACGGCCGGAAAAGACAAATTCCGGGCGGTCGCTTTCCGGCAGCTGGCTGGAAAGGCCATAGGATGCCTGAAATTCACTGCGATTATAATTCATAAATACAACTCCCTTTTCCGGCTTTTCCGCGTTGGTCACATCACGGCAGCAGGTTCCTTGGCGGTGCTCTGCTCGGTTGCGATCAGCTGGGTAGCCTGCGGCATGGTGCGTTTGTGGGCAGCGGATGCTGCGGGCAGGATGAGTGCATGTTTGAGCACCTGAGAAAGGTCGCTGACGGGGATGAACTTGACGGCCTTTTTGACCTCCTCATCCACCTCGTACAGGTCGGGCTTGTTGGCTTCAGGGATGAGCACGGTGGAAATGCCCTCGCGGAAGGCTGCCATGCTCTTTTCTTTCAGGCCGCCGATGGGCAGAACATTGCCGTGCAGGGTGATTTCGCCCGTCATGGCAAGGTCGTGGCGAACCGGAATCTCGGACAGCGCAGAAATCAGCGCGGTGGTCAGGGTGACACCGGCGGAGGGGCCGTCCTTGGGTACAGCGCCTTCGGGGGCATGGATATGGATATCGGTGTTCTTGAACTTATCCGGCGCAATGTGGTAGGTTTCGGCATGTACGCGGGCATAGGTCAATGCCAGGTGAGCGCTCTCTTTCATTACATCACCCAGGCTGCCGGTGATCTCCACCTTGCCGGATCCGTTGGGGATGATGGAAACTTCGATGGGAAGCATCTCTCCGCCCACGCTGGTCCAGGCCAGGCCGTTGGCAATGCCAACAGCATCGGTGCGGGAAATAAAGGTCGGCTTGACCTTTTCGGGACCGAGCATTGCTTTGACCATGGCAGGGGTAACATTGATCTTATCTTTCTCCCCTGCGGCGATCTTTTGAGCGCACTTGCGCAGCACAGCGGTGATGGTGCGCTCCAGAGTACGCACGCCGGCTTCGCGGGTGTAGCCGTCAATGATCTCATACAGCGCCGCCGGGGCCATGGTAACGCGGGATTCCAAGCCGTTATTTTTGAGCTGTTTGGGCAGCAGATGGCGGCGGGCGATGTTGAACTTTTCCACGCGGGTATAGCTGGGCAGTTCAATCACATCCATACGGTCATACAGCGGGCCGGGAATGTGGGAAGCATCGTTGGCGGTGGTGATGAACAGCACGTTGCTGAGGTCAAACGGGATATCAAGATAGTTATCCTTAAAGGTCTTGTTCTGTTCAGGGTCCAGCACTTCCAGCAGGGCACTGGAAGGATCGCCGCGGTAGTCCCCTGCCAGCTTGTCGATCTCATCCAGCAGGATGACCGGGTTGGAGGACTTGGCGGTATTGATGGCGCTGATGATGCGGCCGGGCATTGCGCCGATGTATGTACGGCGGTGGCCGCGGATCTCGGCCTCATCATGCACGCCGCCAAGGCTCATGCGGGCAAAGTTGCGGCCCATGCAGGCGGCAACGGAGCGCGCAATGGAGGTTTTGCCGACACCCGGAGGGCCGACCAGGCAGATGATCTGGCCCTTGACATCCGTATTGAGCTGGCGGACGGCCAGAATTTCCAGAATGCGCTCCTTGACCTTTTCCAGACCATAGTGGTCATGGTCCAGCACCTTGCGGGCATGGGCCTGGTTCAGATCATCCTTGGTAAAGGTGTGCCAGGGCAGGCCGATGACGGTATCCAGATAGCTGCGAATCACGCTGATTTCGGCCTGATTGCCGGCCATTTTGCCAAGGCGCTCGCATTCTTTCAGCAGCTTTTCCTCGCTGGCGGCATCCAGGTGCAGGTCCTGAATCTTCTGGGCATACTTTTCCGCTTCGGCACGGGTATCCTCGGCATCGCCCAGTTCTTCGCTGATGATGTGCATCTGTTCCCGCAGGTAGTAATCGCGCTGGTTTTTATCCATCTGGACGTTCACTTTATCGTCCAGTTCTTTCTCAATGGCCAGCACTTCACATTCCTGGCGCATCACAAGCAGGAGCTTTTCCAACCGGCTGGGGATGGAATTTTCCTGCAGAATGGTCTGCTTGTCCTCATATTTCAGCAGCAGGTTGGCCGGCATATATTCGCTCAGGTAGAGCGGATTATCCGAGGAGACGATGTTATACACCACATCCTTGGAGATCTGCGGGCTGTAGGAGAGATACTCCTCAAAGCACTCTTTCAGGCTGCGAACCAACGCCTCGGTCTGGGTGCGCTTATCTGGTGCCACACCGCGCACGGGAGCGGGGCGGACATCAGCCTGCAGGTATTTGCCACTGGCATCCAAGTCCAGCAATTTGGCACGGGATTTTCCCTCTACCAGTACCTTGACCAGATCTTCGGATACACGCAGCACCTGCTTAATTTCCGAAATGACGCCATAGGCATACAGATCCTGGGCAGTGGGCTCCTCGGTCTCCATATCCTTTTGTGCAATCAGAAAAATATTGCTGTTGGCGTGCATGGCAGCCTCGATGGCGGCAATGGACTTCTGGCGGCCCACCTCAAAGTGGACCACATTATTGGGGAACACCACCAGCCCGCGCAGTGCAACCACCGGCAGGTGCATGGCGTTATGGGCCACACGAACCCTTACTTTTGCTTCTGACATATCTTTCCCTCCCCGGGCCAGCTGGCCGCGGATTTTATTTCAAGTACGGCAATCAGCGCTTTGTTCTGGCGCGTTTGCCATGGTTTTATTTTGCTTTTGCCTGCATCGGGCATTCGTGCAGCCCACGGATGACCGCACTGCCGCAGGCAGGCCGCGGCAGCAGCACATTCAACGCAGATGGCAGAACTTCCGCTTTCAACTCCATCACCGGGGCACACTCGCCATCAATCGTGGCAATGATGGGGCGGTTGTCCAGCACCTGCATTTCCACACTGCGGGCACGGTAAAAGGTCATAAAGCTGCGGAACTCCGGCACGATGGTATCGGCATCCTGCATGTGCCGCCCGGCTTTGTATTTGGCCAAAATTCCCGCAACCTGAATGCGGGAGATGGGTTTGACCAGCACAATATCGAGCAGGCCGTCATCCATGGTTGCATAGGGCGCAGCCTGATAACCGCCGCCGTAATAGCCGCCATTACAGATGGCCGCCATCATATAAGTACCGGTATACTCTTTGCCGTCGATCGCAACGCGCAGCTTGTGGCCGAAGCGGCTGAGCATAGCCTGTAGAATCGAGAGCGTATAGGCTGCTGTTCCCCCGCATCCCGGCAGCCGCCGGAATTTTGGGATGCCATATGCCACCTGAGCGTCCAGCCCGGCGGCGCAGATATCGATTCCGATACCAAGGGATGTTTGCAGCAGGTCCACCCGGCAGGGCTGTGCCTGCAGCTGGGCGGCAAAATCTAAAAAAGGCGCTTGGCCCGCCGCGCCGAAGTTGCGCACATAGTCGTTCCCGCTGCCGCAGGGCACACAGCCGACCGCTACATTCGCGCTGCCTGCCGCGCCCTGAACCAGCTCGTTCAGCGTTCCATCTCCACCGCAGGCATACAGCGCCACCGGGGTACCGGATGCCGCATACCGGTGGGCTGCTTCGCGAGCCTGACCAGCATACTGTGTGACAACAATTTGAGGCTGGGGCAGCTGGAGCTGGCGGGCCGCCGCCTGGATCTGGGGCACAAGCTCTGCGCTTGCATCCCGTTTTCCTGCAACGGGGTTGATGAAAAATACCTGTTCCACCGCGGTGCTCCTTCTGCCCAATAGGAACCGCTTTGCCCTTCACGGGGGTAGCAGCTCTTATTTCTGGCTCCAAAAATACAGAATATATTGTATCTGGTTTGGCTGTAAATAGCAAGTGCTTACTACAAGATGTTACAATTTGTGCGGATAAAATTCACAAGATGTTCGATTTTGTCCGATTTGTCCGCTCCATTTTTGCCTGCTGTTATTCGCGCGGGCGGGCCAGGGCATCGCGGCGGAACGCCTGCATGGCGGCTTCGTCCTCAAAGCTGGCAATGTACAGCTGGTCCCCCATTTCGCGGGCCAGAACTTCCGGCAGGCGCGGAGCCGCGTTCAGGCAGGAGCGGTACTTTTTCAGCAGCTCCTCATGCGGCATGCGGTAGCGCAGTTCATCGTGGCGGCCCGCACAGCAGCAGTAGCGGTGGTAACGCGCCAGCGGATGGTGCGCAGCGCCGAATGCCACCATATCGGCCCAAATCTGGTACAGGTCCAGCCCGCCGGCATAGTTGAGCATATCCACCGTATAGCCGCCAGCCGGGCGCATGTTGACTTCCAGCCCCAGGATATCCCCCGCATTGCCCAGACTGGGCTTGGCGGTTTTCAGGCGGAAAAATTCCAGGTGGAAAAAGCGGCTTTTGGCACAAAAGGCTTTCAGGGCAGCTTCGCCCATTTTGCGCAGTTCGGGGCTGATTTTCGGTGCAACATAGTACCACATCGGCTTTTTGCCATGGGCAATCTCCATGATGCTGTCCGGCGTAACATGGCTGGCGGCATAGATCGGCTCGGCATTGGCATCGGCCACGCCGTCAAAGGTCACGATCTCCCCATCCACAAATTCTTCCAGGATATAGTTGGCCGCATTGGGGCCCTCCTGCTGGAAAAATTTGTTCAACTCGGTTTTATTCTTGAACTTATGGGTGCCGTTTGCCCCCACGCCGTTATCTGGCTTGGCAATGACGGGCCAGCCGACAGTTTTGGCGAAAGCCTGGGCCTCCGTTACATCTGCCGTCACACACCAGCGGGCGGTGGGGATACCGGCTTTCTGGTAGTAGGTTTTCATCATGGATTTGCGCTTAAACTTTTCGATCTCAGCGGATTTAATACCGGTGGTGATATTAAAATCTGTCCGCAGGCGGGCATCCTGTTCCAGCCAATATTCATTGTTGCTTTCTACCCAGTCGATCTTGCCATACTTGAAAGTGAAAAAGCCCATGGCGCGCAGCATTTCATCATAGTTTTCCATGTTGTCCACACGGTAATACTCGGTCAGTGCGCTTTTGAGCAGGGCGGGCAGCGTTTCGTAAGGGGCATCGCCAATGCCAAGCACATTTACGCCATTGGCACGCAGGCGGTCACAAAAATTCCAGTAATTTTCCGGGAAATGCGGTGAAATAAAAACAAAATTCATTTTTCCTGTACCCCTTTTCCGGCCGCCGCAGCGGCATGAAACTTTATTATTTTGCATAATTTTACATTATATCCACTGTTGCGGCGGGATGCAAGGTGTTTTTCGCCCACGGTGGATTGCTGCCATGCCCGGCATGGGGCAGATTCGGCATGGTTTGCGTTGATATTTTACTGCGTGTATATTATAATAAAGCTGTTTTATTGTTTGATATTTAGCTTATATCAGCTTTCAAATTTTATTTCTTTGCCTCAAAGGATGTGTTACTACTGGCAAAAAATTCAACTTTACCAAAACTTACCCGCAATGGGCGGTTATTCCTCGGCGGTGCCCTGCTGGGGGTACTGGTGTTTGTGCTGGTGTTCGGGGTCAGCACACTGGATGTAACCAACGATGCCTTTTGCCGCGGTGGGTATATTGAAAAGGACATCCAGCAGCATTATGCCGGGTGGCTGTTTTACCGCCAAAGCTCCGCTGGCTGGCCGCTTTGCATTGCCCGCGGCATCAACTACCCGGATGGGCTGAGCGTTGCTTATACCGACTCTATCCCGCTGGTGGCTGCCCTGTTAAAGCCGGTTGCCAACCTTGTGGGCGGAACGTTCCAGTATATGGGGTGGTTCACGCTGGTCTGCTTTGCGTTGCAGGGCGGGTTTGGCGCGCTGCTGGCAGGGCTGTTCCTGCCGGGGTGCGCGGCACCGCTTGCTGCGGACCTGCTGTTTGTTACCAGTCCGGTTTTGTTTGAGCGTGTGTTCCGGCATACCTCGCTGGGGGCACAGTTTTTTGTGCTGGCTGCGCTCTATTTTTATTTTGCTGCACGGCGCAAAGGGCAGTATGCCTCCCGCGGGCTGTTTGCGCTGAATGTGCTGGCGGTAGGCATCCACCCCTACTTTCTGCCGATGACCTATGCCATCACACTGGCACTGCTGCTGGAATATGCACTGCACAACCGCCAGCTTGCGGGGCCCGGCCTGTACCTTGCCGCCAACTTTAGCGGCACGGCACTGCTGGGCTGGACACTGGGGCTGCTGTACGGCAGTGCTTCCAGCGGCGGGCAGGCATTGTACGGCTATTTCTGCATGAACCTGAATGCACTGTGGAACCCCGTGGGGGTAAACGGCGTGCTGTACAGCCGAGTGCTGCCCGCACAGAACCAGGTTTACGGCAATTATGATGCCTTTGCCTACCTGGGGCTGGGCGTGCTGATTGCCCTGCCCATTGCGGTGGTTTTGCTGCGGCGGCAACTGGGCGGCATGCTGCGCCGCCACTGGGCATTGGCCTGCTGCTGCGCGGTTTTAACGGTGTTTGCCATCAGCAATGTGATTACCGCAAACGGCGCAACGCTTGCCACGCTGCCGCTGCCCGCTTCGCTGATCAAACTGTTTTCCATCTTCCGTTCCAGTGGGCGGCTGTTCTGGCCAATCTATTACCTGCTGATGTTGCTAACCCTTGTGGGCCTTGCCCGGCTGAAAGGCCACTGGCTGCTGGCGGGTGCTGCCCTGCTGGCTGTGGTACAGGTTTGGGATGTAAGCCCCGGCATGGTGCAGCGCAGTGCGGCAATGCTGCAGGCCATGCAGACCGATGCGTTCCCCACCGAGATGGAGAGCGATTTCTGGCAGGCAGCGCAGCAGTATACGGCGGTTGTCTCAATGGATGAAATTCAAGATGACGCGTTGCATCTAGCCCTGTTTGCCGCGGACAACGGCATGACGACCAACGACCCATTTGCCGCCCGCTATGATGAAACGGCACTGGCCGCCCAACGGGAAACGCTGCTGGCGGAGCTTGCTGCCGGAACCGTGCGGGAGGATACGTTGTACCTGTTTGCAGAGGAAGGTGCCTTTTTGCAGGCCGTAGAACCGGTGAAGGACAATGCCTGGTGCGGAAGGGTAACGAGTACGGACGGCACATGCAGCTGGTATGTGATTGCGCCGGGGCTGCATGGGCAGAACTTTGATGCGCTGTGCACCCCCTATGACGAAAATTATCCCCTGCGCCTTGCGGATTACACTGACGCCCTGTGGAACCGCGGTGTGCTGGACGAAACGAAACAGACGGTATGCTTTGCAGATTCCCCCTTTGTGCGCCGCAAGCTGGAACATGCCAGTGTGCTGTGCGCCGATGGGAAAGAATACACAATTAAAACGATTGACGACCACGATGCAGGCTGGCTGATGGTGACACTGGATATCCCGGACGCGACCGTTTTGTGGGATAAAGAATTGGAGAGTAAATAATGCAGGAACTACATGTAAAAAGCCTTTTGCCCGTGCGGCTGGACAAATACCTGATGGAGCAGTTCCCTGCCCTGGGGCTGGGGCGGCTGAACAAGGCGCTGCGGGAAAACAAAATTAAGCTGAACGGCAAAAAGCAGCCCCTTGCCACCCGTGTGCAGAACGGCGATGTGATCCGCGTTTACCTGCTGGACGACCAACTTGGACTGACCTCCCAGGAGGGGCCGGAGTTTTTGCAGGCACGCGCCCCGGCGGAATTTATTTATGAAAACGATGATTTGATCGTGGCCAACAAGCCCGCGGGTATCCCGGTGGATGGCGACGAATCTGACACCCTGCTGAACCGCGTACTGCGCCGCCTGTATGAGGAAAAGCGGTGGAACGCCGCCCATGAGCCGCGCCTGTGCCACCGGCTGGACACCGGCACCAGCGGCCTTGTGCTGCTGGCAAAAACCGCGGCGGCGGAAGAATTTTTGGTAAACGCCATCAAAGAGCGGTTGATTCGCAAAACTTACCTGTGCGTGACCTTTGGCCGCCCGGTACCACCCGCTGCCACGCTGCACAGCTTTCTAACGAAAGATTCTGTGCATGGCATTGTGCGCATTCTGGACGAGCCGAAATCCGGTGCAAAAGAGATCATTACCGCATATGATACCATTGCCGTCAGCGGACGTTTGGCGCTATTACGGGTGGAGCTGGTAACGGGCCGCACCCACCAGATCCGCGCTCATCTGGCCAGCATTGGCTGCCCGATTTTGGGCGATTCCAAGTATGGCAACAATGCCGCCAACCGGGAGCTGAAGCTGAAATATCAGGCTCTGTGCGCCTGGGAGCTGGCGTTCCCCAAAAAGATCAGCGACCCACAGTTTGCCGCTTTGGCTGGCAAGGTGTTCCGCGCACCCAAGCCATGGTATTACCAGCAGGTACTGGATGGAACGCTGAAATAAGCGTTATGCGCCAGGGGATTGATTTTTCGCATCCTGCATGCTTTTACTGCTTTATGATTGCTGCCTTACAAATTTAATCACAAGCTCTAACCACATTTTCCTATGGCAACACCGCACAATTCCCGCCTTGCGGCTTAAGCACTGCTCCGGCAGCTGCGGCACGGCATCTGCGTTGCCAAAATGCTCGATAAGACATCC
>ERZ780190.2481-NODE-2481-length-13833-cov-2.946872_pt1 | contig 13833 bp, 10 predicted proteins | sample MGYA00510980_ERZ780190 | MGnify/ENA primary metagenome ERZ780190 (study PRJEB29588, sample SAMEA1972188) | human gut metagenome | biome: human gut; feature: human-associated habitat; material: faeces | place: Denmark | collected 2008/2010 ... | reverse complement strand
GCTGTCAGATGGAGGCTGGATAATAAACGTAACGATTCTCCATATCTGCCCCTGAAGAATCTTACCGGCATCCAGGCTCAGGAACTGGCTATAGAACGTCGGATTGATCAGATTCAGCACAAATCCGGCTGCATATAATATTATAATATATGTGATCAAATTTGGAATAGCATATCTGCTAAATTTCCGTTCAAGTTTATCTAACCAATTGTTCATATAACTGCTCCTTTACGTTTATTCTCACACTGTAGATATTCTACCTTCCTGAGAGATATTTGTCAATTATGCCAAGTAAAGTTCATCTCTTTTTAACATATCTTCAACATTTGTTAATTGTCTTTTGGCCACTTTTGTCGTATAATGTTACAGGTCACAATTAAGCAAAATGCATTTAATAAGAAGAAAGACATATATTTTAATATGATAAGGAGTTACATAATATGAATCAAAAGGAATTATACACACTTGGTATCGACATCGGTTCTACGACCGTAAAGATTGCCATATTAGATGAGAATAATGAAGTGGTATTTTCTGATTATGAGAGGCATTTCGCTAACATCCAGGAAACTCTTTCCGATCTGTTAGGAAGAGCGATACATAAATTAGGTCCTGTCCATGCATCACCGGTCATCACCGGTTCCGGCGGACTGACACTTGCGAAACACCTTGGAGTACCATTCGTACAGGAAGTTATCGCCGTATCAACTGCTCTTCAGGACTATGCACCTCAGACAGACGTTGCTATCGAGCTTGGCGGGGAAGATGCCAAGATCATCTACTTTGAAGGTGGTAATGTAGAGCAGCGTATGAACGGCGTCTGTGCCGGTGGTACAGGATCCTTCATCGACCAGATGGCTTCTCTTTTACAGACTGATGCCTCCGGACTGAATGAATATGCGAAAAATTATAAAGCTCTCTATACCATTGCCGCACGATGTGGTGTATTTGCCAAGACAGATATCCAGCCTCTGATCAACGACGGTGCTGCCAAAGAAGACCTTGCTGCTTCTATATTCCAGGCAGTTGTCAACCAGACGATCAGCGGACTGGCTTGTGGTAAACCGATTCGCGGACACGTCGCATTCCTCGGAGGACCGCTTCACTTTCTCTCTGAGCTGCGCGAAGCATTTATCCGCACACTGAAACTGGACGATGAACACATCATCGCCCCGACACATTCCCATCTGTTTGCAGCAGTCGGATCTGCTCTGAATTCCAAGAAAGATCTGGACGTGGCACTCATCGATATGCAACGCCGTCTGGAAGGAAAAATCAAGATGGAATTCGAAGTAGACCGTATGGAGCCGCTGTTTGCAACGGAAGCAGATTTTAAGGAATTTGAGGAACGTCACGCAAAACATCAGGTGCCAGTCAAAGATCTTGCAACTTATCAGGGAAAAGCATTCCTCGGTATCGATGCAGGTTCTACAACAACCAAGGCAGCCCTGGTCGGCGAAGACGGTACTTTATTATATTCTTTCTATCATAATAATGAAGGAGATCCTCTTGGTACAACGATCTCTGCCATCAAAGACATTTACAGTAAACTGCCGGAAGGCGTGGAGATTGTTCACTCCTGCTCTACCGGCTATGGTGAGGCACTGATCAAAGCTGCCCTCCTGTTAGACGAAGGAGAAGTAGAGACAGTTTCTCATTACTATGCCGCATCCTTCTTTGAACCGGATGTAGACTGTATCCTGGATATCGGCGGACAGGATATGAAATGTATCCGTATTAAAAATCATACAGTTGACAATGTACAGCTCAACGAGGCATGTTCCTCCGGCTGTGGTTCCTTTATCGAAACCTTTGCAAAATCTCTCAATTACGAGGTCGCTGATTTTGCGAAAGTTGCGTTGTTTGCCGAGAATCCGATCGATCTTGGATCCCGCTGTACCGTATTTATGAATTCCAAAGTAAAGCAGGCTCAGAAGGAAGGTGCCAGCGTTGCAGATATTTCTGCCGGACTTGCTTATTCCGTTATCAAAAATGCTTTGTTAAAAGTGATCAAGCTGACGGATCCAAAAGATCTCGGTGAAAAAGTCGTTGTTCAAGGTGGTACTTTCTATAACGATGCGGTACTGCGAAGCTTTGAGCGCATTTCCGGCTGCAAAGCCGTACGTCCGGATATCGCCGGTATCATGGGTGCGTTTGGTGCCGCACTCATTGCCAGAGATCATTATACCGGACAGGAAAGCACGATGCTCACAATCGACCAAATCAACGAGCTTCGTTTCGAAACGTCCATGTCTCGCTGCAAGGGCTGTACCAACCACTGCCTTCTCACGATCAATCGTTTTACCGGCGGCAGACAGTTTATTTCCGGCAACCGTTGTGAACGTGGTATTGGCGGTCAGAAAAACAAGAAGAATATTCCAAACCTTTTTGAATACAAGAACAAACGACTCTTCGCTCACTATAAACCATTGGATGAAGAGCACGCCGTGCGCGGTACGGTCGGTATTCCACGTGTACTGAATATGTACGAAAATTATCCGTTTTGGTTTACCTTCTTTACCGAACTTGGCTATCGTGTGGTACTCTCTCCGGAGTCCAGCCGCAAAATCTATGAACTGGGTATTGAGTCCATTCCAAGCGAATCCGAATGTTATCCGGCAAAACTTGCGCATGGGCATGTATCTTGGCTGATCAAGCAGGGGCTCGATTACATTTTCTATCCTTGCGTGCCATATGAACGCTGTGAGGTAGAGGGTGCCGGCAACCATTACAACTGCCCGATCGTCACCTCTTATGGTGAAAACATCAAAAATAATGTCGAAGAACTGCAGGATGGCAAGATCAAATATCAAAACCCGTTCCTGTCGTTTGAAAGTGAAAAAATATTAACAAAACGTCTGGTAGAATACTTCACGGAAGAAAACGGCATTTCCAAAGAGGAAATCCGCCGTGCGGCTGCTGCAGGATGGAAAGAAATGCAGCATGTACGTGATGATATGTCCGCCAAAGGACGAGAAGTACTCGCTTATATGGAAGAAAACGGCTGCCACGGTATCGTGCTCGCCGGTAGACCATATCACACCGATCCGGAGATCAATCACGGTATTCCGGAACTGATCACCTCTTTCGGTGTTGCCGTATTGACTGAAGACAGTGTATCCGAACTCGGCAACGTAGATCGTCCTACGATCGTTATGGATCAGTGGATGTATCATTCCCGTCTATACAAAGCGGCCTCTTATGTAGCAACCCGTTCCGACTTAGATCTGATCCAGCTCAACTCATTCGGCTGCGGACTGGATGCGGTAACAACCGATCAGGTCAGCGATATACTGACGCTGCAGAATAAGATCTATACGGTATTAAAGATTGACGAAGTTAATAACTTAGGTGCTGCACGTATTCGTATCCGCTCTCTGCTCGCCGCTGTTCGTGAACGCGAGCGCAAGCAGATCAAACCGGTCAAAAAAGATACTGCACACCACCGCGTAGTCTTTACAGAACAAATGCGTAAAGATTATACGATCCTTGTTCCACAGATGTCTCCGATCCATTTCGATATTCTCGAACCGGCACTGGCATCCTGCGGATACAATTTGGAAGTATTACCTAGCACCGGCGAATGCCTGGATTACGGATTAAAGTATGTAAACAACGATGCATGTTATCCATCCCTGCTCGTTGTCGGACAGTTTATGCAGGCATTGCTTTCCGGCAAATATGATCTTAACAAAGTAGCGTTGATCATTACGCAGACCGGTGGTGGATGTCGTGCAACCAACTATATTGGATTTATCCGTCGTGCTTTGGAAAAAGCAGGCATGGAGCAGATTCCTGTCATTTCCATGAGCGCCGGCATTGAAAAGAATCCGGGATTAGACATCAACTACAAGATGGCTGACCGTGCATTACAGGCATTGATCTACGGCGATGTATTTATGCGTGTCCTCTACAAAACACGTCCTTATGAGGCAGTTCCGGGATCTGCCAATGCATTGCATGAAAAATGGTTGAAGATCGCACAAAAATCCGTTCAAAACGGAAAACACAGCGAATTTAAGAAAAATATCCGCGGCATTGTGAAAGAATTTGATGAACTTCCATTGCTGGATGTAAAGAAACCGCGTGTTGGTATTGTCGGCGAGATTTTAGTTAAATTCCTTCCACTTGCCAATAACTTCTTAGTCGAATTATTGGAGTCTGAAGGTGCCGAGGCAGTATGTCCGGATCTGATCGATTTCTTTATGTACAGTCTTTACAATGCAAACTTTAAGGCGGATTATTTAGGCAAAAAGAAATCCAGTGCTTTGATCAACAACGCTGCGATCCGTTTTATTGAACATTATCGCAAGACGATGCACGATGCCCTGACAGAGAGTAAACGCTTTGACCCACCGGTTCCAATCGCCAAACTTGCAGAATATGCTTCACCGATCGTTTCCTGTGGTAACCAGACCGGTGAGGGTTGGTTCTTAACCGGTGAGATGATCGAATTGATCCATTCCGGTGTTCCAAATATTGTTTGTACACAGCCTTTTGGCTGTCTGCCAAACCACGTTGTCGGCAAGGGTGTTATCAAAGAATTACGTCACTGCTATCCGGATTCCAATATTGTTGCTGTTGATTACGATCCGGGTGCCAGCGAAGTGAACCAGTTAAACCGAATCAAATTGATGCTCTCAACAGCCGCAAAAAACTTGAAACAACCTGAGAAAGAGTAGTTTCCTATAAAGTATCAAAAGAGGCATGTACGAATACCATTCATACATGCCTCTTATTTCACTTAATAGGAAATTGCTGTTATATAATGTGATGTTACCAAGAATTGCTTTAGCAATTCTTGCAAAGCAAAGCGCCGGCTTTGCTTTTTTTATCTCGTCTATTCCTTAAAATAGTCTGCATTAAATGTCTTTTCATCGGACATTTTCTGCTCTGGTGTTTCCGGATGCCAAGGTGTCTGCCCCGGTGCTACGCCCATATTTTCATAGCCTTCTGTACTCTTACCAAACTGTGCTTCTTCCTGCGGTCTGGCAAAAGCTTCCTGATCGCTGTTATATGATGAACCATTGTAACTCTGTTCATTTCCATTATATTGCGAACCGGCGTAATCCTGCTCTTCTCTGCCATACTGTGGACCTGCATAACTCTGCTGATTTCCGTTGTACTGTGAACCTGCATAATCCTGCTGATTTCCGTTATACTGTGGACCTGCATAATCCTGCTGATTTCCGTTATACTGTGGACCTGCATAATTCTGTCCGCTCGGCATATCGTTATTATAATTCTCTCCGACCGGCCGGAATCCTTCCCATTCCACGATCTTGCCCTGTTTGTTCAAGTTGTACACCAAATAGACAATACCAAGACCAAGTACAAGCGTCACGCCAAGACCACCTTCTAAGCCAAAGCCTGCACCGTTGATCAAACCATGTCCCTTCACGTTGCTGCTGTTTAAGATTGCCGGCTGTAGAGAATTACCGCTGACCTGAATGCCATAAATATTCCCCTGTGCAAAATTCCACAAACTGTGGAACGCACCAACAACCCAGATATTTTCACATTTTACCAACAACAGTGCTGCGAAAATACCAAACAGGAATAAGTTAAATACCGCAAGTGGCGTCAAGCCGGAATTGGCACCATGTAACATAGCAAAGAACAGTGCACTGAGCACTGCCGAATACACGACGGAATGTCTTCTCGACAACGATACAAACAGATAGCCGCGGCAAAGCACCTCTTCTGCCATGCCCTGTACCAAATATCCAACAAGGTAACCAAGAATCCCCAGAGGTGCCATATTGGTCACCAATCCTTCTACATGAATACTTCCTGTTAGAACACAGATCAAATATGCTACGCTAAAAAATAGTGCTCCAGCCACAGCACCCTTCAAATACTGTGGAACCATTCCCTTCTTACGAAATCCTAATGTACGGATCTTTCTCTTCTCCAAAAAACGGCAATAGACAAAAACAACCGCAATCATCAGGATTTCTAATAAAAGTGTTGCAATGGTCATCCAATCCGGCAAATGGAGTGCATAGTCCTGCATTTTCTGCATATATTGCAGCGAATCCATCGATCCGTCCGCGACAGACTGTGCCGTTTTCATAAACTCCGGATCACTCACGAAATAACCGATCATTAAAGGAATCGTACCAATGGACATTGCGATCGAACTGACCACAAAGACTACAATCGCAATCAATATCTCAAGCACGGCGATAAACCCTCTCCGTCCTCGCATCGCTTCCAGCATAAACTCTGGTTTCTTGATATCTTTCATAAACTCCTCCTAATTCTTGTTACAATACCCCTCTCAGATGATATCTTACTCTTCCAACAAGTTTTCCATGCTCTTCAGACTGATCAATATGGTCGACGTATTGTGTAATAATGCCGACATTGTTGGCTGAAGTACACCACCAACGCCGAACAAAATAAGTGCTGTATTAAATCCTACAATAACTTTATAATTTCTGTCAATACGCTTCATCAAAGCATTGCTGATTTTCTTGAGTGTAATGATCTCACGCAAGTCATCTGCTGCGATCGTAACATCTGCAATCTCTCTGGCAATTTCCGCGCCATCACTGATCGCAATGCCTACATCAGCCGCCGACAATGCCGGAGAATCATTAATCCCATCACCAACCATGATAACCTTATGTCCTGCTTTCTTTTCCTGCTCCACAAAATTAGCCTTATCCTCCGGAAGCACTTCCGAATAATACGCATCAACACCAGCCTTTTGAGCAATATTAGCAGCAATGCGGTCACTGTCACCAGTCATCATCACAACCTTATGAATACCAAGATGTTTTAATTCACGGATCACCTCAGCTGTCTCAACTCGCAGTGGATCTTCGATACAGATCACGGCAACCAACTTACCATCCATCGCCATGTACAAATGAGAATATTGCTCCGGAAGCTGCTCAAACTGTTCCTTCTTATCCTCCGGAACGACAGCGCCCTCATCTTCAAAGACAAAATGATGACTTCCGATAATGATCTTCTTGTCATTGATCGTAGAGGAAATACCATGTGCCACAATATATTCTACTTTCGTGTGCAGTTCTTCATGAACAAGACCGCGTTTCATTGCCTCAACAACAACTGCCGTTGCCATAGAATGTGGGAAATGCTCTTCTAAACAGGCTGCAATACGAAGCAGCTCATCAGGGCTTCTATCGTCAAACGGAATCACCTCAACTACCGTAGGCTGTGCCTTAGTGAGCGTTCCTGTCTTATCAAACACGATCGTATCGGCTTCCGCAACTGCCTCTAAGAATTTACCGCCTTTCACAGTAATATCATGTGCACTGGATTCACGGATCGCCGACAGTACCGACAACGGCATTGCCAATTTCAATGCACAGGAAAAATCAACCATCAATACTGACAACGCTTTCACAGTATTACGTGTCAATGCCAACGTAAGGCCGGTACCCAAAAACGTATATGGTACCAGTCGGTCAGCTAAGTGCTCCGCTTTGCCTTCCAAGGACGACTTAAGCTTCTCGGAATCCTCGATCATCGTCATGATCTTTTCGTATTTGCTGGATCCGGTACTTTCTTTGACCAAAAGAGTAATCTCTCCTTCTTCAACAACGGTACCCGCATAAACAGGACTTTCTGCCGCCTTACGCACCGGCAGCGACTCTCCGGTAAGCGATGCCTGATTGACTAACGCCTCCCCCTCCATCACAATGCCATCAAACGGAATAACAGCTCCCATATGTACACGAATCCGGTCGCCCTCCTTAATCTGTGCAGCCGATACCTGCACTTCCGTATCATCGGTAACAAGCCATACTTTATCAATATTGAGGGACAGACTTCGTGCCAGATCTCCGACTGATTTTTTATGCGTCCATTCCTCTAAGATCTCACCCATACTAAGTAAAAACATGACAGCGCCCGCCGTCTTATAATCACCTCGTATTAAAGACACACTGATCGCCGTTGCATCCAACACCGGTACTTCTATTTTTCTTTTAGCCAAAGTCTTAACACCTTGCACAATATATTTGACCGATCTCACAGTAGCGATCCCGGCCCGTAACGGTGCCGGCAAAAATATCTTGTTTACAAAATGTACTACCGTCTGATCAACCAATTTATCCCAATAAAAACGATTCATTTCCCGTCCTGAATTTTTGAGATACACCTCCGGCACTTCCACCTTATCATAAGAAAACTGTCCTAATGCCGTAATAATATGTTTACGGCTTCCTATATAACAGATCGTAACGTCCATAGTACGTTCCTGTACCTTGACCGCCGTTACATCTTTCATCTGCTCAAATTGATATTGCAACGTGTCTGCCTGCGCAAAACTCATTGCTTTTCCGATCAGATGTACTCGAATACGACCTCTTATCTCATGTTTAATGACAAACTTCATAATTATTCATGCCTTTCTAACCATTGAAACCGGTATTCTAATTAAAACGCTGTCCGGGCATCTCTGCACAGAGCACACCCGGACAATAAACGACAAAACACCTGTAGACAGCGACCCCGTCCACAGGTGCAGCGTTAATTATTCTTCTGTTGTTTCCGCTTCTACAGTCTCTTCCTCACCAAGAACCTCTTCTGCTTCCGCACGGTCCTCATTGATCTGCTGTGCCTCTGCATAAATATCCTCGGCATTCTCCTGCACTTTCGTTGCTGTCTTTAACACACACTCCTTAGCACGAAGAACGGCTGCTGTACAATTTGTATAAAGCTTCTTTGCATCTTTACTGGATAATACTTTGATACCTGCAGTACCAAATGCTACACCGGCTGCAAACACTCCTAATTTTTTACCATCCACTTTTTTTAAACAATCTAACATATGCTTCCTCCATTTCCGAAGCATCACAAAACCGTGCGCTTCTGTTATGATCTATTGTAGAGAATTCTCAAAAAAGTATTATACATTACGATTTTTTGAATTTCCAGCCAAAAGCGGCCTTATTGATATATTTTATCAACAAGACCGCTTTTAGACTTAAATCAAAAGAATCCAAATAATAATTTCATGACAAAATGCTCCCAGAATGCTTTTGCCACGAAATGATACACCTAAACTTATGCGTTCACAAGCTGTTTACCAATCTCGATGCAGTTTTGTAATGCAGCCTCATCCGGCGCTTCCTGACAGATCACGCCTTCACCGCCAACCAGTGTTGCTCCTGCAGCGGTCATGCGGTCTTCCCAGTCGCGCATCCACTGACCATCTCCCCATCCATAAGAACCAAATAACGCGATCTTTTTGCCATTGGCAAACCTCTCAACATCCTGAACAAAAGGTTCCATTTCCATTTCCTCAAGCACCTCGGCGCCCATCGCCGGGCATCCCAATGCAAATGCACCCTCTGCTTTTAAATCTGCAATATTAGCATCGCTGACAAATACAACATCCGCCTCACCACCGGCTGCCGTAACACCCTCGCCGATTGCCTCTGCCATAGCCTGTGTGTTGCCACCTTGTGTCCAGTACACAATTGATACTTTGCTCATAATAATCCTCCATTCTTTGATGTTCCTGTTATCCCGCAATCTCGTTTTGCTGAATATCAGGCACCATATTTATACCGCGAAGTTTCTTCGCCTATATTATTTGTAACAATACAGAATCACAGTGCATTCCCGGATCATGCCCCTATCTCACGAAGCAAAAAGATAATCCTGCGAAATTGCTCTGCTTTCCGCATCAAGAGCTACCCCTACAATATCCTCCATCCCAACGCCACAATACAGCAGATCCAAAAGCCACTCTCTTGCTTTATCATATTGTGCAAACAACCGAAGCTTCTTTTGCGGTTCTGCATACACTTTCCAATACCCCTCACACAAAGAGTTCTTTCCTTCGTATATAATAAAGCCTTCCACATCCTCCGGCGGATATCCGAGCAGTACTCCCATCTCGTGCGGGAACTGCTGTTTTTTTTGCATATATCGGATATATCTGCTGCGAAACCTGGTCAATACACGCTCCAAGTGCAGATCCCTATAGCCCAAACGATGCATCAATATCCGCACCTCCTCTTGCTGTAAAAACTGCTCCAGCCATTCTTTTTGATAGATCAGCAACGACACAGACCCATTTCTTCCGCCCAAACCACAAAATGAAAAATTGCTTTTATCCAATATTTCACATAATCTTTTATAATGTCTGCTGTCAATCTGAAACAGATTAGACACCTTCAAACCGGTAATAAGCGGTGCACACTGAAACGCCAATTGCAATTCTATCTCATCCAAATCTGCATTCTGCATGATTTCCCAGGTCTCTATTCGCATGACCGTTCCCTCCTTTTGAGTTAGTCTTTGCTAACTTATTTGTATAATAACTAACCCCCTTTCATTCGTCAATACATACTTCTGATACGTTTTCTCATTTTGTTCAGTCTCTGACGAGTACATGCCTAAAGGAGTGCCTGAGATGTCCCGGTTTAGCAAGGTAATTGCTATATTTTTTGATGGCAGGATTCACTATCTAATAGCTGCAAAATATAATTAGACCATCGACATAATAAGCAATATGTGGTTTGAACAGTAACTTCCGGTATGGGAAGTTACTGTAGTGAGCAGTTTCCTATAAAGTAACAAAAAAAGGCATCAACATAAGTTTCTGCCTTTTTTGTAGAATTCATGCGGAATAAAAACATAAATGCACACGATATGTTTTTGTCCCCTATATAAAATGCTTTTGCAAAACAATCTATTAACTACATTACCTTAAACATATTCTTGCGGCTGATCACTCCGATTTCTTCCAGAGAATTGATCATACGATATACGGTTGCCACACCGATCTTGGAGTCTTTCTTGGATGCCTTAAAATAAATTTCTTTGCAGCAAGAACAATCCTCCTCCAGAATAATATCTAAGAGTATCATACGCTGCTTCGTAATTCTGCAGCCGGAGTCTTTCATTTTCTGAATAATCACTTCTTTTGCCATCACAGTACCCTCTTCTTTCTATAACTTATTATAGTTAGCGTTTACTAACCCACCTTCAAAAAATAATGCGAAATAATTTTTATTTCACGCTAGTTAGTATAATCTAACTTCTATTAGTTGTCAATGCTTTTTTCTTTTTTTCACAATGGCCTTATCCATAGAATCGTTCCTTTACGGCATACAACCGTAAGAAGAACGAGCTGTGAGACAATCCCTGCTCCTTTCCATTGAATAGATGCAGGATAAGCAGAAGGCTGTTGCACAAAGCCATCATGAAAAAGTCTGTGGAGATACGTCTTAGGAGTACACAAGCTGAAGCATGATGGACGTAGAAAATCAAGATACGGTAAAATGCACCTCGAATAGAGTCGTGGAAAAGGATTTTTCAGACAACGTTGAACACAGAAAAAGCCCTCAACCATTCAGGTCAAGGGCTTTTCGGACTTTATCGGATGTCTTGGAGTTTCCAAGTGGCGGAGAGGGTGGGATTCAGGTTTAATCACCCTAACTCATTGAACTTTATACCTGCATGGCTGTGTTCGTTGCACAGACCGTATCCATAAAGCGGAGGCTTGGCAAGCCTTCCAAACAGCACCGCGAGCTCAAAAAAACTTCTGAGGAACATGAAGAGGAACACCCGAACACATCGGGTGCTCCTCGTTTTTCGTTTAATCCGATTCCTCACGGATGACTTCGAGTACGGCAATGGCAACAGCGATCCATGCAGACCAGCTCATATGTTCCTCCTTTCTTATCTGGCTATGAAACGAGACAAACGGCACTGGCGGGCAGTTCCGCAGTCCCACTCGACATGTTTTCCGAGACACAGCGGCATCCTCGTCAAAAGCCCAAGGCGGCACAGTCGGCAGGTATCCGTCATGCCTTCCTCCTCAGAGCTCCTTCGAGCAGTTCGAACAATGCCGGAGCGAGTTGGGGAAGTCTTTCGATGACGCGACTAGTATGAGGCAACAAAGCCGTGATGTTCGAACACATGATGCCGAGGCCGTAGCATTCAAAGCCCTTTTTCTGAGCCTGCTTGAACGCCTCCTGTGCGGCGGGGATGGAATCGGGTTCTCCGTCCGTGATGATCAGGATGATTTTCCTGTTCTCGCGGAGGAGACACATCTGCTGCATAACCCACCAGAGAGATTCCGCCATCGGAGTCATCCCGTAGGCGATTTCGGGGAATCTGGCGGTGAGCTTTTCACCGTGCCGAAGAACAGGGGCGTTGCCCCGCGTTTCGCCCTGTTTGCGCCGGGAAACGCCGTAATGCCCAGATTTACGCCCGATATGCCCTGAAGAGCCTTTCCCACGGCATAGCACACGGCATTCGCGAACATGAGGCCGGAGTCCGTCATGGAACCGCTGCTGTCCAAGAGAATGTGAACCGCCGTATCCGGCGATTCCCGGAAACCGTTCTTCACGAACACTCTGGGATTCCCGACCGACATCCTGTGGCACAGCGAAGAGGAAAAACGCCCTCGTACTCCCGGCATGACGGGCAGCCATTTTTGCGCCTGCATGAGTCCCTGAAGCCTGAAACCAAGTCCGGTAGTCTGGCGTTCGATCCGGCTGAGTTGTCCGAGAGGAAGCTCCGCAAATCGTTTCTTCCCCGTGACGGCTACCCTCAGTTGCTTCTGCCTGTCCTTGGGGCTGTCCAGTTCTATCCGTTCCGCCAGAGACTCGCCAAATCCCCTCGGAAGCTCATCGGAAGACAACGCCCCCACCGCTTTTTCCAGAGAATCCAACGAAGCATTTGAGGAAGCCACAGATTCATCCTGAGCCGCTCCTGAATCCTCTTTCTCCGGTTCCGTGATGGATTTTTGTTCAAGACTCCAGGCAAGGGTGGCCTGCTCCAGTTCCAGCGCATACCGGATGCATTCTTCGGTATCCTTGCAGGAATCCCTCACCCTATCGAGAATCCCATCCAATGCCTTTCGAAGTCCTGGATAGTGGCGTTCCATCGTCTTCGCCACGGATCCCCTGCGGGGGATAATCGCGTCTACAGACCATGAGCGCACCGTCAGCAAGATGGTGTTCAAAATGGAAAAGGCCGGGTTCGTATCTCCGGCCTTTTGTGTTCCAAAGAGTTTTTGAATCAGATACCTGAAGTTTTCCCGGCATCCCGGATACCGTGCCGAAAGGCGTTCTTCGACACGCCAATCCTCAAGGATGTTGAACAGGTTATGCTGAAAAGGCGTTAAATTCGCCTTTCTTAGAATCTCAAAGTCCGTTTCCCGGATATGGGCGGATTCGTGATCCGTATATCCTTTTATCATCGTTATCAATTCCGGTTCAGAATCCAAGGGAAGCGCGGGCAGATGAATCGTTTTGCCGTCCGTATAGGCTTCACTTCCGCCGATTTCCACCGTTACGCCGTATTGGTTGCCCAAAACGCTCGCCAGCAGCGGCAAGCAATCCATGATATCCTTTTGTTTCAACATGATGCTACCACAATCCTACGTTGGGGAGATTGGCGTGGGGTACGGGAAAGACTTCCGGCAAGTCTTCACGCACAGGAATATCCCGCATGACCGGAGCCGTTACCGCATCGAGCACGCTGGCGGGTCCATAGCCTTCGATAAGCCGCTCGGCATGGGCAATAAGCGCATTAGGATCACGGAGCAGACACACCAGTCCCTGCAACATGACCAAATCCGCACCGGTAATGTTGCCCTTCCTGGGAATCCGATTGAAGGCCATCTGGATGATATCCACCACGGGACTCACATGGGGATTGATGAACGTCAGGCCGGACAATTTCTGCTGGAGGGTCCGCAGGGGGGACAACGCCTTGTGGGTCACTTCCGTTTTGCCCGCGTAGACGCGATTCCATGTCTCATCCGCAGAGCGGGCAATCTCCCCGAAAAGCGTTTTGGCGAGATTTTCCACTTCCTCATTAAGGCCGGAC